>Ga0335075_10004994_pt1 | contig 20658 bp, 21 predicted proteins | sample Lox_Sample_24_FD_206723 | JGI IMG/M metagenome (GOLD analysis project Ga0335075, IMG submission 206723) | Soil microbial communities from Loxahatchee National Wildlife Refuge, Florida, United States - Lox_Sample_2.4 | ecosystem: Environmental > Terrestrial > Soil > Wetlands | place: USA...
GGGCCTGGCCGCGGTGACTGAGGACGCCGGCCGGAAGCTGGCCGTCCGGCTGGCTGAGGAGTATGAGGGCCCCGGCGCCGGCCGGGCGTTCCTGGATCTGCCGCCGGAGGTGGTGCGGGTCGTGGTCTGGATCACGCCGCAGCGTGTCGCGGGGAGCGCTGCCGGCTGACGGCGGTGGGGTGTGAGCGAAGGCCTGGGCTTCAGCGGCGAGGTCGCCGGTTTCTATCACAAGTACCGGCGCGGTTACCCGTCGGCCATAATCGACGCGCTCACCGGTGCGTTCGGCCTGACCAGCAGCGACGTCGTGATCGACCTCGGCTGCGGGACCGGCCAGCTCACGTTGCCGATCGCTCGCCGAGTTCAAGCCGTTGCCGGGGTGGACCCCGAGCCGGACATGCTGGCCCGAGCCAGGCAAGCCGCCGCCGAGCAGGAAGTCAGAAACGCGAGCTGGTTTCTCGGGGACGACACCGACGTCCCCGCGCTGGCAGCGCTGCTCGGTAACCGCCGCGCCGGAGCGGTGACCATCGGACAGGCGCTGCACTGGATGCGCTATCACGAGCTGCTCCCGGCACTCGTTCCCCTGCTCCGCCCGGGCGGCGGGATCGCGGTGGCCAGCAACGGCACACCGATATGGCTGCAGGACAGCGCTTGGTCACTGGCGCTGCGCAACTTCCTCGAACAATGGCTGGGCAGCAGACCCACCAGCACCTGCGGAACCGACGACGCCAGCCGGCAACGCTATGCCGACATCATGACCGACGCCGGACTCGACGTGACCGAAACCCGCTACGACTACACTGACGAGCTCGACCTGGACCACCTCGTCGGCGGCGTCTACTCCGCGCTGCCAGTACAGCGGCTGCCCCCGCCGGACCAGCGGGCAGCCTTCGCTGACCAGATCCGGCGCGCCGTCGCCCCGCACGCACCGTTCACCGAACCCATCCCCGTGAGAATGCTGCTCGGGCGACGGCCTCAGCCGTAAGACCGTCGGCACGGTCGGGAGGGTCGTCGCGTACTGCCACCCTGCGGCGGGCGACAGGCCCGGGCGGCCGTCACCTGACACCCGTGCGGTGTCCTGACCTCCGGGACTTTCTTTTGCGGGGTGGGTTCGCTTACCGTGGAGGTAGCGGCGGTCGCGCCCGCCCGCTCCGAGCCGGGGTTCCGCCCACGCTGGTCCTGGTGACGAGGACAAGGGTCACTGACTCGCGTTTTCCCTGGGAAGCAAGAGGTGACGGCCGACCCGGCGAGCGCGCCGGTCCGGGATCGGCACCGTCACGGCCCGTTCAAGCGGCTGGCCGGCAGTGCGGTCAAGACCGCTTGGGACCATATCGTGCCTGAGCAGGCCCGCACGCGGCTGCGCACCGCGGCTTCCGGCATGGCCGTGGGCATCATCGAGCCATCCGCCCGGCGGTTTCAGCACGCCCAGGTCAAGCAGGATTTCGGCACGCTTGCCCACGCCATGGTCATCACCCGGCCGGAGTTGGGCGGCACGCCGAATGCGCACGTTATCGGAGAGGATCCGCTGGAACTGCTCATGCGCCTGCGGTCCGTGACCGCGGCCCGGTACGCCGGAGACGAGACGATACGCGAGGCGCGCTGCCGTAAGCTCGCCGTCGCCGTCAGCGGCACCACGGCCGGGTTCACGGTCTGGGTAGACGATGAGCATGTCCGGCAAATCCAGACAGTGACACCGCAGACCAGGAAGCGGGGTGTCGTCACCGTGCTGGCGACGACCACAGTGACGGCTCAGTTGTGGGACTTCGGCGTTCCCGCCGACTCGATGGACTGGCCGCCTCTCCCCCCGCCCGCTGACCGCGTACTACCTCTCATCCAGCGCCGGGTACAGCTTCATGCGCACCCAGGGCCGGGCCAGGGGATTCCTGGGCCAGGTCAGTGGTAGGCGGAGTAAGGCCGCTGAGGCGGGGGCCCGGGCCGCGGCCCGGTTGATCTCAGGGCGCGTTGTCATGATTTCTCGCAATGAAGTCGGGAGCCGGGCAAGGGCATATGCACGAGCCTGAAGGGTGAGCCGCCATCCATTCGGTTAAAAAGATTTTGGTACCGAACGGATGGTTGTTTCCTGCCGGGCGATAATTTTCACCGGGATCGGCCGCCGCTGCGGCTGGGGGAGGGGTCGGGCGCTGCAGTGTGTAGTCGTCTACCGCGACTCCCTCGTTGACCAGCCGCTGGAGGATCGAGGTGACTTCCTTCAGCCCCGGTTCCCCCTTGGGGATCGCGAAACTGAGCGCCCCCTGCCGGATTTCCACCGGGAGCGCTTTTTCCCTGATTTCGGGAATCTGTTCGATCGCCGTTGGGTCGGCGAGCTTGATATCCAGCCGGTCGCCGCCGAGTTCGTCCTTGAGCCTGGCCGGCGTGTCGGTGATGATGATGCGCCCGTGGTTACCTTGTCCGGGTCGCGCCGGACGTCATAGCCGGCCACCGTGATCGTTCCGCTGTCCGGCTTCAGGAGCGTCGTCAGAATCCTGACGGTCGTCGTCTTGCCTGCCCCGTTGGGCCCGAGCAGCGCCAGGACCGTGCCCTCGGGCACGGCCAGGTCGATGCCCTTCAGTACGTCCGTCTTCCCGAACGTCTTGGTAATGCCCCGTGCTTCCACGATATTTGCTGGCACGTGCCTCTAACCTCGTGATTTCACTGGAGTCAGCTTGTGCGGCTGCCCGAGGCTGCCGGGCCACGCCCGGACACCGGGTCGGCTTGGGTTCCGCCGGTCTACCGGTATGACAGGCCGGGACGGAGGAATGTGACCGATGGCGAGAAGCGCTGCTCCGGTGACGGCCGCGTGGCCGCCGGCGGTTCATCCGAGGACCGTGACGTCAAGCCTGCCGAGGTGGTCACTGTCGGCGGCCACGCTGATGCGGGTGATCTTCCCGCCGGTGAGGGTGAAGGTGAAGACCGTGCGCAGCTTCCCGCCACTGGCCCAGACGAGCCCGGGGGCGCCGTCGATGACCGCCAGCTGGACGCCCTGGGCACGGCCGCTGAAGATGCGGGCCACCTCCGCGGGACCGCGGACCGCGGCGGGGGCGCCCATCCGCACTGCCGCCTCGTCCGAGCGGTACAGCACCCCGGGGTCGAGCAGTTCAAGCAGCGCCGCGAAGTCCCCGCGCTGGGAAGCGGCCAGGAAGGCCGCGACCGCCTCCCGCTGCCGCATCTTGGCCGCCGCTGGCGCGCCAGGGGGCGTTCCCTGGATGCGACGGCGGGCGCGGCTGGCCAGTTGCCGGGCCGCAGTCGGCGTGCGGTCCACGATCGGGGCGATCTCCTCGAAGGGCACCGCGAAGATGTCATGCAAGACGAATGCGACCCGCTCGGCCGGGGCCAGCGCATCGAGGACCACCATCAGCGCCTCGCCGATCGAATCGGTCAGCAGCACCTGCTTCTCGGGAGCCTGGCCGTCCTGCTGTTCCCAGTCCGGCTCGGGCAGCTGCTCGCCGGCCGGCTCCTCCCGGCGCGACCGGCGGGACTCCAACATGTTCAGGCAGACCCGGGCGGTGACCGTGGTCAGCCATCCGGCCAGGTTCTCCACGTCGCCGGCGCCGACCCGGCTCACCCGCAGCCACGTCTCTTGCACCGCGTCTTCGGCCTCGCCCTGGGAGCCGAGCATCCGCCAGGCGACCGCCCGCAGGCGGTCGCGGTTTTCCTCGAACCGCAGGGCCAGCCACTCCAGCTCGCTCATCCCCTGGTCACATCCTTCCGCCGCGGCCTGTCATACCAGTGACCGGCCGGGTCCCGCCAATGTGACCGGGGACCCGGTGACCTTGACGTGACAACACCACGGAGGACCGCGATGCAGGCACGGATGAAGAACCCCGCCGAGATCATTCCCGAGGCGATGCAGGCCATCCAGGCACTGAACCAGGCCATCTACCAGGGCGGGGTGCCCGCGACGACGCTCGCCCTTATGCACCTGCGCGCCAGCCAGATCAACGGCTGCAGCTCTTGCGTGCAATCCGGCACCACCCACGCCAGGAAGTCGGGCGAGACCGACGACCGGCTGGCCACCGTGGCCGCATGGCGGGACGCGCCGTACTTCACCGACGCCGAGCGCGCCGCGCTGGCTCTGACCGAGGCGGTCACCAGGCTCGCCGACCGCCCCGACCCGGTACCGGACCAGCTCTGGGACGAAGTCGCCAGGCACTATGACGAGCAGGGACTCGCCGCGCTGCTGCTGTGGATCGCCACCAGCAACGTTTTCAACCGGCTCAACATCTCCACCAGGCAGATAGCCGGCGCCAGGAGCTGGTAAGGATTACAGGACAGCACGAAGCCCCGACCGGCCGGGTGTTCCGGCGGGAGGGCCGGGCTACCGCGCCGCCGAGGTGGATCAGTTCATCGCACGAGCTCGACAAGCTCACGCCCTTCCCCTCAGCCACGGCCCCCGGCAACTGACACTGATCCCGCGTCTCCGCCGTCCGTATTTCCGCGGTCAGCAACCTGCTGACCGGAAGTAAGAGAGGCAGCGGTAGAGGCTGCCAGCATTCCCAGCGGCTGCTGCCAGCATTCCTGGCGGCTTCTTCCAGCATTGCTCGCCGCTTCTCCCAGCGACATCACATTTATGTGCGCATACCCCCAGGCAACCTGCAGCTCCGCCCAGAGATTGGCTCATGACCCCATCAGTAGCTGTACGCAGATTTAGGGCTGGGAGCCGCCAGCATGACGGCGCGGTCATGAGGAAAGGAAACTTTATGCGAACATCGACGAGGATCAGGAACGCGCTCATCGCGGTCGCGAGCGCCGCGGCGCTCACGACCGGCGCACTGGCCGTCGCGGCCACATCGGCATCTGCCGCCACGACCGCGCGGGCCTGGTCGCCGCGGTACGGATGCTACGGGTATGGCTGCATCGGCAAGAGCCCGCAGGCTGAGAACTGCAGCAGCGACGCTTCCACGGTCTACGCGATCTCGGTCTACGACGGCCTGCGCAAGACACGCGTCACGCTGCGGCTGCGGTACAGCCCCGGCTGCCAGTCGGCGTGGGCGACGGTCACCGACACCGGCCAGCCCGATGGCGCCACGTTCTGGATCTATGACCGGGGCACCCACGCCCTCGAGGTCAATTCGACCGAGCGGGCATGGTTCACCAGGCAATGGCAGACGACCAAGATGGTCGGCGTCGCGAAGACCAAGGCACAGGCGTGCATCGAGCTACGCGCTCGGCACGGGATGAGCGCCCCCGTGTGCACGCCATTTTTCGGCCACTAGAACCACGGCCCGTTCTGAATAAATAAAAAAGGGCCCGGCGGGAAAGGCGCGCCGGGCCCTGCTGTGCGGGAAGACGCGGCCGTGAGCTCACCATTGTGATTATTGTGGACCTTTGAACATAGCCCGGCAGCGAGCCGGCCAGGGCTGGTCGGCCCGCTCGCGGTCATCATGGAGGTCGCGTGCGCATCAGCCTTGGTGATGTTTCCCTATGGTTCGATGTATCCGGTCCGTCGGTCATTCCGCGGGGGGACACGACGGCAGAACGGCCGGTCGTGGTGGCTGTCCACGGCGGTCCCGGCCTGGATCACATGACGGTGAAGCCCGCCCTGGGGCCGCTGGAGGAGGACTTCCAGGTCCTGTACTTCGACCTGCGGGGCCATGGCCGCAGCGACCGCAGCAGCGCCGAGTTCTGGAACCTGCGGACCTGGTCTGATGACCTGCGGCGGCTCTGCGACGCGCTCGGGCTGGGCAAGCCTGTCGTCCTCGGCAGCAGCTTCGGGGGGTACGTCGCCCTCACCTACGCGGCTCTGTTCCCCGGTCACCCCGGTGCCCTCATCTTGACCAACACAACCGGGGGCCACCACGACGAGCAGCGCGTCATCGAGGCATTTGGCCGCTTGGGCGGGCCCGAGGCCGCCGCCCTCACTCAGCGTATCTACGCTGATCCGACGGGGGATTACCAGGCTGAGTTCAACCGCGTCTGCTACCCGCTTTACAGCGCCACGCCCGGCTGGGCCGAGGAAAACCGCCAGTTCCTGGCCCGGATGATCAAGAACCCGGATGTGAGCGTGCACTACGCAAGTCACGAGGCCAAGAGCTTCGACCCCTGGAGCCTGCTCGGCGCCGTCACGTGCCCCGTGCTAATCCTCGCCGGCGAGGACGACCCCGTCTGCCCGCTGCCCGTGGTCGAGGAACTAGCCAGTCGCCTGCCGGCGGGAACCACCCGCTTCGTGCGCCTGCCCGGTGCGCGCCACACCATCTTCCGCGACCGCCCGGACCTCGCCTTCCCCGCCGTAAAGAGCTTCGTCTCCCAGGTCAACGGAAGCCAGGGCTGAACACCCGGGCCGCTAGCCGACCGGACGCCCGCCCGCCCCCGTGGTCTGGGCGGGCGTCCGGCGCCGCTGTCACTCGGAAACAAGTGTCACTCGCAGAACACCTGCACCTTGGTGTCGCGGTCATCGACGTCGACGGTGAGGTCGTCGAGCTGGTCGATGAGGTCCTCGATGTGCTGTGGCTTGAGCTCGGTGAGGTCGATCGGTACCCCCGACTTGCTCAGCTCGTCGTTGACGCGGCTGAGCGCCTGGGGAGGGATAAGGCTGGCGAGCCGGACCCCGGCGCGCAGCAGGTTCAGCGGAACCCGGACGTTGACCAGGCCTGGCTCGTCACCGCCGGGGTTCTCCACCACCAGCACGCGCAGGTACTTGGGCCGGGGTTTCGGGCGGGCGGTGGCTCCTGAAGGCGACTCGGGCTGTTCTCGTTCGAGGGCGTCGATCAGCCGCTCGGCCTCGTCCGCGGTGATCTTGCCCTCGGCCAGCATCTGCAGGATCTGGCGGCGCTGCTCGTTCATTTGTTGCTCCTTGTCATCTGACGCTAAGTCGTACGGCCGTTTGGCCGTCGTGGATCTCGATCCGGGTGCCGGGCAGCGCCCACAGGAGTTGCCCGGCGCCGCGCAGCGCGCCCACCGGGCTCACCCGGAAGACGAAGCATGCGACCAGTCCGGCCAGCACGGCGAGCAGCAGCAGCGGTGACAGCACAAGCACGACCGGCAGGACAGGGACGTACAGCCGCAGCCAGCGTCCGTCGTGACGGCGATAGCGCACCGTCACCAGGTTCGGGATCATCGGGACCTCTCAAGCTCGGCCAGCGCCTCCTGGACGCTGAGTTCCCCCCGCCGCAGGCGGTCAACGACGTCGGCGCCGGTGGGCGCCGGGTCGGTGTCGACGAAGTCGAGGTGCTCGGCGATCCGGTTCAGCCGGGACTTGATCGTCGGGTAGCTCACCCCGAAGATCCGCTCCATCTCCTTGATCGAACCGTGCGACCTTACGAACGCGGCAACGAACACCTGGTCGTCGACGCTGAGCTGAGCCAGCTGCGGCGGCTCGAACTGACCCTCGACCACGACGCCGCTGCCGGCCAGGCGGACCCGCTCGACCACGAACGGCTGCCCGCGCGTCAGGTCCGTCAGTTCCTGCCAGTCCACCGCCGGCTCCCCTTACTCTGGACGGTTCGCTCACGGTTCATGTGTATCTTGATTTTCTTAATATGTCAACGCACAAAACTTGATTTTCTTAAGTTGATCTTGAACGGACTGGACCGCTGACCGAGGCAGCCGGGCGGCTCAACCGGGCGAGTCAGCCGGAAGTCTGCGCGAGCTTGCGGTACTGACCAGGCGCCGAACCGGTGGCGCGCTTGAAGGCGCGGGCGAACGCGAACTCCGAGTCGTAGCCGACCTCATCGGCGATCTGGCGCACGGTGGCGTCGCCGTCGCGCAGCCTGCGGGCGGCCATGGACATGCGCCAGGCCGCAACGTATGCCATGGGCGACTGGCCGGTCAGGGTGGCGAAGCGGCGGGTGAGCGTAGCGCGCGGGGTCCCGGTGGCGCGGGCAAGCGTGTCGAGGGTCCAGGCCCGGCCGGGGTCGGCATGGATCAGGGACAGGGCGGTCCCGACGGTGGGGTCGGACAGGGCACGGCCCCAGGCCTGATCGTGGTGCCCGGCGAACCAGGTCCGCAGCAGGTAAACGAGCAGCAGGTCCACGAGCGAGGCCATGACCGCGGGCGCGCCGGGGTCGGTGCCGTCGACCTCGGCCGCGATGAGGTCCACGGCGGCACCAAGCCCGGTGCCGCGAGCCTCGGCCGCGGTGATGACCACGACGTCGGGCAGGACGCTGGTCAGCGGGTGCCGCACTCCGGCAGCGAGGCTGTACCCGCCGCAGATCCACACCGTCGCCGGGCCGTCGCCCTCGATGACGACGTCGCTCGGCGGGGCTCCGTCGTCGAGCGTGCGCCCGGCGATCTCGGACATCGGGCGCGTGGGGCGCTGCGGGGCGTCTGCGAGCTGGTGGGCGACACCGGACGGGATCAGGACCACGTCCCCGCCGGTGAGCTGCACCGGGTCCGCGCCGTCGACGGTGAGCCAGCACGCCCCGGCGGTGATGACATGGAAGCTGGCCAGGTTCCCCGCGGGGAACGCGGCACCCCACGGCGCATGGAAGCGGTTGCGCGAATACATGAGGCTGCCGCGGCGGGTTGTGGCGACCACGTCTGCCACGATGTCCGCCACCGGATCGTTCACGACCGCGCCCATGACCGCAAGGATACGAGATGAGCCGAACGAGCATGTTTTGGCTTCAGTCTGTCATGGATCAGCCCGTGTGGGGCGCATAGCGTGGAGGCGATGAGCAACAGCGCCCTCGTGACGAGCGCGACCGGCAAGACCGGTCAGAGTATATGGAGGCTGATGTGAGTACCACCGTCCTGGTCACCGGTCCGACCGGCAAGGTCGGGCGGCGCCTGATCCCGCTGCTCGCGCGCCGGGGCATCACCGTCCGCACCGCGAGCCGGTCGCCGCTACCGGAACGCCCGGGCATCGAGCCGGTCCGCTTCGACTGGACCGAGAAGAGCACCTATGAGACCGCTCGGAAGGGCGTGGACGCGATGTACCTGGTCGCCGGCCCGGTCCCGCGGGCGGAGCACGCCGGCTACATCCGCGCCCTGCTCGACGGCGCGGCCGGGATCGGGGTCGGACAGGTCGTATTGCTGTCCACATACGGCGTGGACCAGGCGCCGCCGGAGAACCCGCTGCGCCAGATCGAGCTGGCTGTCGAATCGTCCGCCGTGCCGTACACCATCCTGCGGCCTGCCGCGTTCATGCAGAACTTCTCAGAAGGGCTGAGGTGGGATGAGTCGCTGGCCGAGGGCATCCGCGAGCGGGATGAGATAGTACATCCGGGCGGCGACGGACTCGTGAGCTACGTGTCGGCCGAGGATATCGCCGCGGTCGCTGCCATCGCACTGACCGAGGGCGGACACGGGGACAGGGCGTACGCGCCGGTGGGCCCGGAGCCGCTGACGCTGACGCAGGTCGCCGAGCAAATCTCATGGGTCGCGGGACGCCGGATCAGTTACGTCGCGACCGACCGCACGCACACCCGCGACGCGCTCCTCGCCGCGGGCGCGCCACCTGAGACTGCCGAGGTCAACAGCATGCTCCACTTCCAGGCGTTCAGCTCAGGCGCGCTGGGCGTGCTCAATGACGACGTCATTGACGTGACCGGCCGACCGCCGGTGAGCTTCGCCGAGTTCGCCGTGGGCGCGGCAGCGGCGTGGCGCCGGTAACCGCCGCCATCAGTTCTGCTCCGCGGTTTTGCGGCGGGCGCGGTATGCGGCGACGGTTGTTCGGCTGGCGCAGGTGTTAGAGCAGAAGCGGCGGCTGCGGTTGCGTGAGTCGTCTACGTAGAAGCGCTGGCATCCGGCCGCCTGGCAGCGCCCGACGGTCACGTCGGGGTCGCCGCAGATCACGTGGGCTAGTGCGGCGGCGCAGCAGCGGCCCAGCCAGGAGATCGCGTCCTCGCCGTTGCGGGCGAAGTGCAGGTGCTGCTCGCCTGGCACGTCGTGGTCGCTTACGTGGATGTCCGGCGGGAACCGGGCCAGGAGCGTGTTGACCGGCGTGATCGGGCCTCCGGCGGCCACCGCCTCGACCGCCTCCCGCAGGTCAGGCAGGAGCTGTTCGAGCCGCTGGCCGGAGGCAGCCTCGATCTTGTGCTGCCGGTACATCTCCCGGAGCAGGCCGGAGGCCGGGTCACCGTTAACCAGCTCGACGGCGACCCGGGTGACGTTTCCGATGTAGTTGACGTAATACACTTGACCACCTACCTGCCGAGCTGCACCGTAGGCATTATGACTTATGACGCCACCTACGTTGCGCTCCGGCTGATGCGCTGCGGCCTCTGGGACGAGGGGCTCGCACTCCTGCCCTCCGACGCCACCGCGCTGCGGGCCGAGCTACTGACCGATCGCTTCTGGTGGCGGCTCGATGGTCAAGCCGAGGCCGAACAGGCGGTCGCATCGCTCCATGGGCAGGACGGCCTTCTCGCCGCCTTCCTCGACAGCCAGCTCGCTTACACCCGGCTGCTCTTCGACCGCAGTCCGCGCCCCGACGACCTAGCCCGCGCCCGCGAGGGCTTCGATTCCGCCGCGCGCGATCCACGGCTGGCAGGCTGGGGTTTGTTCTGGCGCGGCGTGACCGCCGATCTGCTGGAGAAGGACGAGGCCGCCGCGGCGGGCCTTTTCGCCCAGGCCCTCGCGGCGGCACTACGCGACGCCGACCCGCTGCTCGAGTCCTACGCCCTACGTCACCAGGGTGGTCACGCCGTGGAATCCGGCGCCGATCGGGAGACTGGCCTGGATCTGCTACGCCGCTCGTACCACCTCCGCGCCGCGCTCGGCGCCCGTCCGCAGACGGCCGCGGCTGCCGTCACCCTCGCGGAGGTCCTTCCACCAGAGAGCACCGAGCGCGGCCACCTGCTGCACGCCGCCGCCGCGACCGCCCGTGAGCTCAACCTGACCTGGCTCAAGTCAGCACTTGACCAGTGATGCTGGCTCGCCCATGCTCGGGCTCGGCAAGCACAGCGGCGGCCGGGAACTTCGTCGCGCTGATATTTTCCCGAACGGATCGTGGCGCACCCCGTACGCCCAGCCAACAGCGTCCCATGGCTGCCAACCGCCACGCTGACCGCACCCAGATCACAGCCGGAAATGGCGGCGATGCCAGCGTGCCGTCCCCGGGAAATGTCAAGGGCGGTTGCTAGGAGTTAGCTACTTCGGTACAAACAGTCCTGGATCCTTCAGCGAGCACTGGTGGCGCGTATCAAAGACGATGGCTGCAAGCGCCCGTCCTTGAGCCGGAGGCGGCGACTGCCGCGCACAGTCCCCCGGCGACCGGTCCCATCTCATCGCGCAGCCATGGACCGAGGCCCTTGCGGGTCATGGGGTCCGTGGCCCCCGAGACTTCCCAGTCGTCGGCCCACGCGATGATGTGGCCTCCGGCGTCGGCTGCTGCCTGCAGGTTCTGGTCTGCCTGTCGCTGCGGGCTGCTGGTCTTGTCGGTCTTCCTGCTCAGACGGCGTACTGCCACCAGGCAGCGTCCGCACCCGTCATACTCCGTGGTGAGCACGTCTTCCATGATGCCTGCTCCCGATCCTGTGTGGATTGCGGAAGCATCCCGGCGGCTGTGACCAGCCCGCGGGGGCTTGCGAGCCGCACCACGTGGTGCACCGGGCCGACGGCGGCCACACCAGCCTGCACGGCCTCCAGGACTGGTGCCACTGGCACCACCACGTCCTGCTACACGAACTGGGCTGGAAGCTCACCGTCTATCCCGACGGCACCAATCAGGTCACCAGCCCGGCCGGGAAGACCATCCGCAGTCACAGCCCGCCACCCCGCCCCGGGTAACCGACCCGGCCGGAACAACCGGCCGAAACGAACCGCCAGCTACGCCGCAGCCTTACCATGTGGTCGGTGGGTCCCGCGGCATTCCGAGCGATGTTCCCCGCGCTGGCGCGGCAGGCGTGGCTGGACACACCGGCTAGCGCGCCAGGCGCGACGCCAGTGACGACGGCGCTGGCAACGGCTATCTCCTCCTGGCAGGAGGGCTTGCTCGGCGCGGCGGACTGGGAGGCTGCAGCGCCACGGGCACGGGCCGGCTTCGCGCACTACCTGAAGGTGCCGGAAGAACATGTGGCCCTGATGGGTTCGGTGGCGGAGGCAGCGGCCACGGTCGCGGCATCATTGCCCGGCCGCGGCGGCACCATCGTGGTCGACGACGGCGAGTTCCGCAGCAACCTGTTTCCCTGGCTAGCCCTCGACGGCCGGGGTTACCGGATCATCCGGGTTGCTGTCGGCGGCGCGGGGCGTACGGAGGCCCTGCTGCGCGCTGTCGATAAGAGGACGGCGTTGATCGCGGTGAGCCATGTGCTGTCCACCGACGGTGAGCGCGCCGACCTGGTGCGGCTACGGGCCGCTGCCGACGCTGTGGGCGCTCGGATATTCGCCGACGTCACGCAGTCACTTGGCGTGCTTGGCCTGGACGTGGCCGCGTCAAGGCTGGACTACCTCGCCGTCCACGGTTACAAATGGCTGCTGTGCCCACGCGGCGCCGCCTGGCTGGTGACCCCGCACTACGCTGAGCTGCGCCCGCTGATGCCGAGCTGGAAATCCTCCGCTGACGGCGGGTACTTCGGGGGTCCGCTACGGCTGGCGGCCGGGGCGGCCCGCTGTGACACGTCGCCCGCCTGGCTGTCATGGATCGGGGCCGAGGCAGCCATTACGCTGCTGTCAGCTCTGCCGGCGGCGGCGGTCGAGCGGCACAGCCTCGACCTCGCGACCGCCTTCCGGGATGAGGCGCTGGAAGCCGGTGCCTTGCCCGTGAGTACCGGGTGCTCCAGCCATATCGTCACCGTCCGGGTGAAGGACACCGATTCCGCCAGTGCCCGGTTGCGCACCGCCGGGGTCCGAGCCAGGATGCTCGGCGACCGGCTCCGTGTTGGCTTCCACTATTTCAACAACGATGAGGACGTAGAAGCGGCGCTCGGCGCACTGCGCGGCTGACTGGAAGTGCATGCGCTATCGGTCAGGGCCCGTGCCGGTCTCGCCACAGTTCCGGCAGCCTGGCGTTCGGTCACAGTGCGTATTCGGTGGGTGTGGTGGTATAGGTGCGGCCGGATGGGACCCGCCACACTAGGAGTCCTGGCTCCGGCTGTTCCAGCCACCAGCCTTCGGCCTGCTTGCACCGGTGGTGGTGCCGGCACAAAGGGGCAAGATCGCATGGGCAGGTCAGTCCGCCCTGGTGCCAGGGTCGGGTGTGGTCCAGGTCGCAGGTTGTCGCGGCGCGGCCGCAGCCCGGTGCGGTGCACCGGTTGTTGCGGGCGCGGACCAGGTGGGCGAGTTTGTTGCTGGGCCGGTAGCCGGGTTCGGCCTGGGTGTGGTCGCAGGGTCCGCGGATGACCGGGGAGAAGGTGATCTTCAGGCTGCGGATTCCGCCGGGTCCGGCGGGTCCGGGCGGGGGGTGGCGGCCGGGCAGGCAGCCGTGGGCGGCGGCGGTGCCGTCGGGGGCGACCGCGGTCACGCACCACCTGGTCGCGGGGTGGCGGGCGGCGGCGGCGATCAGGTCGCGGGTGGCCTCGGCGTCCAGCAGGCCGAATCCGGCGGCGTCGCCGGGGGTCTCGGCCTGGCCGGTGATGGTGGCCAGCGGCACGGTGATGTTCACCAGCGCGGCCAGGCTCGGACCACGACCCTGGCCAGGCCCCGGCCCGGCCAGCCCGCCTGAGCCACCGTTCCCGCCTGGACCGCCCGGGCCGCTACCGCCCCCTGGACCGCTGCCGGGGTCACGAGGGCCGCTGCCGGGGCCGCTACCGGGGTCGCCGGGTCCGGTGCCGGTTTCCGGCGGCTCGGGTGGCGTACCCTCGGCTGCGGGTTGTCCCTGCGGTCCGGAGTCCTCGGCTGCCCTCGTCGCGGCTGCTCCGGTTGCGGCCGGGACCGGGTCGGCGGGAACGGGGCGGCTGTCCCGCTCTTGCAACAAATCCAAATATGCGCGTACGCGCAGCTCCTGCAACGTGCCCGGCACACCCGCGGCGCGCAGGTCCAGCGCCCGCTGCTCGACATGTTGCCAAGACGCCAGCACCTCATCCGGAGGCAACTCCCGCGCCACCATCCCCGCATTGCCCGAATCCTCCCGGAACCGGCGCACATGCGCATCCCGCCTGGCCGCCTCCTTACGGCGCTGCGCGGCCTGCGGATCCAGCTTCAGCACCAGCCGGTGCGCCGCATACCGCAACTCCCCGAACGTCTTACCCACCGCCGCCACGGCCAGCAACCGGTCCGCCTGCGCGGTGTCCTCGTCATTCAGCACGCTCGTCTCGTCCTGGATGATCTTCACGTGAACGGGGTGGATCCGCCCGGCACCCAGCGCGGCGAACGTCTGCGGCAGCCGGGCCGCGACCGCGGACGAGTAATCGATCTGCGCGGCCGCCGACGCCGCGGTCAGGTGCAGCTCACCGGCCAGCTCATCGGCGGCGAACTCGGCCGCCTGCTGCGCCCTAGTGCCGGTCCGGGGCGCGGACAAGGCCGGGCGGCGGGCCGCGAACTCCGCCACCGCGGCCATCCCCATCCACGCCGACCACGACTCCATCCGCCGCGCCGCCGAGACGATCCCCACCAGCTGATCATCCGACAACCCCGAAAGACCCGAACCCCCCTCGCCGGTCACCACCTGGGCCACCGCCGCCAGCAGCGCCCCCGGCACCATCGTGTCCGCCTCGCCGCCCTGCGCGAACCCGGCCAGCGTCACCTGCTCCGCGGGCAGGCACACGTACAGGCCCTGCCCGGCGAACTCCGCCGGGAACTCATCAAGGTCGTCTTCCGGCCCGCTCCCTCCGGCCGCGGGCACCAGCCCGGAGCCATCAGGCTCCTGGTCGTCTGGCCCGGGATCGGGGAACGGGTCCTGGGGCATGCGCCACGCTCCGTTCGGAAGAAATCTAGAGAGCACCCATGCGAACATTTTACCATCTTCTCGGGAGGATATCGACATATAAGCGAAACTTTGTTCAAGATCTTTCTGTTTGGTCTGGCAAGACACCCGCGCCCGGCCGGAGGCGGTTCGCGCTGGTGAGGTAAGGTCTCATCTCTTCCGGCGTGATGCTCGCTACCGTCGAGCGGTTTGCGCGGGGACCGCGGAGCGCAGGATATTGGGTCCTGTCGGCGCGAAGAGGTAGGAGGGGCGATGATCCGGGTCCTGGTCGCGGAGGACATGCGGATCCTGCGGGACATGCTGGTCTCCATGCTGAACCTGGAAGACGACATCAAGGTCGTCGCCCAGGTGGCGGACGGCACGGGCGTCGTGCCCGCCGCGCTGGCGGAGCGTCCCGATCTCGCGGTGCTCGACATCGATATGCCGGAGGTCGACGGGCTCACCGCGGCCGCGGACCTGCATGAACAGCTGCCCGCGTGCCGGGTCGTCATCTTGACCGTGCTTGGCCGCCCCGGGCAGCTGCGCCAGGCGCTTGCCGCGCACGTGTCGGGCTTCCTGGTCAAAGACACCCCGTCGGAGCAGCTCATCGACGTGCTGCGCCGGGTCGCGGCGGGGGAACGAGTGATCGATCCGAAGCTGGCGCTCGCGACGCTTGAGATGAAAGAAAGCCCGCTGTCGGAGCGCGAGGCCGACGTCCTGCGGCGGTTCGCAGCCGGCGCCGAGCCGGCCGAGATCGCCGCGGAGTTGTTCCTGTCCTACGGCACGGTGCGCAACTACCTGGCTTCCGCGGTCATGAAGGTCGGCGGCCGTAACCGGGTCGACGCGGTGCGCATCGCCAGGGATGCCGGCTGGCTGTAGCGGTGATGTGCAGATTGCATGCCGCGGTTGTGTGATCCGCCGCCTGGCTGATGCGTTCCGCGCTACTGCCCGCGTCGCGGCGGGGCCAAGACTGCTGCCATGAGCGACGAGGCGGCGGGACCGGGCGCTGTCATCCGCGTGCTGGTAGCAGAGGACACGCGCATTCTCCGCGAGACCCTGGTCACGCTCTTCTCCCTCGAGGAGGGCTTCGAGGTGGTGGCCGAAGTGGCGGTGGGCACGGGAATCGTCCCCGCCGCGAACGAGCACCGTCCCGACGTCGCGCTCCTGGACATCGCCATGCCGGGCTCGGACGGCCTTTCCGCCGCGGCGGAACTGGCCAGGCGGCTGCCGGACTGCAAGGTGGTCGTGCTGACTGCCCTCGAGAGGCCGGATAACCGGCGCCGGGCGGCCGCCGCGGGCGTTTCCGGGTTCTTGCTCAAAGGCGTCCAGGCGGCGACATTGATTGACGCGGTGCGCTCGGCTGCTCGGCCAGCGGGATCTCGGCGACCAGGCTGAACCCGCCGCCGTCTCGTCCCGCGATCAGCCGGCCTCCCGCGGTCTCGACGCGAGCGGCGAGGTTGCCCAGGCCGCTGCCGGTGCGGCCGACCGCGGCCAGCGGCGCGTTGCCTGCGTCGTCGCTGCCGTCGTTGCTGATCAGCAGCCGCAGCAGCCCGTCGTCGGCGGTCATCTCAAGCACGCAGTAGCTGGCGCTGCTGTGCTTGAGGACGTTTGTCACCGCCTCCCTGATCACGGGAACCAGCACCGTGGCTGCCGCGCCGGGAGCCAGGTCGGCGTCCACGCTCGCCTGGACGTTGATGCCCGCCGAGGTCAGGACGTCGCGGGCGGCCGCAAGCTCGGCGTCCAGCGGCAGGTCACGAGCCTCGCCGGTGACCAGGCGCATGTCGGCGCGGGCCGTCGCGCAGATCCGCGCCAGCTCCGCGATCTCGGGGCCCGCCCTGGCGTCGCCGCGGTCAATGAGCCGGCCGATCAGATCCGCCTTCATCGCGATCGCGGACAGGCCAAGGCCGAGGAGGTCGTGGGTATCCCTCGCGACCCGCAGCCGCTCGCCAAGCACGGCCTTGCGGGCTAGCTCGGCGCGCAGGTCCCCCAGTTGCACGGCCAGCCACGCCATCCGCGTCAGCCCGTACACCAGCAGGCCGAGCGCCACGCAGAGGAGCGTCACGAAGGACGCCGCGGCCACCTGTGCCAGCGGCGTCAGTCCCGGATACGGGGTAACCGCCCACACCGCGGGCACGCTGGCGATCACCGCCGCGAACGCGATCAGGCCAAGCGGCGCCGGGATGAGCAGCAGCGCCGAACCAGCGAGAAACCCGCAGGCGGCCAGCGGGCGCCAGCCGGTCACCGGGACCATCGCGTAAGTGAGCACCACCTGCAGGCCAAGGGTAATTTGCCAGCCCGGGGGCCGACGGGCGCCAGGCGATGGCCATGAGTGGCGAAGTTGCAGCGCCATGAGCGCCACCGCGTTCGCCGCGGTCCAGCCGATGACGGCGGCGCTTGGCACCTGGTTGACGTCTTGCGCGACGTCGAACGCGTACTGGACGCCGAGCCCGATCAGCACAGTCACGAAGACGGCTTGGGCGAGCCGGGGGGCCAGCGTCACTCCGGTCAGGGCCGGCGCGGTCTCCGGCCCGGCCGCCTCCCGGTAGCTGGCGGTCACCTCACGCACCTCGTCGAGTGCCTCGCGGGCGGCCGCCCCCGTTTCCGTGAGGTGCTCGCGGGCCTGCGGCTGGCTTCTGCCGATCGTCTGCAACGCGGCCGCGGCCTGTCGGGCCGCCGTGGCCAGGCGGTCGCCGATCGCGGCCCGCAGACTGTCGGCGGCGCGGAGCCGCTCCGTGGTGACCGCTGCCTCGGCTAGCTCGTCCCTGGCCGCGTGCACCGCCGCGATGAGGTCGGCCAGCCGGGCCAGCCCGAACAGGATCAGCGCGTGCACGACGAAGCCGATCACGATCCACGACGAATACGCCGGATCGACTGAGAACGCACCGAGGCTTGCCCGCACGGCTACCTCGGCCGCGGCCAGGGCCGCGGACACTAGCCAGGACGCGGGCGAGGGCACTGTCAGCAGGACCAGACCCACCAGCCACCCCGACGGGCCCGGGGCCCAGTTCTGGCCGAACAAGGCGAACGGCACCCAGGTCAGCACCGCCTGCACGGCCAGCAGCAGGTACCGGTGCCGCAGCCACCACGGCCTAGTCGCCGGGATCACGTACAGCAACGGCAGGATGACCATCACCGTGGCCATGGCCAGTTCGCCGACCCCGCCGTTGGTGGAGCCGTAGCTGGCGTCGGAGATCGCAAGCAGGCACAGCACCACGGCGACCAGCGCCGTCGCCCGGCGTACCGCCGGCTCGTCGGGGACGGTGGCGTCGCTTGCCACGCCGTCAGGCTACTAGCGAGGTCGGCGGGCCAACAAGGCGGGCCAACAAGGCGCACAGGCGAGGCGTGCATTTTGCACGTGCGATTGCTGAGCAGCGCAGGCCGGGCCGGTACCCGCGGCACTGCTCGGGGCGGCCGCCGCCAGCGGACACTCAAACCGCGACGAGAGACGTTCTCGCTCCACATGGTCCGAAAGGGGGCCGGTAATGAGTCGGCTGCAGATCACGGTGCCCCATGGGACACCGTCAACCCATGTCAGTCCTCCGCACCGACGGGCACGCAGGCCGGCGGTGGAGGCGATCGCCGGGTGGAGTGCCCGGCACCGCAAGACCGCGGTCTTCGGCTGGCTCGCCGTGGTCGCGGTGGCCTACCTCGTCGGGCAGTTGCTCGGCACCCCCAGCCTGCCCCAGAACGACGTCGGCCAGTCCGGGCAGGCCGAGCAGACACTCCAGCATCTCGGGGTGACGGCCCCGTCGACCGAGGAGGTGCTGATCCAGGCGCGAACTCCGGGCGCCACGTTCGCGTCCGATCCTGCGATGCGCCAGGCCGTGAGGCAGGTAACGGCGGCGCTGTCCCGGCTGCCTGGCGCGGCGGCCGGAATCCGCTCGCCGTTCAGCCCTCGCGGGCAGGCGCTTGTCTCCGCCAACGGACGCAGCGCCCTTGTCACCTTCACCGTCCCCGGGCCAGCCGCGGACGTGACCACCGCCGTGACCCCGGCACTGTCCGCGGTGGCCTCGGTGCAATCCAGCCATCAGGGACTGCTGGTGGAAGAGGCCGGCGATGCCAGCGTGCAGCAGGCCATAAATAACCAGGTCAGCGGAGACTTCGGCCAGGCAGAGGAAACGTCGCTGCCGCTCACCTTGATCCTGCTGGCCGGCGTGTTCGGCGCGCTTGTCGCCGCGAGCATCCCGGTGCTGCTCGCCATCACGTCCGCGCTCACCGCCACCTGGCTGCTGGCCATCCCCGGCCACTGGCTGCCGGTCGGCTCGCAGACCTCCACCGTCGTGCTGCTGATCGGGATGGCGGTCGGGATCGACTATTCGCTGTTCTTCCTGCGCCGCCACCGCGAGGAACGGGCCCGCGGAGTGCCGGTCAGCCAGGCGATCGGCGCCGCCGCCCGCACCTCGGGCCGGGCGATCGTGGTCTCCGGCCTGACCGTGATGACCGCACTTGCCGGGCTGATGCTCACCGGCTACTCACTGTTCACCGGGATGGCGATCGGAGCGATCGTCGTGGTCGGCATTGCCGTCATCGGTTCGCTCACCGTGCTGCCGGCCCTGCTGTCCTGGCTGGGGGACCGGGTCAACAAGGGCCGGATCCCGGTCATCGGCCGCAGGCGCGCGGTTGCGCCGCCGTCCCGGCTGTGGGCCGGCCTGGTCCGCCGGGTGGTCCGACGCCCGCTGCTGTGGGGCGGCGCGGCCACGATCGCGATGCTGGCCATCGCCGCGCCCGCGGCGGGCATCCGCCTCGCCTACCCGGCGATCGACGCTCCGGCCAGCCTGCCCGTGGTATCGACCATGAACGCCATCCAGGCCGCTTTCCCGCAGAGCCCGGCACCCGCCGAGGTGGTCGTCACCGGCCAGAACCTAACCGGCCCCAGCGTGACCGGCGCGATCGCCGAGCTGCGCACGCTGGCCGCCGCGGGCGGCCCGATCCGCGAGCCGGTCACCGCCAGCGCCGTCGCCGGCGGCCGGGCGCTGATCGTCAGCGTCCCGCTGGCGGGCAACGGCGGCGATACCGCGTCCTACCACGCGCTGCAACAGCTGCGCGACCAGATCCTGCCGCAGACCCTCGGCCGGGCCGCAGTCAGCTACGCGGTGGCCGGCGACACGGCAACCGACCACGACGACGCCAGCCAGCTGAGCGCGCGCACTCCGCTGGTGCTTGCCGTCGTCGCGGCGCTGGCCTTCTGCCTGCTGCTTATCGCGTTCCGGTCGGTGGTGCTGCCGCTGGTCTCGATCGCGCTCAACCTGCTGTCCGTCGGCGCCGCCTACGGGCTGATCACCTGGATCTTCCAGGACGGCAGGATGCAAGGGCTGCTCGGCTACACCGGCTTCGGCGCGATCACGCCGTGGGTACCGCTGTTCCTGTTCGTGTTCCTGTTCGGCCTGTCGATGGACTACCACGTCTTCATCCTGAGCAGGATCTCCGAACGGCGGCAGCGCGGCGACACCACCACCGACGCCATCACAGCCGGCATCTCTACCAGCGCCGGCGTGGTCACCAGCGCGGCGGTCATCATGGTGGCGGTGTTCTCCATCTTCGCCACCATGGGCCAGATCGAGCTGAAAATGCTCGGCATCGGCCTGCCGGTCGCCGTCCTGCTTGACGCGACCATCGTCCGCGGCATCCTGCTGCCGGCCGCCCTCACCCTGCTCGGCAACCGGTGCTGGTACCTGCCCCGCTGGCTGGCCTGGCTGCCCGGCCGCGATTCCCGCAGCCTCGCCTAGCGGTACCCGAAGTGACGAAAGAGCGGGCGCCTTACCTGACGCCCCGAGAGGAGATCATGATGAACACGCCAACCAACAACAACGACCGCGCCGGAAACTGGGCGGCTCGCGGCGTAGCCGCCGCCGGGCAGGGAGTCGCCCTGGCCGGGCTAACGCTGGCCGCGATCGGGCTGTGGGTGGCGCTCTTGACCGAGGTGGCCTTCGCCCCGCTCGGCG
>Ga0335075_10004995_pt1 | contig 20656 bp, 21 predicted proteins | sample Lox_Sample_24_FD_206723 | JGI IMG/M metagenome (GOLD analysis project Ga0335075, IMG submission 206723) | Soil microbial communities from Loxahatchee National Wildlife Refuge, Florida, United States - Lox_Sample_2.4 | ecosystem: Environmental > Terrestrial > Soil > Wetlands | place: USA...
CACAGCTTGCCCGAGTTGCGGGCCAGCACCACCCGGCCGGCCACACCGACGATGTGGCCGGTGGTCGAATCGGCGGGCAGATCGGGATAGGCGGCGCGAATCTGCGCCAGCGTGTGGGTACGGCCGACTTCGACGGGGTAGGGATCGCGGCCCTCGGCCGACAGGCGAGCCCGCTTGTCCCGACGAATCCGGAACTGCTCGGGAAGGTCTGCGTCGCCGTCGCTCACGACGTGCCAGCTTAAAGGACCGTCAGCGTGCCGTCTTGAGCCGTCCGCGCTGGCTGTCGCGGTTGCGCTCGAATACCAGCCGCAGCCCGTGCAGGGTCAGGTGCTGGTCGTAGTGGTCGACGGAAGTCAGCTCGGCCAGCAGCAGCGGCGCGGTGTGACCGGTCGCAACCACCGTGACGTCGTCGCCGGAAAAGCCGTCGACGTCCTCACGGATGCGTCCGACCAGACCGTCCACCAGACCCGCGAAACCGAAAACCGCACCGGCCTGCATGCATTCGACGGTGTTCTTTCCGACGACTGACCGCGGGCGAGCCAACTCGACGCGACGCAACGCAGCCGAGCGCGCCGCGGCGGCGTCGGAGGACACTTGAATGCCCGGAGCGATCGCGCCGCCCAGGAATTCGCCCTTGGCGGACACCACGTCCACGCAGATCGACGAGCCGAAGTCGATCACGATGGCGGCGGAGTTGTACTTCTGGAAAGCCGCGAGGCAGTTGACAATTCGGTCGGCCCCGACTTCCTTCGGGTTGTCGACCAACAGCGGGATGCCGGTGCGGACACCGGGTTCGATCAGCACGTGCGGCACCGACGGCCAATACTGCTCGAGCATCAGGCGGACCTCGTGCAGCACCGACGGGACGGTGGACAGCGCGGCCGCGCCGGTCAGCCGATCGGAGTCGTCACCGATCAGGCCGTCGAGGGTCAGCGCCAACTCGTCGGCGGTGATCTCGGATTCGGTGCGAATCCGCCACTGCTGCACGACCTTCGCGTGTTCTTTCGCGCCGGAGAGCAGCCCGATGACGGTGTGGGTATTGCGGACGTCGATTGCCAGCAGCACGGTTAGAAGACCTCTACCGCGGTGAGACCAGGTCGCCGGCGTCGTCGGGGACGAACGCCGGGTCGTGACCGAGGTCGATCGCCCGATTCTCGGCGTCGACGAACACGATCTTCGGCTGGTAGGCGCGCGCCTCGGCGTCGTCCATCGATGCGTAGGCGATCAGGATCACCAGGTCGCCGGGATGCACGAGATGCGCCGCCGCCCCGTTGATCCCGATCACGCCGCTGCCACGTTCACCGGTGATCGCGTAGGTGACCAGCCGCGCCCCGTTGTCGATGTCGACGATGGTCACCTGCTCGCCCTCGAGCAGGTCGGCCGCGTCCATCAGGTCGGCGTCGATGGTCACCGAGCCGACGTAGTGCAGGTCGGCCTGCGTGACGGTGGCCCGGTGAATCTTCGACTTCAGCATTGTCCGTAACATCAATTCCTCCAGGGTGTTTCGAGGTATTCAGCCGGGACGGCGGGCATCGGCCCGTCGGCGCCGACGGTGGCTGCGATGTCGATCGCGATGTTGTCGAGCAGCCTGGTCTTGCCGAGTCGCGCGGCGACCAGCAACCGGCCCGCGCCTGCGACCGGGGCGGGACCCAGTGCGCTGTCGCGCACCTCCAAGTAGTCCACGTCGACCGCCGGTACGTCCGCGAGCACGGCCGCGGCGGCCTGCAGCGCCGCATCGGCACCGCGAGTCGCGGCGTGCGACCCGGCCAGCAGAGCCGCGGACAGCACACCGGCCAATTCCCGTTGTGCGGCATTGAGATAGCGGTTGCGCGACGACATCGCCAGTCCATCGGTCTCGCGCACGATCGGCACGCCGACGACCTGGACAGCGGCGTTGAGGTCGGCGACCATCTGCCGGACCAGCACCAGTTGCTGATAGTCCTTCTCGCCGAAGAAGACTCGATCGGGTCCCACGATCTGCAACAGCTTCAGCACCACGGTGAGCATGCCGGCGAAATGGGTGGGCCGGGCTGCGCCCTCGAGCTCGGATCCGAGCGGGCCGGGGTGCACCGACGTGCGCGGGCCGTCCGGATACATCGCCGAAGCACTTGGGGTGAAGGCTATTTCGACTCCCTCACCGCGCAACAGGGCCAGATCTTCATCGACGATCCTCGGGTAGGCCGCAAGATCTTCGTCGGCGCCGAACTGCAGCGGGTTGACGAAGATCGACACCACCACGACCGAGCCGGGCACTCGTTTGGCGGCGCGCACCAGGGCGAGGTGCCCGTCGTGCAGCGCGCCCATGGTCGGCACCAGCATCACCCGACGGCCGGTGTGGCGCAGCGCGCGGGTCACCTCCCCGACGTCGCCGGGTTCGGAGTAGACGTTGAGCTCGCCGGCATGGAACTTCGGCGCCCTTACGTTGGTCATCGCGCCAGCGCCTCGAGGAGCTCCTTGGGCGCGTGCACCCGCTCGGCGGTGCGCAACGCGTTGACCCGATAGGCCTGCGCCAGTTGAGGATCCACCGCCCTCAGCGCGTCCAGGTGACCGGCGACGGCGTCGGCGTCACCGCGCGCGATCGGCCCGGTCAGCGCCGCTTGCCCGCGCTGCAGGGTGTTCTCCAGCGCCGCGCGGGCCAGCGGCCCCAGGATCCGTTCGGCGATGCCGCCGGGGTGGTCGTCGACCAGCTGCTGACCGAGCAGTTCGGTGCCCGACACCGCGCCCCGCAACGCATCGAGGGCGTCGGCGATCAGCGTGACCATGTGGTTGGCGGCATGCGACAGCGCCGCGTGATACAGCGTGCGTGCGTCCTCACGGACCCGGAACGGCTCGCCGCCCATCTCGAGCACCAACGACTGCGCGATCGCGTAGCCGACCTCGTCGGCCGCGGTGATGCCGAAGCAGGTGTCGGGCAGCCGCGAGATGTCCTCGTCGGAGCCGGTGAACGTCATAGCCGGATGAATCGCCAGCGGTATGCAGTCCTGCGCGCTCAGCGGGGCGAGCACGCCGATCCCGTTGGCGCCGGAGGTGTGCGCGACGATGGTGCCCGGTCGCACCGCCGACGTGGCGGCCAGGCCGGAAACCAGCGTGGCCAGCTCGGTGTCCGGCACGGCCAATAGCAGCAGCTCGGCGTTGCCGGGGACATCGGGTACCGGCGCCACCGGGGTGTCGGGCAACCGGCGCTCGGCGCGCCGGCGGGACGCGCGGGAAACCGCGCTGCAGGCCACCACGACGTGGTCGACGCGTTCCAGCGCCACCCCTATCGCGGTTCCAACCCGACCAGCGGAGATGATCCCCACCTTGAGCCGGGCGGGGCGCAATCCGTCGAACTGCACCATCGCAGACGACCCTCACAAGTCTCTTGTTTCGTTCCAGTCCCGCGTAGCGGGTACCGGACGGTCGGTAAGACTCTACCGCGGCAAAGGCCCCTTTGGCCTGTGGTGTTCGCCTCAGTCTTCGCGGCGGCGGCGACGGCCGCCCTCGGACGGACTGCTTTGCAGCCGCGCCAAAAGATCGGCGACCGACTGGCCGCCCGACGGGGGTTCGTCGGCACTCGACAGCGGGTCGGCGCCGCGATGCCGGGCGACGGCCGGCGGAGGCGGTGACATCGCCGGGCCCCGGTCGGGTGCCGGCGGTGGCGCTGGTGGCGTCGGCGGGGGTGGTGATGACATCGCGGGCGCGGGCGCACCCGGGATACCGGGGTCGGCCTGCTCCGCGGAATGACGCGCGCGTGCGCGACGACCCGGCTGGCTGCTCCACTCGGGGTCGAGCGGGGTGATCTGGCTCGCCGCCGGCTCGCCGGCGCTGGAGTGCCGGCCGCGCCGGTCCGCCGGTGGCGCGGCAGGCGGGGCGGGTTCGCCGATGCCCGGCGACCGGTGCGCGGGCTGCTCGCGTGACGGCGCGTTGTCGTACGCCCACGACACCGAGCCCGCCGCCGCGCTCTGATCGGAATTCCAGTTGCTGCCCGGCGCTCCGGCGGGCAACCACTGTCCCTCGGAAGCCACCGGCTGCCAGCTGGGTTGCTCCGGCTGCCGTGGCGCCTCGGCGGGCGAGGACCACGCGGGCCGCTGCTGTTGCGGTGGCGGCTCGGGCGGCGGTGGTGGCGTGGCCGGCGGGACGAACTGGGGCTCGGGCTGCGGAGCCGCTTCCTGCCGTCGGTGCGAACGGCGCGGCGGTGGGGGCTCGTAGGGTTCGCCGCCGTTGATCGGCGATGGCCCCGACGCGGGCCAACTGCCGGTCTGCGGCGGCGGATTCCAGCTCCGGCCCTCGAGCGGGCGCTCGGCCTGCGCTGCCGGGGCGGGCGCAGGGGGCTGTGGAGGCGGCGGGGGCGGCGCCGCGGGCGCGACCCAAGGGCCGGACGGCATCGCCTGGTCGTTGCTGGTTTGGGCCGCCGGCTCGTTGCGACGCCAATGCGTGCCTCGGTCCGCTTCTGCCGGTTCGGGCGCCTCGGCGCGGGTTGGCCTGGCCGTCGCATACGCATCGGACGGCGGATAGGCGTAGGCCGGCTGGTAGGTCTCGGCAGCGGGCTGCCGGGGCGGAGGAACCAGCGGCTCCTCGGGCACGTCGATGATCGTGTCGTCGATGCGCCGAGCCGGCTCTTCGGCCCGCACCGACGAGACCCGGTTGACGCGCTCGCGGGCGCTCTCGTTGCCGCGGTCCCACTCGCTGTAGCCACGCACGGGTTTGCGCTCGGTCCCAATCGCCGGTCGCTCGCTGAGCTCGGCGTCGAACAGGATCTCCAGGTTGGTGCGCAGCGCGGCCAGCTCGGCCCGCAACTCGGAAACCTCGTCGGCGGCCTGGGCGCGCAGTTCGCTGGCCAGCTCGCGGCGCAGCTGCGACTCCACGGTCAGCTCGTACTCGCGGCGGGCCGAGATCTCCCGGTCCAGTTGCAGGTCGTACACCAGCTTCAAGTCTCGTGCCCGAGCCGAATCGACGTCGCTCTGCCGGCGGTAGATCACCGAGACGAACGCCGCGACCACGGCGGCCCACAACGCGAGGATCACCGCGAGCTTGAGCAGCTCGACCCGATTGGTGAAAACCAGCGCGGAACTGGCACCGATCGCCAGCACCAGCAACGCCGTCAGCAGGACCCAACCCGGTCTGCGGCCGCCGCGCCGCACCCGGGCGCCGCGGGACAGATCGGTCATGGCCCGAGAGTACCGGCCCGAGGTCACTCCGCGTGTCGCCGTGCTCGGCGATTCTCACCTGGACTAATTGCCGGTCGGGCCGAGCTAACTTTCGGGGCCCTCTCCGCCATGCTCGGTCGGGTCCCCCGGCGACTTACAGCAATGCTGCAACCACAGCCCAGCAACCACCAACGCGAGCGCACTGATCGCCGCGACGGCCGTCCCCGCGGTGTCTTGGCCCGCCACCCTGAGCCACGATCGCCGCGGCAACAGGTACACCAGCACCCCGACCCACCAACCCAGCGCCAGGGCGCCGACCCAGGCCGACGCCTTGGCCACGACAAGGCTGCGGGCCACCGACAGCGGATGCAGCCAACCGGGCCCGTCGCCGATCTCCCCGTCGCTGATCTTGGCCCGCACGTAACGCGCCCACAGCCCTTCGGCGACGCCGACCACCAGCAGCGATAGACCGGTCCACACCGTGATCGGCGGAAACCACTTGTACAGCAAGACAACCAGCAGATAGCCGACCACCGCGGTGCCGACCGCCGCAGCGGTCAGCTCACGTTTCCGGGTCGGGCCCATCAGCCCTCGGTGCTCTCGCCGCGCAGCTCGAGCCGCAGCCCCGTCAACCGCACCCCGGCCCGATCGGCCGGGTCCAGCTGGGCGATCAGCTTTGCGACGGGCTGGCTGCCACCGGCCACGCTCAGCACCGCATCCGGGTCGACGGCCAGCCACGGAATCAGCACGAAGGCCCGCAGGTGGGCCAGCGGATGCGGCAGGGTCAGGCCGTCATCGAGGGAGAACAACTCGTCATCGCCGTTCACCGCGGTCAGGTGGCAACTGACCAAGTCCACGTCCAGGGTGCGCGGACCCCACCGCTGCCCCCGCACCCGATCGGCGGCCTCCTCCATCTGCTGAGCAAGGCGCAGCCAACCGTGCCCGTCGAGCGTCGGGTCTTCGGCGATCAGCACGGCGTTGAGAAACGGCCCCTGCTCGACTCCGCCCCACGCCGCCGTCTCGTACACCGAAGAGACCGCTTCGGCCGCCGGACCGAGCCGATCGAGCACCGATTGCAGCCGGGCCAGCCGGTCACCGAGGTTGGATCCGATCGACATCACCACGCGGGTCACAGCACGCCTCCTGCGGGCACCACCTGACCCCGCCCGCCGCGCCGCGACCGGCGCGCGACCACGGCGACGTCGTCGAAGGTCTGCGGAATCGGAGCCTGCGGCTTGTGCACCGTCACCTCGACGGCGTGCACCCGCTGGTCTTTCATCACATCCTGAGCGATCTCAGCGGCCACCGTTTCGATCAAATTGCGGGCGGGCCCGGCGACGATCTCGGCAGCCCGCTGCGCCAGCACGCCGTAGTCGTAGGTGTCGGCCAGGTTGTCGCTGTCGGCCGCATCCACCAGGTCGATCCAGACGGTGATGTCGACGACGAAATCCTGACCGTCGGCACGCTCATGGTCGAACACGCCGTGCCGACCGCGAACTGTCAAGCCGCGTAACTCGATTCGATCAGCCACTCGAACCTATCCCCCTTCCGTCCACGCCTCGACGACCTTGACGGCGTCGACCGAGGCCCGCACGTCGTGTACCCGCACCCCCCAAGCACCATGCAGCGCGGCCAACGCCGACACCACGGCGGTCGCCGTCTCACGCCCGTCCGGTGGGCGGGGGACCCCGTCCGGCCCAGCCAATAAACTCCCGAGAAACCGTTTGCGCGACGCCCCGACGAGGACCGGGATGCCGGTGGCCACCAGCTCCGGCAGCGCGTGCAGCAGCGCCCAATTGTGTTGGCCGGTCTTGGCGAAACCAAGGCCGGGGTCGATGATCAGCTTCGCCGGATCCACACCCGCGGCAACGGCGTCGTCGGCACAGCCGAGCAGCTCGGCACGCACCTCGGCCACCACGTCGCGGTAGGCCGGCACCTCGTGCGGATGGTCGGACGACACCGCTCGCCAATGCATCAACACCCACGGCACGTCGGCCTCGACGAGCAGATCGGCCATCGCGCCGTCGGCGCGTCCACCGGAGACGTCGTTGACCATCTGCGCGCCGTTCTCCAGCGCGGCCCGGGCCACGCCGGCGTGCATGGTGTCGATGCTGACCGTAATGCCCTGCGATGCAAGCTCTTTAACGACGGGAACGACGCGAGCGGTCTCGACCCGCGCATCGATGCGGACCGCACCGGGGCGGGTCGACTCTCCGCCGACGTCGATGATCGTCGCGCCGTCGGCGGCCAGCGCCAGGCCCTGTTCGACAGCGCGATCGGCATCCAGGTAGCGCCCGCCATCCGAGAACGAGTCGTCGGTGACGTTCACCACCCCCATGACTTGGACGCGCGGCGTGCTCACTTGCGCAAGATCAGTTCGAGCGCCTCGGCTCGAGATGCACTGTCGGACTTGAACTGTCCACGCACCGCCGATGTGGTGGTGACAGCCCCGGGCTTGCGGACACCCCGCATCGACATGCACAGGTGTTCGGCCTCGATCACCACAATGACCCCGCGCGGATTGAGCTTGCGCATCAGGGCGTCGGCGATCTGGGCCGTGAGTCGCTCCTGCACCTGTGGGCGCTTGGCGTACAGGTCGACCAGCCGGGCGATCTTGGACAACCCGGTCACCCGGCCGTCGTGGCCGGGGATGTATCCCACATGCGCGACACCGTGGAACGCCACCAGATGGTGCTCGCACGTGGAGTACAGCGGGATCTCCTTGATCAGCACCAGCTCGTCGTGCTCTTCGTCAAAGGTGGTGTCCAGCACGGTATCCGGGTCGGTATAGAGGCCGGCGAACATCTCCTGGTAACTGCGGGCGACGCGGGCCGGGGTGTCGACCAGCCCGTGCCGATCCGGGTCCTCTCCGATCGCGTACAGCAGCTCGCGGACCGCGGCCTCGGCACGCGCCCGGTCGAAGACCGGCGAGTTCAGTGTCACGGTTCGGGAATTCGGCTGTGTTGCTGAAGCCATGGGAGCGCCCTTCGTTCAGCCGTGCGCCGACGGGTTGGACGGGCTCGGGTCGCCAGGCGGGTCGGCGGCCTGGCCGGCCTCCGGCGCGGCTGCGCCGGGCGGCGGGTAGGGCGGATACGGCGGATAGGGCTGACCCGGACCGCCCGCGTACTGGTGCGGTGGCGGTGGCCAGTGCGCAGGAGGAGGTGGCGTCGGGTACCAGTAGCCGGGCGGCTGCTGCTGTTGCGGCGGTGGCCATCCGGGAGCGTGCCAGCCGGCCGGTGCGCCGTAGTCGGGCTGCGTGGAATGCTGCGGGGATCCGCCGTTAGTGTCGTCGTGGCCGTGAGAACCGTTGGCGCCGTTGGTAGCCCGCTCCGTCTCCGTCTCGGCATCCCGCGTCGCGGCGGCGATGGCGGCCTTGAAGGCGGGTTCGGGAGTCGGCTTGGGCCACGGCTCGCCCCGTTCGATGGCCAGCTCGCCGGGCGTTTTGATCGGCGGCTTGTCCGACGGAATGCGGCCACCGAAATCGTCGAAAAGGGTTAGCCGGGGCCGCTTTTCGACGTCGGCAAAGATCGCCTCCAACTCCGGGCGATGCAGGGTTTCCTTTTCCAGCAGTTCGCCGGCCAAGGTGTCCAGCACGTCGCGGTATTCGGTGAGGATCTCCCACGCCTCGGTGTGCGCGGCCTCGATGAGCTTGCGCACTTCCTCGTCAATCTCGCGGGCCACCTCATGGGAGTAGTCGGGTTGGGTGCCCATCGTCCGGCCCAGGAATGGATCCCCGCCCTCGGTGCCGTATTTAACCGCGCCCAGTTTGGAGCTCATGCCGAGCTCGGTGACCATAGCGCGGGCAATCTTCGTGGCTTGCTCGATGTCAGACGATGCGCCGGTGGTCGGCTCGTGGAACACCAATTCCTCGGCGGCACGGCCGCCCAACGCCATCACCAGCCGAGCGATCAGTTCCGAGCGGGTGTGCAGGCCCTTGTCGTCTTCGGGCACCGCCAGCGCGTGGCCGCCGGTGTTACCGCGAGCCAGGATCGTCACCTTGTAGACCGGGTCGACACCGGGCATCGCCCAGCCGGCCAGCGTGTGGCCCGACTCGTGGTAGGCGGTGATCTTCTTTTCCTGCTCGCTGATGATTCGACTCTTGCGCCGCGGCCCGCCGACCACCCGGTCGACCGCCTCTTCCAGTGCGGCGCCGGTGATCACCGTGCCGTTCTCGCGGGCGGTCAGCAGCGCCGCCTCGTTGATGACGTTCTCGAGGTCGGCACCCGTCATGCCGACGGTCCGCTTGGCCAGCCCGTCGAATTCGACGTCGGGGCCGAACGGCTTGCCCTTGGAGTGCACGCGCAGCACGGCGCGGCGGCCGGCCAGGTCGGGGCTGGACACCGGGATCTGACGGTCGAAACGACCGGGCCGCAGCAGCGCCGGGTCGAGGATGTCGGGCCGGTTGGTCGCGGCGATCAGGATGACACCTTGGCGGTCACCGAAGCCGTCCATCTCGACCAGCAACTGGTTCAGCGTCTGCTCGCGCTCGTCGTGGCCGCCGCCCAGCCCGGCGCCGCGCTGGCGGCCGACCGCGTCGATCTCGTCGACGAAGATGATGCACGGGCTGTTCTGCTTGGCCTGCTCGAACAGGTCACGCACCCGGGACGCGCCGACACCGACGAACATCTCGACGAAGTCGGAGCCGGAGATCGTGAAGAACGGCACCCCGGCCTCGCCGGCCACCGCCCGCGCCAGCAGGGTCTTACCGGTTCCCGGCGGCCCGTAGAGCAGCACGCCCTTGGGGATCTTCGCGCCGAGCGCCTGATACCGCGACGGGTTCTGCAGGAAGTCCTTGATCTCGTAGAGCTCCTCGACCGCTTCGTCGGCGCCGGCGACGTCGGCGAAGGTGGTCTTGGGCATGTCCTTGTTCAGCATCTTGGCCCGCGACTTGCCGAAGCCGAAGCCCATCCGGGCGCCGCCCTGCATGCGGGAGAACATCATGAACAAGCCGACCAGCAGCAGCAGCGGCAGCACGTAGATCACCAGCGAGCCCAGGATGCTGCCCTGGTTCACGGTCGTGCTGACCTGGGCGTCTTTGGCGGTCAGCTGGTCAAACAGCGGGACCGCGTAGCCGGTCGGGAACTTGGTGATGATCTTGTCGGACCCGTCGGTGCCGGTGTCGGCCTTTTTGAGCGTCAGCCGCACCTGCTGCTCACGGTCGTCGATCTGCGCGCTCTTGACGTTGCCGGCCTTGATCTGGCCGATCGCCACCGATGTGTCGACCGGCTTGAAGCCGCGGGTGTCATCGCTGAAGTAGAAGAATGACCAACCAAGCAGCAGCACCACAGCGATCGCCGTGAGCGTGCGGATCACGTTTTTTCGGTTCATCGATTATCGGCCGTCGCCGGCCAGGTCCTTCCCGATACACGCAGCTGGAATAGTCCAGGTTACCGCCCGTGCCGACAGCCAGCTCGGCCGCAGCCGGTGCGCAGCAGGTCGCCGCCAAGTAGAACAACGAATCGCGGTTCCCGGGGGCGCGAGCGGCGCCCGGACATCTTTCGGGCGGACCCGGCAGTGTGCTTGGGTGAAACGGTGGCTGACAGCGTCCCCCTGACCGAGCGCACCATCGACACCAACGGTGTCCAACTGCACACCATCGAAGCGGGTGAGCCCGGGGCGCCGCTGGTGGTGCTGGCACACGGCTTCCCCGAACTGGCCTATTCGTGGCGCCACCAGATCCCTGCGCTGGCCGCCGCCGGATACCACGTGCTGGCCCCCGACCAGCGCGGCTACGGCCGCTCCACGCAGTTGCCGGACATCGCCGACTACAACGTCGCCGCGCTGTCCGCCGACCTGATCGGGCTGCTCGACGACGTGGGCGCCGACAAGGCGACCTTCGTCGGTCACGACTGGGGCGCACTGGTGGTGTGGAACTTGGCGCAGCTGCATCCCGACCGGGTGATCGGGGTGGTGGGTTTGAGCGTTCCGCCGGTGCCGCGCGCCCAGACCCCGCCGACGCAGGCGTTCCGCAAAGTTTTCGGCGACAACTTCTTCTACATGCTCTATTTCCAGGAACCCGGGGTGGCCGATACCGAGTTGGACGGCGACCCGGCCAGGACCCTGCGCCGCATGCTCGCCGGTCAGCACGCGCCGGACGACCACGCTGCCGGGCTGCGGATGATCGCACCCGGAAGTGAGGGCTTCATCGAGCGCATCGCCGAGCCCGACGGCCTGCCGGACTGGATCAGCGCCGACGAACTCGACCACTACATCGCCGAATTCAGCCGCACCGGATTCACCGGCGGGCTGAACTGGTACCGCAACCTCGACCGCAACTGGGAGCTCATGGCCGACCCTACGGCGCCCACCATCACGGTGCCGGCGCTGTTCAGCGCGGGCACCGCCGACCCCGTCGGGGGCTTCATGCGCCGCGACCGTGCGACCGAGGTGGTGACCGGCCCCTACCGCGAGGTCATGGTCGACGGCGCCGGGCACTGGCTGCAGCAGGAACGCCCGGGCCTCGTCAACGAGATCCTGCTGGACTTCCTGTCGAGCCTGAATACCGACGCCGTGCCGTCATGAACCGACCGCTGAAGTTCGGCGTCTTCATCACGCCGTTTCATCCGGTCGGCCAATCCCCCACGGTCGCAATCGAATACGACATGGAGCGAGTGGTTGCGCTGGACCGTCTCGGCTACGACGAAGCGTGGTTCGGCGAGCACCACTCGGGTGGTTACGAGCTGATCGCCTGCCCGGAAGTGTTCATCGCCGCGGCCGCCGAACGGACCAAACACATCCGCCTGGGCACCGGCGTGGTGTCGCTGCCCTACCACCATCCGTTGATGGTCGCCGACCGTTGGGTGTTGCTGGATCATCTGACCCGCGGGCGGGCGATGTTCGGCACCGGCCCGGGTGCGCTGCCGTCGGACGCCTACATGATGGGCATCGACCCCGTCGAGCAGCGCAGGATGATGCACGAGTCGCTCGAGGCGATCCTCGCGCTGTTTCGCGCCGAACCGGATGAGCGAATCAGCCGCCATTCGGACTGGTTCACGCTGCGCGACGCGCAGCTGCATATCCGGCCCTACACCTGGCCCTACCCGGAAATCGCAACGGCGGCAATGATTTCGCCATCCGGCCCACGACTCGCCGGTGCGCTCGGCACGTCACTGCTCTCGCTGTCGATGTCGGTGCCCGGCGGATTCGCGGCGCTGGAGGACGCGTGGGAGATCGTCCGCGAACAAGCCGGTAAGACAGGACACGACGAGCCGGACCGGCAAAACTGGCGAGTGCTCGGCATCCTGCATATCGCCGACAGTCGGGATCAGGCCATCGACGACTGCACCTACGGCCTGCAGGACTTCGCGAACTACTTCGGCGGCGCCGGGTTCCTGCCGCTGGTAAATGAGGTCAAGGCTAATCAGTCGCCCCACGAGTTTGTGAAAGACTATGCGGCTGCCGGTAATTGCTGCATCGGCACGCCCGACGACGCGATCGGCTACATCGAGGATCTGCTGGCCCGGTCCGGCGGGTTCGGCACCTTTTTGATGCTCGGCCATGACTGGGCGTCACCGCAGGCGACCCTTCACTCCTATGACCTGTTCGCGCGCAAGGTGATTCCACATTTCAAAGGGCAACTGCGGGCTCCGGACGCGTCGCACGAATGGGCCACCGGCATGCGGGATAAATTGCTCGGCCGCGCCGGCGAGGCAGTGGTGAAGGCGATCACCGAACACACCGACGAACTCAAGCTGGAAAGCGAGAAGAACTGATGCGCGCCTCGGTATTGCGTGACGGCCGCATGGTGTATCGCGACGACGTGCCTGACCCGGAGCCCGGCCCCGGTCAGGTTCTGGTGGCGGTGCGGTCATGCGGAATCTGTGGCTCGGACTTGCATTTCGCCGCTCACGGCGCCGAAGTGCTGTCACTGACCGATCGGATGTCCAGTGGTTTCGGCGGCGGCAGCGGTATGACCGTCGACTTGGGTCACGACGTCTTCATGGGCCACGAGTTCAGCGCCGAGGTGCTCGAGGCCGGTCCGGGCACCGAGACGTTCCCGGCGGGCACCCTGATCACGTCGATCCCGGTGCTGATGTCGGGCAACAACGTCGAACCGATCGTGTACAGCAACCGGACCTTGGGTGGCTACTCCGAACGGATGCTGCTGTCGGCGCCGCTGCTGCTCGCGATTCCCAACGGCCTCAACGCGAAAGACGCCGCGCTCACCGAACCGATGGCGGTGGGGTTGCACGCCGTCAACAAGTCCGGCATCACACCCGGTGAAACCGCGCTGGTGCTCGGCTGCGGCCCGATCGGCATCGCGGTGATTGCCGCGCTGCGCGCCCGCGGCGTCGAAAACATTACGGCAGCGGACTTTTCGCCGAAACGGCGCGAGCTCGCCGCCACGATGGGGGCACACCAGACCGTCGACCCCGCGCAGGGTTCGCCATTCGACACCGTAAGCCCGGCAGTGGTGTTCGAGGCGGTCGGGGTGCCGGGCATCATCGACGACGTAATGCTGCGGGCCAGGCACGGTACCCGGTTGATCGTGGTGGGCGTCTGCATGCAGCCCGACACCGTCCATCCGTTCTTCGCCATCGCCAAGGAGATCAACGTTCAATTCGTGCTCGCTTACGACCCGAACGAATTCGCCGATTCACTGCGCGCGATCGCCGAGGGCGACATCGACGTCACCCCGATGATCACCGGCGACGTCGGTCTCGACGAGGTCGGTACGGCGTTCGACGCTCTCGCGGACCCCGAACGGCACTGCAAGATATTGGTCACCCCGTAGGCGCCTTCTTGACGCGCATTCGCGGCAATCGCTGGTATATCTTGGGCAAATCTGGCTGAGTAATCGAACGTCCCGGCGTGGCGACCCCACCTGCCCCGGAGGAGGGACCATGCCAACGCCGCCGCTCAGCCTGCCGCAGCAGATGCTGCGCCGTCGACCGGTCGGCGGCGCGCCGGTCGCCGACGGCGCCTCGGCTCAGCTGCAGCGCACCCTGGGAACCTTCCTGCTCACCATGTTTGGTGTCGGCGAAACGGTAGGGGCGGGCATCTTCATCGTGATGTCGCAGGCGGTGCCGCAAGCCGGCCCGGCGGTGGTCATCTCGTTCATCCTCGCGGGCATCGCGGCGGGTTTGGCGGCGCTCTGCTATGCCGAAATGGCTTCGGCGGTACCGGTTTCCGGATCGGCCTACTCGTATGCCTACGCGACGTTGGGCGAGCTCGCGGCGATGGGCGTCGCGGCGTGTCTGCTGTTGGAGTACGGCGTGTCCACCGCCGCGGTGGCGGTCGGCTGGAGTCAGTATCTAAACAAGTTGCTGGACAACATCTTTGGATCTCACCTTTCGCACGCGATTACGGCGGGGCCGTGGGATCCCGCACCGGGTGTTATCAACCTGCCGGCCGTCGTGCTGGTCGTCCTGTGCACACTCCTATTGATCCGCGGGGCCAGTCAGTCCGCGAAGGCCAACGCCGCGATGGTGGTGATCAAGCTTGCTGTGCTGGTGATCTTTTCGGTCATCGCGTTCACCGCGTTCAAGGCGGACCGCTTCGCCGACCTGGCGCCGTTCGGCGTCTCGGGCATCAGTCTGGCCGCGGGCACGATCTTCTTCGTCTACATCGGCCTTGACGCGGTATCCACCGCCGGCGACGAAGTCAAAGACCCACAGCGCACAATGCCGAGGGCCATCATCTACGCCCTGCTGATCGTCATGGCCATCCACGTTCTCGTCGCGGTCGCCGCGTTGGGCAGCCAGCCGTGGCAGGCGTTTGAGGGCCAAGAAGCGGTGCTGGCGGTGATCTTGGACCACATCACCGGCAACACCGCGGGCAGCACGCTGGTGTGCGCGGGCGCGGTGATATCGATCTTCTCGGTCACGCTGGTGACGTTGTACGGCCAGACCCGCATTCTGTTCACAATGGGCCGCGACGGCCTGCTGCCCGCTGCGTTCGCGAAGGTGAACCCGCGCACGATGGCACCGGTCCGAAACACCGTGATCGTCGCGGTGGTGGTGGCGGTGCTGGCGGCGCTGGTGCCGCTGGACCGGCTGGCCGAGACGGTCTCCATCGGCACCCTGACCGCGTTCATCGTCGTGTCGGCCGGCGTGATCATCCTGCGGGTGCGCGAACCCGACTTGCCGCGCGGCTTCCGGGTGCCCGGCTATCCGGTGACGCCGATCCTGTCGATCGCGGCGTGTGCCTACATCCTGTTCAGCCTGCACTGGTACACCTGGATCGCGTTCAGCGGCTGGCTCGCGGTGGCGCTCGTCTATTACCTGGGGTGGGGCCGCCGGCACAGCGCGCTCAATCGCGACATCGCGGTGGCCGAGCCCGTAACCGAAACCGGCTGAGCGCAACTAGTCCGCGGGGTTCGACCGCGCTGCTGTCGACGCCGCGCCTGGCGTGGTTGCGGGTGGTTCGAGGACGACCAGCGGGATCGTTCGTGACGGTGGAACGCGTCGGGCGTATCGGCGCCAGTGACTGGTATAGGCGAGCGCCCGAGGCCACAGGGTCCGGTGTTCCTCGGGATCCAGTTCCCTGGCCCGCATCTCGCTGGCTTGGGCGCCGATCTGCACGGTGACGGAAGGGTTTGCGCGCAGGTTGTACAGCCAGGCCGGGTTGTTTGGATGACCCCCCTTGGCGGCGACGATGAGGTAGCGATCACCGTCCGGCAGGTAGACCAGGGGCGTCGTCCGCGCTATCCCGCTCTTCGCCCCGACGTGGTCAAGCAGCAGCATCGGCGGAACACCCGGCACGTGTTGACCGAGGCGCCCACCCGTCGCCCGGTAGATCATCACGTGGCCGCGCACAAGATGACGCACGACATTCCACGAGCGGTCAATGATCCGCATCAGTAGTTCGACTGGCGATAGCGACATTCATCCTCCTGATCACGCTTATCCGAAAAGGGTACTCGCAAGTACCCTTTTTGAATAGCCCCGGGTGCCCAGGGAAGGGCGCGCCGAACCGATAGGTTGATCGACATGCCCGCGGACCGAACGGCCAAGTTTGAGGAGCAGCACCTCAGACTGCTCGACGGCCTTGCCGCATCGATCCGCGAAAAGGGGCTTGCGCACACACACGTCACCGACGTCGTCCGGCACGCGCGTGCCTCACGGCGAACGTTTTACAAACACTTCCCGGACAAGGATTCCTGCCTCGTCGAGCTCGTCCATCTCAGTGCCACAAACATCATCCAAACAGTTGAGGCCGCAATCGATCTCGACGCACCACGGACCATCCAAATCGAGCAAGCCGTTGACGCCTACCTATCCGTACTTTCCGGCGAGCCGGTTTTAGCGCTGGCCCTCGCCAGCCCCGCTGTTGGTGAGCGCATCGTTCGAGCACAGCGAGATGGGTTGGAGCGCTTCGCTCATTTCCTGGTATCGCTGACGACAGGCACAACGCAAATCTCCGTTGAATGTGCGTACATGCTGGCCAGTGGGCTGCGGGCCACGGCGCTTCGTGCGATCGAGCGCGGTGATGAACTCAGTCATGCGGGCGCCGAAGGCAAGGCGGTGTTCAAAGCCGTCCTGGGCGAGCCTGTGGCCCCTGCTCGACCGCGACGTCGCGCCGCGGTCGCAGCGCAGTGATGCAGGCTCAGATCGCAAATAACGTGGCAACAAAGAAGATAACCATACCCGCGGCCATCATCGCCTGCCCCAAGTCACCCAGCGACCGACGCGACGCCACCTTGCGCCGCCGCTCGACGAAATACCGGTAAACCCAGAAGACCGCTGCGAGCGCGAAGCCGACCGCGCCGATCCAACCCACCGCGGTGAACCACGCCGGCGTTGCGCTGCCAGTCGGCATGTCCATGCCGGACATGTCCATCCCAGGCATGTTCATCGGCATCGACATCGGCATGCCGGACCGGGTGCTGGAGTGGGCCGGCATCAGGTGGTCGTCCATGACGACGAACATCCAGGCCGTCGCCAGCATCATCAGCCCGTGATAGACATACAACCCCCTGGCGGCGGCTGTGCGGACCGCAAGGACGGCCATCGCGACAAACGCTATCGCCGCAAGCAGGAAGAACGCCGCCGGCGGCGTCGTCGGATACTTTGCGGCCCAGGGCCATGCCATTACCACCATCGCCACGCCCATCAACAGATGCAGTATGTGGTTGACGATGGACGTCCACGGTCGACGTTCGGTGGCGATGGCGACCGCGTATTCCGCGGCGGTCAAACCGAACAGCGCGACGACCACCCAACGAAGCACAACGTCATGAATCATTCGGCCTCCGGCCACTCGAAATCGACGGTAAGACAGCTACTTTTCATGCGTCGCGACCAAAGCGACGCAGCCGCAGCGAGTTGGTCACCACGCTGACCGACGAGAGTCCCATGGTTGCGCCAGCGACGATCGGGTTCAGCAAGCCAAGCGCGGCAAGGGGAATCGCGGCGGTGTTGTATCCGAACGCCCACCACAGATTCTGGTGAATCGTGCTCAGGGTTTGCCGGGACAGTCGTATCGACTGCACGACGCCGTCGAGCCGGCCGGACATCAGCGTGATATCCGAAGCCTCGATGGCGATGTCGGTGCCGGTGCCGATCGCAATGCCGAGGTCGGCTTGCACCAGGGCCGGCGCGTCGTTGACGCCGTCGCCCACCATTGCGACGACCCGGCGCTCGGCCTGCAGCCGCCGAATCTCGGTCACTTTGTCCTGCGGCAGTACCTCAGCAAGCACCCGGTCGATTCCGACCTGCTTGGCGATGGCTGCAGCCGTGCGGGCATTGTCGCCGGTGATCATGGCGACCTGCAGCCCCATGTCGTGCAGCCGACGTATGACGTCGGCGGCGTCGTCCTTGACGGTGTCAGCCACCGCGAGGACACCGACGACGTGGCCGTCTCTGGCGACGAAAACCGCTGTGCGGCCCTGCTCTTCCAAGTCGGAGGCCGCCGCCGCGAGGTCGGCGGGCACAGTCAAGTCATGCTCTTCGACGAGCTTGCGCCTCCCCACCAGCACGAGTTGCCCATCGACCTTGGCCCGCACCCCGTGCCCGGCGACGTTGGCGAATTCCTTGGCGGCCGGAAGCTGCAGCCCCCGCTCGAGCGCACCGGCGACGATCGCCGCGCCGATCGGATGCTCGGAGCCCGCCTCGGCGGAGGCAGCGATCCGCAACACCAGATCGGGCTGCCGTCGCTTGCCGGCAACAACGTCGGTCAGCGTCATCTGGCCGCGAGTGAGGGTGCCCGTCTTGTCGAAGACGACGGTGTCGACCTTCTTCGAGGCCTCCAGCACGTCACCACCCTTGACCAGAATCCCCAGATCGGCGCCACGGCCGGTGCCGACCGTGATCGCCGTCGGGGTGGCCAGGCCCAGTGCGCAGGGGCACGCAATGATCAGTACCGCGATCGCCGCGGTCATACCGCCCAACGGGTTGGCGGCGAGCAGCGTCCACCCGGCGAACGTCGTCAGCGCGACTCCCACGACCGCGGGCACGAACACCGCCGAGACCCGGTCGACCATCCGCTGTACCGGAGCCTTGCCGCCCTGTGCCTGCTCGACCAGTCGCACAATCTGCGCCAGCGCGGTATCAGAGCCAACAGCGTTGGCGCGCAACGTCAATAGGCCGTCGATGTTGACCGTTGCCCCGGCTACGTGGTCACCCACCGTCTTCTCAACGGGAACGGATTCCCCGGTCAGCATCGATTCGTCGATCGCCGCGCGCCCGTCGACGACCTCGCCGTCGACCGGAATTTTCTCCCCCGGCCGTACCTGTATCAGGTCGCCGACGCGGACATGTTCGATCGGGACAAGCACTTCCAGGCCGTCGACAAGCAGGCGGGCTTCTTTGGCACCCAACTCCAGCAGCTTGCTGATCGCCTCCGACGCCTTGCCCTGAGCTCGGGCCTCGAAGTAACGGCCCACCACCACCGATACGGTGATCAAGGCGGCGGTGTCGAAAAATACTGGCCCACCGGTGAACAACTGATACACCGAGTAGCCGAATGCCGTCATCGTGCCCAGCGTGATCAGCGTGTCCATGCTTGCAGTCAGCGTGCGCGCCTGTTGCACAGCGGCTTTCAACACCGGCCAGCCGGCGACGAATTGCACCGGCAGCGTCGCGGCGAACGCCAACCACCTCGCCCACGCGTATGGGGCGAGAAACGTTGTCAGACCGAAGGACAACAGCCCGAACGGCACGGCTATCCAGACGCGTCGCAGCCACGCTCGCTGCTGAAGCCTGCTCTGCTCGGCCGGTGACAGGTGTGATGAGTTCACCGGCGCCGGGGCACAGCCACCGCAGCCCGCCTCCTGGGTCAACTCCTCGCCGTCCGGCGAGCCGCCCAGCAGGCGACGGATTCTCCCAGTAATCCCTTGTCTCGCAGTGGTATTGCGTGCTTCGACTGAATACGGGGCACGCACTGGCACCAACTCCGCGGGGACGTGTCGCGCATCGGAAATCGCTGACAGGACGGCATCGGGGTCGTGACGATCGGGCGCATAGAAGACCACCACCGATGCCGTTCGTGGATAGGCGTAGACGGCAGAAACCCCGGTCACCTTGGCGACCGAGTCCTCGATCGCGACCGCCCGAACCTCATCGAAGCGAAAACCGGTGGCGTGCACCCGCATCCGCCCTGCCGCATCGGAGATGACCCTCAGTGCGGCGTCGGCGTCAGCCTGGGTGTCAGTGGGCATCGTTGTCGCCCGAGCCGACCACCACCAGCGGCGTAACATCTTCTCCGATGCGCTCTTTCGCCTCGGCGATCACATCGGCAGCCGTTAGTCGGGCCTGTTCAGCGCCCTGCTGCGCCTTGCGCTCGGCCTCCCGGGCCACCCGGATGCCCCAGGCAGTCACGGTGACGGTCGCCGCGCGCAACGGAACCTTCGCGGCTCCTTTGCGCAGCGCTTCATACGCTGCAACCCCCACCACGCCGGTCACCACCGTGGGAGCAGCCTTCGCCAAGAGTCCATGCAACATCCCGAACGCTCCTTCGTAGCCATGACCGACCGCAGCGTTGGGGGCAGTCCAGAGTCCTGATCGGCAGATCTAGCTGCTACCCGCCGTTGCCAGCTGCGGACCGGTCAGCGCCGGCGTGAATTTGATCGCGTCCACCAACTCGTCGATGGCCGCTTGCCCGCGGCCGTCCAACACGGCAGCGGAAAAGCAGGTCTCCAGGTGGTTGTGCAGCATCACCCGATTTGCCCGCTCCAGCGAGGACTGAACGGCCGAAACCTGCTTCATCACGTCCACGCAGTAGGCGTCGGACTCCACCATCTTGATGATGCCGTCGAGATGCCCTCGCACCGTCTTCAGCCGGTTCAACACGGCCTGCTTCTTGGCGGTCAATTCCTCGCTCATGCGGTCACTATACCCCACCCCACCCGGGGTGGGGTACGGCAAGGTAGATCAGTCACTCGTGCGAGAGCAACTAGGGTGCCAACCATGCGCATCTCCCGCCCTGTCGTGCTCCTACTCGCATCGGGTCTCACCATCGGCGCCTTGGCCGGGTGTGACCGCAGCGACGAATGGACCGAGAAGAATCCCCGTCAAGTGACCGTTATCGGATCCGGCAAGGTGCAGGGCGTTCCGGACACGCTGACCGCCGACGTCGGCATCGAATTCACC
>Ga0335075_10004996_pt1 | contig 20656 bp, 17 predicted proteins | sample Lox_Sample_24_FD_206723 | JGI IMG/M metagenome (GOLD analysis project Ga0335075, IMG submission 206723) | Soil microbial communities from Loxahatchee National Wildlife Refuge, Florida, United States - Lox_Sample_2.4 | ecosystem: Environmental > Terrestrial > Soil > Wetlands | place: USA...
CGGAGCCTGCGGCTCCCGGCGCGGTGGGAGCGGGCAGGCCGGCTCGACGTGGCGGCACGGGGACAGCGTCTGCTCGGGAGCCCGATCCGGATCGCGGCACTGCGGCGGACGGAGGGGTTCGTCGAGGCCCGAGAGAGCGGACTCAGCGGCTGGGCCTGGCATCCGGGCGAGCCTGACACCGACCCGATGCTCGGGATCGGCCCGGCCTCGGCACGGACCCCGGCCTTCACGATCAGGGCCCGCGAGGAGGGCGTACGTGTTGCCGAGGCGACGCCGCTCGCCCGGCCGCGCAGCTTTACGGTTCCGCCGGAGCGCCTCCGCGACATTGGGGAGCGGATCGCGGTCAGGGATCGAGATGGGCGGAACCTGGCCGGAAGCCCCCTCGAGCCAGGGCTCGGGGCGTCGGGCGCGGCGGGGCTGGCACGCGCCCTGGCCGGCCTTCTGCAGGCGCCGGGGCGAGGGCGGCAGTCGCGGGGGGTGAACCGGGCGGCGACGCGAGTAGCGGCGGTGCCGACGGATGCGTGGCCGGCGGCGACGCGGCGGAAGGCGCCACGCGGCGGTGCGGCGGTGGATGTCGTCGTGCCGGTGCACGGCGGTATGGAGATTGCGTTCGCCTGTCTTGCTTCGGTGCGGCGCCACCTGCCGGAGAACGGGAGGATTGTCGTCGTAGACGACGCCTCGCCCGAACCCGAGCTCGTACGGGCGCTGGCGACAATGGCGGGGCGGAACGAAATCCGGCTGGTGCGCCGGGCAACGGGCGGCGGGTTTCCAGCGGCCTGCAACGCCGGCATCCGTGCCGCCCGCAGAGAGGCGGACATCGTGCTCCTGAACAGCGATACGCTGGTCGCCGCCGGCTGGATTGCCGGCCTGCAAGCGGCGGCGCACTCCGCCGGCGATATCGGGACCGCGACACCTTTCTCGAACGATGCGACCATCCTGAGCTATCCCGATCCGACGAAGAGGAACCCGGCACCGATCGAGGCCGAAACGGCGCGGCTGGCGAGGCTTGCCGAGAGGCTCCATCGCGGGCGGGCGGTAGAGATTCCGACAGGTGTCGGATTCTGCCTCTATCTGCGCCGAACCTGCATCGAGGACGTCGGATTGTTTCGAGAGGATCTGTTCGCCCAGGGCTACGGTGAAGAAAACGATTTTTGCATCCGTGCCCGCCATCTCGGCTGGCGCCATGTTGCCGCACCGGGCGTGTTCGTGGCGCATCTCGGCGGGCGGTCCTTCGGCGCGGTCGGGCCCGAGCTGTTGCGACGGAATCTGCGGCTCTTGAACCGGCTGCATCCGGGATATGACGACCTGATCGCCGTGTACCGGGAGGCCGATCCGCTCTTCCCGTTTCGCCGGAGGCTGGATGCAGCCCGGTTCGCAGCCGGGCGGCGTGCGGCAGGCTCAGTGCTGCTGATCACGCACGCGCGGGGCGGCGGGGTCGAGCGGCAGGTGCTGGCGCGCGCCGGGGCGCTTCGGGGCGAGGGGCTTCGGCCGATCCTGCTGAGCCCCGCCGGGACGGACAGGGAGCCCCCGGGGGCGCTGGTTGGGGAGGTGGGTGATCAGGAATTTCCCAATCTCCGCTACGCGATCCCACGCGAGCTCGGCGCGCTTGAACGGCTGCTTCGGGCGGAGCGGCCGCTCCGCTGCGAAGTGCATCATCTGGTCGGGCACGACCACGCCATTCTCGAGATCTGCCGGCGGCTCGCCATCCCTTACGACGCCTATCTGCACGACTACGCGTCGTTCTGCGGCCGGATTGCACTGGTAGGCCGGGAAGAGCGCTATTGCGGGGAGCCCGTGGTGGAAGTGTGCGCTGCCTGCATAGCGGATGCCGGCAGCGAGATCGAGGAGGACATCGCGCCCGACCTGCTCATCCGGCGCTCCGAGGCGGAACTCGGCGCGGCCGGGCGGGTCATCGCTCCCTCGAAGGATGCGGCCGAGCGCATGCGGCGGCATTTTCCGGGCATTGCGGTTACGATCGCACCCTGGGAGGACGACGAGGCCCTGCCCTCGGCGGCGGTGCGGCGCTTCGGAACACCGCGGCGCGTGGCGGTGATCGGTGCAATCGGGACGGCCAAAGGCTACGAGGTCTTGCTTGCGCTAGCACGGGACGCGGCGTGGAGAGATTTGCCGGTAAGCTTCGTGCTGATTGGCTATTCGCGTGATGACCAGCGGCTGCTCGCTACCGGTCGCGTATTTGTGACCGGTGCGTATAAGGAACAGGAACTGGCCGCGCTCATTGCGCGGGAACGGGTGGATTTTGCCTTGCTGCCATCCGTCTGGCCAGAAACCTGGTGCTTCGCACTTTCCGAGGCGTGGCGAGCCGGCCTCGACGTGGCGGTTTTCGACCTTGGTGCCCAGGCCGCGCGCACGCGCGCCACGGGGCGAGGATGGGTTTTGCCGCTCGGCCTCTCCGCCGCCGCGATCAACAACGCTCTCTTGAGACTTAATCCGCTTGCTCAGCGCTAAAGGGTCTGCCAAGAGAGTTTTTATCCGTTTGCGCGTAATGGTTGCACGACGGTGGCGCCCGACACGCGCGGCACCAGGACCTTCGGCCGAGAGAATGCGATGTCCGACCAGAAGATCGTCACGGAACTCAAAGTTTCAGGGCACCTGATGAAGCTGGAGACGGGTATCTATTGTGTTTTTCACGCGACCAACGGCCATGGCCCCAACCCGTCGACCGGCCTTCCCGGGGTCAGGATTTCACTGCCTCCCGGAGCGCCGGAGGGTAACGGTGGGGTGGAGATCAGCGGCTTTCGAGGCGACGGATGGGTTTCGACGGGGCATGATGCGGCGCTGATTCGCGTTTCAGAGGGACCGGCGCAGGTGCTAGTGACAGTCTATCAATCCACTCTCGGCGGAGAGGCCCTACCTCAACTTCAGGTGGTACGCCTTGGCGATATCCGCCCGAACGGCGCGCACGGCGGGGGTGAGCCGGTGCCGGCGGTCCCGAGGGCAGCCAAACCGGCACCGGCGGCGCTGCCGGCCGGCGCGGCCCCGGCCGCGGTTGCGCCAGCGGGGGCGGAGTTCGGCGTTACGGCGCACGTGCAGCGGCGCGGTGACGTGCAAGGAGTACTCGGCGAGTGGGTGGGCGAACGAGGCAGCAAGCTCTGGATCGAGGGATTTTCCATGGTTCCACCAGGAAACCTTCGTGCGGAGGATCTCGAATATCAGGCCGTGCTCGGGCGCGGCTGGCTCTCGCCATGGTCGCAGGGTGGGCAATTCTGCGGCAGCAGGCGGATGGCGTTGCCGGTCCTCGGCCTCCGGGTTCGGCTTCGGGGCGCCGCGGCGGCCGAGTTTGAGTGCGCCTATTCGGCCAGCTTCACGGACGGCACGATGATTGGGCCGGTTGCCGCCGGCGAGGCGTGCGAGGCCGACAATCTGGCGCCGCTCGAGGCTTTTCAGGTCATCCTGCGGCCTCGCCGGGTCGCGGCGCGGCCAGTCGCGGTGCCTGCGATTGGTCCGGTTACGCCCGTGATGGCGCGGGCCCAGGCGGCCGAGCCGCAGCCGGTGAGGGGCGGGCAACGCCCGTCGGCCGGTCCGAGTGGCGGCAAACGCGCGGACAAGCCACTCGGCAAGGCGCTGTCGCGGCGCCGCTAGGGCCCGCAATCCGACACTTCGCTGCACCGCGCGTTGTCGAGCATCGTGGCCCAGAGCCTAGAGCACGATTGCATTAGAACCATGCGATCGGGCTCCGGTTTTCGCTGCCGGAGCGGCCGATTCGCGCGGTCTGACGATTCCGCCCCGAGCGATCGCGTTCCGGCGTCCCGATTCCGAAGTTCGAGGCGGTGCGATTGGCCGCGTGCGTGCGCGAGCGACCCGCCGGTTGAGCCAGACGCGTGAAGTTCCTCTTCATTCACCAGAACTTTCCCGGTCAGTACCTGCATCTCGTGAAGCATCTGGTGGCGCGTGACAAAGACGAGGTCCTGTTCATCTCGGAACCGAACGCCAATCATCTGCTCGGCGTGCGCAAGATCGTCTATCGCCTGCCGCGCGGGGCGAGCGCCGCCACCCATCCCGACGCCCAGGAATTCGAGATCGCATCGCTCCGCGCGGAAACCGTGGCACGTACGGCGGAAAAGGTTAAGCGGCTCGGCTTCACGCCGGACATCATCATCGGTCATCACGGATGGGGCGAGCTGCTGAACATCCGGGATGTCTGGCCGGGTGCTCCGCTGCTCGGATATTTCGAGTTCTTCTATCACACGCATGGCGTGGATGTCGGCTTCGATCCGGAGTTTCCGCCGGATCCCGCGCTCTACGCGCGCATCCGCGCCAAGAACGTGGTCAATCTCCTTGCCCTCAGCCTGGATGGCCACGGGCAGACGCCGACGCTCTGGCAGCGTTCGATTTTTCCGGCCTGGGCCGCGCCACGGCTCGAGGTGTTGCCCGAGGGTGCGGAGCTGCAAATCTGCCGGCCGCGCCCCTCGGTGCGGCGCCGTCCGCTCACCATCGGCGGCATTACCGTCGCGCCCGGTGAAAAGCTCGTCACTTACGTTGCGCGGAATCTCGAGCCCTATCGCGGATTCCACGTGATGATGCGGGCGCTGCCGAAGGTGCTGGCGGCGCGCCGTGACGTCAGGGTCGTGCTTGTGGGCGGGGACGACGTAAGCTACGGCATGCGCCCGCCGGGCGGAGGCGTTTGGCGCGAACGGCTGCTCGGTGAGCTTGGTGGCAAGCTGGATCTGAAGCGCGTGCACTTCCCGGGCAAGATCGACTATCGGCATTATCTGGCACTGCTTCAGCGCTCCGACGCGCACGTCTATCTGACCTACCCCTTCGTTGCGTCCTGGTCGCTTAGGGAGGCACTCGCGGTCGGTGCGCCAGTGATCGCCAGCGACACGCCGCCGGTGGTCGAATTCATCCGCCACCGGAATACCGGTCTTCTCACACCTTGTCTCGAGCCGGGCCGGCTCGCGGAGTCGATTCTGGAAGTGCTCGAGGATCTGCCGTTGGCGCGACGGCTCGGTGTCGCTGGGCGCCGTTACGCGGAGAAGCATCTGCGCATGGAGGACCACCTGGCAGCCTATCGCCGCCTGATCCGCAAGCTCGTCGCCGGCGGTTAGAGCGGATCGCGCTTGACTGGAATCGCGGAGCGATCCAGGAGCGCGTGAATCCGCTCGGTCAGACCAAGGAGAGCGTGTTCAGTCAACCTGAACACGCTCTAGACCGGGATAACATCAGGATGATGCCGTCCTGCAAGCGATCGCGCTCTGACGCAGCGGAGTTCAATAGCCTCGGACGAGATCAACGGTGTTGTCGGGCGTCGCACCGTTACGCAGTGCCTCAAGAGCGGCGAAGAAGCGATCGAGGGTGCGCGGCGTGTAGATGCTGGGGTCGTCGGCCGAGATATGCGGCGTCACGATCAGATTCGGCGTTTGCCAAAGCAGGTGCGTGCGCGGCAGCGGCTCGCTGCTGAAGACATCGAGAACGGCGCCGCCGAGGTGACCAGCGCCCAGCAAATCGGCCAGAGCCTGCTCGTCAAGAACGGCGCCACGGCCGATATTCACGACTCCGGCTCCCGACGGCAACAAAGCGAGGCGACGGCGGTCGATCAGGCGGTTGGTGTGCGGCGTGAGCGGGCAGGCCAGCAGCAGGAATTCCGCTCTGGGCAGCACGGCGTCGAGCTCCGCCACCGGGAATGCAGCATCGCAGGCGACATGGGATCGCCCGCTCAGGGTGACACCCGTGACGTGCATGCCAAAGCTCCGGGCCCGCGCCGCTACGGCGCTGCCGAGCGTGCCCAGCCCGACGAGGAGGAGCCGGCGGCCGGCGACGATCGGGGTGTAGTGCGGTTCCCATGTTCCTGTACTTTGCGCGCGGACCAGGGCCGGTAACCGCATGGCGAGCATGAGCACCGCCATGATCCCGAATTCGCCTGCCTTTGCGCCGTGAATGCCGCGGTTGCAAACCAACAGCGCCCGCGGAGGCAGGCGATCGAACGGCGCCAGGGCGTCGACCCCTGCCGTCGTGCAGAAGATGAGCCGGAGATCTGGCGCCGGGACAGGAAGGCAGGCGGCAAGCGATGCTGGCGGCGCTATGAGTGCCTCGGCGGTTCGAAGAGCGGCGGCGAGTGTCATTGGAGTCTCGCCGATAGTGAGTGCGTATGCGGAAGTGCTCTGCCCGGCCCGCCCGGCCGCCTCCTGCCAATCGGCAGCGGTGATGGCGAAGAGCGGATCTTGCGGCGCATTCTGGATGTGCACCCGCATGCAAGGGTGCCGATCAGCCGAGCAGGAACCAGAGGCGGAAGAGAGCCGTCTCGAGCGGGGTCTGTCGCAAAAGTCCGGGCACGGCGAGCGCCGGAAGCCGTCGCCAGGGTGGCGCGGCAAGTGCTGCGGCGATGATTGCGAGCGCACGAGCCGCTTCGGGAGACAGGAGATCGGGCTCGGCATTGAGCGCCGCCACATGCTCGCGGAGCTTTGCCATGAAGGGGCGTGGGCCGCGGCTGAGCGCGCCGATGGCGCGCTGCAGCCAGTGATCGGGTGCGCCGATCATATTGCCGCCGTGCTGGCGATAGAGGACGGCCGGCTCGGGGTCGGCAATGACGCGCCCTCCGGCTGCCGCAACGACCAGATAGCTCCACCAGTCGTGGAGCGTTGAAGCGGGTGGGTGGCTGTTTGCAACGAGAGCTGCGGCGGTCGGGTTCAGCATGGCCGTGCAGCCGGTGACCACGTTCTGGGTGAGCGCGGCGGGGAAACCAGGCGGACGGGAGAACGGAGAGGAAAGGCCGAGCCTGGCCAGGTTCGCGTCCACCAGGGTCTGCCGGGCGCAATAAATGGCAGGCGCCTCGGCAGGCACGGCGGCGAGTGCTGCGAGCGCCCGGGCAAGCTTGTCAGGCAACCAGACGTCGTCCTGATCGGCGTAGGCGACCGGGTCGCTGGGAGGGGCGGCCGCGAGGAGTGAGAGGAAGCTACGCGCGGCACCCTGACGACTGGCGAGACCCGGAACCTCGATCACCCGGCCGGCCGCGGGACCGGCCGCAAAGGCGCGCATGAGCGCGGCAGAGCGATCGGCCGACCCGTCGTCGCGCCAATAAAGGTGCCAGAAGCGGTGCGTCTGGGCGAGCAGACTTGCAAGCTGGGCGGGCAGATACCGCTCGCCGTTGAAGACGGAGAGCAGGATTGCGACGCGTGGCGCCGCAGGGGTCGGGGCGCGGGGTTCAGCGGGCAGATCCACCCAACAGCTCGTCGATGATGGCCCCGAGGCTCGCGCGCCATGGGGGCAGGCGGACGCCGAACACGTGATCGATGCGCCTGCAGTCGAGGCGCGAATCGGCAGGCCGGCGAGCCGGTGTCGGCCAATCGGCGGTAGCGATCGGCGCGATCTCGGGCGGCCTCACGCCATAGCGGCCTGCTTCCTCGAAGATAGCCGTCGCGAGGCCGTGCCAGGTGGTTTCGCCACTGCCGGCGACGTGAAAGACGGTGCCAAACTGCTCCTGCCAGCCGGTCGTTTCGATGTTGTGCAGGACGGCAAGGACGGCCGTGGCGAGGTCGGACGCGGCGGTTGGCCGGCCGCGTTGATCGGCGACCACGCGGAGCCGGTCCGTGTTCTGGCGCGCGGCGAGCATGCTGCGAACGAAGTTGCGTCCGGTGGCGGAGATGACCCAGGATGTACGCAAGATCGTGACCTGGCCGCGGACCGCCAGCACCGCTTCCTCACCGGCGAGCTTCGATGCGCCGTAGACCCCGAGTGGGGCCGGCGGATCGGTTTCGAGGTACGGAGTTCCTTTGGTCCCGTCGAATACGTAGTCGGTCGAGATGTGGATGAGCGGGATTCGGGCGGCACTGCAAAGCCTGGCCAGCTCGGCGGGGCCATCGCGATTGGCTTTGAGGGCGGCCTCGGCATCCGTCTCGGCGGCATCCACGGCGGTGTAGGCGGCCGCATTGACGAGCGCGTGCGGTTTGACGGCGGCGAATAGATCCGGGAACGCTTCGGGCCGGCCAAAGTCAAAGCGAGGACGGCCAACGACGCAAATTGGAAGTTCCTGCGCCGCGCGGGCGAGGGCGGTGGCAAGCTGACCGGTGCCGCCGGTGACGAGGATCGTGCGGTCCATCAGGACGCAGAATAGGTGAACCAAACCGGGCAGCCGGAGAGCGGCGGCCGGACCCGGTCCTTTTCGGAGACGACGGCACGATCCGCGGCGACCGGCCAGGGGATGGCGAGGTCCGGATCGTTCCAGAGAGCACCGCATTCATGCGCGGGATCGTACTCGGCGGTCATCTTGTAGATGACGGCCGTATCCGGAACGAGCGTGCAGAAGCCGTGCAGGAAGCCCGGCGGAATCCAGAGCTGGCACCAGTTTTCCGCGCTGAGCTCGGCGCCGACGTGCCTGGTGAAGGTGGGCGAGCCGTGACGTGCATCGACCGCCACGTCCCAGATCGCGCCTTTCACGACGCGGACCAGCTTGCCCTGTACCGACGGCTCGGATTGTGCGTGCAGGCCGCGCACGGTACCCGCCTCGCGTGAGAAGCTGTCATTGTCCTGGACGAATTCGAGGGCGATCCCGGCTTCGGCGAGTCGTCGCCGATGGAACGTTTCGGACACGAATCCGCGCGCATCGGCGAAGCGGCGCGGCGTCAGCAGCAGGACCTCGGAGATGGCAAGCCGTTCGACGCGCATGGTTCCTCAGCCGCAGCGTGACCGGGGGGCACCGCGATGGGCGCGTTCCATAGATCTGGCGCCCTCTGTTACCGCCGGCATGGGATCAGCCCGGGACGCCGTCGGCAAGTTCTGCGAGGACCCGGCCGAGTTCGGTCTTGCCGAGTTGGCGGGCTTCGGCGCGCAAGGCGGCGGCATCGATATATCCCATGCGGAATGCGATCTCCTCGGGGCAGCCGACCAGGAGCCCCTGGCGCGCCTGGATGGTCTGGACGAAGGTTGCGGCCTGCAGGAGGGAGTCGGGGGTGCCGGCGTCAAGCCAGGCGCAGCCCCGCGAGAGTCGCTCGACGTGCAGCGTGCCCTCCTCGAGATAGACGCGATTGAGGTCCGTGATCTCGAGCTCGCCGCGCGGTGAAGGTTCGATTCGGGCAGCCCGCTCGGCAACCTGACTGTCGTAGAAATAGAGGCCCGTGACTGCCCAATTTGAAGTGGGAGCGGCGGGTTTCTCGACAATCTCGATGGCGCGGCCGGACGAATCGAAGGAAACGACGCCATACCGTTCCGGATCTCGCACCTGATAGGCGAACACGGTGGCGCCGACGGGCCGGTCGGCGGCTGCGCGCAAAAGCTGGGAGAGATGATCGGCATGGATCAGATTATCGCCGAGAGCCAGCGCGGCCGGCCCGGCGGCCAGCCACTCGGCGCCGATCCGGAACGCCTGGGCGATGCCGTCCGGCCGTGGCTGCTCGGCGTAGGCGAAGCGCATCCCCAGGCGTTCGCCCGAGCCGAGCAGGCGGCGGAACTGCGGCAGGTCCTCGGGTGTCGAGATGACGAGGACGTCGCGAATACCGGCCAGCATCAATGTTGACAACGGGTAATAGACCATCGGCTTGTCGTAGACCGGGAGGAGCTGCTTCGAGGCGGCCAGCGTCATTGGGTGCAGCCGGGTGCCCGAGCCACCGGCGAGGAGGATCCCTTTCGTGATGGTCATGCGGCGGTGCCGAGCCGTTGACCGCGATAGCGGCTGGCCCGGATCGCCTCCCACCAGGGACGGTTCGCGAGATACCAGGAGAGGGTCAGGCCGAGGCCCTGGGGCAAATCGTGCGGTGCACGCCAGGAGAGTGCCGCCTCGGCCGAGGACGGATCGATTTCGTAGCGAAAATCATGGCCGGGCCGATCGGCGACGAAGCGGATCAGGCGCGCATAGGAGCCTGCCGGGTCGGGCGCCAGTTGGTCCAGCAGGCGGCAGATCGATCGCACCATCTGGAGATTGGTGCAGGTCGAGCGGCCAGCAATGCAGTAGGTGGCGCCGGGCGTGCCGCGCTCGAGCACCCGGACCAAAGCTTCGGCGTGATCCTCCACATAGAGCCAGTCGCGCCGGTTGGTACCGTCCCCGTAGACGGGCAGAGGCTGGCCCTCGAGCGCATTGATGGCCATCAGCGGCACCAGCTTTTCGGGAAACTGCCAGGGCCCGTAGTTGTTGGTGGTGTTGGAGACGATGGTCGGCAGCCCATAGGTATGAAACCAGGCGCGCACCAGATGGTCGGCGGCGGCCTTGGAGGCGGAGTAGGGGCTGCGCGGGGAGTAGGGCGTGGCCTCGGTGAACGGCGGATCGGCTGGACCAAGTGCGCCGAACACCTCGTCGGTCGAGATGTGGTGGAACCGAAATCGTTCCTTCGCCGCCGGGGCCAGACCGGCCCAATAAGCGCGTGCGGTCTCCAGCAAGACATATGTGCCGACGATGTTGGTCTCGACGAAGACGCCCGGACCGTCGATCGAGCGATCGACGTGGCTTTCGGCGGCGAGATGCATCACGGCGTCGGGTTGAGATGTTGCGAAGGCAGACCGCATTGCCTCAGCATCGGTAATGTCGGCGCGAAGCAGGACATGCCGCGGACTTTGCCCGGCCTCTTCGAGCGCCGCTTCGGAGGCGGCGTAGGTCATTTTGTCTATGTTGACGACCTGGTGGCCGGTGTTGCGGATGAGGTGCCGAACCACTGCGGATCCGATGAAGCCGCACCCGCCGGTCAGGATAATCCGCATGATCCTACGCTGTGTGACAATAGAAAGGGCCCGCGCCGATGGTTACGGCAGCGGACCCCGTAGCCTTAATCGCCGATGGCGGGGAATCAAGTCTGAATGTTGAGGGAGCTGCCGTTGGAGACGCCGACGAAGGTAATTTTCGTCCCATCGGACAATCCGAGCACGGTGGTGCTGCCGCTCGATGTCACGGTCGGCTCTCCGGTATAGCCGCTCAGTGTGACTGCGTCGCCCGAGTGGTAGCCGTAGACATTGTATGTGCTGGAGGCATTGGTCAGGCCCTTCGTGAATTCGAAGTTTGTCGCGCCGGAGCCGCCCAGCATGAAATCCCCGCCGGTGCCCGCGATCATGGCGTCCGCGCCAGTCCCGCCATAGAGCGTGTCGAGGCCAGAAGAGGCCGCGGAGGTAAGGGTTTCGTTGCCCGAGGCTGCAACCAGCGCATCGCCCGCGCTGCCACCGGCGCCGAGCGTGTCGCCGGAGCCGCCGCCGAAGATCGTAGCCTTGCCGGTGCCGCCCTGGATCGAATTGTTGCCGGCCGAGCCGCCCTGGAAGATGCCGCCGCCGGTGCCGCCCTGAATGGTCTCGCTGCCCGTGCCGCCGACGACGGTGGAGGGGGCGGAGCCATTGATGAAGGTGAGCTGGCCGGAGCCGCCGCCGACGAGCACGGCGTCGTTGCCGGTGACGCTGATGGTGTCATTGCCGGATCCGGCAATGACCGAGTCGTTGTTGCCCGAGAGTGCGACCGAGTCATTGCCGGTGCCGAGCCCGATCAGGTTGCTGCCCGAGCCTGTGCTCACGGTGTCGTTACCGGAGAAGGCGGTAAAGGTTTCATTGCCGTTACCGCCGTCAAACAGGTAGTTGCCACCGCCGGCGGTGGGCGTGCCGATCAGGTTGTTGCCCGAGCCCGCCACGACAGTACCCGAGCCGCCGCCGGTATTGAACTCGACCCCGGTGATGGAGGAGATCAGCGTGGCCTGGTTGGTGCCGCCGTTGCCCTGGACGGAGGTGAACCCGTTGAACGTTTCGATCGCCGTGAACGAATAGCCGGAGGGGACGGTGATCGGCGTCGTCAGCGGAGTGAGCTGCTCGATAACGGCCAATACGCCAGTATTGCCGCCGGGCACGGTGGAGATTGTCGACGTATTCGAGGTGTACAGGCTGAACGTTTCGGTGCCGTTCTGTGACGGCACCAGCAGCGTGTTCGCGAGTTGCTGGGCCAGCTGGTAGTTCGAATCCGACGGAAACGCCATTTCGAACTGGAAACTTGTTCCCGACGGAACGGAGACTGAGGGCATGGGCGCTCCTTCGCAACCGTGAACGTTACGCTCGCCCCCAGACGGGCAAGCGCGCCGTTAACCAATTGGTATTTAGTGCAACTGCGAAAGGCAAGAAGAAAATCGGCTCCCGCACCGGTTGCGATGTTAATTCTCCGAGACGTGATGTCACGTGGGTTTGCGCGGAAGCCACGGGTTTTTATTGGGATGCCGAAACGCCGGAAATTTCGCGGAGCGGCAACCTAGGGTTGTGTATGGCTGTTCCTTCCGCTGACGGCGCGGGAAATCGGGTGCGGCCGTTTAGGAACGAATGGACAACATTCTGTGTCATCCCTCTGGACCAAGATTTCCCGAATCGGGGCTGCCGGGCGAAGGGATTTCGGACCTGGAGCGGGATGGGATTGGTGGCGCTCACCCGTCCCGCTCCCGGTCATTGTTGTCCCCGTGATGCAGACCGAGGGCGATTCAGCCTTCGCTCATCAGGCTTTCGGAGGCACTGTCGCCGAAGCTGGGCAGAGACCTAAAGGACGTCAGGCAACGTTGCCGAAGGCGAGCTGATAGAGAGCAAGGTAGGCGGCCTGGAGGCCGGCTGCGAACAGAAACGGCAGGACCAGATGATCGGCGTCCAGGAGCGCGCCGCCGATGAGGGGCCCGAGGCTGCGCGGAATTTGCATCGAGCCCGAGTTGAGGCTGGCTGCCAGGCCGCGTCGGGAGGGTCGGACGAGCGCCAGTCCCACCGCCTGGCGAGCGCCGGCGGTACCGCGGTTGCAAGCGCCGCGGAGCGCGTAACAAACCGCTGCGAGCGGATAGGTCGGCGCGAACGGCAGAAGGAACAGCAGAACGAGGCCGGCCAGGCGCATCGCGACCACCGAACGAACGGTTCCGAAGCGGCGCGTGAGCCATCCGGTGCCGAGTGCGCTGAACGCGCCGAGAACGAAACCAACGGCCATCACCGGCGCGATGGTTGCGGGACCCTGGCCGAAGCGCATCTGGAACCAGAGCGCCATGAACGGGCCGATCACGCCGACGGCGAGCCCATTCAAGGTATTGATGCCCACCAAACGGAGCAGTAGCCCGCGCTCGCGGCGCGGATCGAGTGGCTTTGGCTGTTTGGCGGGGCCGAAGCGTGCGGGGAGGGGACCGCGCCGGTCGCCGAGGCCGAGCAGCAGCACGAGCGGGATCAAGGCGCCGGCAAGGCTGAGGAGGAAGAGAGGGCGATAAGCCAGCGCCCCAGGCAGCCAGTGCCGCCAGAGGGCGGGCAGGCCGGCGAGACCTGCGCCGGCGGCCATGCCGAAAAATCCGACCGCCGCGTTGAGGCTGTAAACCCAGCCGAAGTCGGAGGCGGTGAGATCGGCGGAAAGCCAGGCCTGCTCGACGGGTCCGAAGGGGCCGGCAGCACCGTTCGCGCCGCGGCCGAAGGTGCCGGCGATGGCCGCGGGAACAAGCCATTCCGGCCGCGCGCTGAGAAGGGCGGCGAGCGCGGCCAGACCTTGCACGACACTGTAGCCGATCAGAAAGGGCTTGCGCCCCAGCCGGTCGCTGAGCGGCCCGGACAGGAGCGTCAGCACCGCGCCGCTCAGCAGGCTTGCCGTATAGAGCAGTCCGATCTGAAAGGCGCTCCAGCCGAGCGCATGCAGATAGAGGGCGAAATCGACGACCAGGGCGCCCTGTCCGACGCTGCGCGCGGCCCTGCAGGCGATCAGGCGGCGCGCGCTCGGCGAGAGGCGCCGGGGCGAGACCCGCAAGCGAGCGTCATGGGAGGTGTCCTCCGGCCGCGACAGCCTACCCGGATGAAACTCGTCGCCATCCGCCTTCGGAGCCATCGGCCTGAGATATGCCCTCGGGACACAATGTGGCGGGTTCGGCGTCGGTGAAATGGACAGTTTGCGGGCTAGCGGACTTCACGAAATCGTGACCAGAGATGCCCGAGACTCACCTCCTGTGTGCCATCTCCTGGCCCACGTCTTTCCCCTTGTTAAGGAGAGGAAGCCGGGGGCGTGGCGCCCCGAGGTAGAGAAAGGCGAGAAACCATGCTGCGAAGGCTTATCATTCCGTTCGTGCTGGGGGGCTTGGCGTTGGGCCTTGCCGGCTGCGGCTATAGCCCGGGGACGCGGGCCCTCACCGGCGGGGCGCTTGGTGCCGGTGCCGGCGCAGGCATTGCCGCTGTGACGGGCGGGAAGCCGGCGACCGGTGCGCTGATCGGCGGCGGCATCGGCGCGGTGGGCGGAGCCCTGACCGCGCCCTGACAGAGGGGCCGCGCCCTCGCGGGTCGGGCCGACGGACGGGCAGAGGTGCGTTCATCGCTCAGGCCGGCGGGAGTAGCTTGCCCGGGTTGAGGAGGCCGGCAGGATCCAGGGCGGTCTTGATCCGCCGCATGAGCGAGAGCTCGGTCTGCCCGCGCCAACGGGCCAGCATGGCGGGTTTCAAGCGGCCGATTCCGTGCTCGGCGGAAAAGCTGCCGCCGAGACTCAGGACCACGCCGTTCACCACGTCTGTCAGGGCCTCGTTCTTGGCGAGGAAGCCGGCCGGGTCCGCACCCTCGGGCTGAAGCAGGTTGAGATGGATGTTTCCGTCGCCGAGGTGACCAAACGGGACGACGCGGACGCCCTTGACGATTTCGTCGGCGGCAGCGGCGGCGCGGGCGAGAAGCTCGGGGATCGCCGGCACGGGGACGGAGACGTCATTTTTGACCGAGGCGCCGGCAAACTTCTGCGCCTCTGAATGTTCCTCGCGCAGCTTCCAGAGGGCGGCGCGTTGCGCGTCGCTTTGGGCGAGCGCGGCATCGGCGATTTCGCCCGCCTCAGAGGCGGCGGCGAGCACCGCTTCGAGCGCCTCGGCGAGACCGGCGGCCGGGCGGGCGGAAGCCAGCTCGATCAGCGCATAATGAGCCGCCGGCCGAGCGAGCGGGAGGCGGGTTCCGGGAATGTACGCGAGAACAAGCTCGAGGCCGAGCGCGGACATGTATTCGAAGGCGACGAGCTCGGCTGCATCGGCGCGCTGCAGGCGGGCGAGGAGGGCGAGCGCGGCCTCAGGCGAGGCGAGGCCGACAAAGGCTACGGCCCGATCGGCGGGTGCGGGCTCGAGACGAAGCACCGCGGCGGTGATGATGCCGAGCGTGCCCTCGGAGCCGACGAAGAGCTGGCGGAGGCAATAGCCGGTGTTGTCCTTGCGCAGCCGGCGGAGGCCGTTCCAAATGCTGCCGTCGGCGAGCACGACTTCGAGGCCGAGAACGCGCTCGCGCGCGTTGCCGAAGCGGAGCGTGTTGTTGCCGCCGGCGTTGGTGGCGAGCACGCCGCCGATCTCGGCGGTGCCTTCGGAGGCGATCGAGAGCGGCAGCCAGAGGCCGGCGGCGGCGGCCGCTTCCTGCGCGGCTTTGAGTGTCGCCCCGGCCTCGATGCAGAGGGTGAGGTCGAGCGGATCGAGCGCGCGCACGCGTGCCAGGCGGGAGAGCGAGATCACGAGCTCAGAGCCGTCCTCATGCGGCACGGCGCCGCCGACCATCGAGGTATTGCCTCCCTGTGGCACGAGGGGCACACGAGCAGCAGCGGCCAGCCTGACGCATTCCGCGACCTCGGCGGTGGTCGCGGGCCGGAGCACGGCGCGGGTCCGGCCGTGGTAAAGGCCGCGCCAGTCAGTGGCGAAGGGAGCCGTGTCGGCCGGCTCGGTGAGGATGCCGCTTCGGCCGAGCAGGCGTTCGAGAGCGACGAGCAAGGCGGCCGGCACGGCGGAGGAAGAGCCTTGCGGATTCATCCGGCGATCCTCGGGCGGGGACGGCCTCGGGGTCAACGTTGGCCGGTCGCGAGCCACGGAGGGTTCAGGCGGAAAATGACGCGGCCGGCGTTCCTGTTGTTGCTTTCGGCGATTCTGCCCGGCACGACGATGCTGCTCGGTGCGGCGGCGCCGCAGGGAGCTCTCTCGCGGGGTGCCGAGATCGTGCAGCACGGGACGGCGAGCGGGGTACTTCCCTGCATGGCGTGCCATGGCTCGCGCCTGCAAGGAAACGCCTCGATCGGAGCGCCGGCGCTGGCCGGCATACCGGAAAGCGCGACCCTCGCCGCGCTCGCTGCAGTCGCGGCAGGGAAGATAGGCGACAACCCGGTCATGATGAGCGTCGCCCGCTCGCTGACCAAGGCCGAAAGCATGGCGGTGGCTGGCTATCTTGCGAGCCTCACGAAACAAAAGAGCGCGGTGACAGTCGGCGCGCCAAGCGGCCGCCTCTTGACGAGCGCCGAGATCGTCCAGCTGTCGACGGGCGCGCAGATTGTACAGCACGGCACCCGGTCGGGAGCGGCGCCTTGCGCGACGTGTCATGGCTCGCGGCTGGAAGGGAATGCTTCGATCGGGGCGCCGGCGCTGGCCGGCATGCCGGCCGAGGCAACGCGCGCGGCTTTGGATGCCATAGCTGGCGGAAAGATGGGCAGCAACGCCGCCATGCGGAGCACGGCCCGCGCGCTCAGCGAGCGACAGCGCAAGGCGGTGGCCGCATTTCTGGCGCTGATCGTGCCCGCCCCTCGACATCCCGAGCCGGGGACGGAGAAAGCAACCAGCAGCGGGGGCGGATCTTAAGGCAGGATGCTGCCATCCTGCTCTTTCTCTCCGGGGCGGCTCAGGCGGCGGTGCCGCCGACGGTAAGTCCGGCGATCTTCAGGGTCGGCTGACCGACGCCGACCGGGACGCCCTGGCCGTTCTTCCCGCAGGTGCCAATTCCCGGGTCGAGCGCCAGATCGCTGCCGACCATGCCGACGTGGGTCAGCGCATCCGGGCCGTTGCCGATCAGGGTCGCGCCCTTGACGGGGGCGGTGACGCGGCCGTTTTCGATGCGGTATGCCTCGGAAGCCGAGAAGACGAATTTTCCGGATGTGATATCCACCTGGCCGCCGCCGAAATTGACCGCGTAGAGCCCGTTTTTCACCGAGCGAATCATTTCTTCCGGGTCATGCGTGCCGGCCAGCATCATCGTGTTAGTCATGCGCGGCATCGGGGCGTGCGCATAGGATTGCCGCCTGCCGTTGCCGGTCGGACGCATCTTCATCAGGCGGGCGTTCAGCCGGTCCTGGAGGAAGCCCACCAGGATACCGTCTTCGATCAGCACGGTGCGGCCCGAGGCTGTGCCCTCGTCGTCGATGGTGAGGCTCCCGCGACGATCGGGGATCGTGCCGTCGTCGACGACGGTGATGCCGGGTGCCGCGATGCGCTGGCCGAGGAGGCCGGCAAAGGCGGACGTCTTCTTGCGGTTGAAATCGCCCTCCAGGCCGTGACCGATCGCCTCGTGGAGGAGGATCCCCGGCCAGCCGGGGCCGAGCACGACATCCATTTCGCCGGCCGGCGCAGGCCGGCTCTCGAGATTGACGCGCGCCTGGCGCAGCGCCTCGTCGACCGCTTCCTGCCAGGATGCGGGCTCGGCGAGCGATTGATAGCTGAAGCGACCGCCGGTGCCGTAACTGCCGCTTTCGCGCCGGCCGTTCCGTTCCAGCACGACCGTGACGTTGAGACGGACGAGCGGGCGGAGATCGGCCGTGCGCGTGCCGTCGGCGCGCATGATCTGGACTGCCTGCCACTCTCCGCCGAGCGAGGCCATGACCTGGCAGACCGCGGGATCGCGGCCGCGGGCATAGGCGTCGAGCTCGGAAAGCAGGCGGGTGCGTGCTTCGAATGCCATGCCGGCGAGGGGATTGGCGTCACTGTAGAGCCGCGCATTGGAGGGGGACGGCGCGGCGTCGGTGCGGCCGTCCGGCTCGGCGGGCAGCGCGGCGACGGTGGCGGCGGCGCGTTCCAGGGCGGGCTCTGAAAGCTCGCTCGCGTGGCCGTAAAAGGCAGTTTCACCCGCCACCGCCCTGAGGCCGAAACCAAGCGCGGCATCGAAGCCGGCCGAGCGGATCCGTCCGTCATCGAAGGCGAGGTGCTCACTCTCGCGGTACTCGAGGAAAAGCTCGCCATCCTCGGCGGAAGCGAGGGTGCGGCGGAGGATGCGGCCGGCCTGTTCGCGGTCGAGCGCAGCACCCGGGTGATCGAAGAAGAGCCGGTCGGTGACGACGAGGGGCGCCAGACCGAAGGCACCGGACGGACGGTCGATCATGGGAGATCTCCGGACTTTGAGGCATTCAAGAAAAGCGCGGTCATTCAGGGGCTACGGCCATCAGGCTGCTTGCACCGCGCCGCGCAGCGAATGCAAGGCGACCAGCACGGCGGTCAGCAGCAGCGTTGCGGTGAGGAGGTGGGCGACGCCGAGGCCGATTGGCACCACTTCGAGCAGGGTCGCGATGCCGAGCCCGTACTGCGCCAGAACGACCAGGCCGAGTGCCGCGAAGGGAAGCCGGATTGCACCCTGCAGCACCGGCACGCGGCGCGGCCGGAGCGCTACGAACACGGTGGCCAGTGCCGACAGCACCGCAAGAGTCGCCAGCAGACGGTGATCGAACTGCACGGCGGCGGGATTGCGCGCGAGGTTGGCGAGAAACGGGTGCAGCCGCGCATAGCTAGCGGGAACAAGATGCCCCTCCATGAGGGGGAAGGTGTTGTAGACGAAGCCTGCATTCGTGCCCGCGACGAGGCCGCCGGCGGCAATTGTAACCGCGACGAGGCAGGCGGTGAGCAGAGTGAGACGGAACAGAAGCCGTGCACCGGGCAGGGGCCTCGGTGTCGGACTGAGAACGGTCAGGGCGGTCCAGAGGATCGCCGCGTAGAGTGCCAGCGCAAAAACCAGGTGCAGTACGAGCCAGGGCGCAGCGACGCCGGTGCTGTCTGGACGAAAGCCGGTTGCCACCATCAGCCACCCGATCAGGCCCTGCACGCCGCCCAGCACGAAGAAAAGCAGCAGGCGCGCCGCAAGCCAGCGGCTGATGCGGCCCTGCCACAGGAAGACCACGAGCGGCACGATCACGGCGAGGCCGATCAGCCGGCCCCAGAGCCGATGCACCCATTCCAGCCAGAAGATGTGCTGGAATCCGGCGAGACCGAACCCGCGATGCTCGAGGCTATATTGGGGAATGCTGCGATAGAGCGCGTAGAGCCGCTCCCAGGCCGCGTGGCCAAGCGGGGGCAGCGCGCCGGAAAGCGGCGCCCATCGCATAATCGAGAGGCCGGACCCCGTCAGGCGCGTCGCCACGCCGAGGCCGACCATCACGAAGATCATGCCGGCGAGGCCGAAGAGCCAGCAGGCAACGAGAGTGCGCTCGCGAGCGGGGGCCGCAACGAGGGCGTGGCGGCGAGGGATGGCGGCGAACGAGCGGACGGCAAGCGGCATGGCGGCGGTCGTCAATCTTGTGCGTGAACCTTGTACGCCGCAGGCCGAATTGCGAGCCCCGCTCTGCTGCGCATGCGGCAACTCGGGCGCCGGAGCGCGGGCGGCTCGTGAGGGCGGGTCGGAGGCGAGCCGGTTGGCTGCCCCAGGTGTCAGTTCAGTCTCAGGAGGTGATCGGCGTGCTGCCAGCGCCCGCGGGCTTGGGGACCGGCGGCGGCGATCCGTACCGAGTGAACCGGACCCTCGAGTTCGCGGTGCCAGAAGGCAAGGAAGCGGCGAAGCTCGGGGAAGTGCGGCACGAGATCGAAGTTCTGCCAAATGTAGGTCTGGAGGATTTCGGGGTGGTCGGGCAGGCGGTAGAGAATCTCGGCGGTGGTGAGGCGCCAATCGCGTGGTCGTGTGGCCGGGTGCATGGTCGTGTCCTTCGCTCCTTTTCCTCCCATGCCAAGTTGGCCGTGCGGCTCTTGAGGTGCAGAATCGGATTATCCTCTGGCGGAGAGCGTGGCACGTTTGCCTTCCCGAAAAGCAAGTAAATATGCGTTGAGAATCAAGGGATTGGCACTCATGGCGCGGGATTGCTGCCGGCCGCTTGACAGCGTCCGAGCTTCCGCCTAAATCGCTGGCACTCACCGGATCGGAGTGCCAGCGGAGGCCGTGGAGGCCCGTGATGGCACGCGCCGGGAGCGCGAATCAGTGGCTCGCGATACAACCTTTTAGAGTGGGGAGCACTCCGCATGAAGTTTCGTCCGTTGCACGACCGCGTTGTCGTCCGCCGGCTTGATCCCGAGGAAAAGACGACCGGCGGCATCATCATTCCCGACACGGCGAAGGAAAAGCCGATGGAGGGTGAAGTCGTTGCGGTGGGTCCGGGAGCCCGCAACGACAAAGGCGAGCTGGTGGCGCTTGACCTCAAGGCCGGCGACCGGATTCTGTTCGGCAAGTGGTCCGGCACCGAGGTCAAGCTCGATGGCGAAGAGCTGCTCATCATGAAGGAGTCCGACGTGATGGGCGTGGTCGAGGGGCAGCCCGCGGCGAAGAAGAAGGCCGCCTGAGGCAGGGCCTCCGTTCGGTCTGGCAACGCAATAGAACTCTGGAGAAGGAAGCAGACAGATGGCTGCGAAAGACGTTCGCTTCGCCACCGATGCCCGCGGGCGCATGTTGCGCGGGGTCGAGATCTTGGCGGATGCGGTGAAGGTTACGCTCGGCCCGAAAGGCCGTAACGTCGTGCTCGACAAGAGCTTCGGCGCGCCGCGCATGACCAAGGATGGCGTGACGGTCGCCAAGGAGATCGAGCTCGCCGACAAGTTCGAGAACATGGGCGCGCAGATGGTGCGCGAGGTCGCGAGCAAGACCGCCGACATCGCCGGCGACGGCACTACGACCGCGACCATCCTGGCCGCCTCGATCGTTCGCGAAGGGATCAAGGCGGTGGCCGCGGGGATGAACCCGATGGACCTCAGGCGCGGCGTCGAAAGGGCCGTGGCCGCGGTGGTCGAGGAGCTGA
>Ga0335075_10004997_pt1 | contig 20656 bp, 16 predicted proteins | sample Lox_Sample_24_FD_206723 | JGI IMG/M metagenome (GOLD analysis project Ga0335075, IMG submission 206723) | Soil microbial communities from Loxahatchee National Wildlife Refuge, Florida, United States - Lox_Sample_2.4 | ecosystem: Environmental > Terrestrial > Soil > Wetlands | place: USA...
CAAATACCAGTAAATGTGTAACACCAGCAAATGTGTAGCGTCAGCAAAGGTGTAGCATCACATTTCCAAAGCTAATACAGAGGCGTGCTGACACCAGAGGCAGGGTGATACCAGAGGCAGAAGAGAAGGGAAGGGGCTAGAGAAGGAAAGGGATAGAAGTATCTGGAGAATGGCAGTAGGCATCTGTTCTAGAAGTATGGGTGCTAGACGAGTTACGGAGCCATCTCCTCCTTACCTAGGGAAGTGGGGGCTTCTGGAGACTACTTTTCTCTGGCGCCTACCTTTCTCTGGCCCTGCCGTTTAGCACCGTATCCTACTTCTCTACGCTCCAGCTCTCAGATACGTTCTCTGTAGCTTCTAGATCTAGGAAAGCATGTCCAGACAGAACGATATGCGCTTTCTAGAAGTTCTATTTCATGATTTTTGAACGCTGAAACAGAGCAGGACAATTGTTTAGCCACTTCCGGTACAAATACTACGACGTCTACGTTGCTGCCACTACGTTACTGCCACTACGTCGCCGCCAACGCTTCTTTATAGAAAACCCTGGTGTTGCAGCTATTCTACTCTACCTGCGAGTAGCCGAGCGACTGAAGCCCTGCCTGCCGCGCCTGCCTATAGGCCTCTGTCACCGTCCGCTTCCTCTTACCCTGACCTGAACACTGGCAGTAATTGCCAGCCTGGCGAGCCTCAAGACGACACCTCCTGTAAACCGGACATAATCCTCTATTATGCTCTCTGCTTTCCATCTGATACAATAACGAGGTTGAGCGAAAGTAAAGATGAGCTTTGGATTTAGTATCGGCGACTTTATCACGGCAATCGAACTTGTCAACAGAGTCCGTAAGGAATTTGTTGGTGCTCCGAGCCAGTTTAAAGCTATCTCTGATGAGTATTTTACCCTAAGCATATAGCCGACGATTGCCTGCTAATTAACTTGTCAGGGTCAGAAGCCTTTCAATTGTTCTCCAAGATGTCGAAGTTTTATCTGAACATGAGCTGGACGACCAGCAGAAAACGGAGCTGAAAGATATTGCCGGCAGCTGCCAGAGTGTCCTCCACGAGCTGCAAGAGACGCTAGACAACTATGGCGAGTTGGTGTCAAGACAAAAGAGTATTGGTAAAACGGCGAAAAGAGCATGGAAGCGGCTGACATGGGAGCCCGATAACATCTGCGAACTTCGAAGTCGTATCACTTCGAACATCACGCTGTTGAATTCGTTCAGCGAGCAATGCACCAGAGGCAATGTCGTTAAGCTGGTGCGGCGTCAATATCACCAAGAGCATCGAGAAATACTTGACTGGTTCACACCTATTGATTATGCTCCTCAGCATAACGACTTTATCAATCGGCGACAACCGGGAACTGGGCAATGGCTTCTAGACTCGGCGGAGTACCGGACTTGGCTAAAGACCAATAAGCAGACTCTGTTCTGTCCAGGTATTCCCGGAGCAGGAAAAACCATCCTCACATCGATTGTAGTTGATGATCTCTGTAACAGATTCCATGACGACACCGCCATTGGAATCGCTTATGTCTATTGCGACTTTCGGCGCAGAGAGGAGCAAAAGATTGACAACTTACTACTGAGTCTGCTGAAACAGCTTGCTCAGAGTCGGCCTTTCTTGCCAGAGAGTATGAGAGATCTCTATGATCGACATAACGAGAGACGGATCCGGCCATCATTGGACGAAATCTCGAGAACTCTCCACTCTTCAGCTGTACTATATTCCAGAGTCTTCATTATCATCGATGCGCTTGATGAGTGCCAACTATCTGATGGCTGTCGAGCGACATTCCTATCGGAGATCTTTAGCCTCCAGGCTAAGTGTCATGTAAACATCTTTGCCACTTCAAGGTCTATCCCGGACATCATGGAGAGATTTAAGGAGGGCGTGACATTAGAGATCCGCGCCTGTGACAAAGATGTGCGAAATTACCTGGAAGGTCAGATATCCCAATCAGGATCCAATTTCTTGAAGAAATACCACAAAGAGATCCAAGATGAGATCGCAAAAGCCGTAGATGGAATGTATGTCCAGTCTCATTTTGTCGTGCTAGACTGGGAAAGCTGACCTATGGCCTAGGTTTCTCCTAGCACAGCTTCATTTTGATTCAATCAAAACGAAGAAAACGATCAAAAAAGTCAAGGATGCCTTAAAATGCCTTCCAACAGGGTCCGAAGCATATAGTCATGCTTACGAGGATGCTATGGATCGCATCCGAGGACAGGATGCAGATTCTCGGGAGCTTGCACAAAACGTTCTTTCTTGGATCGTCTGCGCAAAGAGACCGCTCACTACTTCAGAGCTGCAGCACGCCCTCGCAGTGGAACCTGACGCGCCTGAACTTGACAAAGATAACCTGCTACAGGTTGAAGATATGGTCTCTGCGTGTGCTGGTTTGGTCACTATTGATAAAGAAAGCGGCATTATCCGACTAGTCCACTACACCGCACAGGAATACTTCGTCAAATCGCAGAGATATTGGTTTCCAGATGCGGAGGTAATTGTTACGAAGACTTGCATCACCTATCTATCATTTGACGATTTTGAAACCGGGTTCTGTCCTACGGATAAAGACTTTGAGATGCGACTGCGTTTGAACCCTCTTTACGATTATGCTGCTCGGAATTGGGGCCACCACGCCCGGGCCGCCTCTGTCAAGGTTAAGGAACTTGTTCTGACATTCTTTGAGAGTGGAACGAAGATTTCTGCCGCTAGCCAGGCGGCCATGGTTTCCAGAGGCCCCCCCGGCTATAGTCAAAGAGTCCCTCAGCAGAGAATGGGGCTACACCTTGCTGCATACTTTGGCTTGTCGGAGGTTGTCAAGACTCTGCTTATAAGTGGATATGAGCCGAATCTCAAAGACAGCTATGAGCAGACCCCACTTTTGTTAGCTGCAAGGAACGGACACGACGAAGTCGTTTCACTTTTGCTCTCCAGCAATGTCGATGTAAACTGCGAGGACAAAGATGGCCGAACACCCGTGTCTTGGGCAGCAGAAATGGGCCATGAAAGAGTTGTGAAAACACTCCTCGAGAAGAAAGAAATCCGACCGTATTCCAAAGACAAATATGAACTAACTCCTTTGACTTGGGCAGAGGTGAACGGACACGCTGCTGTTGCTAACTTGCTCTCTCGTAACGACCATGGTAACTCAACTATAAAGAACACTTCCTCGAGTTCGACCTTTTTGTTACGTGCGACAAAGGATGGAAACGAAGTGGCAGTTAAATCTCTCCTCAGGGACATAGACCCTAACGCCAAGGACGAAAGTGGTCGGACAGCACTTTCGTGGGCTGCCGAGAAAGGGTACGAGACTGTCATCAAACTATTACTTGCCACGGGCAACGTCGATGTCAACTTCAACGATGAATATGGACGGACGCCGCTGGCTTTTGCAGTAATGTACGAACATGAAGCCATTACCAAACTGCTTCTCAAAGCAGACGGTGCCGAGCTAAACTGCAAAGACAAGTATGGCGTAACGCCACTGGTGCAAGCCGTGTTGAGGGCAAATGCCGCTATTGTCAAGCTGTTACTTGAACATGGTGCCAGATCGGACTCCCAGGATGCCCTCGGGCGGACACCACTGTGGTACGCCGCTTCCGGAGGATGTAAAGCTATTGTTGAGCTGTTGTTGGAGAAAAGCATCATCGAGGCCAACCGCAAAGATGTCGGTGGTTTTACGCCCCTTTTGTGTGCCGCTGACAGAGGCCACATGGATGTGGTGAAGCTGTTTCTTGAGAAAGGCATAAGAGCAGAATTGGACAGTAATGATGACAAGACGTGGCTACAGTATGCCATGGACGTTATTGAGCTTCTTCTTGAGGACGACAAAGCCGAAGCCAGTTTGAAATATGAGCACAGCCAAGTATTGCTGTCACAGGCGGCACAGAGGGGACATGTGGCTATCACTAAGTTGCTCCTTGACAGAGACCATAACGATAATTTGACAGACAATGATAACGCAACGCTGCATTCATATTCTGAAGGTGTTATTAAGCTATTGCTGGAACCTTGCGACATTGACGCCGACTCAAAGGATGAGCATGGTCGGGCGTTGCTATCATATGCTGCAGAGAAGGGCCACGAGGCCATGGTGAAGCTGCTGCTCGACAAGGGTGCCGACTTCAAGTCTAAGGATATGTATGGCCAGACTCCGCTGTCACGGGCTACAGAGAAGGGCCATGAGGCCGTGGTGAAGCTGCTGCTCGACAAGGGTGCCAACTTCAAGTCTAATGATATGGACGGCCGGACTCTGCTGTCAAGTGCAGTAGAGAAGGGCTCTGAGGCCATGGTGAAGCTGCTGCTTGACAAAGGTGCTGACATTGAGTCTAAGGATATGGACGGCCGGACCATGCTGTCATGGGCTGCAGAGAAGGGCCACGAGGCCACGGTGAAGCTGCTGCTTTACAAAGGTGCTGGCTTTGAGTCTAAGGATATGCTCAGCCGGACTCCGCTGTCATACGCTACAGAGAAGGGTCACGAGGCCATAGTGAAGCTGCTGCTCGATAACGGTGCCAACTTCGAGTCTAGGGATACGTATGGCCAGACTCCGCTGTCATACACTGCAAAGAAGGGCCACGAGGCCATAGTGAAGCTGCTGCTCGATAACGGTGCCGACTTCGAGTCTAAGGATACATATGGCCGGAATCCACTATCATACGCTGCAGAGAACGGCCATGAGGCCGTGGTGAAACTGTTACTCGATAAGGGTGCTGACTTCAAGTCTAAGGATACATATGGCCGAACTCTGCTATCATATGCTGCAGAGGACGGCCATGAGGCCATTGTGAAACTGCTGCTCAATAAAGGTGCCGATTTTGAGTCTAAGGATACACTCTTTGGCCGGACTCCACTGTCATGGGCTGCAGAGAACAGCCATGAGGCCGTAGTGAAGCTGCTGCTTGACAAAGGCGCCGAATCTGAACCAAAACAGTGACTCACTTGGACACGTGTTCTGGGCGTGTTTACGAAGTAGAACTTGATACGCGTGCACAAGGCTGGACAAAACCAACCAATTCTCAGGTAGTATCAGAGCGGCAGGAAGAGCATATGTCACGGGAAACAGCTACCATATTTGGTAGAGGGACCATACTAGAAGCGTCTACGTCCCACATAGGCCAGGGGGTGGCGCTGGTTGCCCAGACAGCAGCTTTCGTGTACATATATGTCAGAATCTCTCAGATAGTAGAAATGACACTCAGCTTCCACGCAACAGCATATGACAGTGCCACTTGTCTTCACCAACCAAACTTTCTGTGCTAGCGTCAAAAACTGTAGTACTGACGATCCAACCCAACTGTTCAGCCAAGTCGCCCACCCATTTCTAGGCTAACCTGTTGTCAGAATCATGACATAATGACGGTGGTTGGTGTCACGTGACGGGGTTGGCGAGGCTGGGAAGGCTCCTTTATCTTCTATCTTCAGCGCAGTTAGCATCATCTCATACCTGCTCAAATCTGACAATCGTGAGCACCTCTGGGCATATAGCTTCAGGCTCCAGCAGGCTCCAGCAGGTACTCCGAGGTTCTCTCGAGTTCTTGTACGCCACTCCAGGCAGCCATTGTAAGGGCCTGCGTGCGATATCCAATAATCCAATAGTTGCAGGTAGTTGTGCGTAAAATTTACACAATATGAGATGTACCTGCACACCAAATTTGTATGGGAAGCTACATAGCTTGGCGTGTAGGGCTTAAGGGGGGTGTGGCTGGGCGGGGTGTTGCAAAGGGGTGCCCCCGAACCATCCCGCTAAGCTTTAGGAAACAGAATTCTATCACATGGGATCAACATTGAGTATCCAGGCCAAGACCGTCGAAACAGGATCCCAGGAAGACCCATAATGCTCCTACTCTCATCTTCATTGTCCTCTGGAGGTTGCATAATTAGCCCACGATCTCACTAATTCTTTCAAGCACTTAGATGTTTCGACGATCTGTTCATGCGGTTCCGTTCAGGGGTGGTTTCGGTCAGCCCAGCCTAGGTTGAGGATAATTAGAGGACGCGGGCACGCTCCTCGGAAGAGTCTCCTAGGAACGGTGTGCTCCTGGGCAGAGCCTCCTGGGTAGAGTCTCCTAGGCAGAGTCTCCTAGGAACAGTGTCGGCCTGTCCAAGGCCTGGCAGTGCTGTAGGTGCTAGTTGTTGCCAGGCAAGATCGTGCTCAGGGGTTCTAGAGCCGGAACGGGTCCTGTGTCCATTCCATCTCCAGAGCTCACTCATTGAAGGCTCCTAGGGTGGTGCTCATTTAGGTCCTAGGGGAGAGCCCAATTCAGGTCCTAGGGGAGAGCCCAATTCAAGTCCTAGTGGAGAGCCCAATTCAGGTCCTAGGGGGGTGCCCAATTCTAGTCCTAGGGGGGTGCCCGCTGGAGAATGGTAGGCGCTGGAGAGTACATTTCTCCAGCCTCTACCTTTCTCTAGCCATTACCCTTTAAGAGACTAGGAGTTTTGTACTAGGCTCTGAGCACCCTTGGCGCCTGAATGGGCACCCTTGGTACTTGAATGGGCAACCTCAGGAGCCTAAAATGGGAGAGAGGGAGCGTTCAATGGTTATATTTGGAGTAGATTTCCCCTTCGTGTGCTCTGCCGCCTAGAAGCGACACCGCCGTGGGAGCCCATTTCGGTAGCGCTGGCCAAGGGCTAGAAATGGACCCTCAGAAGGTGGGGTGATTGGTCAAGTGGACGGGGGTGGGTGAGGGTGAGTAACGGTCGGTGAGCTCGCTCGCTCGGGTGAGGGCGGCGAGGGGTTTTATATCGCCCAAACGGGTAGGCCCGCTGATTTACTCGTAATCTGGGGGGGGGAGGCAGAACTGGGAGGAGGTCGAGGAGACATTGCCTTTCCAGTTCTGGCAGTGAGCGTCGTCATCCTAAGCTAGCGCAAAGATGGGCTGATCGCTTTGCCTGAAGAAAAGGCTTGTAATGTATTCAAACTGTGAGCAATTGCTAGAATTCTTGGATGATTTGCTCCCACTGCATCTTCGTCTCCTTACAGCGCAGACGTTTGGCCAATAGAGGACTCCAGACTACTGCATGCTAAGGGCCACTAGTCTTGCAGAAGCCAGCCTGACACAGCAATAAGACTACGAGATTGTGCTCGCGAGGCTGCATTTAACTCTAGAATTGGAGTGTCACATGGCCGCGCGAAAGCCACACGAAAAGCCACCTTCGGCTTCCCCTTCCATCTAGATTTCCTTATTGTCCTTCTTCTCCCCCTCGTTCTTCGCCTTGTGCATGCTCTCAGGTATTCAGTAGTGGCCAGCCATAGGTAACCATTACCTGGAGAAGAGATAGGAGGATATGGTATGGCTTTTCGAGACATTTCGCCTAAGCTTAAATCATCGCTATAATCCCCCAAAGTTCCTTCTCGAGTCGTAAACACGAAAAGTATACACGGTACGTCATATCTTCACAACTGGAAGGCCTCCCTTCAACCATTCCCAAAGTTCTGAAAATCGAGAAGCAAGTATTTCTGCTCAATATCAATCCTTACAAGCACCTATCGGGAGACCATTCATCTCTGGAACTCTCAACAGTCTACTCAACAGTTCCCATTCCATGCTTGTGCTCCAAACCGGGCGATCCGAAGATGCTCTGCTTTTCATTCCGCCCTCAGTCGATCGTCTTCATGTCACAATAGCACTAACCAAAAAAAGTGCTACAGAGGACTAGTGCCTTCATCCCGGCCACGTCTTCGCATTTGCACGGACAGCTCGTTCTAGGTCATAGCTGTAAAGGCGGGTTGCAACATCCTAAACGTTGCGAACGACTCAATGGCTTCGCTGCCGGTCAAGGACGAAGGCGGCTCTGGCGCGCTGGACACTATTTCGGGATCTCCTGTAGGGCCGAAATTGCAAAATCTCGACCCCCCCAACCCGGCAGGCATTGTGCCAACTGATACTGGATTACCCCATCGTCGAAGACCGTTACCTCCAGAGAAGAGCAGTGTCCAGAGCATCCATCGGTCGCTGCCGCTGCAGCCAGTTGCAACGCTCTCGCCCCCAGCAGGCCAGTTCCTCATCAATACCCTACTGCAAGCCGCCGGATTTGCAGCGGCGATCGCGTTTGGGATCTATGCCGTTAAGTCGGTGACGGTTGGAAACTCCGCAAACCAATACGCCAACCAGGCAGTGCAGCAGGCCGTGAGCGCAAACCAATACGCCGAGCAGGCAGTACAGCAGGCAGTGACCGCGAACCAGCTTGCAATACTGGCCGTCTGCTTGTCAAATGGAACCCAAGTACGTCACGTCGAAAATCCTTTCCGTTTCAGAGAGGAAACTTACTAGACCCTTTGCCATCCTCTAGACGGCAGACATTGCCTCCATTTGCTCTAGAGTCATCAGCGGCGCAGCGTCTATGCTGCCCAACGCAGCTTCGATGCTTTTCTCCAACCTTCCTACATCCACCAGTACAGCAAGTAGCATCAGTACAGCAAGTAGCACCAGTACAGCAAGTAGCACCAGTCAGGCCTCCAAAACCTCTGCTGCTGCAACCCCAACTCCACGTCCCACCAGCTCAGCACCAGGAACCGGTGTCACAACAGGGATCGTAATAGGTGTTATTATAGGAGTAATCCTTCTGTCAATCATCTCCTATATGATGATCCGAGCCAGACGACGTCGACATGCAGCCGCACTGGCAGCTGCACTCGCGGCCGCACCAACAACTTCTGGCCCCGGGGCTCTAGACGTCGAAGCCGACAGCCCCATGTCGGATTCGAGAGGCATCGTGAAAGTGTTTAGGAAGCTCTTTGTGGATTCGCAGGTTACCACTCACATGGAATGAGGGTAAAACAAATCGACAAGATGGTACATGCTCGTCAGCGAATCAAGGTAAGGCTTTTCTTAGTACCGTCCCTAGGAGAGTATCGCCCTCGGATTTGGAGTGCTTTGGCTATTGTTACATGGCGCACCTTGTTATGGTGCTTTTGAGAAAGATAGCCCTCCTACCTTAGCCCTGAACTCCGCACCGCCCCGTTGATTGGCCGCTGAGCCCCTGATCCTGTTCCGCCCCTCCCCTAACATACCGCGTTAGTTAACAGACTGTCCTGTTACTTAGCTAGTCGACCTACAGCTTATCAATACCTGTACATATACCGGCCTGACCTAATTAGCCAGCTGGCCCACTCGTTGCCCAACTGGTTACAGGGGTATATATCTTGGTAAATGACTGCTGCAACCCCTTGCGACTACTTACCTTCGTAACCACTCCATTAAGAGCCTCATGCAGTAACGTTTTAAGTACCTGGTCTTCCAATCTCAACATGATCAATTCGCCCATCTTTAAGCATTGCGTATATCATAGATTTGGAGTTCGGCGTATTATATCCTGTCACCGACGCACTGGCGAGCGTCCTAATGAAGCTATCAGCTCAGTCTATACCCAGGTTGTTATTGTAGACGCGCCCAAATATAAGGATGAGGAAGAGGAGTTGGAAGAAGAGCTCTGACGACGCTTTACTGGCCCACTTCGGTTTCACTTTGTTAGCAGATAGATCCCGGTCTTTTGATTAATGCATCTTGATTCTGTTACTCTGGCTATCATGGCGCTAAAATTCGACTTTCCTGCACTTCATCCCTGGGCCTTTGATATTCTAGCAGTCCCTGCTATGTCAGCTTAATGCGAACGTATATTTAGCAGTGCAAAGAAACTAATCAGCCCGGAACGAAATCGTCTACATGAACAGATCATCGAGGCATCCGAGTACTTGAAGAATTGGTGGGATCGAGGCGTAAGCGAATGAGTAGGGGAGGCTGCTGCGAGGATGTGGGCCGAGGTAGGATCCAGAGCGGACGATGGTGGTCACTGAGGTGTCGCAGCGGGCGGTGAGAATGGAGTCATTTGGGGGCGAAAGGGGCGCTCGAGGGTGAAATGGCACGGCTACAAAATGAATGAGACGCTGAGAGTGCCAGCAGCGCACTCGAGGGAGGCTTTATAGTTGTGCAAAGCGGCGATGGAAGCGCGATGCCTGACCCCGACCGCGCTAAAACGCATGGGGCGGGGCTGATGCGGGCGATAGCGCAATAGCAGAAGCTCTTGATTTCTTCTGTTTTCGTTTCCAGGGTCCCATATAATTCGTCCCGTACTGCCACATTTCCCCTTGGGCAAGCACTGTGAAAGATGAAGCTGCTCTTCCCATCACTCGGCCAAAGACCATTCTCCGGATATCTCTGTTCTACCTGCGCTCGTCACGCCAAGAACCAACAACGCCTGCTTCGTCGAGGTCTTCAGAACAGTCCCAGAAACTACCACGTTTCCACACCACGCCGTGACAGTACCGCGCAAGAACTCCAACAAGCCCAGCCTCTTGGCGGCTTCTACGAAGACCTCCTCGCCACCCCAGTCCCCCAAGCTGCAAGATCACGGAAGTCCGACGAATCGAAGGCCAAAAGTCCCGGCCCCAAGATCTTCTACGGTGCGGAGCGGAAATACAGGGGCGGTATCTCTGATACACCAGACTCGACGTGGCGGACTGTCAACGGCGTACCGATCCCGCCGAGGCCAGAGGAGCCGGATAATTGCTGCATGAGTGGCTGCGTACACTGCGTCTGGGATGATTACAGGGACGAGGTGGAGAGTTGGGCTGTCCGGCTAAGGCAGGCGCAGGCAAAGGCCCATGGTGTAGGGATGGATGGGAGTCCGAAGGTGGGAATGCCCAGACCGGAGGTTACATATGCTTCGATCAGCATGGACGATGATGGAGGCGGTAGTGAAGCCTTATGGGATAGCGCGTCGACTGTGGCGCCGGGAGAGGACCTGTTTCGGGGTATACCTGTCGGAATTCGAGAATTTATGGCGACGGAGAAACGATTGAGAGATAGGAAGAAGAAGAAGCAGCAGCAGAGAAAGGCCTTGGAAAACGATAACGAATAATGTTTGGGCATCAAGACCATTTGAGCCAGAGTCTGACGCGCCGCCCTTCACGACACGGTACGAGCTACAATAAAACTTACACGGCCGCGCCTGTTCTTCCATATCGATTGCTCGCCTGACCATTACTTCCTCCGCTGAGCAAAGATCTCCGACCCATGAACAATCTCGAAATGGCTTTCAAGACGTGTGCATGAGAAAGAACACCTTCCAAGGTCTTCAACCCCATCCGTCCCTCAAACGTCGCAATAATCAAGCCATACATCGCACATGGCTGCTGACTCACTCCAAGTTAAGCACGCCTGTGTACCATACCCAATGGTAAGATACTCTTCCTTTCTTGGACCTAGTAACACAAAATCGTAACAACCAAACCGACAGACAACCTTTCAGGGTGAAAACACTAAAAAGCGGAGCATAACAGCCGTTCGGTTAGCTGTCAACCACCCTCTTCACAGAGGTCTGGGTCCGTCGTATGCAGGTGACGATCGTAGGCCGCAAGTAGTTGGTTGATCGGCTTTCCTTTTGGATGTTTGGTACACTTCCCATCGGAAGCCCAACAGGGCCCCGTCGTCATCTTTCCTCGGCTTGCCTTGACATCCCTTTCACCTCACAACTAACCCGCAGCATAGCTTCTGGTCTAGTCGTTGAGGAGAGGAAGATTAAAAATGCCCAGTTTCGATGAAAATACGCCATTCTCTCATCTGTTCCGTCTTCATTCGTGAAACTCAATAGAAACGCGAGTCATCTAGCTCAAAGCTTAAGCACTGAGTATGGTTGAAATTCGTATTCATGCTTTTGCAAAGCGATAGGGCACCGTGACTCGATCTTGGTCTGGAATGCTCTAAGCCCATCGGTACCGCCCGGACATAACGCACGAGCTATCGATCACCGAAAAACACCCCTAACGCAACACCAACCTCATTGACAAATATCAAATCTGTCCAATAAGAGAAAATCGAGGCGGAAAGGCCGACGACTTTGGCAATGCGCTGATGGAACTTATCACGTATGAGACTATTGTAACACCTTACTTAGATTTTGTGCATGGCCGCGGAGTCATGGGAATCGTCGATTTTAGTGGCGCCTTTTGTGTCGCACTTGGGAAACAATGCCAAGGAACGCTCTCCTGAATCGTGGGCTTGAGATCTGGACAAGCTGAATTCATCACACCACCATACGGTATCGCACAGGGCCTTGACGCATCCGATCGCAAGCAAAATTCTAAAACATCGAATCGCTCGGCGGCGATCTGTGGTTGGGCCCTTCGATCAACACTTGAATTGTCTACCACGTGGCGTGTGCAAACTTCAGTCTTGCAATCGGGCATGCCAAAGGCACTGTAGTTAGTGTGTATGGTCTACCACAAAACATGTGACCCTGCTCTTGGGCCTGAAAAGGACAAGATGGGGTTCGATAACGGGGCAACCAGCCGTCAATGTCAAGCCAGCTTCCTTGCGATGAGTAACCGTAATCTGCGGTGAAAGGTCATGCGGACTACGATCTCACCTGGTCTTACCAGACTTACTTTCTGCTCTCTCTATAAGTAGCGGCGGAATCATGCGCCGGAAGAAGGTCGGGGCAACCCTCGCTACACAAAAAGTGGCGGGCATCGTGCAATGAGGCGCGATCTTCCTTTTTTGCTTCCTGACTCCGTTGCTGTGCATCTTGAAACTTGACACACGGTTGGCCCCTGCAGACCGCTAGCTGAGTAGTTCTTTTCGACAAGTACCTGGCACTAAACCCTACTTGGGTGATTTAACCGGAAAATTGGTTGGAGGCGTCTTGGCCCCATGCCGAACCCCTGATCTCCTAATCTCGAATTGACCAACTGACACACCACCTTCCCTGCAACATCCACATTGGCACCTGGATGTCGCTTGGTTCATCACAAATTGACAGCGCTAAAGGGTTTGGGTTGGCCACCACGTGGTCCTTTTACGTGCGCACGACCTCGCTTAGACGCCCGAACACGGGACTTTCCTGGGTTCACTCGAACCACCCTGACTGACAGGACCCCGTCCTGAACCGGCAGAGGCGAGCGCCCGAGCGTCTTCTTCCTGTCGGTTGTCCCGAAGAGGCTTATTGAAAATGAATCTCAAGCCCTTTGGTTGGCTGTGTCGTAAGACAGTATTACTCCTTTGGGCGAAGGTTCCCCCCGCACATTCTAGGCCACAGATCCAGGTGATCGGTCAGGCCATGTTTATCGAAACACATTCTAGGCCGCAGATCCAAGCGATCGGTCAGGCCATGTTCATCGAAACAGGAGGCTGATGGTATCTGTTTGGTATAATAGTCCCCCCTCTCTCTCTTTCCACCAATCTTTACCAAGATCTTCCACACTTACCCGCACCTGACCTGCCACTATAATCATTTATCAGTCATGTCTTCCAGCTTCTTCTACAGTCAGGACCATGGCTGCTCTGTCTGCTCTCCAGACCTCCATCCTACCCTCCTCGGCCCCTCCCTCATGTCTTCCTGGGAAGAGGTCTCTTCCATAATAGACTTATATTGGGACGACGAGCCAGACTCGGAAACCCCAATGATAAAAAACGCCACAACCCAAGCATGGTCCACTTGCCCAACCAAAGGCGCCCGCCAAGGATCAGATAGCCCGATACCTTCAACACCCTCAACGCCGGGTAGCCCACCCAGTCTCCTTTCATCGTCCTCATCAGCTACATCCTCAACATCCTCATCATCATCGACCTCCTCCTTCTCTTCCCGCAGAACCCGACTAAAGAAGGCCATCCCAAACATATCTCTGCGCCGCAAGTCTTCCGATAAAGACGTTGCCGCTATCGGCGAAAAGCCTAGACGGCAGAATACCAATTCCCGACCTGTGGCATCCGACGACGCATCCACCCATAGCAGATGTGCGAGCCCATGGCATGCAGCTGAGATCCATCCGTACGATTTCTTCGAGGCGTCCCTCCATATGGGCGCCGATTATTCGGTACTGAAAGATGGGTGGCTGCGATTGAGGACTAAATCTCAGCTTCGGTGACATCTCGTCACAGAGGTGGTCGCCAGGTTATTTCTTCCTTTTCCTTTCATCTGTTTATAGATCTCTTTGATGAAGCAAGCGTCTTTGGATGTATTTGTACGCTGATGCGTTCCGTGGTTTGGATACCCGTTATGAAAATTGCGCATATTGGTATTTGTGGAAAGCGAAACGGCCTTTGTGGTGGAACGAGCGATAGTGATTATGAAGGAACTTCCACAAGACTGGAAATTGGATTTGACGGCCTTGGGACGAAGTTCTGAAATACGAAGATACCCCGAATCGTTATGTTAGTCAACCAGGAAAACAGTCTCCCACCTCTTAAGTTTCTTGCAGATCCTGTGTCAATGCCATTAGTCTCTTGAGTTCATCAGTGGTTCTGTTTCGGCCAGATCCGGGCCAGTCCCATCTGTTCCGCGGCATTTTCCAAAGCACATTGGGTTTCAGGTAAAAACGCATCCTTCTGCGGAAAGGTCAGATGAAGGTAGGGGTGAGGAAGCGCGGAAAGGGACAAAGTGGGTCACCTACCGGAAGTGCATCCATCTTTGCGAGAAGGACGCGCAGGTTCTGATAGGCGGGTCCACCGCCTGAGGCGACCACTTTCTTGACTTCGGCAAGCATATCTTCTCCATCAAGACAGGTTCTGATCAGAGCTCTGCCGGTAGTCCAGACGGACATCATTGCAAAGCCAAACCATCCCTCACCACGAGCACCGGGATTCTCGCCGTGGAGGATGACAAAGGCGATAGCGTCCCCAAATGCTTGTCCGTAGGAGCCCACTGTGGTGGTAAATTTTTCTTCAGCATCTTCAGGTCTTCCATCTGCGGACTTCCAAATGATGCGACAGATTTCTATAGCCAATCTTCCGATCTCGAGCTGCAATGATGCGTCATCGGTCCGTTGGAGCAAAGCTAAAGCGGCCACAAGTTCATTATCTGTTGCTGCTGGATCCATGCTCGGGTTTGTGCCTTGTCCACGAGCGATTGCAAGAACTTCGGGGGAACCTGTAACCAGTCTCCTGACACTTATCGCCGCTTCGCGTTGCACGCTAGGGGTTGTGTCTTGTGCAAAGAAGCGGCGCATTGCGCCCACGAGTCCGTGCCGAACCAGAATCTGCTTGTTCGAAGCTGGGAGCGCCAATCGCCCGACGAAGTTGATTGCTGGATAAAGAATGTCTTGATCGTCGACATTGTGCAATAGCTCCGGCAGACGCTCATGAACCCTATGATCTTCTACAAGCGATCTTGCGATTTGCTCGGACTGAGTCAAACTTGTTAGGATCACGCATGCGCCACTCAAAGGGGGAAGCTCTCCGTCGTGCTCGGCGCGGTACTTGGTGTTGGCTAGATGCGGCTGTCGCACAGAAGTCAGGCAGTTCTTAACTAGCTCTGTGCTTAGAGGGTATGCTGTCGTAAACTCTGGCATAGCGCATATGGAATAGAGAGCCTTTAATACGCATTGTCGACACTGCAAAAGATTTGCTTCTGCCTCGGCATCGTCGTCCAACTCACGGTCCGCTTGTGAAGATTCAGGAGGATGTGGATACGCCATGCTGAGAAATGGCGTCACTAGGTTTCCAACTATCAAGATTTTCCTGAAAATTTCGTGGGAGAGTAGGTTGATGAGAGTGTTACAAACAGCGAGCCTGCACTCTGTGTTGGAAGCTGCCAGTCTAGAACCAGGGCCAAGCATCAATTGCGTCAAGAGATCGATCCTCGCACGGTCTTGGTCACCATCATCAGAGTTCCCAATGGATGAGCCATCAAGCTCTTGCGCGACTGTTCAAGTCAGTACAGACGTCATACGCCCACTCTTGCAAGTTGAGTAACGAACCCGACTGACTAGCTACCTGAAGCAAATCTGCCAGCAAAGGTTTGCGATCTTCATGCCAAAGGGCATCAGCGAGGCTCAGCAGGACCTCAAGTGCACCCTTAGACGGAGAAGTTTCCCGAAACCCATCCTCTAACCTAGGCCTAGCTCCAATATCTAGGCTCTCTCCTTCCCAATGAACGAGTTGTTTTGTTGCACGATCGTGGTCGACGCAGATGTTATAAAGTGCTGGTACCACGAAATCAGGTTCAACTCGCCGATATGCGAGACTCATCATGTTGGAGACGCCGTTCTGGTCCAGGACGATCTGGCGATTTCCATCTATCTGTGTCAGACCTTGCGACGGAAACAAATAAGTCAGCCCACTCACCGTCGTCCTGGCAGCAATTGTTGATCAAGCGTAGAGCATTCCTAAGGACATCTTCGGTTATTGTGACATTTGGTCCGGCAAGAATCCCGAGCGCCACAAGAAGCACAGTGTCAAGAGGTTGCTCGGCTTTCGGCATTGGATCGTATTTGTACGGCTGTTGGACGGCTATTCCAAACGGCTTCCGCCATCTGGCTGCAATCAGTCAGCCGATTGCTTTACGCAAAGTTCCAAGCTCACAGAGCTTACGAAGTCTGCTGGCGTTTGCGAGGATGTTCATAAGACTCTTGCAGCTTGCCGAGTTCACCTTCAGGGCTTGACGAAGGCATATCGCCAGAGCACTGAGGAGGACTTGCTCGTGGTCTGGGACGTGATCATCCCTGACCAGACATTGCACAAGCCCTTCAAAGACCTTGAATGCTTTAAGGAAAACTTCAGCCGGTGTGCCGATAAAACCAGAAACCGGATCATCTACATCTTCAGTCGATTTTCTTTGACGAGTCCATACACCGTCACCCGAGTGTCTCCTTTCTTGTTCAATCAGCTGTAAAACCTGTGCTAATTTTGGAAAGAACTGCTTTGGGCTGGCCAAATCGCCCCCAGTGTTCGAATCGATCCCGGCCATAATTCAATGTTTCCAGTAGAATGGGAAAAGGTTGAGGTAAAAATTGGTGTTAAGGGTCTGAGGTACCGAAAATACCATGACGGCATGTAAATGCTGACTCAAAAGATACAACAAAATAACACAGATGCTGTCATGAGGTAGTGAGCGTCAAATGCATTTTGGCTACCTCTGGGCTGCTGTCAAGAAATATTCAAATTCGAGAAGCTGAACTGCCCCTGCTGGTGTTTGATGGAAGAAATTACCATCTTGGTTTGCGTGCAGATAGCCACATGCAGTAGCCGCCGGATTCTTCAAAAGCACTGCATTTGGGGGAAACTTTCTAGCGGCCGTGTAGGCATTGCATAAGGTTAGAGTGTAGGGCAACCGCAGCGGCCACTTGACGCAAGACACAGCAAGACCAAAGCTGTCCAATTTCGTCGACACGACATTCACGGCCACTGTTTGTTCACTTTAGACAGGTCGCGATATAGTCTTACCTGCAGTCAACTCTCCCTTCACCTTATTTGAGCATAGGGAACTGCACGTTCCATACATAGGTGGGCGTCTCGCAACCGAAGCATCGCAAACATGACGCGGGCCTCGCAAACTTTCTCCCTTGTCCTCCTCGCATCCTCGGTACGCTTGCCTCTCCAGGTCCAATAAAGCTTTGGGGCTCTCGCTGTTCGACCTGAAATTAATTCGTCGTGATGTTTTGCAGATCTATCTACTCCTCATCCTCCCAACAATTACCGAAAGCTCCCCTGTACCATCTATCCTACCCCTGAAAGTCCAGGTCGAGATTATTCCGGTTCTGCCTTTCTGGGCCCTTATCACGTTGGCTTCATACCTGCTTGGAAGACTGGGTCTGGGAATTATGACGTTCAAGGACTGTGATAAAGCTTATGCCGAACTCATGGGTCAGATTGACGCGGCCAAAGGCGACCTGGACGCAAGGAAGGTCGGATGGAACTGAGATAGGTTCATGCGCCACGGACTGCGAGGCAACTGGGGCAACGGATTACAACGGTACAATCATAAAGACTGGCGAATGAGAAAAGAGCTGCATGAATGTCGAAGAAGTCCAAGCTTCCCTTCCCTTTCCAAGGGAGGATTCTACCATGGCGTGGTCCTTTGTCTACCTCCAAAGCATGGCAACGTCCCGTCTATTTGACTCCGTTCGTCACTGCCATCTCGTCATGCTCGTCTATGTCAGTTGCTTCCCACGGATAGCAGATCCACACATCTGGCACCGTCACTGCAGCCAAATACCTGTTTTCCTCTATCATGTCCGCCGGCAGATGGCCTTTCTTCTCCTTATCTTTGTTATGTAGAACAAATATCGAGAACTTTGTCTTCTCAGGACGACCTAGTCTCTGCCGAGCTGCCTCGACGTCTTTCTCCAATTCCCGAACCGCGTACTCCAGTGTGGTGCGTGTGTCGTCTACTTCGTCCACAATGAGAATGTTCTTGCCAATGAGAGAGTCCATCTGCACGGCGGAAAGGTCAAGCCATTGTGTGCGGGTAACTTTCGTACCGGGCTTCTCTTCGGGCGTTTGATCTGACAAAGTTTCGTAGAGGGAAAGGCCAATGGCTTGGATGGGTATATTGACTGATCCTGGTTGCTTCAAGAACGATCTTCCCGGCAGTCGAAGTCAGTGTATGTGGAGCTCACGACAGCGCTTTCCAGCTAAGGGAGTGTCGATTACCTGAGGATGCGAGCAGGCACATATCCACCTCCGCCGATAGCAATCATGAGATTTGGGCTGAACTCATCGAGAATACGAGGTGCGGCAGCCTGACATAGCTTGTGGATCTGTCGTAGCGCTTTATCAGTATATGACTCAGTTAAGATAGGACTCGTGCAACAACTTGCCTCGTTGTAGGTGACATAAACCTTTCGTACCATGGCTGTAGAATCTTCAGCAAACCGCCTCGTCAAAGTCTAGTAATAACGAATATAGCAAGGAAAGTAATTTTGTCACAAGTCTGTCGCATAACACATCATTTTCGGAGCTCGAAATTAAAAGTCACCAGGCAAAACTAGCATGTGAGCAAACGTTTCAGTGCCCCACTATGGGGGGCGTGGGGGGTAGCTTTAACAAACAACGCCCAAGCTGTTAGGAGCTAGAAGTACATATTCAAATGGCCTTGTCAAATTACACTACAGGATTGTTAGTATCTAGGCTCTATGGATGTACCGGAAAATGCTTCCAGGAAAGTGTCAGGTAAGAAATGCCATCTCATGCCCAAGCAGCATTGGTAAAGTATTTGTGTCAATCAGTCTTTTTCCCAACCACTATAAGCTCGTAGGTAATTCACCAAGAACAGAAACAGGCTGAATTAGTTGAGGATTTGCCCTGCATGCAAAAGACACATGCGATAGGACAGGAATCGATAGACGTAGTCCTGACACAGCAAGTTATGCAATTGGCGGACTGACCAAACGAGGAGTTGGAGAAGTTCGAACAAGAGTTTCCGGACCCTGAATGTGGTGAAGGTAAGCCGATGAAAGCGAGGTTTGCAGGTGCGCAGGGCACTGCTCTGTAGTTCGAGAGAGCAATTTCGGGATGTAGAATGGAGACCTCCACCAAATACAGCTTGACGTACCGGCGGAGTCATGCCCTTCTTCCGCAAGAGGTCCCCAGTGCGACATATGTACAGCATCCGATAAGAGCATTTTTCATACTCTTCCTTTGAACCAAGTCTCCCACTAGGGCAGAGAGGCAGCGTCCGACAGAGGAAGTTCCCGTGGAGCTTCAGAACAGCACCGCCTTCTTGAGGCGCATTGTTGTCGCCACTGGTTTCCGAAATCAGGACTGTCAAGTCAGGACTTTTGCTAGTCCAACATGCTGAATCTGGATACTTGTTAGCCATTTTGGCAATGCTTTAGAAAGAAGTGGGAGGGAGCACATACACAGCCACCCTTCCCCTACCATTAGGGGCAAAGGCTCCGGTGCCGCACCGTCATTGACATATATTTCCTGTATGGTGCCTGGGCGGGCTTTCAGCGAAGGTCCTCATTGAAAGTTGGTTGGCTACGATGGCAGCATGAGTCGCTCATTAAGTTGTGAACAGCACTGTCGTTGGTGTTAGATTTGAGGCTCTCTTTATGTTGATTTCCACACCGACTTTATCCGCCTCATGCGATCTCTTAGGGGCCGGTACAATAGGCCGGTGCAATAAGACATTCAGGTGTTGACTTCTCAGCGGCTCTACTGCCAGGCTGAAGCCTACAATTCCGACAGGGCCTCTTCTCACAGTCACCATTCAGGAGCCACTCTACACGTCCCACATCGATCACCTTCACACACTAATTTAACGGATACGAAGCCAAGCGAAAGGGGAAGCAAACCGCATAAGTACCCCGCCTTGGATACCGTAAGTCCACCTCAGTGGCAGGCCTCTTTCAGGAGAAGAGCAGAAGGCTATTTTTGTCGTACACTTTACTGACAGAAAGCACAAATCAGTCCTGAGCGAGTACGAATATTTCCGACAGCGGTTCAGCACCCAACCAGAGGTACCTAAACATAACCTCTAGCGATTATTTATGATACTGATATGCCGCGCAGATGAAAGTGCTCCAACTACCGAAATGCAACGTCATGATTCCCGTGGTTGTGGACATGTTGAACTACCTATATACCAAAATTTATGGCGTGATCGAGTGTGGACTTGCGAGATCTGACCTCACGTACTTCACATACCATCTTTCACTCTTCTAACTAAGGTTGCGCTTCTATCATCCTGAACTGAAGAAGATCGCAAAGGAAGCACTTGGCAAGGAAGAGGTTGGAATTCAAGAGGAGGCTTGGGGGAATTGGAACGTCTAATCGTGGACATGTACAACAACCGACGTGAAAGGAAGTGGGACTCGTTGCGCAAGGCCATGCTGAAAGGACAGGCTTGGAAGTGGATCAAGATGCCGAGCGAGAGGCCGAACAAACTGGAGGAGAGGTTTCCTGGGTGTCGTTGCGAATTGGCC
>Ga0335075_10004998_pt1 | contig 20646 bp, 17 predicted proteins | sample Lox_Sample_24_FD_206723 | JGI IMG/M metagenome (GOLD analysis project Ga0335075, IMG submission 206723) | Soil microbial communities from Loxahatchee National Wildlife Refuge, Florida, United States - Lox_Sample_2.4 | ecosystem: Environmental > Terrestrial > Soil > Wetlands | place: USA...
CGCTGCGGTTTCCCAGGTCCCCAAATGCGAGGGACCTGGGGCACCCGGCATTGGGTCTCGTATATCTAGAAAAATAGCCGTGGCTGCTAACATCAAAGGTTGGCAGCTATGACGATTTCTACTGAACAGAACGAGCAAACAATCAGGGTGCGCGTTGCTCCTTCGCCTACGGGCGATCCGCACGTGGGCACCGCATACATCGGGCTCATCAATTTTCTTTACGCGCGGCAGCGTGGCGGCAAGTTTGTGCTGCGCATAGAGGACACGGACCGCGCGCGCTTTGTGGCCACATCGGAGCAGATGATCTTCGACGCCCTGCGCTGGCTGGGCATCGAGTGGGACGAGGGTCCGGATGTGGGCGGGCCGTTTGGGCCTTACCGGCAGTCGGAGCGCACGGAGATCTATCGCCAGCACGCCGATGAGCTGCTGGCCAACGGCACGGCTTACCGCTGCTTCTGCACGGCCGAGGAGCTGGAGGCAGTGCGCAAGCAGCAGGTGGCGGCGAAGGTTCCGCCGCGCTATCCGGGAACGTGCAGGAATTTGACCCAGGCAGAGGTCGATGCGAACCTTGCGGCCGGGAAGCCGTGCGTGATTCGCATGAAGGTGCCGACGGAGGGTTCGACGGCGTTTCGCGATGAGCTGCGCGGCGAGATCACGTTCAACCACAACAATGTAGACGACCAGGTGCTGATGAAGTCGGATGGATTTCCGACCTACCATCTGGCCAACGTGGTGGACGACCACCTGATGCAGATTTCAGACGTGATTCGCGCCGAGGAGTGGATTTCTTCAACGCCGAAACATGTGCTGCTCTATCAGTTCTTCGGGTGGAATGCGCCGCGGTTCTGGCACATGCCGTTGTTGAGAAACCAGGACAAGAGCAAGATCTCCAAGCGCAAGAATCCGGTGTCGCTGGTGTACTACCGGCAAGCGGGATTTCTGCCCGAGGCGGTGATCAACTTTCTTGGCCTGATGGGCGGCGGCATGCCGGCGGAGATCAACAACGCGAGCGAGAAGTTCACGCTCAAGGAGATGATCGAGCACTTCAAGATCGAGAACATCCGGCTGGGCGGACCGGTCTTCGACCTGACCAAGCTCCGCTGGCTCAACGGCGAGTATCTGCGCGCACTCACGCCTGAGGGCTTCTACGCGGAGCTGCGCAAGTGCGTGCTCTCGGATGAATATCTAAGCAAGATTGCCGAGCTGGTGCAGACCCGCATCGAAACACTGGGCGAGTTCGGCAACCTGACGAACTTCTTTTTTGCCGATAATATTCTGCCGGCAGAAGACGTGTTCCTGCCCAAAAAGCGCACGGTCGAGGAGACGCTGGCCTTTGCAGCCGAGCAGTTGACTGTCCTCGAGGCGACCGACTGGAACGCGGCAGCGCTGGAGCCGGCGCTCAAGCAGCTTGGCGAAGCGAAGAGCTGGTCGGTGAAAGAGAACTTCATGCTGCTGCGCGCGATTTTGACCGGGAGCCAGATGAGCCCGCCGCTGCTCGAGAGCATGATCATCTTCGGCAAGGCGCGCACGCTGGACCGGTTGCGGCGGTTTATCGACGCCGGGAAGAAGCAGAAGAAGTAAATTTCTCACGCGAATGCAGGCGCCGGGCGCGCGTAGGTGTAGGGCCCGTCGGGGACGAGCATTACGAGTGCGTCGGGCGCGAGCCCGTCGAGCAGCGCGGCGATGGCCTGATCGAGACTGCTGAAGGTGCGCAGTGCAAGGCTGCCGAGCTGCTCCGCGGAGACACCGGGCGTGTAAAAAAACAGCTCGTGCTTCTGGCCGACGAGCGCCAGGCGTTCCAGTTGCCACTGGTCAACTTCAACGCGCGCGGCGTCGCGAATCTGATCGAGAAACGGTTTGTGGCCCGCGTAGCTTGTCACCATGCGTGCGAACTCATGCGAGCCCATGCCCTCAGCACACTCCCCCAGCACCAGCATGCGTCCACCGGGCTTGACGATATGCTGCGCGGCGGTGAGTCCTTTTACTGTTTGATAGAACGTAAGGTCGAGTGGATAGCCGGCGGCCGAGGTGATGACCGCGTCAGCCAGTGCGGGGACGGGCGCGAGCGAAGTGGTTTCAAGAAAACAGACGGCCGCCGCATGCGCCTGGACCGGACTGCCGGCAAAGACGCCGGAGATTGCCCGCTCGCGGGTGAGCGTTACGTCGAGCATGAAGTCGTGGCGTGCCATCGCAGCGATTTCGATGAGCTCCGCATGCAGCGGATTGCCCTCGATAGAGCCCTCGGTGGCCAGTGGCTCGCGCATGAAGCGCGGCGAGTGGATGACCTTGATCGTCTCCTGCGCGGCCAGGCCGGGGGCGACGAGCTTGCGGCCTCCGGAGAAGCCAAGCATGAGGTGCTGCTCCACGAAGCCGAGGGTAATGTGCAGATCGGCTGCCATGAAGCGTTCGTCAATGTAGACGGGCGTTCCGCGCCGTGTTGTCCCGAGCGAGCGGTGTGCGGCCCGGTCACGTGCATCGTGGCTGACCACGCGATATTGGACGGCGATCTCGGGCCCGAGGATGATGTCGAGCTCGGCGCGGGTCGCCGTGCGGTGCAGGCCGGTGGCAATGAGAATGGTGATGCCTTCGACCGGAATGCCGGCTGCGTGGAGGCGCGCGAGCAACGGCGGAAGCGTGACGGAGTTCGGCGCGGGGCGGGTGATGTCGCAAACGGAGATGGCCGCGGTGCGTTTGCCTGCGGCCAACTCAGCAAGCGGCGAAGAGCTGATGGGGTGGTCAAGTGCTTCGTCTAACGCGGCCGCTATGTCGCCGAGAGCCGGCGCCGAGCGCGTATGCGCCACATGGCACCCGATGCTGTCAGGAATGAAAACATCAATGCCGGATTTGCCGAAGGCGAAGCGGGTTTTCATGGGCGTGGGCGCGATTCGCGGGCCTCACCTTATTTTACGCAGGAAGGTGACCTCATGACGCGTGCTCATGATGCGGATAAGATGGCGTCTGAAATGCGCGCCGCTTCCAGCGCGGGACGCACGGAGTGGACTCGAACGACGGAAGCCCCGTGGAGGATTGCGGCGGTGAGCGCGGCGAGGCCGGCGGTCTCCCGTGCATCGACGGGCGCGCTGCTGCCGCCGTAAAGCGGCGCGAGCGTATGGCCCAGGAAAGACTTGCGGCTGAGGCCGGCAAGCAGCGGCCGGCCCAGCGCAAGCAGCTCGTGCTGGCGAGCGAGCAGGGCGTAGTTTTCATCGAGTCGCTTGCCGAATCCGTAGCCGGGATCGAGGAGCACTGCTTCCGGCCTGATGTTTGCGGAGCGTGCGAGCGCCAGGCTTGCGGCCAGACCCTCGCGCACAGCGTGCAGCAACTCATCGGGCGCAAGCTGCGGCTGTGTGCGCCACTGTTCCGGAAGGCCACGGGTGTGCATGAGCACCACGCCTGATTTATGCTCCGCGCAGACGCTCGCAAGCGCTGGATCCCACGTGAATCCGCTGACGTCATTGATGATTTGAGCGCCCCCAGCAAGGGCAGCGCGTGCAGTCTGGGCCTTGTAGGTATCGACCGAGACGATCGCGTCGGGACGAGCCTTGAGAATGCCTTCAAGAACAGGCAGAAGGCGCGCTTGCTCTTCATCGGCGCTCGTCGCGGGCGAAGTGCCACCGACTCGGGAGCCAGGCCGCGTGCTCTCCGCCCCTAGGTCGAGCACGTCAGCGCCCTCGTCGAGCAACTCGATTGCATGAGCCACGGCAGCTTCAGGGTCGAGAAAAAGCCCGCCGTCGCTGAAGGAGTCGGGCGTGATGTTGACCACACCCATCACGACAGTGCGGCGTCCGAGCTCCAGGGTGCGGGTACGGAGGTGCCATATGGCTGCGCTTCTCATGGGCGGCTCTGGGACTTTCTTGGGTTGCTCCCTTCATCGATGGTACCCCGCGGGCCGCCGCGCTCCTGCTACACTCCGGGCATGCAAATCTTCAGGCGAATTCTGGCGATTGCACTTTCAGGCCTTCTTGGATTTCCGGGCTTACTCGCGGCGCAGGCGCGTCACGAGCATCCCATGGAGCGCAAAGCCGCAACCGGGCCGCTCGCTGCGCGCATCGGCGCCATTCTTGCCGAGCCGGCACTGAGCCATGCGGAGTTCGGCATCAGCGTGACTACGCTCGGTGGGCAATCGCTCTACGCGCTCAATGACGACAAGCTGTTTACGCCGGCGTCGAATGTCAAACTCACCACCACGGCGGCGGCCTTTGCGCTGCTTCCGGTGGACACGCTCACCTGGACCACTTATGTGCTGGGCGATGGCGACGTGGATAGCGGAGGCACGCTGCATGGGAACCTGATCCTGCTTGGCGTGGGCGATCCGACGATGAGCGCGCGGAAATATCCTTACCCGGAACCGGGAACAGCTTCGGCCGAGAATCAGGGCGCTGCGGCGAATCCCGCGCCGCCGAATCCGATGACGGCGCTGAATTTGTTGGCCGAGCAGGTGGAGCAATCGGGAGTGCGCGCGATAACCGGCAGCGTCGTCGGCGACGATACGTTCTTTCTGAATCAGCCGTATGGGCTGGCGTGGAGCTGGGACGATCTGCAATGGGCTTACGGCGCACCGGTCTCGGCGCTCACCTTCAACGACAATGCGATCCAACTGACGCTCGCGCCCAGCGCATCGTCGCCCGGCGCCACGGTAGCCGCGTGGGTTCCGGATGTTGACTACTACACGCTGGACAACACGATGACGCCGGCAGCCACCGGAGAAGCTGCGCATCCGGGATTGGAGCGGCGGCCGGGCGACATGATGGTGCGCGCCTGGGGAACGGCTCCGGCAGGCGGTTTGCACGTGGGATTGGCTATCTCGGATCCGGCGCAGTTTACTGCCGAAGCTTTTCAGCAGGCGCTGGCTGCGCGCGGCATTTTGGCCGCAGGCAATGCTGAATCAGAGCACCGATACGCCAACGACACCGGCGACTTTACCGCCGAGCGTGAGCAGCCGCTCAAGTTCGCTCCGATCACACTGACCACGGTCGCCGGCCCATTGCAAGGCCGCCGCGTGCTGGCCGCGCGTATCTCGCCACCGATTGCCGAGGACATCAAGATCACCAATAAGACCAGCCAGAACCTGCACGCCGAGTTGCTGCTGCGGCTGCTGGGCAAGCTGGAGGGCTCAGACGGAAGCTTTGCGCAGGGCACACGCGTGGTGCGTCAGTTTATGACCGATGCGGGTGTGAGCGACCAGGACTTTTTCCTTTACGACGGCTCCGGCGTGAGCACCGATGACCGCGTTGCGCCTCGTGCCTTTACCCAACTACTGGACTACGCAGCCAAACAACCCTGGGGCCAGGAGTGGCGGGATACGCTTCCGATTGCCGGCGTGGACGGGACGCTGGAAGGCCGATTCGTGAACACGCCGCTCAAGGGCAAGATGTGGGCCAAGACCGGCACGCTCAAGGAAGTGAACACGCTGAGCGGCTACATGATCGCGGCGAGCGGAAGGACGCTGGCATTTTCGATTCTGGTGAACGGGCGCAGGCCGGGCAGCGAGGCGGAAGCGCGGGCGGTGGACCGCATTGCCGAGACGATTGCAGCGGCCGAGTGAGCTTGTATCATCGATACAGGTGCGCGCGCATAGTTCTCCTGCCACATACTTTTCGTGAACGGATGGCCTGGCCGCTTTGGGCGGCGGGACTGGCGATTGGGCTTGCCGGTTGCAAGCCTCTACCGCCATCCAAGCCTGCCTCGGAGTGGACACCGCAAGAGGCGCGTGGCGCGGCAGTGTTCGAACAGCACTGCGCGCGCTGCCACTCTCCCAACACGACCCACGGAATGAAGGGGCCCGGGCTGCAGGCAATCACGAAGGTGAAGGCGATGCCATCGGGTGCGCCTCCTACGGATGAACGGCTCACCTCGGTCATCCTGCACGGACGCGGCATGATGCCCGCCAATCCCCTCGATGACAACCAGCTCCAGGACCTGTTGGCTTATTTGCACACACTATGACTGAAGAATCAAAAAGCGCGGAGACGGAAAACACGGGAGTCGAGAGCGAAAAAAGCGAGCCCACGAACACCGAGTCGGGGCCTGCGCGCGTGGGGATAACGCCGGGGCGCGGCCAGCTTCCGCTGCCGGGCGTGGCGGCTATTGCGCTCTACATGCTGGTGCTTGCCGCCGTGATTATTGTGGGCGTCGTCCACGGGCGACACTATCCGCCTGTGTTTCTGGTTTTTGCCGCGCTGTTTATGGCATCGAGCGCGGGCCTGCTCATGCTTTTTCGCTGGGCCTGGTCGCTCGCGCTGGGAGCAGTGCTGCTGCTGGCCAGCTATAACCTTTGGATCTTTACCCGCGAGCATCAATTGTCAGGTCTCGTGCAGGGTCTTTTGAATCTGGTGTTTTCTCTCTACCTTATCCGGCCCGAGGTGCGCGAGAAACTGCGCTAAACGGGCGTAAAGGGTGAGCTTTCGTCAAATGCGGGTTCGCGCCGGCCTCGACCAGAAGTGCTGATGCTCGGTCTCCGATGTCTCGGTATAGCCCTCGCCGTCTGCGCTGGGGACAACCGAGGTGGGCACCACCGAATAGCGCTCCACCACGCGCTCACGGGTTCTCTCGGTCCAGGTAAAAAGGCTCACGATTGCAGCCAGAAATGCCCACACCAGCAACAGGCAGCCGATAGCTACACACGCAACACCGCCCAGAACGGCTGGGCCAGTGGTGGTCAGTTCGAGATGAAGGATCGACCCGGCAAACGGATAAGCGGCGTTGAAACCAGTTGTGCCATGGCAGTAAGCAAGGATCAACGCTAATCCTGCTGCGAGGAAGAGGACGGCGCCTACCAGGGGACGGTCGGCTCTCATCGGAATCTCCTTTCCCCATGGTGCGGGGGCGCAATATTTTCGCCAGGTCTTTCGCCGGATCCGGCGGCCCTGGCGTTTGCGGCTGACTGCAAAGATGCGCACTGAATGGAAAAGGTTTGGGGCGGCTGCAAATCGATTCCAGTTACAATGAAAATGTGCTGGACAATGTAACGGAACTGGTGCAGATTGAGCCGGCGCGGCGGATGCCCGCCCCCAAACCAGAATGGCTCAAGACGCGCGCGCCGATGGGTGAGAACTACCACGCACTCAAGACGCTGGCGCGATCGCTCGGCCTGCACACGGTGTGCGAGAGCGCGCACTGCCCCAACATTGGCGAGTGCTGGCACCACAAGACCGCGACCTTCATGATGCTCGGCAACCTCTGCACGCGCCGCTGCGGATTCTGCGCCGTGCCCAAGGGCCGGCCTGAGGCCATCGACTTCGATGAGCCGCGCCGCGTGGCTGAAGCCGTGGCCGCGCTCGGACTGCAGCATGCCGTGATTACCAGCGTGAACCGCGACGACGATCTGGTGGGCGGCGCGCGGGCGTTCGCCATGGTCATCCGCGAGATTCGCCGTCAGGCCCCCGGCTGCCGCGTGGAGGTGCTGATTCCGGACTTCCAGGGCAACCAGGAAGCGATCCGGACCGTGGTCGAGGCGCAGCCCGAGATACTCAACCACAACACCGAGAGCGTACTGCGGCTCTATCGCGTGGTGCGGTCCGGCGCGCGCTACGAACGAACACTGGAGCTGTTGCGCTACGCCAAGGAGTTGAATCCCGCCGGAGCCACAAAGTCGGGCGTGATGGTGGGCCTGGGCGAAGAGACGCATGAGCTGCTCGAAGTCTTTCGCGACCTGGCCAGGGTGGGCTGCGACATTCTTACCATCGGCCAGTATCTGCGCCCCTCGCGCGATCACCTGCCCATGACCCGGCTCTATACGCCAGGCGAGTTTGCCGAGCTCAAGACCGAAGCGCTCAAGATGGGCTTCCGCCATGTGGAGTCGGGTCCGCTGGTGCGGTCGAGCTATCACGCGCATGAGCAGGCTGCGGCGATGGGATTGGCGGCGGTCTAAACCATCCACTCGGACAGTCGCGTTCCCTGGGGGTTGTAGAATAACCCTTGGCAATCTGTATCTTTCGCGAGGACTTGAACCGATGGCACCTTCGAATATGGGCGGCATTCCGGCGCTCAAAGACCTCTACAGCGATCTGAAGCGGCGCATGGATCAGTCAGTGAGCGATTTCCAGGCCAATCTGGCTTCCACGCGCACAGGCCGCGCCAGTGTGCACATGCTCGACCAGATCAAAGTGGACTACTACGGCACGCATACGCCCGTGAACCAGATGGCGCAGGTATCCACGCCGGAGCCGCAGACCATCCTGATCTCGCCCTGGGACCCGACCATTTTGAAGGAAATCGAGAAGGCGATTCAGGCCTCCGATCTAGGCTTTAACCCCATCTCCGATGGCAAGGTAATCCGCGTGCCCGTGCCGCCCATGACCGAGGAGCGCAGGCGCGATGTGGTGAAGCACCTCAACAAGGTTCTTGAAGACCACAGGACCGCGGTGCGCAACGTGCGCCGCGACGGCAACGATGCCTTGAAGAAGCTGGCCAAGGACAAAAAGATCAGCGAGGACGAAGAGAAGCGCGCCCTGGAAGAAGTGCAGAAGATGACCGACGAAGAGATCCGCAAGATGGAAGAGATGTCGAAGCGGAAAGAAGTCGAAGTGATGCAGGTGTGAGCTGCGGGGCAGCCTTCGGGCAGCAATACTTCGCCGGCCTGCTGGATCCCGGTCGAAAGTTACCTAAAGCAAATACAACACAACTGCGCACCCGCGTCTTGCTGGTGCGGGTGTCAGCGCTCCGCGGCCCAGGCCAGGCCGTCGGGGCCGGCGATGTCGACGTGGCCGGTCATCTCCATCGTCTTGAGGTCGATGACGGCCACATAATTGTCTTGCCCGCAGGCTACGTAGGCGCGCGCGCCATCGGGTTGCATGAGAATTCCGCCGGAGCCGTGGACATTGGTCAGCCTTTTCGTGACGGTGCGGGAAGCCGCATCGAGAACCACCAGGGCCGAACCCGCGGTGACCAGAACCGAATGGCCATCGGGCGTGAATTTGAGGCGATTGGCGCCCGGAACCTCGGCGTTGAGCGTGGCAACGACGGCTTTGGCCGCGAGATCGATCACCGAGATGGTTCCGTCCTGAGCGTTCGCAACCCACGCTTCTTTGCCGTCCGGTGAAACGTCGAAGCCCTCTGAACCGCGACCGACAGGGACTACAGTTTCATTCCAGTCGCCGCCGGGTGGTCCGGGCGGAGGGCCGTGCATGGCCGGTGCACCCGGCGGTGGACCACCGGCAAATCCAGACGGCAATCCGGGAGGCATTCCGGCCGGGCCTTTCGTCTTCTCAAGAATCGTGACAGTGGCCGAGTTGACATTGGTGGTGAGGATGCGCTGGGCTCCGGGGAAGACGTAGAGCATGTGGGTGCGGTTCTGGCCGGTGCCCATGATCCAGTCAATCTTGCCGGTGGCCGGGTTGTAGCTGCCGATGGCCTTGGCTGCCTCCGCGGTGAACCATACCTTGCCGTCCACAAAGGCGAGACCATGCGGTCCGCGCAAGGCCCCGAGATCGATGAAGGGCATTTGCTTGTGATTGACGAGATCGATGACCGCGAGCGTATGGAACGCACCGAAGCCGTAGTTGGAGACGTAGGCCGTGGCGCCGTCGCTCGAGGCAACCACTTCGTGCGGATCGTCGCCGACAGGAACCTGCGCGACCACATGCAGCGTAATGGGGTCGATGATCGAGAGCGTGTGATCGTGCTTGGAGAGCGCGAGCACAGACTGCGCCTGAGCAAATGAGCCGGCAGAGAACAGAAAGAGGATTCCGAGTCGAAGCCGAAGTCTCATGGGAGTGCGTCCTCCGTGCGAATGCAGTATATCGCTCGCTCGTGAGAGGTCATTTGCGCGGGAACCGATCGGCCATGTGCAGGACTGCACCGGTGCTGCGCAGCTTTTGCTGCAGTTGATCGATGGGAACGTCCTGAATTGCGGTGTGGTTGTCAACGGCCAGCGCCGCGGCTACGCCCGCGGCCTGTCCGATGATCATGTACTGCGGTTCCATGCGCAGCGAAGAGTAGGCCACATGCGATGCCGAAAGACAGACGGGAACGAGCAGATTCTCCGATTCCGCGCGCCGGGGCAGCATGACACGATAGGGAATTTCATAGGGCTGTACGGGGACCTGCACATCGCCTTCGTTCTTAACCGTGCGGTCGGGCATGGCTACACGCTGAATGTTGTGCGAGTCGCTGTTATAGGAGCCCATGCCGATGCTGTCGGGCTTGGTGCGGTCGGTCTGCAGATCGGACTGGTGCATCACATACTCGCCGATCATGCGGCGGGCTTCGCGGATGTAGAGCTGGTTGGGCCAATGGTCTGTATCGGCAAATTCGTCTCTGCACAGTCCCCACTGGTTAAGCTCGTTGCGCAGGCTCAAGGGAACGCTGGAATCGTGCGAGAGGAAGTAGACGAACGACTGCGTGTAGAGCAGGTGCTCTTTCCAGATGACGGCGCGCTCGGCGTAGGTTGCGTCGGGATACTTCCAGCTGTGGCCGATATAGTCAGTGGAAACAGGACCGTTGTTATTGAAGTCCGCTTTCTGGTTGGGGATTGCGACGGGATTGAAGAAGTCGTGAACCACCGGCGGGCGGCCGCTGTGCTGCTCGAACTCGCGCAGGTACTCTTCGAGCAGGGCGAAGCGGGAACGCTTGTAGCCGCGCGGTTTCGGGAAAGGCAGCCGGTCGGCGGGGTTGGTGGTGAGGATGAGCCGGAAGTTATAGGACTGTACTTTTTTGTCTCCAGAGCCGGGTGCGGCAAGTGGGCCCGGATCGACTTCGGGATACAAATGTCCATCTTTGTCGTAGGCCGACATGGGCCACGCGAACTGGTGCTTGGGGGTGACGGCGCGGACTCCGGCGAGGCTTTCGCCATATTGCGCGGAGCTTTCGCGCCCTACGGTGTAGCCGATCTTCGACTCGGCCATCAGGTCGCCTTCATAGGAGCAGTCGGCAAATATGCGAGCCCCCCAGCGTTTTCCGTCTTCGGTGGTGATCGAGATGATACGCGTTCCCTGCAGCGTGACGCCGGTCTTCTCGCGCAGGCGCTCGTGCAGGTGAACGGCGACGCCGGCATCACGGAGCATGGCGTGGAAGATCGCTTCATCGACGTGCGGCTCGGAAAGCCAGTTTGCGGGCTTGTCTAGATTGTCGACTCCGTAGTGAGCGGCAGCCTTGAGATAAAAGGCGCGTGCATAGCCGCCAATGACGGTAAAATCGCCAAGATCGGTCGCGGACAAGCCGCCGGTGACCATGCCGCCAATGTGCGCTCCGGGCTCCAGGAGCACAACATGCAAGCCCTCGCGCGCGGCTGCGTAAGCTGTCATGACGCCGGAGGCGGTGCCGCCGTAGACGACCAGATCTGTGGATTGTGCGCCGGCCGAGGCGCGGGCGCACGTGAAACTTAACAGTGCGATGAAGAGCGCGGTGACGAGGTGGAGATTTTTTCGGAGACCCAAGGCAATTCTCATATCGATCTCCGAATGTAGCAGGGCTGCTTCGGCTGGCACAACGTGGGGCTACGCTGCGCGGCGAGACGACTATTGCCTGTTGTCGGGCCGCTCGGGTGAAGTGGCCTTCATGCCGTGAAAGTCAATGCCGAAATCCGGGCGCTCGCGGGTTCCGCCGATGTGGATCGGAACTTCGGTTCCAGCGCCGTCTTTTTTGAAGAATCGGTCGGCGGGTTTGAGCAAAAATCCCTTCCAACCGCCGACCATTTGCGAGATGGTGGCCTGCATGCGGGCTGTGCCGGTAAAGTTGAGCGTTCCGCCGTCCAATCCGTACGTTCCGGTCATATCGATGTCAGCGCCCGGAACCGAGTACTTGAGATTGGGCAGCGCAATGACCGCGTTGGTCATCTGGAAATCGCTCTGCATGGTGGAGCGCACGTCAGCTTCGGCGTCCTCCTGTTTGGCTTCCTTGGGCTGACCCTGCCCGCGCAGGCTCAGGTCGCCGATGCGCTGCTGAATTTTTGCGTCGGTAAATTCTGCGTCATCGACCGTGAATTCGCCTTTGAGCTTCATGCGCTGATGCACGGGTTCCTTGCCTGGCGGAATTTCGAGCGAGGTCTTCATGGCCAGCGTACCCGTCAACAGGGGCGTTCCGCTCGAGCTGACCAGGTGCAGGAAATCTGCCATGCGCCCGTGCGCGATGTCGACCATCAAGGAGATATCGTGGCCTTTCATGCGCGGAGCCGCCGCGGACTGTCCGGCTGGCGGCTTCGTTCCGGGCGAAGTGTCGGGCACGCGCACAATCTCTCCGTTCACGGTGAACTGCGACTGGCCCAGCGTGGCATTCACTGGATCGAGCCAGGTGTCGCCGTCGGTGGCATCTACTTTGGCGTGAAACTCAGTGTGCAGCGGCATGGGGCTGCCGAAGTGCGTGAGCTGGAAGTCGGGAGTGTCGGTTACGCCGTCGACAATCAAATTGCGCAGTGTGCCCTGGTACTTGCCGGTGGAGTCAAGCGTGCCCGCGATGCCCTTGAAGTCGCCGAGATTTGCGTGATTGAATCGATACTGGCCGGAGACGGCGCTGTCGCCAGGGTCGTCCACCGTCCATGGTCCGAAGCTGCCCGTGGTGAAGATAATCCCCACAGGCTTTGCGTTGGTCAACTGCGCGTCAAAATTCATCTGGCCGCCGGCTTTGATATGCGTGAGCTTGAGGCTGCTGATGTCGAAGTCGAGCGGCAGCTTGCCGGGTTTGCTGGTCTCGATGACGAGATGGGTGTTTACGCAGACCACGCTGTCGATGACAAAGTTGAGCAGCGCTTTCTTGACGGCTGACTGGCTGCCGTTCCGGTCGCCGGAGGATTGCGCGTTCGGCTCATGAGAAAAGCTCGACCGCGGCGGAATGTCTACCGTGAGGCCGCGGAGCTGGACGACCGAGATATGCACCGGCGCATTGGGCGAGAAGCGCAAAGGCGCATGAAACCGGAACTCGTCGAGACTCATCAACGGCTGGTTTGAAGAGGTTGCGGGGACGATGACACCATGCACCTGTGCCGGAGGCCAGATGCGGAGCCCCTTGCCCTCGGCCCACAGGCCGCTGGCCACCGAGACATGAAAGCTGTCGAGCTCGACACGGGAGTGAAAATGATCTTCGAGCGCCTGCACGATGTAAGCGCGCATGATGGGCTCAGCGCGGTGCATGGCGATGGTGACGGCGATGGCCAGAGCGACAAAAACTGCAACGACGGCCGACACGGCCCATTTGAGCCACCGGTGCCTGCGCCAGAAGGATTGCTTTGGCAAGCTTGCGTCCTTACTTGGTTCGCCATTCATTTTCGCAGGTATTCCGCCTTCCGCCGCTGCCGTCTCAATGGATAGGATGCGTCCCGGCCGGTCCGTGCATCTTGCGCATCTAGAAAGACGGAAAAATCGGCTCCAGGCGTACCGGGCCGGGAGCCGGATTTTCCGAACGGCAGCCCGATGCCGTAGACTTCATTGCAAAGATGCAAGCCCTGATTGAAAACCTGGTAAAGCTGCAGACCGTCGAGCTCGAGCGGACGCGGGTAGCGGAAGAGATGCGCGCGCTTCCGGCGGAGATTCGTTACGCGGAGGCGCAGTTGGCTGCGGCCGAGCGGCAGTCGGCAGACGCCTCGGCGGCGCTCAGCCGCGAAGACACGCTGCGCACACAACTGGAGCGCGAGATTGGCGCTCACAGACAGAAGGCTGCACGTTTTCGGGCACAGCTTGACGTGGTGAAGACGCCGGCGCAGGCTGAGGCGATCGAGCACGAAGTTCAGTTTGCCGCGAACGAGATCGAGCGGATGGAAACCGCGGAGCTGGCCAGCATGGAACGGACCGACGTGCAGGAGGCTGCCCTGGCGCGGGCGCGGGCCGAGGTTGAATCCTTGGCCGCGGTGCTTGAGACGGCGCAGGCACGCGTTGCGGTTCGCCAGCAGGAGCTGGCCGCACAGCAGGCTGGCCTCAACGCGGAGCGGGATGCGGTCCGCGGGCTGATTGAGCCGGAGTGGCTGAGCCGCTTTGACCGGCTGGCCGGCTCACGCGGCACGGGGATTGCGCGCGCAGACAATCAGCAGTGCACGGGGTGCCGCATGGGCATCCGGCCGCAGACCTGGAACCAACTGCGCGAGGGCGAACTGCTGGCCTGCGACAGTTGCAGCCGGCTGCTTTACTGGGACCCGGCGATGGCACCGGCGCCGAAGGCGCCGCAGCCTGAGGCTGTTCCCGGAGCAGGCCGGGCTGTTCGGCGCCACAACTAGAGCAGCCGACGAACCACTGCGGCGACGCACGTCCGCGACGTGACGCTGTGCTTCCGATCTCACCCTGCTACCCTTTTCGCAGGCGGTCTAGAAGGGGATTTGAAGGATGGGAAGCGAATGTTGGCGGCGTATCTGTGTGGACATGGATGAGGTGATGGCGGATACCCTTGCCGAGCACCTGCGCCGCTATAACCAGGCATTCGACGAGGATGTGACGCTCGAAGACCTGGCCGGCAAGGGATTGTGGGAGATTGCTCCGCTCGATCGCCAGCAGCAGCTCCGTGCGTTTCTGGATGCGGAGGATTTTTTTGAAGATCTGCCGCTGATGCCCGACGCGCAGCGCGTGCTCAAAGAGCTGTCGACACGGTTTGAGATTTTTATCGCCACGCAGGCCATGGTGGTGCCGAACTCGCTGGGGCCCAAATACCGCTGGCTGCAGCGGCACTTCTCGTTTATTCCGCCCACGCACTATGTATTTTGCGGGGACAAATGCATTCTGCGCGCAGATTTTCTCATCGACGACCAGCCGCGCAATTTGCAGCGTTTTGAGGGGCAAGGGCTGCTCTATACCGCGCCGCATAACCTGGAAGTGTCGGGCTTTGTCCGTGTCAATAGCTGGCTGGAAGTTGCCGAGTATTTCGAAGATCCGCCGGAGTACACCGGCCGGCGCCCGTGATTTTTCCACGCGATTGCAGTTCTTGCATCGAAGAATAGGGCGGCTTTTTGGCCGAGATCCCTAGAGCTTTCGAATGAAAGCACACACACTACGGCAAACATCAAGATGAGAATTGCACGGTTGGTCGCATTTGTCCTTCTCTTGTTCCTGTTTCTGCCATTCAGCCGGCAGGCGTCGGCATATTCTCTGCTGACCCACGAACAGCTCATTGACCTGACGTGGCGGGATGCGATCGTTCCGCTGCTGAAGAGCCGCTACCCGAATTTGACTTCGTCCGAGCTCGATCGCGCGCGGGCCTATGCCTATGGCGGATGCGTAATTCAGGATATCGGCTACTATCCGTTCGGCGACCGCTCATTTTCGAACCTGACGCACTACGTCCGCAGCGGCGACTTTGTAGCGAATCTGTTTCGCAATGCGAAAAATGCCGACGAACTCGCATTCGCCGTGGGCGCGCTTTCTCATTACATCGGGGACACGATCGGCCATTCGGAAGCCACCAATCTCGCCGTTCCTTTGGAATTTCACAATCTCTTTGAACGCTACGGCCCCGTAGTGAGCTATGCAGAGGGCAAACACCAGCATGTGCAGACGGAGTTTGCCTTCGACATCGATGAGATTGTGCATCGGCGTGTCGCGCCGCTCCGTTACCTGCGCCACATCGGGCTGAAGGTGCCGGTGGGACTGGTGGGGCTTGCGTTCTACCAGACATACGGACTGACGGACTTTGCCGGTCATCGCGCGCACCGCTTCAAGGTGCGTGAATATCGCTGGGCGGTGCGCACATTCATACCACGCATGGCGTATTCGATTACGATTCTGCACCGCAGGTCAGAGCCGACAGAGCCCGACACGGCAGATGCGATCGAGATTGAAAAGGAAGCTGCGGCAGTGGCGGCTGCCGACGATTGGGATGCGTATCGCGGCAAAGGGCCGCGCTTTGAAACATATCTGCTTGCCGGAGTTCTCTACCTCTTGCCGAAGGTGGGGCCGCTTTCACTCGTCGCAGTGAAAGGGCCAACAGTGCAAACGGAAGCCGACTACATGCACAGCGTGGCGCAATCCACCGCGGCGTTGCGCTACGAGCTGGAGCGATTCACACCGTTGACCAGCCGCGAGGCTGCGCCTGCGGGAGCGATTGCGCTGGCCGCGCCATTCGGCCCGTCGGATCCCGAACACCCGCTGCCCAATCGCGACCTGGACACGGGTCGCGTGGTGCAGCCGGGCGGCTATCCGCTCACGGATTCGACATACGCGGCGCTGCTTCACCGCATCACGCGGCAACCGAGGCAGGCCATACCGCCGGGCATCAAGCAGGATATCGAAGCCTATTACTCGAATCCGCAGTACACGCCCGGCACGGCAAAAAATCCGGCCAAGTGGGCGCGCGTGCAGGCCGACTTGAAGATTCTCCAGGCAATGCCCACCAGCAGCGAGCCCGCGCCATTTCCCACTTACGACGGCGCAGGCGATGAGTAGCGGCTCGCATTCGACCTGCAGGCACGGCCTCAACGCTTTGGCGGCGAGCGCGGCCGGCGACGATTTCATTCCCCTTTAATGCGACGTGGCAGTGGTGGTTGCAACCATGAATCACAGGGTTGTGATGCGCTGTTACTTTTCCGGGCCGAGAGCTCGGCTTATCCGGTTCATTCGATTCTTCCTGATTGCCGGCATTTTATTCCGGGCTGTTGCGGGTGCACGTGCTGTGCGCGCGCAGGGCCAGGCCACGGATGTGTGTCCGCGACCGCACCAGGGCGGCGTCGTGGATGAGCCTGCGGATCTGCATAGCAAAGATGGCGTGCTCGAACTGACGCTGATTGCACAGGATGCGAAGGAGAGCGACGGGCGGACCCGCTATTGCTTCACGGATGGTGACGGCCATGAATCGCCGAATCTGCGCGTGCATCCAGGCGACCTGGTGATCATTCATCTGAAGAACGCCATGACGGACCTGGGTTCATCGAATTCCGCATCGGCTGGCTCCCCGCCGATGCACATTCACGCGATGCAGGGGAGGTGCACCAGCGGCACGGTCATGGATCTGGTGTCGACCAATCTGCACTTTCATGGAATGACAATTCCGCCGACCTGCCACCAGGACGACGTGTTGAAGACAATTGTTGAACCGGGCGACCCGCCGTTTACGTATCGGTTCCGCGTTCCGGAAGATGAGCCGCCGGGACTCTACTGGTATCACCCGCACATCCACGGCTTCGCAAAGCCTCAGGTTCTGGGCGGAGCTTCAGGAGCGCTGATTGTGGAGGGTATTGAGAGCGCGAAGCCGGAACTGGCAGGGTTGCCGGAACGGGTCTTCCTCATTCGCGACGAAGATCTGATGAATCCCAATGCGATGCCGTCGAAGTCAGAGCCGGTGGTGCCGAAGTTCCTTGTCGACAAGGATGGAGACGCAGCAAATACCGGCACGGGTTTTGGCAAGCCTGCGAAGGATCTCTCCATTAATTATGTTCCGGTGCCCTACCCCGATTATCCGCCCGCGACGATTCGGATGAGGCCGGGTGAGCGGCAGTTGTGGCGCGTATTGAATGCGTCGGCTATTACCTATCTCAACCTCGAAGTGCTTATGAATCGCGTGCCGCAGCCGCTAGGGCTGGTGGCCATGGATGGCGTGCCGATTGGTGCGCGCGGCGCAGAGAATGCCGGCCCGCAGCAGCCGATCAACTGGCAGACGCATTTTGTGATTCCACCGGGAGCGCGCGTTGAGTTTGTGGTGACCGCTCCCCCCGCCGGCCAGACAGGGTTGCTGGTTACGCGCACTGTTGATACCGGCCCCGGCGGCGAGAACGATCCAAACCGCGCACTGGCGCAGATTGAAACAGCAGCGGATGCACCGGAACCCCGCGAGCACCTGGAAAACGCGCCGAAGCCACTGCCGCCGCCCACGCGGCCGTGGCTGGGAGATGTCGCGCCGGTGCGCGTGCGGCATCTTTACTTCTCTGAAAAGCTGACCGACCCCAACGATCCGACCAGCGCGGTCGAGTTTTACCTGACGGTCGAAGGCCAGACGCCGAAGATGTTCGACATGAACGCGACTGAGCCGAACATTATGGCGCAGCAGGGAACGGTCGAAGACTGGATTATTGAAAACCGGTCGCAGGAACTGCACGCTTTCCATATTCATCAGTTGCACTTTTTACTGCTGGACTATATGGGCATACCGGTACACGAAAATTTCCTGCGCGATACAGTCAATGTTCCGTACTACAACGGGCGGCTTTTGACCTATCCAAGCGTGCGCATCCGGGTCGACTTTCGCGATCCGAACACGGTGGGAACATTTCCCTATCACTGTCATTTGCTCGAGCACGAAGATAAGGGGATGATGGGCACCATCGAAGTGCTGCCGAGCGCCTCGGCGCCCGACCGGTCTTCCGCTGCGGCTAAGTTGCCATCGAGAGCAGGCGGCGGGGCGGACCGCGGCGAAGTGCCGCCGCAAAAGAAATTATCTGCACAGTAACAATTGGCAGGCAACCTTATAAGCTCCACAGATCCGCTCGCCCAATCTGAAAATATTCATCCTCTGTTCACTGCGCTGACAAGAGTCATTTAATTGAGTCGACTTATGCTCACGGCGTTGCGCTAGTAACTCAACAGAGGAGAACAGTATGTTTGTCAAGCAGGTCGCATTAAGTGCCCTCAGGACGGCCCGCGCCGGATTGATCTACGCAGCCGTATTCCAGTTTGCCATCGGCAGCACGTTTGTCGATGCGCAATCCCCCACCACGCGATCCCGCGATAACGACACCAGCTCACCCATCAAGCACGTGATCGTGATTATCGGCGAGAACCGCAGCTTCGACCACGTGTTTGCAACTTACGTTCCCAAGAAGGGCGAGACGGTTTGGAATCTGCTCTCCGAGGGCATCATCAATGCCGACGGCACGCCCGGCCCCAACTTCGACAAAGCTGAGCAGAAAGCCGCTTACGATGAAGCCTCTGACGGATATCTTCTGAGCCCCACCAAAACCGAGTTTCCCGGCGCCGTGCTGCCCGCGCCACTGGCAGGTGGACCGAGCGACTCCTATGTGAAGAACGACAACCTGACGCTGGCGAAGCAGTCAGAAAATGGCCTGCCTGCCGATTACTACGCCTATCTCGTTACCGGCGGCACCGGACAGGCATCCGCGACGCCGGACGCGCGGATCAAGAACGTCAACAACCTTCCGGCCGGACCGTTTCAGTTGACCAACGGCGATACGTTTACATACAACTCGTATGCTGCCAGCCCGGTGCACCGCTTCTACCAGATGTGGCAGCAGTTGGACTGCAGCGCAGATCGCTCGACGCGCAATAACCCGTCGGGCTGCAATGCGCGGCTTTTCCCGTGGGTGGAAACCACGGTGGGTGCGGGCACGAACGGTCTTGCGCAACCGGCCAACTTCAGCACCAACTACGCCCCCGGCGACGTGACGACCGGCGAGGGTTCGACCGCGATGGGCTTTTACAACGTCCAGAATGGTGACGTGCCCTACTTTACGCAGCTTGCCAACACGTATGCGATGAGTGACAACTTCCATCAATCGGTGGACGGCGGCACGGGCGCAAACCACATCATGCTAGGCCACGGCGACATGATCTTCTTCAGCGACGGCAAAGGCAATCCCGCAACGCCGCCGCACAATCAGGTCGTGGACCCGGGAACAGCCAACGCAGGAACAGTGGATGAAGTCGAGAATCCGAATCCGGCTGCGCACACCAACAACTGGTACAGCGAAGACGGTTACGGCGGCGGTTCTTACGGCTCGGCATCGTATGGCGGCGGCTCTTACACCGATTGCGCCGACACCACGCAGCCGGGAGTCGGGCAGATCATCAGCTATCTGAAGGCGCTGCCGAAACCAATTCCCTCGCGCTGCCAGGCCAATCATTACTATCTGCTGAATAATTACAACCCCGGTTACTTTGGCAACGGCAACAACGCCTACACCGACACCAATCCGGATAACACCGTATTTACCATTCCGCCATCGTCAGTTCCCAGCATCGGCGATGAGATGCTGGCCAAGAACATCTCGTGGAAGTACTACGGCGACCAGTGGAATAAATATGTGAACGATCCTTACCAGCTCAACTACGGCGCCGTCGGCAAGAACTCCGACGAATACTGCAACATCTGCAATCCCTTCCAGTACGACACGTCGATCATGTCCCATCCGGCCATACGCAACGCGCATATCCAGGATTCGGCCAATCTCTATTCGGATATCGCCAACGGCACGCTGCCGGCCGTCTCCTTCGTCAAGCCGAGCGGCTTGGTCGATGGCCATCCGGCTTCATCGAAGCTCGATCTCTTTGAAGGATTCACGAAGAAGATCGTGGACGCCGTGAAGAGCAACCCCACGCTGTGGGCCAACACCGCGATCTTCATCACCTTCGACGAGGGCGGCGGCTACTACGATTCGGGCTACGTGCAGCCGCTCGATTACTTCGGCGACGGCACGCGCATTCCGCTGATCGTCGTGTCGCAGTACTCGAAGGGCGGCCACATCTCGCACGAGTACAGCGATCATGTCTCGATCTTGAAGTTCATCGAAAGAAACTGGGGCTTGACGCCGGTGACCAAGCGCAGCCGCGACAACTTCCCGAACCCGGTTACCACGGCGGCGAATCCCTACGTACCTGTAAACAGCCCTGCCATCGGCGATCTCTTCAGCCTGTTCAATTTTCCTGACCAGTATTGAACAGTATCGAACAACTCTGAAAGACCAGCCGAACTTCATTGGCCGGGGTTCCCTTCGGGGCTCCGGCCGTTTTGTTTTGACCAAGGGAAGAAGATGCACGCATCGGCCGCGCCGCCTGACCGGCTTGAGGCGGG
>Ga0335075_10004999_pt1 | contig 20643 bp, 22 predicted proteins | sample Lox_Sample_24_FD_206723 | JGI IMG/M metagenome (GOLD analysis project Ga0335075, IMG submission 206723) | Soil microbial communities from Loxahatchee National Wildlife Refuge, Florida, United States - Lox_Sample_2.4 | ecosystem: Environmental > Terrestrial > Soil > Wetlands | place: USA...
CGCCCGTAATGGGATTGCAGCGTCTGAGGCCATATTCTGGACAGGTCGCCCGATCCGAGAAGCTCCGCTGCCAGCCGCCCGGTCTCCAGCCCGTAGTCGATGCCTTCGCCGTTCAGCGGGTTGACGCAGGCGGCGGCGTCGCCGATCAGCACCCAGTTCCGCCCGGCCACCCCCGACACCGCGCCGCCCATCGGCAGCAGCGCTGACGACACCGCGCGTGGCTGGCCGGTGAACCCCCACTCGTCGCGGCGCAGGTCGGTGTAATAGGACATCAGCGGCCGCAACGCCAGCTCGGCCGGCCGCTTGGTGGTCGACAGCGCCCCGACGCCGATGTTCACCTCGCCGTTGCCCAGCGGGAAGATCCAGCCGTAGCCGGGCAGCACCGCGCCGTCGGGCGAGCGCAGTTCCAGGTGCGAGGTCAGCCACGGCTCGTCGCTGCGCGGCGTAGTCAGGTATCCGCGGGCGGCGATGCCGTACACCGTCTCCTGATGCCAGCGCCGCCCCAGGACGCGGCCCAGGGTAGAGCGGGCGCCGTCGGCGACGATCAGCTGACGGCAACCCACCTCTGTCCCGTCGGCCAGCGCCACCGACACCACGCGGGCTGACGAATCATGATGAACACCGACAACTTTCACACCAAGCCGCATCCGCGCACCGGCGTCCTCGGCGACTTTGCGGATCCGGTCGTCCAGTTCGACGCGGGCCACCGCGCTGCCGGTTGACGGGAACGACGGACCCGGCCAGGCCACTTCCACCTCGCTGCCGAAGCCGCTCATCCGTAAGCCCCGATGCCGGATCCGGGCATCCAGCCATTCGCCCAGCCCCAATCGTTCCAGTTCGGCGACCGCGCGCGGCGTCAACCCGTCGCCGCAGGCCTTGTCGCGGGGAAAGTTCGCCGAGTCGATGACCAGCACGTCGCGGCCCGCCCGGGCGGCCCAGGCGGCCGCTGCCGACCCGGCCGGTCCGGCGCCCACCACCACCACGTCGGCATGGGAGTGCATGTTCACCAGTATGTTGGTCGAGTGAGGACTCCGACGACGGTGGTGGCGGGTATAGATCTCAGCGCCTTCGGCGACGCCGCCTTCGCCACCAATGTGCGCGACGGGGTGGCTCGCATCGAGCAACTCATGGAAACCGAGCTGCGCGGCTCCGACGACCTGATGACCGAGGCGGTGCTGCACCTGTTCGAGGCCGGCGGCAAACGGTTCCGGCCGCTTTTCACGGTGCTGTCCGCGCAGCTGGGACCCCGGCCGGACGCCGGCGAGGTGACGATCGCCGGCGCGGTCATCGAGCTGGTGCACCTGGCCACGCTCTACCACGACGACGTGATGGACGAGGCCCAGGTGCGCCGCGGGGCACCCAGCGCCAACGTGCGGTGGGGCAACAACGTCGCGATCCTGGCCGGCGACTACTTGTTTGCGACGGCCTCCCGGCTGGTATCACGGCTGGGCCCAGACGCGGTGCGGATCATCGCCGAGACGTTCGCCCAGCTGGTGACCGGTCAGATGCGCGAAACCCGTGGAGCGGTCGATGGGGTGGATCCGATCGAGCACTACCTGAAAGTGGTGTACGAGAAGACGGCGTGTCTGATCGGCGCGGCAGGCCAGTTCGGCGGGACGTTCTCCGGTGCCGAGGAAGATCAAATCCAGCGGCTCAGCCGACTGGGCAGCATCGTCGGCACGGCGTTCCAGATCTCCGACGACATCATCGACATCGACAGCGATCCCGAGGAGTCCGGCAAGTTGCCTGGCACCGACCTGCGCGAAGGTGTTCACACGCTGCCGGTGCTCTACGCGTTGCACGACAATGGGCCGGAATCGGACCGGCTACGAGAACTGCTGGCCGGGCCGATCGACGACGACGCGGCGTTAGCCGAGGCGTTGACGTTGCTGCGGGCCTCGGCAGGCATGGCCAAGGCCAAGGACACCGTGGCGCGCTACGCGGCGCAGGCGCGCGAGGAGCTGGCTGCGTTGCCGGCCGGCCCCGGCCGGCAGGCGCTGGTCACGCTGGTCGACTACACGATCCACCGACACGGTTAGGTTTCCGGAACTTGGTGGCCTGTCGTCGGCGTTTAATGAACGTGTCCCAACTGTGCGGAGGAGGAAACTCATGACCTGGCATCCGCATCACAACACGTTCAAGACGTTCGCGTTGCTCGTAGGCATGTCGGCGCTGATCGTGTTTGTCGGGGGTCTGTTCGGTCGGACGGCGTTGTGGATCGCCGTGCTGTTCGCCGTGGGTATGAACGTCTACACGTATTTCAACAGCGACAAGCTGGCGCTGCGGGCGATGCATGCACAGCCGGTGTCGGAGGTGCAGGAGCCGGTGATCTACCGGATCGTGCGTGAGCTGGCCACCGCTGCCCACCAGCCGATGCCCCGGCTGTACATCAGCGATACCGCCGCGCCCAACGCCTTCGCCACCGGCCGCAACCCGCGTAACGCCGCGGTGTGCTGCACCAGCGGGATTCTGAACATCCTCAACGAGCGTGAGCTGCGTGCGGTGCTGGGTCACGAGCTTTCGCACGTCTACAACCGCGACATCCTGATCTCCTGTGTGGCCGGCGCGCTGGCGTCGGTGATCACCGGACTGGCCAACATGGCGATGTTCGCCGGAATGTTCGGCGGCGGGAACCGCGAGGGCGGCAACCCCTTTGCCCTGCTGCTGGTTGCGCTGCTCGGTCCGATCGCGGCGACGGTGGTGCGGATGGCTGTGTCGCGTTCGCGGGAGTATCAGGCCGACGAGTCTGGCGCGCTGCTGACCGGCGACCCGTTGGCGTTGGCGTCGGCGCTGCGCAAGATCTCCGGTGGTGTGCAGGCCGCCCCGCTGCCACCCGAGCCGCAGCTGGCCGCCCAGGCGCACCTGATGATCGCCAACCCGTTCCGCAACGGTGAGCGAATCGGGTCGCTGTTCTCCACGCACCCGCCGATCGCCGACCGGATCCGCCGGCTCGAGGAAATGGCCGGGCGCTAGGTGCGCTAGTCACATCAGCCTCAGCAGTCTCGACAAGCTGGGCATAAGGTGACCCTAGAAATCGACGCGCAGCGGTCGAACAGAATGTGTCGTTAAATCAATGGGTAGTGCAGAAGCTCGCTGATCGGCCGCCGATCGGCCTCTGATATCGCATGCGCATCGTTATCGAAAAAAGAGTGCACCCCGGGTCACGGTGCTGCTGGGGCTGAAGTGCTCAGAAACCCGAACCGTAGACCTCGTGTCCGGGTGTCTCGGCTGCCAACCCGCGGTAGGCGTCTTCGACGGTCGAGCCATGGTTGATCACCGCGTCGACTTCGCGCGCGAGCGGCATGTTCAGCCCGTACTTCTCGGCGAACTCCATGATCACGCTGGCGGCCTTGACGCCCTCGGCGACCTGGTTCATCGACGAGATGATCTCGTCGATGGGTTTGCCCGCACCCAGTTGCTCGCCGACGTGGCGGTTGCGGCTGCGCTGGCTGGTGCAGGTGACGATCAGATCGCCCATGCCGGCCACTCCGGCGAAGGTGTCGCGGTGCCCGCCCATCGCCTCGCCCAGCTTGGACATCTCGCGCACCGCGCGGGCCATCACCATGGCGCGGGTGTTCTCCCCGATACCCAGCGAGTAGCCCATCCCGACGGCGATCGCATAGACGTTCTTCAACGCGCCGGCCATCTCCACGCCGACGACGTCGTCGATGGTGTACACGCGAAAACGTCTGGTGCGGAACAGCTGTGCGAGCTGGGCGGCCAAGTGCTGGTCGGGCATCGCCAGCACCGCGGCAGCCGCGTAGCCTTCGGCCACCTCGCGGGCGATGTTGGGACCGGCCAGGATGCCGGCGGGGTGGCCGGGCAGCACTTCGTCGACGACCTGCGACATCCGCATGTTGGTGCCCTGCTCGAGACCCTTGACCAACGAGACCACCGGCACCCACGGCCGCAACTCGCTGGCCAGCTCGGTCAGCACGTCGCGGAATCCGTGCGACGGCACTCCCATCACGACGACGTCGGCTGCCCCGGCGGCTTCGGCGAAGTCGGTGGTGGCGTGCAGGCTTTCGGACAGGACGTGGTCCTTGCCCAGATATTTGGTGTTGCGGTGGTTCTCGTTGATGTCGTTGGCGGTCTCTTCCGACCGCACCCATTGCAGCGTCGGTCCGCGGCGTGCGCAGATGGAGGCGACGGTGGTTCCCCAGGAACCACCACCCAAAACGACGACCTTTGGTTCGCGCAGAGCAGCTGCCATGGCGACCAGCGTATTGCGGCTATCCGGCCAGCGCGGCCTTTTCGTCGGCACGACCGAACACCATCGCCTCTTCGACCCGGTCGAACCGATAATCGATCGCGTCGGCGAAGTAGTTCTGCCGAACGTTCCACGGCCGCTTGGTACCGGACTTGGGCAGCGCGTGCGGCGAGCGCAGCACGTAACCGGCCTGGATGTCCCACGAAGGTTTTTCGGGCATCGGCTCACCGTCGAGATGCGGATAGGCATGTGTATAGCCGTGAGATTTCATGTGAGCCAGTAACTTTGCCGTCGCGCGGGCGGTGATGTCGGCGCGCAGCGTCCATGACGCGTTGGTGTAGCCCACGCACCAGAACAGGTTCGGCACGTCCTCGAGCATGTGGGCCTTGTAGACGAAGCGGTCTTGCGGCTTGATCTCGGCACCGTCGACGGACACCGTTACGCCGCCGAGTGCCTGCAGTTGCAAGCCGGTGGCGGTGACGATGATGTCGGCATCGAGATGACCGCCGGACTTCAAAACGATGCCGGTGGAATCGAAGTGGTCGATGTGGTCGGTGACCACGTCGGCGCGGCCGTCACCGATCGCAACGTACAGGTCGGCGTCGGGGATCAGGCACAGCCGCTGGTCCCACGGGTTGTAGCGCGGTTTGAAATGGGTGTCGACGTCGTAGCCGTTCGGCAAGTTGCTGATCGCGACGCGGCGGATCAACCATTTCACGAAGCCCGGCGTCTTGCGCGCCAAGAACCAGATGATACCTTCGAGTAATGCGTTGCGTTGCCGGATGATCGAGTGTGCAACCCTGCGCGGCAATGCTTTTCGCAACAAGTCCGCCGCCGGGCTGTATTTGGACGCCGAGAACAGATAGGTCGGCGAGCGCTGCAGCATGGTGACCTTGGACGCTTTTTGGGCCAGCGACGGGATCAGCGACATCGCGGTGGCACCGCTACCGATCACGACGATCTTCTTGCCGGTGTAGTCCAGGTCTTCGGGCCAATGCTGTGGATGAACGACTGTGCCGCTGAACTCTTCGATGCCGGGAAATTCCGGGATATAGCCCTCGTCGTAGTTGTAGTAGCCGGATCCGAAGAACACGAACCGGCCGCGGTAGGTCTTTTCGGCGCCGTCTTGTTCGGCCCTGACCGTCCAGGTGTCCGTCGACGAATCCCAGTTCGCCGAGCGAACGTAGCTGTTGAACCGGATCTGGCGGTCGATCCCGTACTTGTGCGCGGTGGCGGTCAGGTAGTCGCGGATGTGCTCCCCGTCGGCCACCCCTTCCTTGCGGGTCCACGGCTCCCACGGGAAGCACAGCGTGAAGATGCTGCTGTCGGAGCGCACGCCGGGGTAGCGGAACAGGTCCCAGGTGCCGCCGATCTGCCCGCGCCGCTCCAGGATGACGTAACGGGTACCGGGGTTGCGCTCGCTAATGCGGTGGGCCGCGCCCAGGCCCGAAAAGCCGGCGCCGATGATGACGACGTCGACGTCTTCTGCGCGCGTCGGCGTCATCGGTAGTTCACGAACTGCAGAGCCACGTCGAGGTCGGCCTGTTTGAGCATCGCGATGACGGCCTGCAGGTCGTCGCGCTTTTTGCTGGTGACCCGGACCTCTTCGCCCTGAATCTGGGTCTTGACCGTCTTGGGGCCCTCGTCGCGGATGAGCTTGGTGATCTTCTTGGCGTTTTCGCTGCTGATGCCCTGCTTGAGGGTGCCGGTGACCTTGTACGTCTTGCCGGAGGCCTGCGGCTCGCCGGCGTCGAACGCCTTAAGGCTGATGTCGCGGCGGATCAGCTTCTCCTTGAAAACGTCGACGGCAGCCTTCACCCGCTCCTCAGTCGAGCTGGTCAGCTCGATCGCCTCCTCGCCCTTCCAGGCGATCTTGGTGTCGGTGCCCCTGAAGTCGAAGCGGGTAGCCAGTTCCTTTGCGGCCTGGTTCAGGGCGTTGTCGACCTCTTGGCGGTCGATCTTGCTGACGACGTCGAACGATGAATCCGCCATCGGATCCGTCCCCTTCCTGTCGAGGTTGGCCGTTTGCGCTCCCGGTACATCCTCGTTGTACTCTTGCTACCCGTACCACACCGGCAGGTTGCCCGAGCGGCCAATGGGAGCGGACTGTAAATCCGTCGGCTAACGCCTACCCAGGTTCGAATCCTGGACCTGCCACCACGGCTGAGACAGCGCGCTCAGTTCACTGCACCTCAGGCGATTCAGACAGCAACGCCGAGCCGTCCTCCTTCTGCGGCCCGGAGTACGGTGGTTGCGAATCGCCAAAGGTAGGGAGTCGATGCCTGATTCGCTGATCGGTCCGCGCCTTCGCCAGGTGGCCCTGGTGGCTCACGAATGCGCGAAGACCGCCGCGTCATTGCAGGAGACGTTCGGCTGGCCCGATCCCTTCCACGATGTCGGGGTCGGCGAATTCGGATTGACCAACGCCGTTTTCCCGGTCGGCATCTCCTTCGTGGAAGTCGTGTCACCCGTCCGACCCGACACCACGGCCGGGCGCTATCTGGCCCGCCGCGGGTCAGACAGCGGTTACATGGCCATCTTCCAGATGCCGTCCATCGAGGAGGCTCGCCGGCGGGTGAGGGATATGGGTGTGCGGGTGGTGTGGCAGGTGGACCTCGGTGACATCGCCGGGACTCACTTGCATCCGAAGGACATCCCCGGCGCCATCGTCTCGCTCGACTGGGCGTCGCCGGCCGATTCGTGGCGATGGGGCGGACCGGCGTGGACCGGATCGGTGCCCGCCCATCCCGCCGGCGGGATCAGCGGCATCACGGTTGAGGTGGAGGAGCCGGGCGTGGCCGCCCGACTTTGGGCCCGGGCGCTCGGTCTTGACGCCGAGAGCACGGACGGGGCGGCGCTGGTCCGGCTAGCCACCGCCGGCCAGACTTTGCGGTTCGCGTCGGCCACGGATGGCCGGGCCGAAGGCATCACCGAGGTGTGGTTGACGCCGGGCATGGCGGGGTTGCCCGAGGACGACGGACCGGTGGCGGAAATCGCCGGCGTGCGTTTCGTGGTCGGTACGCCATGACCACCATCGACACCGGTACCGAGGATCTTTTCGCGTCGGTCGATGACGGCGTGGCCGTGATAACCATGAACCGGCCGGCTCGCCGCAATGCCTTCTCGGACGAAATGCTGGACGCGTTGGGACATGTCCTGGCCCGCGTCGAGATCGACGATGCGGTCGGCTGCGTGGTTTTGACCGGCGCCGGCGGCGCATTCTCGGCCGGCGGCGACGTGAAGGCCATGGCCGAGCGCAACGTCGGCAACGGCCCGGCAGCGTCGATTGACGCCGCCATCCACCGCCAGCGTCTCAGTCAGCAGGCGACCAGCGGCAAGCTCTGGCGGATGCCGAAGCCGACCATCGCCCAGATCCCCGGTCCGGTTGCGGGCGCCGGGTTGGGACTGGCGCTGGCGTGCGATCTCCGTTACGCCGCCGAGGCCGCCATCTTCACTACCGCCTTCGCGCGCGTGGCCTTCGCCGGCGACTACGGCGGCACCTGGTTCCTCACCCGTCTGGTCGGCCCGGCCAAAGCCAAAGAGCTGTACTACTTCTCCGAACGTCTGAGCGCGGCGCAGGCCGAAGCTCTCGGGATAGTCAACGCCGTGTTCCCCGCCGGCGATCTCGAGAAAGAGGTGATGGACCGGGCCCGCCGCCTGGCCGGGGGTCCATCAGTGGCCTACCGGTACATGAAGGAGAACCTCAACCGGGCCGTCCACGGCGGCCTCGAGGAGTGCATGGACCTCGAGGTCACCCACCACATTCACACCGGCCTCACGGCCGACCATCAGGAGGCGGCCCTGGCGTTCGTCGAAAAACGGGAGCCACGGTTCCACGGCCGGTGAGTGGCGCATGGCGATACATCGGTGTCACGTTGCGTGCCTCCTGATCGGGCTATCGAACCATGGCCGAGTTCGGTGCGGCCCAGTCCGTCGACACCTTGCGATGTTTGATCAGCCAAGTGTTGCCGTCCGGAACGAAAGTGTCGCGATAGCGGCCAACATGGTCGAGCCCGACATGGGTCACAACGGTGAAGTAGCACGAGACTTGCGCTTGGTCGCGAGTCAGGTCGGTGAAGAGCAGGTTGGCGATGCTGTGCCGGACGATCGGCTTGACGCCGGCGGTGGCGGTGATGTTGGCGGTGACACCGCCGAGAAACGCGACGATCTTGGATCGACCACGCAGCGGCTGCAAGCCTCGTATCTCCAATACCCCGTCTGCGCAGAAGGTCTCGGCAAGCTCTTCGAGACGGCCGGCGTCACCGGCCCAGTTGTAGAGCGCGAGCGTGTCGCGAATGTGCTCGCGGGCGACCAGCTCCCACATCTCCACTGCCGTGAACCCTTGTCGATGAACTATTCTCGGACGATTGCGACCGTCCACGCCGGCAGGATCGGCGCTCGGGTGAGGAAGTGATCACCCTGCCCAATGCTGCGCAGCAGAACCTGGGTGCGCAAGATGCAGCAGCCCATCCGCGCCATCGCGAAGACCTCGTACCATTCGAGGTCGGCCAGCGGTCGGCCGATCATCTCCTCGTAGCGTCGAATCACCTGCTCGCGGCTATCGAACCCGGGCAACTCGGGGTCGGCATCAAGGCCGTTGACCTCCAACATTTGCCGGCGGGTGGCCAGCCACCACGCGAAATCCGTCTCGGCCGGGCACAGGCAGGCCTGCTCCCAGTCCAGCGCGCCGATCAGTTGACCGGTGTCGTCGAAGATGGCGTTGGACAGCCGGGCATCGTTCCAGCACACCGCGACATCCGCCGTCTGCACGGGTTGGCGGCGCTCGAGCCAGTTGAACGTTTCGACCATGATGTCCGGAACATGGTTATCGGTACCCCACCGCAGATAGTCGTGCCACCAGGCCAATTCGGCCGATACCCCCGCTCCGCCCGGTCTTTCCAGCCACGGCGCCTCGCCAACGGGAACGCGCCGCAGGCCTGCAAGGGTCTCTAGAAACGAGTTGTGGGCGCGCCGTTGCACGGCGGGGCCTGCGTCGTGCAACCAGCCGCGGGTCGCATACGTCGTGTCCGAGGGCGTATGTCCGACGATTCGCGGCATCACCAGGAACTTCGAGCCGATCCACGACGTGTCGGGCTCGTAGATGATCGGCGCCGGTGTCGCAATCCCGTGCTGGTGCAGCAGTTCCTGGGTGCGGGTCTGCGCTTCCAGGTCATACTCTGGGTATATGCCTCCACCGGCAGGCGGAATCCGCAACACGTATTCGGTTGTGCCGTCTGCCGATTCCACCGATAGCAACAGGCTTTCGCTTGACCATCCGGCGGCGCGATTCGCCGCGCATAGGTCCGACACGACAGCGGTGCAGCCGAACTTCTGTCCGAACCACGCCTCCAGTTGAACGCGAGTTGCTGCCAGGTCGCGTTGAACGAGGGCGATGCCTGCCATGCCCCATAGATTTACATAGGAACGCCGAAATGTAAATGCCGAGCAGTTTACATTTGACTACCCAGATGTAATAGGATCTGTCGGTGACTCCGCTACCTCCGCTCACATTCGGAGCGATCGAGGACGCCAACTTGCCGCTGGCGGTGCTCGTCCACGGCTTTCCGGACACCCCGCACACCTGGCGCCATCTCGGACCCGATCTGGTGCAGTGCGGCTACCGGGTGGTCGCGCCGTGGTCGCCCGGCTACGACGCCGACGACGACCTTGTCCAGCTGCGTCGACACGTGGCCGCGGAGAATATCGCGAATGTCATTGCGCCATACCGTGCGTCGTTCAACGTGCGATTCGCCGACCCGGATGCGGAGGCTGAAGCGTCAGCCACCCTGCAGCCGCCGCCGGTGCCGACGCTCTACCTGCACGGCGTTCGCGACGGGGCGATCGGCGCCGAGCTGCTCGGCGACCTCACCCCACACCTGCCGGCTGGCGGATCCCTCGCCGAGATCGTCGACGGAGTCGGTCATTTCCTGCACCTGGAGAAGCCCGAGCTGATCGCGGCGAAGATCGCCGACTGGCTCAACGGGTAGCGTGACTCGCTCCGACGCCTGCCGCGTGGCGCAATTCGGCGAGGAACTGGCCCGGGCTGTCCCCGCCGATGACATAGTGACACATAGCGATTCGCACCACTGCGGCAGCTGCGATGTCGCTGTGTTCACCGGGGATGATGCGAGAGATACGGTCGTGCATGATGGGCAGTACCCGCTTCATCTGGTAGAGCACATGCTCGGGCTCGGTTTCGGCCAGCGAGCCCAGCGAGTATGTGCTCTGGAAGTCGACGATGAACCGCAGCGCAGCGTCGAGCCGGTCAGCCCCGCTCAGTCCCGCGATGGCGGTGGCGATGCCGGCGTCGAAGTTGTCCTGCTCGTATAGGCCGAAAGCCTCGAGCAGCCCGTCCTTAGAGCCGAAGTATCGGTAGAGCGTGGGTCGCGACACCTTGGCCTCGGCGGCCACGTCGGACAACTGCAGCTTGCGCCGTCCGTCGCGCGCGAGCACGACAAACGTGGCCGCTAGGATCCGTCGTCTGGTCGACTGCTCGGCGTCCATCGCATCCTTTACATATAGGAGGTCAAATGTCACACTAGCCCGTGATACACCGACCCCGCCAATGTTAGGCGTTGAACGCAGTGACCAACCTCGTGGCCGCAAGATCCCCTGGGAATCCGACGCCGGCGTGCCGTTCATGTGGCAACCGGCCAACCCGAACTTCGGCTTGTTCTGCAATGCCTTCACGTTCATCGCGGTGCCGTTCGAGCGCTATATCGCTGACCGCCGCGTCTCGGCGCAACAACTGATGTCCAACTCGATGCTGTTCGGTGAGCTCAGGTACCGCCTGCCCGGCGGTAATCGTCGACGCGCTCGTCGGAGCGGGCCGCCGACGCTGTTTCACGCCGTTCCGACCGGCCAACTGGTCACAATGGTGTTTCGATTGGCGTTGTCGCAGACGCCGCATCATGATCCAGCCGACCAACCGCTGCCCGATTGGGCGGACACCTGGATGCGGGAATACGAGCAGGGTAGCGACAGGACGGCCTTCTACCCCACGACGGAGAGGTAATCGTCTTGCTGTCAACGAACTACGGCGCTCTGGTGCCCGAGGATGAGCTGCTGACCCATCAGATCGTTGACACATTCGCGACGGTCAGCCAGTCGGACCCGTCGTGGACGGAGAAGATCTGGACGATCGCGCACGCGCGGGACAACTCGCTGCAAGTCGTCCTCGGCATCGGCAAGTACACCAACCGGGGTGTCTTCGACGGCGCGGCGGGTGTCTGCCGCGGTACCGAGCAGTGGACGGTGCGTGCCGGGCGGAGATTGTCATCTGCGTCGGCCAGCACCGACGTCGGGCCGATTCACTATCAGGTGGTCGAGCCGCTGCGGGCGATCCGGATCAGCCTCGACGCAACTGAGCACGCTCCAATTTCGTTTAACCTGCTGATGCGGGGGAGCTTCGACGCGTCGCTAGAAGACCCGTGGCCGGATCGCAGTCCGGACGGCTACCGGGTCACCCATAACATCCTGCGCTACCACCAGGTCGGGGTGGCCTCGGGCTGGGTCGAGTTGGACGGCAGGCGTACCGAAATAGTGGCGGACGAATGGATTTCGATCCGTGACCACTCGTGGGGTTTGCGGCCGGGCATTGGCAAGCCGATACCGGGCCTGCCTCGCGGGGGTCGAAAGATCAAGCAAATGTTCATGACGTGGCTGCCGATGACGCTCATCCGCGCTGACGGATCCGCCTACTCGCTGTTCGTGATGTATCAGGAGGAGCGCGGTGACGGGTTCACCGAGATACGCTGTCAGGCTGAGCAACAGGACGCCGACGGGACGTCGCACCGGTTCGCCTCGGTCGAGCAGGACATGCACTTCCAGGACGACAACCGGAGATTCACACACGGAACAATCACGCTGATCGACACCGACGGCAGCAAGCGCCCGCTGAGCATCACCGCCGCCGGACCAACCGGCTTCCACCTGGGCACCGGTGGCTACTACGGATGGAACGACTGGGTGCTGGGCCAGTGGGTCGGCGACCTGAAAGTCGAAGGCGGCCACGTCACCGACTGCGACAAACCCGAGAATGCACGCCAACTGCATCAGCTGCGGGATCTGCTGGTGCGTGTCGACGATCCCGTCGGCGGGGGAACCGGGTTGGGCAATGCCGAGACCTTCGCGCTCGGTGCCTTCCCGGAGCGTGGACTGACCGCGGAGAATTCCTTCCTATGAGCACTACGCCGACCACGCCGACGGTGGCAATCGTCGGCGCGGGTCTGGGCGGCATCGCGATGGGCATCCAACTCGCCCGCGGGGGATATGACTTCACGATCTTCGACAGCGGGCACGACTTCGGCGGGACGTGGCGCAAGAACACCTACCCCGGTGCGGCGTGCGACGTGCCCTCACACTTTTACTCCTACTCGTTCGCACTGAACCCGCGCTGGAGCAAGACGTTCGCCAACCAGCCGGAAATCCTCGCCTACATCGAGAAGGTCGCCGCCGACCACGGTCTGGCCGAGCATCTGGTCCCGCGCACCCGCGTCACGACGATGCGGTGGTCGGACACCGATCAACGATGGGCGCTCACAAGCGACGACGGCCAGACCCGCGAGTTCGACATCGTGGTCAGCGCGGTGGGAATGCTCGACGTCCCCAACATTCCGGACATCCCGGGCGCCAACCGATTCCGCGGTCGGGCGTTTCACTCCTCGAACTGGGATCATGCTAAATCGACTGCGGGCGAACGTGTTGCATCGATCGGCACCGGCGCAAGCGCCATCCAATTCGTGCCGGAGATCGCCGCCGACACCGCGCATCTGACGGTCTTCCAGCGGACCCCGATCTGGGTATCGCCACGATACGACGTGCCGTTCACCCCCGAGCAGCAGGAACTGTTCGAACACGACCCCGTCGAAGCACTCAAGGTGCGTGACGCGGCGTACCAGGACTACGAGTCGGCGAATTTCGGTGTCGATTCCACGATGACCAAAGAGCTGACCGACATGGCGAACAGCTATCTACTTCGCAAGGTCAGCAATCCGGAGTTGCGGGCCAAGCTGACCCCGGATTATCCCGTCGGCTGCAAGCGACCACTGCAATCACGCACCTGGTTCCCGACGTTCGCATTACCGAACGTGACGTTGGAGACGTCGCCCATCGTCGAGTTCACCGAACGGGGCCTGCGCACTGCTGACGGCAGAGAACACCAGGTCGACACCGTTATCTACGGGACGGGTTTTCGCGCCGTGGATTTCCTTGGCAGCCTTGACGTCTACGGCCGCGGCGGACGCCAACTCCGTGACGACTGGGTCGACGGCGCCGAGGCCTACCTGGGCACCGTGGTGCCGGGCTACCCGAACCTGTTCACGCTGTACGGCCCCAACACGAACGGCGTTACCTCGATCATCTACATCCTGGAAGCGCAATCCGAATTCGTCCGCCGCGTGCTGGACGACATGGGCCGACGACGGCTGCGGTCAGTGGAGATCAAACAGCACCTGCACGACGCGTACAACGCCGAAATTCAGGATGCGCTGGCCGAAACAGTCTGGATGGCCAACTGCAACAACTACTTCCGCCATCCCAACGGCAAAGTCGTCACCCAGTTCCCCTACAACGGCCAGACGTTCGTCGAGCGGCTATCCCGAGTCGATCTCGATGCGTTCCACCAGGTCTAGTCGCGAATCGAAGATGGGCCTATCGTCTGCATTCCCCGGCGGGTGCCATAGGATCGCACGGTGACCATCGCACCCGAGCCGTTCGCCATCGACGGTGCCGGCGGCACCCGCATCGTGGCCGACCGGCTGGGCGACCCGGACGCGCCGGCCGTGGTGTTCCTGCACGGCGGCGGGCAGACCCGCCGCTCGTGGGGTAAGGCGGCCGCGGCGGTGGCCGAGCGTGGGTGGCAGGCGGTCACGGTTGACCTACGCGGTCACGGCGATTCGGACTGGTCAGAGGGCGGCGATTATCGCCTCATCAGCTTCGCTCTCGACGTTCAAGAAGTGCTGCGTCACGTACCACCACAACCGGTGTTGGTCGGTGCGTCGCTCGGCGGTTTCACGACAATGCTTCTCGCGGGCGAGCTTTCGCCGGGCATCGCCCGCGCGGTTGTCCTCGTCGACATCGTCCCCAACATGGATCCGTCCGGGGCGAACCGGGTGCACAACTTCATGGCCGACCGGATGAGATCGGGATTCGAATCGCTCGACGAGGTCGCCGACATGATCGCCGAATACAACCCGCATCGGCCCCGGCCGACGGATCTCGACGGCCTGCGGACAAACCTGCGCCGTCGCGGTGATCGCTGGTACTGGCACTGGGATCCGAAGTTCATCAGCAACACCGCGTCGCTGCCGCCCACCGAGGTCGCCGACGTCGACCGGATGAACGCCGGAGTGGAAGCGATCCTCGCGGGCGGCGTGCCCATGCTGCTGGTGCGAGGCCAAATGAGCGACCTGGTCAGCCAGCAGCGCGCCGACGAGTTCTTGGCACGCTTCGCCCAAGTCGAGTTCATCGATGTCCAGGGTGCGGGACACATGGTCGCCGGCGATCGCAACGACCTGTTCGCCGATGCGGTCTTGGATTTCCTCAACCGACACGGGCGGTTCTGACCGCCTTCAACGCCTCTGCGGTGGTGTCGATGACAGTCGCTATCCGCAGCCGCAGCAAATTGAACTCATGTCTATCGTGACGTGACTGCGCCGAATCGGCCAAAATGGGGCGCAATGGAGACCGAGCAGACCGAGCCGACGCGGACCAAGCTGGCCGACGGGCGCGAGTTGCTGTTCTTTTCGTTGCCCGGCCACACTCCGGCACCGGTCGCCGACCGCCGGCCGCTGCCGGCGCGGAACCCTGACCAGACGGAATTGCGGTTCGACCGGACCACCGGGCAGTGGGTGATCATCGCGGCGCTGCGTCAAGACCGCACCTACAAGCCGCCGCCAGACCAGTGCCCGCTGTGCCCGGGCCCGACCGGGTTGACCAGCGAGGTGCCCGCACTCGACTACGACGTTGTGGTCTTCGAAAACCGGTTTCCGAGCCTGTCCGGCGCGGGGGAGACGCGCTCCGTGCCGGTAGGCGACGGGTTTGTCTCGGCGCCCGGTAACGGCCGCTGCGAGGTGATTTGCTTCTCCAGCAACCACACTGGGTCGTTCGCGGATCTGGAGACGGCGCATGCCCGGCTGGTGGTCGACGCATGGCGGCAGCGGACTTCCGATCTGACGGCGATTCCCGGCGTCGAGCAAGTGTTCTGCTTCGAGAACCGCGGCGACGAGATCGGCGTGACCCTGAGCCATCCGCACGGCCAGATCTACGGCTATCCGTACCTGGCGCCGCGCAGCGCGGCGATGCTGCAGCAGGCGGGGGAGTATCGGGCCGCCCACGGCGGCAACTTGTTTGCCGATCTGCTGGCGCACGAAATCCACGACGGCAGCCGGGTTATCGCGCGGACCGACCTTTTCACGGCGTTCGTGCCGTTCGCCGCGCGCTGGCCGGTGGAGGTGCACATCTACCCGAACCGGTTCGTGCACAGTCTGCTTGATCTCGCTGCGGCCGAACTGGACGATTTCGCGCGGATCTACCTGGACGTGCTGCGGCGCTTCGACCGGATGTATTCCGGTCCACTGCCGTATATTTCGGCGCTGCACCAGTTCGCCGACACCGATGCGCAGCGGGAGGGGTACTTTCACGTCGAGCTGATGTCGATTCGGCGCAGCGCCGTCGCTTTGAAGTATCTGGCGGCCTCCGAGTCGGCGATGGACGCGTTCATCAGCGACGTGACACCGGAAGCCGTGGCCGAGCGGTTGCGAGGACTTGGATGACCATCCGGTACGCCGCCCCGGGGCGGATCAACCTGATCGGCGAGCACACCGATTACAACCTCGGCTGGGCGTTGCCGATCGCACTGCCGCAACGCACAATCGTGACGTTCGAGCCGTCGGATGTCGACGCGATCACCGTGTCCAGCGACCGGGTCGGCGGCTCAGTGCGGATTCCGTTGCGCACCAAGCCCGCTGAGGTGACCGGGTGGGCCGGCTATGTGGCCGGCGTGGTGTGGGCGTTGCGGATGGCCGGGCATCCGGTGTCCGGCGGGACGATGTCGGTCAGCAGCGACGTCGAGATGGGATCGGGCCTGTCATCGTCGGCGGCGCTGGAATGCGCGGCGCTGGGCGCGTTGGTGACCGCGGCCGGTTGGCGTATCGACCGGCTCGAACAGGCGCGGCTGGCCCAGCGGGCCGAGAACGAGTACGTCGGCGCCCCTACGGGTTTGCTCGATCAGCTGTCTGCGCTCTTCGGTGCGGAGTCGACGGCGCTGCTGATCGATTTTCGGAAGCTGACCGTCGAGCCGGTGGCATTCGATCCGTCGGCTTCCGGTGTCGCGCTGCTGCTGATCGACTCCCGGGAGCGGCACGGCCACGTCGGCAGCGAATACGCCGCGCGTCGGTTGTCGTGTGAGCGGGCGGCCGCCGATGCCGGTGTGGTGTCGTTGCGGGAGATCCAGGGCAGCGGGCTCTCGGTGCTCGACGGCGTCACCGATCCGGTCGATGCCCGTCGGGCCCGCCACGTGCTCACCGAGAACCAGCGGGTGTTCGAGTTCGTTGCGGCGGTAGGTGATTCGGACTATGCCGCGGCCGGCCGCATCTTCGACGCTTCACATGCGTCCATGCGAGACGACTTCGACATCACCACCGCGAACATCGATCTGATCGCCGACACCGCGGTGCGCGCGGGCGCCCTGGGCGCCCGGATGACCGGTGGCGGATTCGGTGGCTGCGTGATCGCGTTGGCGCCGGCCGACCGGGTGGCAGCGATTGCCGCGGCGGTGCGCGACGCGGTGTGCGCTGCGGGCTACCAAAGGCCGGTGATTACCCAGACCCACGCCGCCGCGGGAGCGGGCGCAGTCACAGGTGCCCCATGAGTCACTGCCGCGACGGGAATACCCGATCCTGATTCGCGTGCGAGGTCTGCTCGACGATGTGCATCATAGGTGTATTATTGGTGTATGTCTCGCACCAACATCGATCTCGACGACGAGCTGACCGCTGAGGTGATGCGCAGGTTCGGCGTGACAACGAAGAAGGCTGCCGTTGACCTCGCGCTGCGTCGGCTGGTCGGCGCCCCACTGAGCCGTGAGTTTTTGCTCAGTCTCGAAGGCGTCGGTTGGGAAGGCGATCTTGAAGACCTTCGACGCGAGCGGCCCGACGAGTTCGGATGATTCTCGTCGACACTTCCGCATGGATCGAATACTTGCGAGCGACCGGATCACCTGCCGCCGTCGAGGTGCGCCGCCTTCTGGCCGACGAGGCAAGTGAGGTCGCCATGTGTGAGCCCATCGCCATGGAGATTCTGTCTGGCGCGGTCGACGACAGCCGTTACGCAAAGCTTGAGCAGCTGGTGAACGGTCTGCCGTCGTTGAATGTCGACAACGCCATCGACTTTCGGGCGGCCGCTGGTATCTATCGCGCCGCCCGGCGTGCCGGCCAGACGATCGGGAGTCTTAATGACTGCCTGATCGGCGCTGTCGCGATTCGCCACGACGCGCGGATGGTGCACCGAGACGCAGACTTTGATGTCATCGCAAGGATGACCACGCTCAGGTCGACTTCGTTTCGATAAGAGAGCAATGGGCATGGTCGGCTACCTGGACGTACGCGCTTACGCCGAGCTCAACGACTTTTTGGCGCCCGCGTCGCGGGGTGTGACGGTGCGCCGGCCGTTCCGCAGCCATCAGACCGTCAAGGATGTGCTGGAGGCGATGGGCATTCCGCACACCGAGATCGACCTCATCCTGGTGAACGGCGGTCCGCAGGGCTTCGATTACCGCCCGACCTCCGGCGACCGCATCGCCGCCTACCCGATGTTCGAGGCGTTCGACATCGGCCCGACGGCGCGGCTGCGGCCTACCCCGCTACGTGATCCGCGCTTCGTCGTCGACGTCAACCTCGGCCGGCTGGCGCGGCTGCTGCGCGTGCTCGGCTTCGACGTCTGGTGGTCGAGCGACGCCGACGACCAGACGCTGGCCGATGTCAGCCTCGAGCAGCAGCGCATCCTGCTGACCCGAGACCGTGGCCTGTTGAAGCGGCGTGCGGTTAGCCATGGGCTATTCGTGTACTCCGATCAGCCCGAGCAGCAGACGCTCGAGGTGATCCGACGACTTGATCTGCGCGAGCGGCTCGAGCCGCTGACCCGGTGTGTTCGCTGCAACGGCACCCTCGCCACGGTTGCCAAGGCCGAGATAGCCGACCAGCTCGAGCCGTTGACCCGGCGGTACTACGACGAATTCAGCCGGTGCTCCGACTGCGGGCGCATCTACTGGGCCGGCTCGCACTATGCGCGGCTGTGCAGCCTCGTCGACCGACTCCGCGCCCAGCTCTAAGCGGCCGGACAAGATCACGGGTAAGAATCGACGTTGTGAGGATCGCGATCAGCGGCGCCGGCGTGGCGGGCGCGGCGCTCGCCCATTGGTTGCACCGCACCGGCCACACGCCGACCTTGATCGAGCAGGCGCCGGAATTCCGCACCGGCGGCTACATGATCGACTTCTGGGGCGTCGGCTACCAAGTGGCCAAACGCATGGGTATCGAAGATGCGATACGTGCGGCTGGGTACCAGATCGAATGGCTCCGCTCCGTCGGCTCCCACGGGGAGACCAAAGCTGACGTGGATGTCGACGTCTTTCGCCGCATGATCGGCGACGACTTCGCCAGCCTGCCCCGCGGCGACCTTGCCGCCGAGATCTACACCACGGTCGAAGACAAGGTCGAAACGATTTTCGGCGACAGCATCGCGGCCGTCGACGACTACGGCGACGGTGTCAGGTTGACCTTCGACAACAGCGCGCCGCGCGATTTCGACCTGCTCATCGGCGCCGACGGGCTGCACTCGAATGTGCGCAGGCTGGTCTTTGGGCCAGAGCAGGGCTTCGAACGCTATCTCGGCTGCAAGGTCGCGGCGTGCGTGGTTGACGGCTACCGGCCGCGCGATGACCTGGTCTATGTCACGTACAGCTCGCCCGGCCGCCAGCTGGCGCGGTTTGCGTTGCGCGATGACCGCACCATGTTCTTGTTCGTCTTTCGCGCCGAGCACGACAAAAATGATTCGGCACCAAAAGACCAGTTACGCAGTGAGTTCGGCGACGTCGGCTGGGAATGTGGGGACTTCTTGACCGCGCTGGAGAAGGTCGACGACCTGTATTTCGACGTCGTCAGCCAGATCCGGATGGACAGCTGGTCGCACGGCCGGGTGCTGCTGATCGGCGACGCGGCAGGGTGCATCTCGTTGCTTGGCGGCGAAGGCACCGGCCTCGCGATCACCGAGGCGTACGTGCTGGCCGGCGAACTGGCGCGGGCCGGCGCCGACTACCGACACGCCTTCGACGCCTACGAAGCGCTGCTGTGTCCATTCATCAAAGCCAAGCAAGCCGGCGCGGAGCGCTACATTCCGTTCTTCGCCACCCAGACCCGGCTCGGCCTGTGGTTCCGCAACGTCGCAATGCGCATGGCGAACTTCTTACCGCTGGCGACGCTGTTCGCCGGGAGCATTCGTGACGACTTCACGCTGCCGGACTACCGAATCTAGCCCGCCGGGGTAAACCGAATCGCCCTCAGATGCAGTTCGTCGACGGCCGCAGCGAACTGATCGCGGGTCGGCATTTGATGGTCGCGGAACCCTAACCCCATCGCCCGCTCTGCGCGCTTGACGCCGTAAGACTCCACACAGCGAAAGTACAGATCGGTGACGTGCGCTTTATCCGCGATGAGCTCGCCACGCATCGTCGTCGTCTTGCCGTCGTGCAGCACCTGAGCGACTGCGCCGTCGCGGAAGTTGTTCTTCCACGTCGCGCCGGTCATGGCATACAGAATGCCGTCGATCAGATGGGCGCTCAACGGAATTGAGTAGTGCCGTCCGCTCTTGCGCCCGGTGAAGTCGACCACCATGAGCTGGTGGCGTGCCGGACCCGCAAACGGGGTGTGCAGCAGCAGTTTGAGGGTCGGGTTGACCACACGCAGGAGCGCGGCGGGCGGGTGCGAGATCGTGATCGGGTTCGACTTTTCGGTCATGGCTTCACGGTAGCTCCCAGCCGATGGTAAAGCCATGGCGCAGTATCAGATTGGTGAGCACGTCGGCGCGGTCGGCCAGCGGCCAGGATTCGGCCGTAAACGCGTCGAGTGCAAAGAAGGCGTAGTTGACCGAGGTCTCCGGTGTGGTGCGCGGCCGGTACACCAGGGCATCCAGGGCGTCGGGCTGCGGCCACCACCGCTTGACGGCATCGGCCAGCCGGTGGCAGGTGGCCCACACGTCGGGGTGCTGGCCGGTGCTGATCTGGTCGTCGACGCCGAGGACGTCGAGGTTATTCTCGGTGCGCAGGTCCAGGACGCGCAGGTGGCGGGCCGCGACCAGTCGCACCAAGTAGTGGGCGGCGTGATCGGCGGGAATCATCAGCCCGGTCGGCCGGTAACGCTCACGGAAGCCGCCGACGA
>Ga0335075_10005000_pt1 | contig 20641 bp, 13 predicted proteins | sample Lox_Sample_24_FD_206723 | JGI IMG/M metagenome (GOLD analysis project Ga0335075, IMG submission 206723) | Soil microbial communities from Loxahatchee National Wildlife Refuge, Florida, United States - Lox_Sample_2.4 | ecosystem: Environmental > Terrestrial > Soil > Wetlands | place: USA...
TTGGCCGTGCTGAGTGCAGGCGAGGAGTCAGCCGAGGATGTCGGGCTGAAGGTCGTCCACTTTCAGCCCTTCGATCCGGTGAGCAAGCGCACGGAGACGACCTTGAGCGATGAGCAGGGCGCGACCTTCAAGGTGAGCAAGGGCGCGCCACAGGTCATTCTCGCCCTCCTCGCCGACCCGTCCGGCGTGAAGACGACTCTGGACCAAGCCGTACAGGGGTTTGCCGCCCGAGGATTTCGCTCACTCGGCGTCGCACGCACGGACGCAAGCGGCGCATGGCGATACCTCGGCGTCCTGCCTCTCTTCGATCCGCCGCGCGAGGACTCGAAGGCGACTATCGCGACCGCCAAGCAGATGGGTATCGCGGTGAAGATGATCACCGGCGACCAGGTCGCCATCGGCAAGGAGATCGCCCGCCAAGTCGGGCTGGGTCCCAATATCCTCGATGCCAAGCTGCTCGAGCAAACCAAGCCTCACGAAAGCGGGCAGGTGGAGGACGCGATCGAGCGGGCCGATGGATTCGCCCAGGTATTCCCCGAGCACAAGTATCACATCGTCGATGTACTGCAGAAACGTGGGCATATCGTCGGCATGACCGGTGACGGCGTGAACGACGCCCCGGCCCTGAAGAAGGCGGACGCCGGTATTGCCGTTTCGGGAGCCACTGACGCGGCGCGCGCCGCAGCGGCCATCGTGCTGCTCACGCCCGGGCTTGCGGTAATCATCGATGCCATCAAGGAGAGCCGCAAGATCTTTCAGCGCATGAACAGCTACGCAATCTACCGCATCGCCGAGACCATCCGCGTACTGCTCTTCATGACACTCTCGATCCTGGTGTTCAACTTCTACCCGGTCACGGCGATCATGATCGTGCTGCTCGCGCTGCTCAATGACGGCGCGATTCTCTCGATCGCCCGCGACAGGGTTCGGTACTCGAATCGCCCCGAGGCTTGGAATATGCGTCTCGTGCTCGGGGTCGCCACGAGTCTAGGGATAACCGGCGTGGTGTCTTCGTTTCTGCTCTTCTACCTTGCCGAGCGCGTGTTGCACTTCGGCCGGGACGTGATCCAGTCGTTCATGTACCTCAAGCTCTCGGTTGCGGGCCAGCTCACGATCTTCCTCGCGCGCACCCGCGGACCTTTCTGGTCGATCCGACCGTCGCGTCTGCTGCTCGCCGCAACAGTGAGCGCGCAGGTCATCGCCACGCTGATTGCAACCTTTGGGATCTTCATGCCGCCGATCGGCTGGCGATGGGCGGCGCTCATCTGGCTCTACGCCGCCGCATGGTTTCTGATCAGCGACCGCGTGAAGCTTCTGGCATACCGGATCTTCGACCCGCAGCTTGCAGTGTTACCGGCCTTCAGGACGGGGACCTCATCGCGACCGGGAGAGAACACATGATCAAGATACTCGAGGGCTTTCCGGAGCCTATCGTAGCGCTGAGTTGTGAAGGCCACGTCACGAGAGCCGATTACGAGCGAGTCCTCATTCCCCGCGTGAACGCAGCGCTCGCAGCCGACGGTAGGGTTAGACTCTACTACGAGTTCGGCCCGGCATTCTCCGGGATCGATGCGGGGGCGGGCTGGGAAGATCTCAAGATGGGTGTCGAGCACCTCTCGTGCTGGGACAGGGTGGCGGTGGTAGCCGACGTGCGCTGGATCCAGCTCACACTGGAGGCGTTCCGGCTTCTCATGCCGCGAAGACTTCGCATCTTCAATACGAGTCGGACCAATGAGGCGCGCGCCTGGATCAAGGCGAGCGGGTAGGGTGCGCCGGGTACGAGACCTCTCGACAGTCAATCCGCTTCCGCAAGGGCGGGCAGCATGATCGTGAATTCGCAGCCGTAGCCTGCGCCGTCGCTCTTTGCCTCAATCATTCCGCCATGGAGCTGGACGAGACGCCGCGTCAACGTGAGGCCGAGACCCAGACCGCTCGCAGACCCGGGAGAGTGACTCCCGCGATAGTAAGGGTCGAAGATGTGTGGAAGGTCTTCCGGACGGATTCCGGCTCCGTTGTCTCGGACGCGGAGCACTGCGCGAGTGCCATCACGCAGCAACCTCAAGACGATCTGTGCTCCCGTCCCCGAATACTTGCTGCTGTTCTCCAGCAGGTTCGCCACGATTTGGCCCATGCGCATGCCGTCGCCCTGCACCCAGATTGTCTCCGCAGGCAGGGTTAGGGTCAGCGTCTGTTGACGCTTGTGGATCTCGTACCCGACGTCTTCGACCGTGTCCTTGACGACCTGCGACAGATCGACGGGTGCCGTCGCGAGAGCGGGAGCCTCCCCCGCGAGGCGCGACACATCCAGCAAATCCTCGACGAGACGCAGTGCCTTCCGCACCTGTCGCGTCAGCATCTCGCGGGAAGGCGTTACGAGGCTCGGAGCGGCGCGATATACCTCAAGCAGGTTCGACATGGTTGAGAGAGGTCCGCGCAGCTCATGTACGATCATTGCTACGATCTCTTGGCCCGGAAGGGGGTCCTGATCTTGCGCTGCCCTTCGCAGGCCGCGATGGGGCTCGGCTGTTCGTGACCCCGATGTCTGGGCAGGGAGGGGGGAGCGTTCGGGCATGACTTTCGGCCAAGGCTGCGAGCATGCTCGCCGCCGATTGAGTGGCGGAGGGACGTCAGGTTGCGTGCGCGTGCTCGGCCGCGCGGTCGTCGTTTGGGCTATGCCCCTCGTGCCCGAAGTAGACTACATCGGACGCGGAGATGACCAGGGCGATGATGGAGGTTACAAGCCCCACGTAACCGCTGATCAGGGCGAAGAGGCGCAGATTTGTCCATTCATACAATGTATATGTGGCAAGCGCAATGGCCAATCCAAGTAAAAAGAACGGACGCAGAAATCCCGCCCTGAAGGAGCCGAGCCAGACATAACCGAAGAAGACCGCCCAACCTGCCCAGTACCATCCCGCGTAGCTCAGGGGCTCTAGCGCGGCCGAGGTCGCTAGGCCTGCGGCACGAGCCGACCATAGGAGCCCGGTTCCTGCGAAGAACACGAGGGCATCGAGGCTGCGGCCGTGAAGGTAGGCAAGGATGCCCATCAGGCCGAGTAAAATGGCCATTGGCAACATCAGGCTGCTGCCGTGTGCGTAAACTTTGGCGTACCAGGCGGCATTCGTCATCGAGACCATCCAGATGATCAGCGCCAGACACATATAGCCGACCGTTGATGCCGTAACGCAGCGGTTGTTCGGCTCATTCACGTTGATAGCCATTGTACTTAACCTCCTCCGGTGCAAGCGAAATAAACGTGAGTTGCTTGCGTCTCGGTTTGATGGCCTCTGTGTGGCAAGGAAGATCTGGAATGCACGAGTCACACAGGCCCTGCACGTGTCACGCTGCGGGCGCGAGACGGGAATGGCCGAGCAAAGCACCCGGGTCCGAGCATGGGGTCGACGTGGATGCGTCCGCCTAGCGGTTGAGATTTCCGCGAGGGACATTTTCCATACCGGAGAGCTCTCGAGGCCGATGTGGTATGTCAGTCCTTTAAACATTCGAAGCGACTCTCGGACACGTATGTGCGCCCACCCGTGACTTGACATGATCGTCTCACTCGAAGGAGTGCTTTGGAATCGTGTGACCCACCAAAAGAGCCGGTGGACTGCACCAGAACGCAAGGCTCCCTGCCGGCCGGTAATCGGGGTGGGCGTGTGCACGCAGCCGCTTCTGGTGGATTCCACCAAGGGGTGCCATCCCGCAGCGGGACGTTAGGAACAATACTGATTCCGAGAGTACGTTCGTGCGCCTAGATTATGTAAAGGGTTTCAACCATCGTAGGTTTCAAGAGTGAGCCGAAAATCAAGCCCCGGCGCCGCCTTTCGGCGGTCAAGCATGCGCTTTTTCCCGGGCCGGGGGACTTGGGCTTGCTCAGGGCCGGGCCACGGCTCAGTGCGATCAGATGCTGCGCAGCGCCATTGGCCCGAGCGTGTGTCGGCATCACATGGGGGCACCGGCGAGTACGGCCATCGCGCTCCGAGCTCATCCGCAGTATCTGGCCCAGGTAGAGAGCGCCCACGCCCACGCAGCCTCGCCCCCAACGACGCACTCAGTTCCTCCGAGATCCACCAGCGCTCGATGCACTCGTCACGAAGGTCTGCCGACCTTGGTTGTCCTTCGGGCAGCGGGCAAGGACGGCGCGCTCAAGGTATTCGCAACCGATGCGGACGCGGAGTCACTCAGAGTCGCTCGACTCGGAGTTTACCCGTCGAGTATCGTCAAGAAGCTCCCGCGCGAGCGCTTGGCTGGGTTTTTCGCGCCCGTTCCTACGGGAGCATGCCTATGACGATCTCGAGTCATCGAATGAGCAGATGGCGTTGATGAACGGGGAACCGCGGGCGGCGAAGGAGGAGCTGCCGAATTCCAAGGCCAACCTGCAAAAGCGCTCCGAAAGCAGCGAGAGGGTTGAGGCCCAACTGCGGGCGGTCCTCGATGCGACGATCGATGCCGTAGTGACCATCAACGCCGAAGGCAAGATCGTCACTTTCAACGGCTCCGCTTCGCGGATGTTTGGCTACGCTCTCCATGAGGTAATCGGACGCGATGTCAATATGCTGCTGCCACCGGAGTTGCGAACGGGTCACAATGGATACCTTGCCCGCTACCGCAAGACGCACCAGCCACACATCATCGGCACGTCCCGCGAAGTCGTTGCATATCGGAGCGACGGCACTCGCTTTCCGGCTCTCCTATCGGTCTCCGAGACCGCCAACGCCGATCTCCTTGTCGGTTGCTTTCTCGATCTGAGCGAGGCCAAGGCACTGCATAACGAGATCCTCCACATCGCTGCGCTGGAACAGCAACGGATCGGCGAGGAGCTTCACGATGGAATGCAGCAAGAGCTGACGGGGTTGGGTCTGCTTGCACAGAATCTCGCTGAGGAGCTGCAGCAGCGCGGTTCGGCAAAGCCGGAGCTGGCCGAGCGGCTCGCGACCGGAATCGCCGAGGCGAATCGACACGTGCGCGCTCTGGCGCACGGATTGGTGCGGGTTCCCGTCGATGCGCGAACCCTGCCGGCGGCGCTCCGCGAGCTCGCCCGAAGGACGCAAGAGACATACAAGCTCTCTTGTCGGCTAGAGTGTCACGCGCCTCTCGAGATGCCCGATGCGACGACCGCGACTCATTTTTACCGGATTGCTCAGGAGGCAGTGAGCAATGCGGTAAAGCATGCCAAAGCGGACGAGGTCGTAATCAGACTGGCGGACACTGACGACCGACTGCGGCTGGAAATTCGTGACAACGGCGTTGGGCTCCCCGTGCAGCCAGCGGCAAACGGGGGCGTGGGGATGCGCCTCATGCAGCATCGCTGCGCCGCGATCGGTGGACGCTTCACGATCGAGCCGCAGGGCGACGGCAGTGGAACCGTCGTCTCCTGTGCCGTGCCATCCTTGAGGCGATCGTGAAGATGCATGACAAGAACTCGGAGCGACCGGGCAAGCGCGTTCGTGTCCTCATCGTCGATGATCACCCCCTCATTCGCGAGGGGCTGGCCGCGCGAATCTCCGCTCAGCCCGATCTCGAGGTGTGCGGCACGGCCCCTTCGGCCGATGAGGCGCTTGGCCTCATCCGCGCGACACGACCAGCGCTCGCCCTCATTGACTTGGTGTTGCGACATAGCAGCGGCCTTGATCTCATCAAAGAGATCCGCGCCCGCGGGGAGTGCCTGAAGATACTGGTCGTGAGCGCCTACGATGAGTTAATGTTCGCCGCGCGAGCGCTGCGGGCCGGGGCCGAAGGCTACATCAACAAACAAGAGTTGCAAGCTTCCGTGATTGAGGCCATCCGGACGGTGCTGCGGGGCGAGCGTTTCATGAGTGTGGAGCTGACGCAAAGGCTCGCCGATCGCGCCCTCTCAGATGCCATTGGGCCCGGCGTTTCGGCGCTCACCGATCGGGAGCTGCAGGTCTTCGAGCTCATCGGCCGTGGCCGCGGCACACGAGAGGTCGCCGTCGAGCTTCACTTGAGCATTCACACGATCGAATCGCACCGCGAGAAGATCCGCCTCAAACTCAACCTGCGCAACGGCACCGAGCTGCAGCAACGGGCGGTTCTCTGGGTGCTGGAGAACGGCCCGTGAGGCCATGGTCACTAGAAATCGTTGAGCAGGATCTGCTCAGCCCGGCGGACGATCTCTCGCCCGTATTCCGTCCATAGCCCCTGCCCCCAATAGCGGTAACAGCTCGTCTGCGAGGCCATCAGGTGGAACAATGCGTTGCGGTAGCGGTGCTCGCGCGGGGAGATGCCTGCCTCGATCGCTTTCTCATAGAACAGAGCGCTCACCCTCTCCATGGGCCCGAGCAGATTCTCGTAGCCCCGGACCCAGGAGATGTTATCGGTCCAGCTACCGCCCTCCATGTGGAAGCGATGGTCCTCCTTCGCCAACTCCTCGATCACCTTGGCCAGGTGCTTGGGGCCCGCACCCGTCTCGAATCGCTCCCAGATGCGCTTCTGGTGGAGCGGCTGCAGCACGGGAAGGTCGTCTTCCGTGACTCCGAGGGCAAAGAGGTGCTCCAAGTATTCCGTGCTGTTCATGAGCGGCGTCTCGGTGCCTGAGCACTCGCGCACGACGTCGAGGTATTTCGGCGGGAATTCATTCATCATCACACCGCCGTTCTCTCCGTCGGCGATCTGCGTGACGAGTGGTGGCACGGAGTGGCGGCCAAGCTCCCATCGGCCGAGGCTCTTGGCCTCGTAGTATGGCTGCATCTGGCCGACGAGCTTGGTGTCGCTCCCCTGGGTCTTGATGAGCGCAATGATGCTCGCCGCCTCGCCGTGTGAATTTCGGCATACGAGCCGGTGCGGCAGGTGCTTGCGGTCGGGGCCGAAGCCGGTGGCTGGCTGCTCGACAGTGTGCTGCTGGACGAGTACCCACGTGAAGCCGCAGGCCCTGAGTGTCTTGACGAACTCATACGCGACATCGGGGTGGTTGGGAAGGGCCATCTCGGACGGCGAAAAACCACGCACTCTCGAGAGTGCCTCGAGGCCGAATAGGGCGGCGAAGTGGTGCTGCCACGCGCGAACGTGTAGGCGGTAGTCCTGAACCGGCGTGGACGGAGCCACCGCGTGGCCCCAGGGACAGCCGAGCCACTCGATCGTATGGCGGTAGAGCGGATCGCACGTGATCTTCCGAAGGCTGTCCAAGACATCGGTCAACCCCATCTGGTGCAGACCGTGAAGCAGGGTGCCCGAGTACTCGAGCATCACGCGCGGCTCTTTACCCTCTTGGATCAGTTGGGGGATGAATTCCCCCATCCGCTTGTAGCACCAGACGAACACTGGCGCGTTGTGATTGTCGCCGATGCTCTGGTGCTCCATCATGTACTGGAGGTTGCTGATGAGGGCTGCAGTGTGCAGGTCCTCGCCGCCTGCCGGGATCAGCGGCTGGTGCATGTGCAACGCCACGGCCCCGGCACTCTTCAATCGACCGAAGTCGATCCGGCTCTCCGGTAGATACCGGGACTGCTCGGAACCTTCGTGCATTGTCTGCTCGATGAGTGACTCCCATCCGCAGATGTTCGGCAGGCCGTCAATGTATTCCGGTAGCGCTGTCATGGGTTGCCTCCGTCGGTCTCAATGCTTGAAGCGAATGTGCTCGTAGACCTTGATGTAATCACTGCCGGGCCGAGACCATGAGTAGTCGCAGCGCATGCCATTTCTCATGAGCTCGCGAAACTCTGCCGGATTGTCGTACCAGAGGCGAATTGCGCGCCGCAGCGCCGACTCGATCCCGGTGTGGTCGGGTTGGTAGAAGACGTACCCGTTTCGCTCCCATGGGGGCTTGGCGGCATGGTCGCGATCGAATACCGTATCCATCAAACCACCGATGCCCCGCACGACCGGCACCGTGCCGTAGCGCATCGCGATCATGGGCGTCAGGCCGCAGGGCTCGAATAGGCTCGGGACGACGAGAATGTCGGCGCCGGCATAGATGAGGTGGGCCAGCTCTTCGCTGAAGCCGATCTCGAGGTGGCAATCGGGATTGTCGTTCAAGTCGCGCTTGAGGTGCCAGAAGTAGCCGTTGACCCCATTCTCGGAGCCAGGGCCGAGGAGCACGAATTGTGCCCCGCTCTGCAGCGAGTAGAAGAGGGCGTGCCGGATCAGGTCGACGCCCTTCTGCGGATCGAGCCGCCCGACATAGGCCACGATTGGCTTGTAGTCTTTGCGTAGCCAAAACCGCTCCCGTAGCGTCTTCTTGTCCGCATACTTGCGTTCAATGCCGTCGAGCCCATAGCGATGCGGGATCCGCCGATCGATCTCCGGATTCCAGATGTCGTAGTCGACGCCGTTCAGCACGCCGCCGAACTTTCCCTGGTGCACCGAGAGGCAATGTCCCAGTCCGAATCCCTGGTCCGTATGGCGCGCCTCCCACGCGTGCTGACGTGAGACAGTGGTGATGAAATTCGAATAGAGAATGCCGCCCTTCAAGAGGTTGAGCGCGCGGGCGTTGAAGTCATCGCGCATCCGATGGGGATCGAAAAAGTATTCCGGGCGGCCGAGTCCGGTGGCCCAGAGGATATTCTCTCCCGCGATGCCCTGATGACGGAAGTTGTGCACCGTGAAGCAGACGCGCTGATCCTGCATCCCGTGATGCTGGTAGATCTCGTAAAGGAGCACCGGCACCAGGGCGGTGTGCCAGTCGTGGCAATGGATCACATCGGGGCGCTTGTTGGACTGCAGCAGGAATTCGAGTGCGGCCTTGGAGAAGAACGCAAAGCGCAGGTACTCGTCCGGAAAGCCGTAATAGGCGCCCCGATTGAAGAATGCATCACCAGAGTGCGGCTCGATGAAGAAACACTTGCGCCCGTGCACGAAGCCGAACCAGACCGAGCAGTGGACGGCTGCCCCGTACCAGGGCACCGAAAGCTCCTCGCGCGTGACCTGCAAGTCCCAGATGTGATCGTAACGCATGCAGTCGTACTTGGGCAGGATGATCTCGACCGCATGGCCGCGAAGTTCGACTTCTCGGCTCAAGCCGAACACGACATCGCCCAGCCCTCCCGCCTGGGCTGCTGGCGCGCACTCCGGGGCAATCATCACGACGTACATAAGAGGACATGAGAATGCGCGAATGGCCTTGCGTCCGGCCATTGTGGAAAACCCCCATTGCGATCGCTGTGGAAGCGGGCAGCCTTACACGCAGCATTTCTAAGCGGCGGTGTGTAATAGAGTGAATGAGGTGATGGACGTGACGAAGACCGGTACGAGCTGCGCGCGAGCAGGTGAATGGTACGTACGCTGGGACAACGGAGAGTTTTTTCAGGTGAAGAGCCATGATGCGAAGACGCGCGCGAACACAATAGAGAATTTCGATGGAGAGATTTACGAGATCTGTGACGAGAGCTGGCAGGCGTTGCCGCTGACGCCTGTGCAGCCTCCTACAGGCTGGACTGCGGCGCGGGAGGCCTCGAATGTGGCAGGGACTGAGGCCTCCGAGTCGATCAACGAGGCGCCTGCATGGAATCGAACCCAGGGACGCTAGGTCTACTTTCATCCCAGGGACGCGGAAGTAGACGGCCACGACGTACCGAGGAGCCATCGTCGCGCAGAGCCACGTCGCGCTCCCGCCCGTTACGAAGCCAGCTCATTAGCCTCGCCGAGCTCACCGTTTCACCGAGCACTACGTGTTGGGCCTCCACGGTGATGCCGTTTCTCATCGAATTGAAAGCTCACGGCACGGACATGTTGCGACCGCTGGACTCGGCGTCGCTGCGAGGGGGGTGAGGAGCGCCCGCAGCCGGCCGCGACCGTGCCGTGAGAAAACTAAATCGTAAGGCATTACGCATTGGTCATCAGGCACAATCCACCAGTCCATCTGCCGCTAAGTCGACGCCGACTGACAGAGTGCGCAAAGCCCGATCGTTCGGCACCCGTTCGGCGCGCCGTGACATGGGTGAATATTCGCACCCACAAACGGCCCTTTGGAATCGGGCGAGCCACCATGAACGCTGGTGAGATCCACCGGCCTGCGGACTGGCCCGCCAACCGGCGCGGCGCGGAGGAGTGACGCTGGCCGCCGCGAGTGAGGAAGCTACCTATTCCAAAGCAGTTTCGGCAGGCTAAATTGCTTTAGTCCGCGGCTTTCGCAAGCCAGGGCGGTTTGGGGCCTCGTTGCGCTGGCCGATGCATCGCAACAATCCAACGGGTTGCCGATCGCCGCTTTGCCGCCGCTCGAATACAGAGTGTCACATGGATAAGCCACATGACATGTGCCCCGAGGGCCGCTCGCAAGATGTCTTCTGGCAGATGCCGCTTGCAGACCTTCTCGGTCGATTGAATGCATCCGCTGCGGGCCTCTCGGCGGCCGAGGCTCGAGTGCGTATTGACCGATATGGTCCGAATAAAATCACCCCCGAACGCACCTTCTCCCTGGTTCGCAAGATTGCGGGACATCTCGCAAACCCGCTCGTGCTGGTCCTGCTATTTGCTGCCTGTGTATCGGCATTTACCGGAGACAGGGCGAGCTTCTTCATCGTCATTTCGGTCATAGCGATGAGCATCGCGCTCGACAGCGTGCAGGAACAGCGGGCCGAGAAGGCGGTCGAGCGACTGCGGGCCACGGTCGCTCTGATCGAGCGGGTATTGAGAGACGGGCACGAGGCCGATGTGCCGACGGAAGACCTCGTACCGGGCGACATCGTGCTCCTCGCGGCGGGCGATCTCGTGCCCGCCGATGGGCGCTTGATCGAGGCGCGGGATTTCTTCGTGAACGAGGCGCTGCTCACCGGAGAATCCTATCCGAGCGAGAAGCAGGCGACAGTTGAGGGAATAGTCAGCCCAGAGGTGAATGCCGCGAAGAACGCAGCCTTCATGGGCACCTCGGCGGTCAGCGGGTCCGCCAAGCTGCTCGTCTGCCGCACGGGCGCAGCGACCGAACTCGGTGAGATCAGTCGATCTCTGAGAAGTCAGCCGCCGCCCGGCGCGCTCGAGCAGGGGACCCACAAGTTCGGCATACTGATCCTGCGGCTGACGATTCTGCTCGTTCTGTTCATCCTGCTCGTAAACGTCCTTCTCCATCGGCCGGCACTGGAGAGCTTTCTGTTTGCGCTTGCCATCGCGGTCGGGATTACCCCGGAGCTGCTGCCCATGATCGTGTCGGTCACGCTTGCGGAGGGCGCCGTCCGGCTCTCGAAGCTGCGCATCATCGTGAAGCGACCTGCCGCCATTCACGACCTCGGCAGCATGGATGTGCTGTGCACCGACAAGACGGGCACGCTGACCGAAGCGAAGATGAGCCTGGCCAAGTGCGTGTCGCTCTCCGGCGCCGACAGCGAGCACGTGCTGGATCTCGCATGGCTCAACAGCAATTTCGAGAGCGGACTCAGAAGCCCTCTTGACCGTGCGGTTCTCGAACACGGACGGCGCGACTGCGAAGGCTGGGCCAAGCTGGACGAGGTCCCCTTCGATTTCGAGCGGCGGCGCGTCTCGGTGATCGTGGAGCGGGAGGGACGCCGCATCCTCATCGTGAAAGGCGCACCGGAGGACGTTCTCAAGGTCTCTACTGACTACGAGGAGCCGGGCCGCGAAGAGCGACAGCCGCTCGATCCGCAAGCCCTGGCGCGCGCGAACGGTCAATTCGAGAGCTTCAGCGCGGACGGTTTTCGCGTCTTGGCGGTGGCATGGCGAGAGCTGCCGCACTCGGCCAAGGCGGGCGTAGCAGAGGAGAGGGAACTCACCTTCGCGGGCTTCGTCACCTTCGTCGACCCTCCGAAGCAGAGCGCCACAGCGGCGATCGCGGCGCTCTGCCGCCTCGGGGTCGAGCTCAAGGTCCTCACGGGTGACAACGAGCACGTGACGCGCCATGTCTGCGGCCAGCTCGGCATATCGATATCGGGTGTGCTCACCGGAGCCGACTTGCGCGACCTCAGCGACGAGGCTCTGGGCGGGAAGATTGACGAAACCAGCCTGTTCTGCCGCGTGACACCCACTCAGAAGGACAGGGTCATTCTCGCGCTGAAGCGTCGCGGCCATACCGTGGGCTTCCTCGGGGATGGCATCAATGATGCGCCGTCACTCCACACCGCCGATGCGGGCATATCCGTGGACAGCGCCGTCGATGTGGCAAAGGCCGCCGCTGACATCATCCTGCTCGATCGCGACCTGGGGGTGCTCGAGCGGGGCGTTCGCGAAGGGCGACGCACATTCGGAAACATCATGAAGTACGTCATGATGGCGACGAGCTCGAATTTCGGCAACATGTTCTCGATGGCGGCGGCTTCCCTCCTGCTGCCCTTCCTGCCGATGACGCCGGTGCAGGTGCTGCTGAATAACCTGCTGTATGACGCTTCCGAGCTGCCGATCCCGCTCGATGAGGTCGATGAGGAGACGGTGATCGAGCCGCGGCCGTGGGATATGCGATTCATTCGCAATTTCATGCTCTGCCTGGGGCCGGTGAGCTCGGTATTCGATCTGCTGACCTTCGCTCTGCTCCTGCTGGTATTTCACGCGAACGAGCAATTGTTCCGCAGCGGCTGGTTCATCGAGTCGCTGGCTACGCAGATTCTTGTCATCTTCGTCATTCGCACCCCCGGCAATCCGCTGCGGAGCCGGCCACATCCGCTTCTCGCCGCGACATCCTGCGCTGTCGTCGCATTCGGTATCGCGCTTCCCTACACCCCCGTGGGCCGCTGGTTCGGCTTCGTTCCGCCGCCGGCGATCTTCTTGCTAGCCATCGTCGGTGTCGTGGCCGTGTATCTGCTGCTCGCACAGATCGTCAAGGTCTGGTTCTTCCGGCGTCACCCGCTAGGCTCGCGAGCCCATCGCAATGCCCCGAGGCCCCGCTTACCCTTACTCGGACACTGACCCGCGAGCGTTTGCGAAGTATTAGCGCTTATCCGGGCCCTTCGCGCCGGGTTGAAAGCGTCGGGGCGTACAGGTCTTTCGGCCCGTCAGCGCCCGACGCATCGCCGCTGGAGCAGCGGAGCCTTATGCCGGCGAAGACCCCACGCCGGGACTTGGGGACGCCGGCAAGGGATTGCTTTCGGGCTGTGGGGCTCCAAGGCCGGACCCGTCGCCGGATGCGGCTGCCGTCGGGGCGCTGGCAATCGTGCCGTGACCGATTAGCTCGAACCACAACTGTTGAATGTTCTGCTGCGTTTCTGTCGCGACGAAACAGCAATCTCCCCTGACACCGTAGAACGAGGCGTCGGCGGAGCCTCGAATCCGATGCAATGCCTCATCAATGATAGTGAGGCACGCAACCACCTGCTCCGTACTCTCCAGCCGTGTGTGGTTCCGGATATCTGAAAGTCGATAGGCCTCCAGCCGACCCTGTGCAAAGCTCGTCCCCGCACGACCCAGCTCGAACAGCACATTGACGGCGGGAAAGACGGCTTGAATCGCGGACAGTATGGATGCCAACTCGTCATGACTGCAGCCTGCGAGTTGCGTCGGTTGGGACCGGGAATCGGTTGCCTGGAGGGGGAAGCCCAGAGACATGGTAATCTCATCCTGGATCCATCGTCGGACGTCAGGCGGGGCTTTTCGGATCTGCTCGGAACTCAATGTGATACCGGTCATGGCTACACTCATATTGTGGAGAACGTGATGATCACTGGGTTTATTTAAGGCCGCGCCATCGGGGCAATCGACCCGTTGCGTTGCTTGACGATACAACCGCATCGGGAGAGCACATATCAGTAGTTCTGCGGATCAGGGCGGCTCACTGCGACGCTTGCGCACCAGCGGCCTGCCACCACCCGCCTCCCAGAGCGACATAGAGCGCAACGGTGTCCTGATATCGCAGGGCGAGCGCTTCGAGCTCGTTGATGACTGCTTGGTGATACTGCTCATCGGCGGTGAGCACGTCGAGATAGGTATCGAGCCCGGCCCCGTAGTTGACTTGCACCAGGTGCAATGCCTGGCGGGCTGCTGCGAGGGCCTCGTCCTGGGCTCGCAGCGCCGCGGCATCGTGGTCGAGTGCTCGCAGCGCGTCGGCGACCTGCTCGAACGCGCCGAGCACGGTCTGGCGATAGAGGTCCATCGCCTGGGTGTAATTTTCGACGGCTGCCTTGCGGTTGAACCACAGTGTGCCGCCCTCGAAGAGCGGCTCTCCTATGCTTGCTCCGAAGCTCCACGCCTTGCCGCTCGAGGCGAACAGACGGTTCGTCGCACTGCCGTTGGCCGAGTAGCCTCCGCTCAGCGTCAGGCTCGGGAGGAGTGCCGCCGTCGCAACGCCAATGTTGGCGCTTGCCGCGTGGGCCGTCGCCTCCGCGATCAGGATGTCCGGTCGCTGGCGCACCAGATCCGAGGGCAGGCTCACCGGCAAGTCGTGCGGCAGGCGCAGATCCTTGAGGTCGATCTCGGGCGGGCTCCAGTCCGCCGGGACCTGGCCGACGAGCGTTGCAAGCAGATCGTCGCTCTGCGCGAGGTTCTGCTCGAGCTGCGGGATGGTGGCCTCGTAGGAATCGAGCTGGCTCTGGAGCGACAGCACATTGGAATACGGCTGCGTGCCCGACTGGTATTGCACGCGGGCAAGCCTCACCTGCTCCCTCTGCAGCCCGATGAGCTGTCGGGTCGCGTCGATCTCGGCGCGGTATGCTGCTTCGGCGACCACCGTGTTGACAATATTGGAGAGCAGCGTGACGTAGGCCGCGTGCTCAGTGGCTCGCTGCACGTCAACCTGGGCGGCCAGCCCTTCGAGCTGACGCCGCTCGCCGCCGAAGACATCAAGCGCGTAGCTCGCCGAGGCGGAGAGGGTAAACAGATTGAAGATGCTCGAGCGTGCATTCTCGCCGAGCGTGAGCGGCGAGAGGCGCTCACGGGTCGCCGCCGCGTCGGCGTGGACCTGCGGATAGAAGATGCCGTATCCAGCCCGCAGGCTCTCCTCGCTCGCATGCAAGCTCGCCTGTGCCGCTGCAAGGCCCGGGTTGTCGGTGAGCGCCTGAGCGACGATGATCTGAAGCTGCGCGGAATCAAAGAGTCGCCACCAATCACCGGCGACAGCTGCGCCGGGACTAAAGCGTTGGGCGATCCCTTGGGCGGCGGAGGTCCTGGTCGGATCTCCCCCGAAGACGTAGTGCGTCACCGGCGGGGCGGCGGGGCGATGGAAATTCGGCCCCACGGCGCAGCCGCCGAGGCCGAGCACCAGCGCGAGGCCGCCCGCTGCGAGCCGCCATGCCGCTCCCCGGCGCCGGGACTCATTTAGACTCGACATAGACATCGACCAGTTGCCCGGGATAAAGATGAAGCGCCGGCGGGTTGCGGAAGCGGAAGATGACCGGCAGCACCCGCACGTCGACCAGCTCCTCGCGCTCGTCGGAGAGCTCGATCTTCGGCGAGATGAAAGGCTGGACCCGCACGAACGTGAGCGGCACCTGCTCGCTCGTGCCGCGAATGAACATCCGCGCCCGGATTTGCGATCGGTCCTGCGGCAGCTCGTGAACGAGAATCTCGTCGATATAGGCTCGCACCTCGAGGCTGCCCTCGGGCTTGCCCATGACGATGAGCGGATCGAAGCCCTGCGTGTATGAGTCGTACGCGCCCTGCGTCGAGACATAGCTGCCCTTGGTTGCTGCCACGGTGAGCACGATGCCATCGGAGGGCGCGCGGAGGGTGTACTTCGCGAGCAGCGCCGCGGCCGATAGGTACGATCTCTCGAGCGAGGTGTACGTTCTTTCCTGGTTCTCGATGTCGTAGATCCATGCCCCTGCCTTCGTGAGCAGGTACTGCTTCTCGATCACCTCGAGATTGGTGGCCGCGATCCGCTCCGCGTTGATGGCGTTGTCGAGGTCGTTCCGGCTCACGGCCTTGGGGTCCATCTGGTACGACCGCTGCTCCTTCGCGAGCTGGTCACGCGCGTTCTTGAGGGTTGCGCGCGCGTTATCGACCTGAGCCACCGCGACCGCGAGAGTCTCGCGTCGGGGCTCGGCCCTCAGCTCGTGCAGCATCGCGAGGGCCGCCTCGGCCTGCGCCTGCAACTGCTCGGTCGTGGCGCGCTCGACGGAGTCGTCGATCGTGAGCAGCGGATCGCCTTTGTGCACGTGCTCGCCCTCGGCCGCCAGCACCTGCGTGATCGGACCCGGTACCTCGGGGTAGATGTTGATGTTCTCGCCCTGGGCCTGGTCGCTCTCGATCATGCCTTCGGAGTAGATGCCCTTCGGGTAGGGGTTGGCCGTCGGATTGAAGACCGGCGGCTGGGGCTGCGGCTCCCGGCTGAAGATGAAGGCGCTCACGAGCGCCAGCGCGAGCCCGAGCCCCGCGGCGATGAAGATGATTCTATTGCGCATCCAGCTCGCTCCTCTCGACGCCGCTCACCTTGCCATCCTCCATCTTGAGGATGCGGTCGGCGAACTCGTAAATCCGGCTATCGTGCGTCACGATCACGATGCACCGCTTGTCCGACAGCAGGTTCTGGCGCACGAATTGCACGATGCTGCGTCCCGTGTCGCCATCGAGGGAGGCGGTCGGCTCGTCGAAGATCATGATGTCGGGACGGCTGGTGATGGCGCGCGCGATTGCCACGCGCTGCTGCTCGCCGCCGCTCAGCTTGACGGGCGCGAGGTGCGCGCGGTTCTTCAGACCCACGACCTCGAGGTCCTTCTCGGCTTCCGCGAGCGCTTCGGCCCAATCCCGCTTCTGCAGGATGAGCGGGATTGCCACGTTCTCGGCGGTCGTCAAGCGTGGAAAGAGGTGATAGTCCTGGAAGACGAAGCCAATCTTGTGCAGACGGAACTCGGCGAGCGCATCGGCGTCGAGCGACCAGATGTCGGTCCCTTCGATGCGCACCGTGCCGGAGTTGGGCCGCAAGATCCCCGAGATCATGCTGAGCATCGTCGTCTTGCCGCTGCCGGAGGGGCCCACGACATATACCATCTCGCCGAAGCTCGCTTGAAAATTTACGTCCTTTACGGCGTGAGTTCGGGCTTCGCCCTCGCCGAACCACTTGTTGATGCCCGTCGCCTCGATCGCCGCTGTCATGGTCAGCCCCGGAAGATGTCGAAAGGCTCGATGCGCAGCACCTTGCGCACGCCGAAGTAGCTCGAGGAGGCGGCGATGATTACGACCATCACGAACGCGAGTCCGAGATTCGGGAAGGTGATCATGGCCGCGTAATCCGGCAGGTGGGCGCGCGCGAGCCAGATGAGGAGCGCGCAGAGTCCGACCCCGAAGCCGTAGCCGATCAGCGCGACGAAGGTCGCCAGGAAGAGGATCATCGAGACGAGCTCGCGGGACTTCGCGCCGATCGCCTTCAGGGCTCCGAAGCGGTCGATGTTCTCCAGGATGAACGTGTAGAACGTCTGGCCCGAGATCGAGAGCCCGACGATGAAGCTGATGAGGGTCATCAGCAGCAGGTTGGTGCCGATGCCGGTCTGGTACATGTAGAATTTCGAGATCTTGCTCATGAACTCGTCCTTGGTGAGGGCAAGATAGCCGTCGGCCGCGACACGGCGCTTGATGCCTGCGATGTCCTCCGGCGTCTTTGGCTCGACGAGGATGTACGAGATGGTGAATCGGGTGTTGGGGATGTACTGCAGGGCCCGGTAGTAGGTGGTATAGAGCGTCGGGATGCCGAAGAGCGCGCTCGATGCGACGCGCGCGATCCCGACGATCTTGCCGCGGTGGTCATTGAGCTCGAACTCGGTTCCGATGTGGGGGCTTTCGAGCTTGTAGAACTCGGAGTCATCGATCGCGATGAAGGCGTTCTCCGCGTAGATGTCCTGGATGTTTCCGGAGATCATCTGCGGGCGGCCGACGAGGCTCGTGTCATCGAGGCCGACGATGGTCGCGGCCTGGTAGGTGCCGTCGTGAAGCTTGAGGAGCGCCGCGCCGGAATAGAGGGGCACGGCATACTTGACGCCGGGGAGGCTGCGCACCTCGTCGAGCACATAGTTCGGCATGGGAATAGTGTTGGCCACGGTCTGAACGGCCGGGTCCATCACCCAGATGGAGGAGCCAATGTTGATCACCGTGGCCGAGGAGCGGTTCAGCACGCCGGCGAAGAGCGAAGTCATCTCGATCATGAGAAACACGGCGAACGTGATCCCCACGAGGAGCGCCGCGAACTTGGCGCGGTCGTTCACCAAGAGCTTGTAGGCAATCTTGAGGATTCCGGGAATCGCAAACGGCATGGCGGCAGTATGGAGGCCGAGAAGATGCCGCGCGATAAGCATGTTCCGCAGTGCCGCAGCGGCGATCGGCATTTGACGCCATCGCACCCGCAGCTCTACCGCAAGCGGCGGCTCTACGAGGGGCTCGTCTCGATCCCAGGTTTCCGTGCGCACGGAACTCGCACGGTGCCCTTCGAGACAGATCTAGCCTATGAAGGCGCTCGTCGGCGGTGAGTGTTACAGATTTCGCTGCGTCGCCGCCGCTTGGGCCGGCGTTGGTCCCTGCTCGAGACTCGCGAATTCCTCGTAGCTGCGATATTTCTCGACGATGTCAGATTGTGCCTGACGCAATAGCGCTTCGGCCTCTGCCGGGCGTGTCACGGACAAGGCGCGATAGCGCAATTCGTTGTAGGCGTAATCTTTCAGCGGCAGCGTCGGACGCGGTGAATCGAGCCGGAAGGGATTCTCGCCGACTTTTCGCATGGCGGGGTTGTAGCGAAAGAGCGGCCAGTAGCCGCTGGCGGTCGCGAGGTCCTGCTGCCTCATGCCGTAACGCAGGTCGAAGCCATGCTCGATGCAGTGGCAATACGCGAGGATCAGCGACGGTCCCTCATAGGCATCGGCTTCACGAAAGGCCTGCAGCGTCTGCTGGGGATTGGCTCCCATCGCGATCTGGGCGACATACACGTTGCCGTAGGCAATCGCCTGCAATGCCAGGTCCTTGCGCGGAACGCGCTTGCCCGCAGCCGCGAATTTGGCGATTGCGCCCAAGGGCGTCGCCTTCGAGGCCTGGCCGCCGGTGTTCGAATAGCCCTCCGTATCGAGCACGAGCACATTCACATTGCGGCCGCTCGCGAGCACATGGTCGAGGCCGCCGTAGCCGATGTCGTAGGCCCATCCGTCACCGCCCACGATCCAGATGCTGCGGCGGACCAGATGGTCGATGACGGAGAGGAGGTCTCGCGCCGTCTCGTTGCGGTCGGGGATCTTGAGCAGTCTCGTTTTGAGCTCCGCGACACGAATCCGCTGCGCCCGGATCTCCGACTCCTGCACCTGCGGTGCTGCCAGGATTGCCTCGACCACCTCGTTTCCGACCTCGGATGCGAGCGCCCTCAGCCGCTCCCTGGCGAGATCGAGGTGCTTGTCCGCCGCGAGTCGAAAGCCGAGGCCGAATTCGGCGCCGTCCTCGAACAGCGAGTTCGACCAGGCCGGCCCCCGGCCTTCCCGGTTCCTGCTCCAGGGCGTCACCGGAAGGTTGCCGCCGTAAATCGACGAGCAGCCGGTCGCGTTCGCGATCATCGCCCGATCGCCGAAGAGCTGCGACAGGAGCTTGAGATAGGGCGTCTCGCCGCAGCCGGCGCAGGCGCCGGAGAATTCGAACAGCGGCTCGAGAAACTGCACGCCGCGCACGTTGGCGAAGTCGATTCGCGCCCGGTCATTGACCGGCAGGCTCTCGAAGAACGCGATGTTGGCGCGCTCGGCCTCGATCAGTGGCGCCTTGGCTTCGAGATTGATGGCCTTGACGTTGGGCTCACTCGGGCTACTCGCCGGGCACGCCTCGACGCAGAGGCCGCATCCCGTGCAGTCCTCGACGTAGAACTGCAGGCTGAAGCGGATATCAGGATAGCCGCGCGCGTTCACGGCTGCCGACTTGAAGGCACGCGGTGCGGCTTCCAGTCTCGAATCGTCGTAATACTTGGCGCGGATGACGGCGTGGGGACAGACAAATCCGCACTGGCCGCATTGGATGCACAGATCAGGCCGCCATACCGGCACTTCCTCGGAGATGTTACGTTTCTCCCAAGCCGCCGTGCCGGACGGAAACGTGCCGTCGGGCGGCATCAGACTGACCGGAATCTCATCCCCCAGACCCTCGAACATCTTCGCCGTCACCCGCCGCACGAAGCTCGGGGCGCTCGGCGGCACGGGCGGTGGGCGATCGAAGGTGCTGGTCGCCCTTGCCGGAATGGCGACCTCGTGCAGCCGTGACAGGGTATCGTCCACGGCCTTGAAGTTCCGCTGGACGACTTCCTCGCCCTTCTCGCCATAAGTCTTGCGGATCGCGCTTTTGATGTGAGCGATGGCCTGCTCGCGCGGCAGCACGCCCGCGATCGCGAAGAAGCAGGTCTGCAGGATGGTGTTGGTGCGGGTTTTGAGGCCGACCTCCTGCGCGACCTTGGTCGCATCGATGACGAAGACCTCGAGCTTCTTCTCGATGATCTGCCGCTGGACTGAGCTCGGCAGATGCTCCCAGACCTCATCCGGTCCGTAGGGGCTGTTGAGGAGGAACTTCGCGCCGGGCGCTGCCAGCCGCAGGACATCGAAGCGCTGCAGGAAGTGGAACTGATGGCAGCCGACGAAACCCGCCGCCGCGATGAGGTAGGGTGAGCGGATGGGGCGCGGACCGAAGCGCAGGTGCGACACCGTTTGCGCTCCGGATTTGTGCGAGTCGTAAACGAAATAAGCCTGCGCGTAGAGCCCGGCGTCCTCGGCGATGATGGTGGCGCTGTTCTTGTTGGCGCCGACGGTGCCGTCCGCGCCCAGCCCGAAGAACACGGCGCGCACCACGTCGTTCGACTCGGTCGAAAAGGCGG
>Ga0335075_10005001_pt1 | contig 20641 bp, 14 predicted proteins | sample Lox_Sample_24_FD_206723 | JGI IMG/M metagenome (GOLD analysis project Ga0335075, IMG submission 206723) | Soil microbial communities from Loxahatchee National Wildlife Refuge, Florida, United States - Lox_Sample_2.4 | ecosystem: Environmental > Terrestrial > Soil > Wetlands | place: USA...
CCGTCGAGCAGCGTGTCGAGCGACACGCCGCGCCAGTGGGTGCCGAGCTTGGACCACTGGGTGACGCAGTGGATGTCGGTGGTGATGTCCTCGGCGGGCAGCGCGGTGAACTGCTTCCAGTCCCACCTGGTGGACTCGCCGCCCTCCGTGGTGATCGTGAACGTCCAGGTCGCCGCGGCGACCGGCGGGGTCGGGCCCGCCTGGAGCACGGGGAAACCGTGCTCCAGGTACTGGCCGGGAGGCAGCTTGGGATCGTCCCGCCTGCGGCCGGTGAAGCCGCGGGTGACGGGGCTCACGCGACCGGGCTCACGCGTTGAGCTTCGTCCGCCAGTCCGCGGGTACGCGGCCCGCCGGGCCGGGGACCGGCTGCTCATTCGGGTGGCATTCCGGGCCGGCCAGCGCGGGGCCCGTCTCGTAGAAGTCCTCGCTCGGGTAGGACCAGAACCAGGTCTCGCCCGGCTCGAAGCTGCGGATGACCGGGTGGCCCGTCGCCTTGGAGTGCGCGGTGGCGTGCTGCGACGGTGAGGTGTCGCAGCAGCCGATGTGGCCGCACTGGGTGCACCGGCGCAGGTGCAGCCACCAGCCGCCGCTCGCCTCGCACTCGACGCAGCCGGTACCGCTTGGCGGGATTGCCGGGTCGACCCCGGTGATCTGCTCGGTCATGAGTTCTCCGGTTGTGTGGGCTCTGGTTGGATCGGCAGCCTGATCTGGAAGCGGGTGTCGCCGGGCACCGACTCGACGCGTATGTCGCCGTGGTGCTTGTTGACGACGATCCGCCACGCGATGTCAAGCCCGAGCCCGGTGCCCTCGCCGACCGGCTTGGTGGTAAAGAACGGCTCGAAAATGCGCTGCTGCACGTCCTTCGGAATGCCCGGCCCCGTGTCCCCGATCTCGACGAGGATACAGCCGTCGTCCTGGCTTGTGCTGATGGTGAGCGTGCCGGCGCCGTTCATCGCCTGGGCGGCGTTGTCGACCAGGTTGGTCCACACCTGGTTGAGCTCGGCGGCGTAGGCAGGGATCTTCGGCAGGCTCTTGTCGAACCGCTTGACGACCGTGATGCCCTTGAGCTTCGCCGACATCATCAGCAGCGTGCTCGACAGCAGGTCGTGCACGTCCACCACCTGGAACGGCGCCCGGTCGAGCTGCGAGTACTGCTTCGCGGCGCCGACCAGCGTGGTGATCCTGTTGGTGGCGTCCTCGATCTCGTTCATCAGCAGTTCGGTCTCGATGGTGTAGTTGAGCCAGCGGAGCGCGGGCTCAAGCATCTCCTCGCCGACCAGGTCGTAAACCTGGTCGAGCCACTCCGTGTCCAGGCCCGCCTGGACGAAGACCGGGGCGAGCTGCCACGCGTCGGAGCAGCCGTGGTCATCCAGCCAGTCGGAGATCGTGTCCTCGGCGTCCGACGCCGCGAGCGGGTCGAGGTCAGGCGCCTTGGCCACCCGCTCGACGGCGCGCTGTTGCACGTCGATCAGCGTCTCAAGGCTCGCCCTTGGGTACTTGCCCGCCGCGAGGAGCTTCAGCTTGCCGCGCATCGCGGTGACCCGCTCGCGCAGGCTCGCGGTCGCGCGGACGGCCGCGCCCGCCGGGTTGTTGAGCTCGTGGGTGAGGCCCGCGGTGAGCGAGCCGAGCGCGAGCAGCCGCTCGCGCTGGCCGACCACGTCCGCGGTCCGCTTGCCGCCGAAGAACAGCCCCTCGAGCAGGTGGACCGGCATCGGGAACCACTCGTTCATGATCTGCTCGAAGCACTCCGCGCCGAGCACGTAGAACCTGGACGGCTCGGTGACCCGCAGCGAGTTCGGGTAGATCTGCTGCACCCGGTCGCCCAGGTAGGCCATGAAGGCGCCGGTGTAGACGCCGCGCTGGCTGGTCCTGGCGACCTCGACGTCGTCGCCGCCGACCCGCCGCGACGTGACCAGCATGCCCTCGATCAGCACGTACAGGTTCTTCGCCGGGTCACCCTCGGCGAAGACCGGGCCGGGCTCGATGACCTCGACGTGGCCCTCTTGGCAGAGCCGGTCCAGCTGCTCGTCGCTGAGCTTCTCGAACAGGAACAGCGTGCGCAGCTCGGCCGGGTCGCATTGCGCGAATGTTGTCATAGCGTCTCCAGGTAACAGCTCTTCCAAATACCTGTGCACGAGCATGACGGCCATCGCGCCCTCGCCGACCGCCGAGGCGACTCGTTTCGCCGAGTCCGACCGGACGTCTCCGGCCACGAACACGCCGGGGGCGCTGGTCTCCAGGTGGTACGGCGGGCGGTCAAGCGGCCAGCCGGTCTCGTCCTGGGCGAAGTCCGGGCCGGCCAGGACGAAGCCGTGCTTGTCACGAGCAAGCACGCCATCAAGCCAGCCGGTGCCGGGCGCCGCTCCGATAAAGATGAACAGCTGGCTGGCATCGACTATTTCTGTGGTGCCCTTGGCCAGGTCGCGGAGGGTGAGCCGCTCCAGGTGCCCGTCGCCCTCCGCCTCCGCCACCTCGGTGCAGGTCCGGACGGTGATGTTCGGTATGCCCGCGATCTGCTGTATGAGGTAGTAGGACATCGACGACTCAAGCGAGGAGGAGCGCACCAGCATCGTCACCGACCGGGCGAACCGGGCCAGGTAGACGGCCGCCTGGCCGGCCGAGTTGGCGCCGCCCACGACGTACACGTCCTGGTCCTTGCATCCCTCGGCCTCGGTGAGCGCGGCCCCGTAGTAGACGCCGGCCCCGGTCATCTCCATGCAGCCGCGGGCCGGGAGCTGCCGGTAGGCGACCCCGGTGGCGAGGACGACCGACTTGCCGTTGATCGAGCCGCCGTCGGACAGCCGCAGCTTCTTGACCGGGCCGCTGACCTCGAGGCTGGTCGCCTCGACGGTCGTCAGCAGCTCGGCGCCGAACTTGACGGCCTGGCGGCGCGCGCGGTCGGTGAGCTGGCTGCCGGACAGCCCGTCGGGGAAGCCCAGGTAGTTCTCGATCCGTGAGGATTGACCGGCCTGGCCGCCGGTGGCGAACTTCTCCACCAGCACGGTGCGCAGGCCCTCGGACGCGCCGTAGACCGCCGCGCCGAGCCCGGCCGGGCCGCCGCCGATCACGATGAGGTCGTAGAAGTCGTGCTCGGGGATGGTCGCCAGGTTGACCTTGGCCGCCACCTCGGCGTTGGTCGGCGTGATCATCGGCTCGCCCTCGGCGGTGATGAGCACCGGGAGGTCGCGCCCGTCCGCGCCGGCGGCCGCGAGCAGCCGCTCCCCTTCCTCGGTGTCCGAGGAGTACCAGCGGTAGGGGACCTGGTTGCGGGCAAGGAAGTCGCGCAGTTCCGCCGACGGGGCGGACCAGCGGTGCCCGATGAGCTTGGCCTCCTTGACCGGCTTGCGGTCCTCGCGCTGCCAGGCCTTCAGCAGCTCGTCGATGACCGGGTAGAGCTTCTCCTCCGGCGGGTCCCAGGGCTTGAGCAGGTAGTGGTCGAGGTCGACGATGTTGATCGCGTCGATCGCGGCGCTCGTGTCGGCGTACGCGGTCAGCAGCACGCGGCGGGCGTAGGGGTAGACGTCCATCGCCCGCTCGAGGAAGTCGATGCCGGTCAGGCCGGGCATCCGGTAGTCGGCGAGCAGGATCGCGACCTGGTCGCCGCGCAGCTTCATCTGCCGCAGCGCCTCCAGGGCCTGCTCGCCCGACTCGGCGCGAACGATCCTGTTCCTTTCGCCGTAACGCCTGCGCAGGTCGCGCGCGACGGCGCGAGACACACTGGGATCATCATCCACAGTGACGATCACCGGCCGGAGTTCGGCTTCACCGGAGGGTCGGGTCATGCCCCCATGGTAAGCAGATGCCGATATCGCGAGATACCGGCCCGCACCCGAAGGCCGTCGAGGCCCGGACGCAGCGCGGCTACACCCGAGTGCTTGCGGGCTTCTCGGCCACCCCGCCCCACATCGTCGACTTGCCCGCGGCGTCCTCCGGCCGGTCCGGCCGCCACTCGGGGCAGCGGATCACGCCTGGCTGCACGAGGTCGAGGCCGTCGAAGAACGCCGTCACCTCGGCCTTGCCGCGCGGCTTGACGCGCTGCGCCATGAGCTGGTTCAGCCTGGTCGCCATGCCGGCCATCGCCGTCGCCTGGATGTCGGCGGCGGGGTGAGAGATCACCAGGTAGCTGCCGGCTGGCACGGCGTCCATGATGCGGCGGACGAGTTCGTGCGGGTTCTCCTCGTCCGGTACGAACTGAAGGACGGCCATCAGCACCACGCCGATCGGCTCGGTGAAGTCGAGGATCTCCGCCGCGCTGTTGAGTATCTTCTCCGGCCCGCGGATGTCCGCGTCGATGTAGGCGCACTTCCCCTCGGCGCTGCTCGTCAGCAGCGCCCGCGCGTGCGCGAGCACCATCGGGTCGTTGTCGACGTAGACGATCCGCGACTCGGGCGCGAGGCCCTGAGCGACCTCGTGCGTGTTCGCGGCGGTCGGTATGCCGGTGCCGATGTCGAGGAACTGCCTGATGCCGCGCTCCCGGACGAGGAAGCGGACCGTGCGGCCGAGGAACGCCCTGGTGTTCCGCACCGAGGCGACCATGTCCGGCAGCTGCGCGACCGCCTCGTCGCCGGCGATCCTGTCCGCCTCGAAGTGGTCCTTACCGCCAAGCCAGTAATCCTGGATGCGGGCGATGTGCGCGACGGACGAATCGATGGTCCGCATGGTGGAGCGCATTTGCTCGGCCGTGGCCGCGCGCCGCCAGTCGCCATTGTGGGTCATGGTGTCATCAACCGTTCATCGTGCTGAAAGGCCCCGACTTACCCGCTATCTCTAATATCCACGCTCACCGATCACATTCAACAGCGGCTCGCCGGCCGCGAGCCGGCCGAGTTGCTCGCTGACCACCCGGTAAGAGCGCTCGCGCCCCTGGATGACCGCGCCGCCCACGTGCGGCGTGAGCAGCAGCCCGGGAGCCCGCCACAGGGGGTGGCCCTCCGGCAGCGGCTCCGGCTCGGTGACGTCGAGCGCGGCCCTGATCCGGCCGCTGGTGAGCTCTTCGAGCAGCGCCTCGGTGTCGACGATCACCCCGCGGGCCGCGTTGACGAGCAGGGCGCCGTCCTTCATGGCGCGCAGGAAGTCCTTGTTGACGAGTTGCCTGGTCTCGTCGGTGACCGGGACGAGGATGACGACGACGTCGGCCGCGCCAAGGAGCCCGGGCAGCTCGCCGATCGCGTGGACGCCGTCGCGGGCGTGCCGGGCGACCCGCTCGACCGTGACCTCCCAGCCCGCCAGCCGGCGCTCGACCGCCGCGCCGATGTCGCCGTAACCGACGATCAGCACGTGCTGGCCGGCGACCAGCTCGCTCTGGGCGGAATCCCAGCGGCCGTCGCGCTGCGCGACGGCGAACCGGGGGAAGTTCCGCAGCGCCGCCGCGATGGCGGCCACCGTCCACTCCGCGGTGCCCGCGGTGTGCGCGCCGCGGGCGTTGCAGAGCGTGACGTGCGCCGGGACGTAAGGCAGGATGTGGTCCGCGCCCGCGGAGAGGATCTGGATGGTCGTGAGCCTGGGCAGCGTGGCGATCTTCCTTATCCACTGCGGCCGCGCGCCGAGCGGCAGCACCACGTACTCGACCTGGTCCGCGGTCTCGGGCAGGTCGTCGCCGCCGGCCCAGACGTCGGCCTCGATGCCGGGGGGCAGCGGGCCGAACTTCTCTAGTGCGTCGGGCAGCCATACCCGTGTCAACGTGGTGCCTCCGGGGTCCTTGGTCACAGGCCGAAGTCGGCGCGACGGTCCTGCGGGACCAGGTCGGCGTACTCGGGGTGCTTCTTGATCCATGAGCCGATGTACGGGCAGAACGGCAGGACGGCAAGCCCGCGCCCGCGCGCGTCGTCGAGGCTGAACCGCGCCAGGTGCGCGGCCAGGTGCGCGCCCTGGAAGGCGGGCTCCATCTGGGTGTGCACGAGGCTGATCACCTGGTCGTGATCACCCAGCCGGTACTCGACGAAGCCGGCCAGTTCGGTGCCGACGTGCAGCTCATACCGCGACGCGGCCGGGTTGTCGGTGACGACCGGCGCGTCGGTAGCGGCTGATTCCATGATCGTTACCATACGCCGACTTACCGGACAGGCCCGAGCAGGGCCCGCAGCCGCGAGCCGCCGGGCGGCTCGCGGCTGCTGGCCGCGGCTGCTGGCCGCGGTAGCGGGCCGCGGTAGCGGGCCGCGGTAGCGGCTCGCGGAATCGCTAGACGCCCGCCGGGACCTTGACCCGCACCTGGCCGGCCGTGTCGGCCGCGCGGGCAACGGGCTCGCGGCGCTGCATCGGGTCCTGGGCGGCGCTGATCACGACGACCGGGCAGGGCGCGCGGCGCAGGCAGGCGCGGATCACCGGGCCCGCCGAGCGCAGGGCCCCCGGCACGTCGCTCGATGTCCCGAGCACCAGCATGTCCGCGCCGTCGCAGCGGTCGAGCAGGACCCGGGCGGGGAGGCCGTCCACCTCCTCCACGCGCACCTCCGCCCCGAGCGCCAGGTCAGCCTTGACCGAGCGGACGAAGTCGTCGACGTCGATGGAGACATCGTCGCCGGTGGACAGCGCGGGCACGGCGTAGCTGGCGAGGCTGTGGCAGTGCTCCTCCCGCACGTGCACCGCGTGCACCTCAGCGCCCCGCAGGGACGCCTCTCGGCAGGCCCAACGAAGCGCCGCGATGGATTCGACGGAGCCATCCACTCCAACGACGATCCTTCGCACAGCAGGAACCGACATGCCGGAACCCCCTCAGTACCGTTCGCCGCCTGACGCGCCTGTCCGCCGTCCCCCGGGCGGTTTCAGTCAGGGGTTTCGTTCTTTCCAAGGCATGATGTTAATCCGGGTTCCCGGTATCGCACGAGACCCCGCGACGAGATTTTCCCAAGTACGCGCAGCTCAACCGGCTCAAGTTGAGAAGATTACACTTCGATAACTCTACATATAGGGGCATAAGCCGCGAATCGGCCGGGGCGATCGGGCGGTTTTGATTTGGAGTTACATGTGCGACTTCGCTCGGTTGCGGTGGTGGTCGTTGCGGCTGGGGGCGACGGCAGCGCCGGGGAGTGTCGTGCCCGTGTGCCGCAGGGTACCCACGTGCCGGGCGGCGTCATCCTCGACGCGCCCGATTTTGCCGGTGTCCGGCTTCATTGTCGATGAACCGCACTACCAGAACGGGGCAAGTCGGGCGAGAAAGTGGTCGGTTCATCGACAATGAGGATGTGAGTGACTAACGGGACTGGAGTGTATTCGCAGAGCACTCGTCGGGGACGAGACCGGCACGGTTCAGCTGCTGCACGCACAAGCTGGCCGGGGGGCGTCACCCCGGGATGACCTCCACGTGGCTGCCGGCGCGCCCCTTGCGCACGTGGACCTGGGCAGGGACGCGCTGGCGGAGTTCGGTGACGTGGCTGACGATGCCGACGATGCGGCCGCCGGCCCGCAGGCCGTCGAGCACGTTCATGACCTCGTCAAGCGTGTCCTCGTCCAGGGTGCCGAAGCCCTCGTCGATGAACAGGGCCTCCATCCGGGTCCCGGCCGACTCGGCCGTGACGACGTCGGCCAGGCCAAGGGCCAGGGCCAGGCTCGCCTGGAACGTCTCGCCGCCGGACAGCGTGGCCGTGTCGCGGTCGATGCCGGTCCACGCGTCGCAGGCCAGGAGGCTGAGGCCGGCCTTCGCGTTGCCCTTGCGCGCGTCGGAGTGCACCAGGGAGTAGCGGCCCGCGGTCATCGTGAGCAGGCGCTCGCTCGCCGCGGCGGCGACCTCTTCGAGCCTGGCCGCCAGGACGAAGCTGGACAGGGTCATCTTGTACTGGTTGGCGGTGCCCGTGCCGTTGGCCAGGTCGGCCAGGTGGCGGATCTGGCCGGCCCGTTCGCGCAGCGGCCGCAGCGCGTCGAGGGCGGCCGCGAGCAGCGGCGTGAGCTCGGCCAGCTGGTCAGCCCGCAGGCGGGCCTGGCCGTAGGCGTCGACCGCGGCGGCGTGCGCGTGCTGTGCCGCCACGGCCGCATCGGTGGTCGCGTCCACCGGGGCGGGCGGGTCAAGCTCCACCCGCAGGTCCGGGTCGGCGAGCAGGTCGGCGACCGCCGCCGCCTTGGCGAGCGCGTCGGCCAGGGCGTTCGCGGCGCCGATCGCGGTCTCCAGGTCACCCGCGCCGCCAAGGCCGGCGGCGAGGTCCGCGCGGCGCGCGGCGGCCCGGGACCGCGCCGCGGCGGCCTCGGCCAGGGCCGCGCCACGCTGCTCGGTCAGCTCGGTGAGCCTGGCCCGGTCGGCCGCCATGGCCGCGTCCAGCTCATCGAGTTCCCGCTGCAAGCCGGTGAGGCGCGCCGCGGCCGCCCCGAGCCCGGCCGCCGCGGCTTCCCGCCCGGCCGCGTCCGACTCCGCCGCGCGCGCGGCGCCGGCCAGGGTCTCGGCGGTCGTCCCGGCCGCGGCCGGCGAGGCCGCACTCTGATGGAACGCCGCACTCTGATGGAACGCCGCGCTCTCCTGGAACGCCGCACTCTGATGGAACGCCGCACCCTCCTGGAACACGGACGCCGGGAACGCGGCGCCGGCCGCGGCGAGGCGCCGCGCGAGGTCGCCGAGCACCGCGTCGACGGCGGCGACCCGCTGCCCCGCCTCGTCGGCGGCCCGTGACGCCTCGGCGGCCAGCTTGACCGCGGCGTCCTCCACGTCCCGGCCGACCGGCGGGAAGGACGCGGCGTCGACGGGGTCCGGATGGTCGAGCGAGCCGCAGACCGGGCAGGGGCTGCCGTCGGTCATCGAGGCGGCGAGTTCGGCCCGCATGCCGTCGATGCGGGCGGCGCGCACGCGCAGCGCCTCGGCCTGCGCCGCCAGGGACTCCTCGCGCGCGTTCAGGTGCGCCTCCCGCAGCTCGCCGCGCCTGTCGTGCTCGGCGACGAACGCGGCCAAGTCGCGCGCGACCCGGCGGGCGGTGCTCGCCCCTTCCGCGGCCGCGGGGAGCGCCACCGCGGCCTCCCGCGCGGCGTCGCGGGCTCGCTGCGCCGGGTCGCGGGCCGCCTGGCGCTCCAGCGCGTCCGCCCGGGCCCGGTCGAGGTCGCCGGCGAGGCCAGCGGCGCGCGTGCGCGCCGCCGCGGCCGTCTCGTCCTCCGCGTCGGCCTGGCGGGCCAGGGCGCGCAGCCCCTCCAGGCGGCCGGCTTGTGCCTGCTCTTCCTGTGCGGCGGCGTGCAGCGCCGCGGGTTCCTGGCCGAGACGCGAAATCTCTGGTGTGCCGGCTTCCAGTTCTGACCTGCGGGCGAGCGCGTCGCGGCGGCGGCGCTGGCGGTCGGCCAGTTGCCCGGCAAGGCGCTGCGCGTCCAGCGTGGCATCGAGGTCGGCTTTACGGCCGGCGACCAGGGCGGCGGCCGCGTCACGCTGCTGCGCGGCCGCCGCCGCGAGCGCCGCGGCCCAGGCCGCCTCCCCGCCGGGTGCGGCGGTCTCGCCGTTGACGGGAGCGGTGCTGGCAGGAACGGTGCTGGCAGGAACGGTGCTGGCAGGAACGGTGCTGGAAGGAACGGTGCCGCCCGCGGCCTGCGCTATTCGCGCCACAAGCTGGCTGACCGCCTGCTCGCCCGCCGCCACCTCCTTGTCCGTCGACCGGCGGCGGTCCGCGAGCCAGTCCTCCACCCGGCGGAAGCGGTCGGTGCCGAACAGCTTTTGCAGCAGCGCTTGCTTGTCCTTCGCGTCGGCGCGCAGGAACGTCGCGAACTCGCCCTGCGGGAGCAGGACCACCTGGAAGAACTGGGCGGCGGACATGCCCATGAGGTTCTCGATCTCGGCATCGACCTCGCCGATCCTGGTGGACTTCGATTCCCAGGCGCCGGCCGCGGAGAGCTCGGCGAGCCGGACGGAGGCGGGCTCGGTGGTGACGCCGGTGCCTGACTTCTTCTGGCGGGCCTGTTCCGGCTTGCGGGTGACGCGCAGGCGGCGGCCGCCGATCGTCGCCTCAAGCTCGACCTCGGTCGCGGTGCGCGCGGCCGCGTGGTCGGAGCGGAGCCGCCTGGCGCCGCCGCGCTCCCCTGGCACCCGGCCGTACAGGGCGAACGCGATCGCGTCGAGCAGCGTCGTCTTGCCCGCGCCGGTCTCGCCATGCAGCAGGAACAGGCCCTCCAGGTCGTCGAACGCGACCTCTTCGGTCCCGGCGAACGCGCCGAAGGCCGTCACCCGCAGCCGGTGCGGTCGCATCAGGGCTCGCCACCGTGCCCGGCCGCGGTGAACGCGGCCGCGAGCAGTTCGCGCTCGCCGGCGCTGGCCGCGCTGTCCCGCACGTGCCGGACGAACTCGGCCGCGACCGTGAGGTCATCGCGGCCCTTGACCTTCTGCCCGTAGCCGCGCGGGTCGGCGATGACGCCCTCCGGCTTGAACTCGAGCGTGAGGATGTGCGGGAACCGGGCGCGCAGCCGCTCCATCGCCCCTTCTGGGCGGACGGCGTCGGTGAGGGTCACCGCGACGAAGTCGCGCTCGTGCGCGTCGTGCGCGCGGGAGGCGAGCAGGTCCTCGATGCGGCCACGGAGGACGGCGAGCCGCCGGTAGACGGGCGCGGTGACCCACTCCGCGCTCGCCTTGCCCTCGGCGCCGACCTCGACCAGCCAGGTGCCCTTCTCATGGTCCTTCTCAGAGAACGAGTAGGGCAGCGGCGAGCCGGAGTACCGCATATTCTCCGCCAGGGTCTGCCTGCCGTGCAGGTGCCCGAGCGCGACGTAGCTGAACCCGTCGAAGACGCTCGCGGGCACGTAGCCGATGCCGCCGACGGAGATGTCCCGCTCGGAGCCGCTGGCCTGCCGCTTCGCCGACTCCCCACGCTCATGCTCATCGCGCCCGGCGGTGACCCACGCGTGCGCGAGCACGACGGTGCGGGTCGCCGCGCGGGCCGCGGCATCAGCCCGGATAAGGCCAAGGGCGGCATTCAGAACGGTTGCGTGGCTGCGCGTGTCCGCCCCCGGCTCCGCGTCCGCGGCGTTGGCCAGCCCCAGGGCCGGCTCCAGGTAGGGGACGCCGTACACGGCGACGCCGCCGCCCGCGCCGCCGTCGCCGGTGAGCAGCACCGGCTCGGCCAGCGCGGCGGGCCTCGTGCGCAGGTGCACGCCCGAGGCGTCGATGAGCGCGCTGTTGACGCCGAGCCGGCGCGCGGAGTCGTGGTTGCCGCTGATCAGGATCACCCGGGCGCCGGTCGCGCGCAGCCGGGCGAGCGCGTCCTCGTACAGCGCCACCGAGTCGACCGGCGGAATCGCCCGGTCGTAGACGTCGCCCGCCACCAGTACCGCGTCCACCCGCTCCGACCGCGCCGTCTCGACGAGGTGGTCGAGGAACGCGGCCTGCGCCTCCCTCAGGTCGAACCGGTGCAGCGACCGCCCGAGGTGCCAGTCAGAGGTATGCAGGAACCGCATGCCAAGGACGGTAGCGAAGCCCCCCGACATTCGGGCCGAGGCGCACCGCCCCGGTCAGCGGCGCGCGCGGGCCCGCGACCGCTGCGGCCAGCGCCACGCGGGCCCGTCGAACGGCTCCTGGCCGGCCACGCGGGTCTCGCCGAAGTCCTTGACCAGCTCGATCGTGCTCGCGGCGACCGCGGCCGCGTCCGTCGCGCGGTGCAGCGCGTTGATCAGGGTCTGGGAATGAGAGACGGCGATGATCTGGGACCGTGTCGCCGCCGCGGTGATCAGCTGGGCCAGCGGGGCGAGCAGTTGCCCGTGCAGGCTGGTCTCCGGCTCGTTGAGCACGAGGAGGCCCGCCGGGCGGGGCGCGAGCAGGGCAGCGGCCCACAGCAGGTAGCGCAGCGTGCCGTCGGAGAGCTCGGCCGCGCTCAGCGGCCTGAGCAGGCCGTGCTGGTGCAGGCGCAGCCCGAGCCGCCCGGCGCCCTCGCTCTCCACGGTGACGCGGCTGCCGGGGAACGCCAGGTCGACGGCCTGGTCCAGTTCATCGGCGGCGCCGATCTCGCGGATGGTCTGGAGCGCGGCGGCGAGGTCCGCGCCGTCGGGGCTCATCACCGGCGTGCGCGTGCCGACCTGGCTGACCCGGGCCGGCGCCGTGGCGTCGGTCCTGATGTGGTCGTAGAACCGCCAGGACCTGACCTGCTCGCGCACCCGCAGCACCTCCGGGGCCTGGCGCGGGTCGGCGAACTCGCTCAGCATGCTGTCGTACGGCCGGATCTGGTACGGCTCCGACCAGGCGCCGTGATCGCCGCGGATGCGCACGATGCCGTTGTCCCGCTCGCAGAGCACGCCCGACGGGCGCAGCAGCGGTCCGTTCCATATGCTTTCCCGCTTGATCTCCGGGTCAAGGGCGAATGCGCCATTTCCGCCGCCCGCGGGGAAGCCGAAGTCGATCGCATAGCCGAACTCATCGCCGCCGAAGCCGAGCCGCAGGGACACCGGCCCGGCGCGCACCACGGGCTGCACCGGGTAGGTGCCCTCGCGGACGGCCCGCCCGATCGTCTCCGGCCCCGCCCAGAGCGTCGAGGGCAGGCCGCCCTCCCTGGCCAGCGCGGCGACCGCCCCGTTGCGGGCCGCGTCGGTCAGCAGCCGCAGCGCACGGTAGAGGCTTGACTTGCCCGTGCCGTTGCCCCCGGTCACCACCGTGAGCGAGGCGAGCGGGACGAAGACGCGCCGCAGCGACCGGTAGTTCTCTATCGCCAGCGTGGCTATCACCAGCCCGACGCTACTCCGGGGTGACGCCGGCCTGCGGGCCGAAAAAATCGTTAGCTCGCGAAATGAATCATCTCTTTACTGTGTTACAGAGCTTTGGCTTGGAGTGGGCCTGGCGCCGACGGCGGCCCGGGCCTGGACGGGAACGAGCGCGACGCGGAGTGACGTTGAGTAAAGGCGGGACACGGCACGACGGTGGTCAGCCATCCAATGAGGCCCGCTGGATGCAGCGGCTCGCGGCGTACTGCTGGCGGTTCAAGGGCGACGTGATCATCTCGACGGGCGGCGCGCTGCTGAGCGTGGCCGCGCTGATTGTCATCCCGCTGCTGACGCGGCTGGTCATCGATGACGTCATCGTCGCGCGCCGGGAGTCGATCTGGCCGCTGGCGATCGGGCTGCTCGCCTGCGCGGCGGTCAACTTTGTCGCCGTTTACTGGCGGCGGTACTACGGCGGTCGCATGGCGCTCGACGTGCAGCACACGATGCGCGTCGAGATGCTGGAGTCCCTCGAGCGGCTGGACGGGGCGCGACAGGACGAGATCAACACCGGGCAGCTGGTCAGCCGGTCGATCTCTGACATCAACCGGGCGCAGATGTTCCTGCAGATGGTGCCGATGACGCTCGGCAGCCTGTTCCAGTTCGTGTTCTCGCTGCTCGTCATGCTTGTGCTGTCCCCGCCGCTCGCGCTGGTCTCCCTCGCGGTCGCGCCCGCGCTGTTCTTCATCACCCGTGCCTCGCGGAAGAAGCTGTTCCCGGCCAGCTGGAAGGTGCAAGAGCAGACCGGCGAGGTCGCCGCGATTGTCGACGAGGCGATCGGCGGGGTGCGGGTCATCAAGGGATTCGGCCAGGAAGAGCAGGAGATGCGGCGCAACGAGGGCGCCTCGCGGATCCTGTTCGCCGACCGGATGCGGATGATCAGGTATACCGCCAGGTACAACCCCGCGCTCACGGTGATCCCGTCGTTCGGGCTCGTCGGCGTGCTCGCCCTCGGCGGCTGGCTGGCGATCCACGGCGACGTAACGCTCGGCACGTTCCTTGCCTTCGCCAGCTACCTGGCCCAGCTCACCGGCCCGGTGCAGGCCCTGGCGATGATGATCACCCTCACGCAGCAGTCCCGGGCCAGCGTGATCCGGGTGTTCGAGGTGATCGACTCCAAGCCGGTCATCACCGAGAAGCCGGATGCCGTCGACCTGCCGGACGACGCGAACGGGGTTACGTTCACCGACGTGCGGTTCGGCCACGTGCCGTCCCAGCCGGTGCTGCGCGGGCTGACGCTGGACATCCGGCCAGGCGAGACGCTCGCGGTGATCGGCCCTTCCGGCTCCGGCAAGTCCACGCTGTCCCTGCTCCTCCCCCGGTTCTACGACGTGACCGGCGGGGCCGTGCAGGTCGGCGGGTACGACGTCCGCGACGTCACCGAGCACTCGCTGCGGTCCGCGATCGGCATGGTGATGGAGGACAGCTTCCTGTTCTCCGACACGGTCAAGGCCAACATCGCCTTCGGGTGCCCGGACGCCACCGACGAGCAGGTCTTCGCCGCCGCGCGGATGGCCGAGGCGGACGAGTTCATCCGTGAGCTGCCCGACGGCTACGACACCGTGGTCGGCGAGCAGGGGCTCACCCTGTCCGGCGGGCAGCGGCAGCGGGTGGCGCTGGCCCGTGCACTGATCATGAGCCCGCGGATCCTGGTGCTCGACGACGCCACCTCGGCGGTCGACCCTCGGGTGGAGGCGGAGATCCACGCCGCCCTGCACCAGGTCATGGCGGGCAGGACCACGCTGCTCATCGCGCACAGGAAGTCCACGCTGAACCTCGCCGACCGGATCGCGGTGCTCACCGCCGACGGCCGGCTCGCCGACGTCGGCACCGATGCCGAGCTCACCGAGCGGTCCGAGCTGTACCGGGTGCTGATCGCCGGACCAGATGACGACGCCGAGGGCGCCGATGTCGCCGAGCTCGCCGCCACGCTCACCACCGCCTCCACCGAAGAGGACGACGGGGCGGCGGCCGCCGACTACTGGCGGAAAGAGGCCGCGGCGGCCGAGCGGCGCGACCGTTCCGCGGGAAACAGAGCCGACGGCAGGCAACCCGGCCACGGCCGCACGGGGGGCGGGGGCATGCTCGGCTCGGTGCCGGCGAGCCCCGAGCTGCTCGCCGCGGTGGCCGCGATGCCGCCGGCCAGAGACGAGCCGACGGTATCGGTCGCCGAGGCACGCACCCCCGACTACCACTTCACGCTGCGCAAGCTGCTTGGGTCGATCGCGCCGACGCTGGCCATCGCGCTGCTGCTTGACGCGCTCTTCGCCGCGGGCAACCTCTTTCTGCCGATCCTCGTGCGCAACGGGGTCGACAACGGCGTCGAAGCCAGGTCCTTCGCGGAGGTGGGGCTGACCTCGCTGATCGGTGTGGCCATCGTGATCGCGGTCTGGGTGGTGTACCGGACCGAGACCATGGTCGTCGGGCGGAACGGCGAGTGGATGCTCTACATCCTGCGGGTCAAGCTCTTCGCGCACCTGCAACGGCTCGGCCTCGACTTCTATGAGCGCGAGCTGTCCGGGCGGATCATGACCCGGCTCACCAGCGACCTGGACGCGCTCGCCACCTTCCTGCAGCAGGGCCTGGTCACGATGGTCAGCTCGGTGCTCACCTTCGTCGGCGTGCTCGCGGCGATGGTCGTGATCAACGTCCGGCTCGGGCTGATCGTGCTGGCCATCGTGCCGATACTGCTCGTGGCCACCGTCCTGTTCCGCATCCGGTCCGGCCGGGCCTACACCGAGGCGCGGGAGCGCGTCAGCATCGTCAACGCGGACTTCGCCGAGAACGTCGCCGGGCTGCGGGTCACCCAGGCGTTCAGGCGTGAGGCCAGGAACATGGAGCGGTTCACCCGGCGGTCTTACGGCTACCGGGTATCACGGACGCGGGCGCAGTGGTACATCGCGATGTACTTCCCGTTCATCCAGACGCTGTCCACCACCGCCACCGCGCTGGTGCTCGTGGTGGCGGTCGGCCAGATCCGCTCGGGCGCGCTGCCGATCGGCGCGCTCATCGCGTACATGCTGTACATCCAGATGGTGTTCGCGCCGATACAGCAGCTCTCGCAGGTGTTCGACAGCTACCAGCAGGCCTCGGTCGGAATCGCCCGGATGAAGGACCTGCTGCGGCAGCGGCCGTCGGTCGTGCCGACGGCCGAGCCGGTCCCGGTACCGAAGGCCGGCCTGGCCGGGCTGATCGAGCTCCAGGACGTGCGGTTCGCCTACCAGAGCGGTTCCGCGCTTTCTGACCACGGCGAGCGCCAGCACGCCGCGGCCGCGACGCGGGCCAGCCGAGGCTACGAGGCGATCACCGGCGTCTCCTGCATCATCACGCCCGGCGAGACCGTGGCGCTTGTCGGCCAGACCGGCGCGGGCAAGTCCACGATCGTCAAGTTGATGGCCCGCTTCTACGACGTGACCGACGGCGCCGTCCTGGTGGACGGCGTGGACGTGCGCTCGTACGACCTGACCGAGTTCCGGCACCGGCTCGGCGTGGTACCGCAGGAGGCGTACCTGTTCAGCGGGACGGTGGCCGAGTCCATCGCGTACGCGAAGCCGTGGGTGACGGCCGAGGAGATCGAGGCGGCGGCGCGCAACGTGGGCGCGCACGACATGATCGCGGCCCTGCCTGACGGCTACGACCACGAGGTGGGCGAGCGGGGCCGCAACCTGTCCGCCGGCCAGCGCCAGCTGATCGCCCTCGCCCGCGCCGAGCTCGCCGACCCGGACATTCTCCTGCTCGACGAGGCGACGGCGGCGCTCGACCTGCGGTCCGAGGCCGCCGTGAACGCGGCCACGGAGCGGCTGGCATCGCGGCGCACGACGATCGTCGTGGCCCACCGGCTGACCACCGCGGCCCGCGCGGACCGGATTATCGTGATGGACCACGGCCAGGTCGCCGAGGTCGGCTCCCACGAGGAGCTCCTGGCGAACAACGGCGTCTACGCGCGCCTGTGGGCGGCGTACATCGGCGAGACGGAATACGCGGCGTAACTCCTGCGCCGAGTTAAACGATGCTCGATGTAACCGGTTCAGATACCGGACCATCGTTACGATTCCGACCATGCTTCCCGCCTGGTTCTGGCGAATCGTGTTCACGGTCGCGGCGGTGGTGCTCGCGGCCGGGGTGGTCGGGGGAACGAGCACCCCCGCGTACGCGGACACCTACACCAGCTACCTGGTGACCCAGCTGCACGCCGACCCGGTGTACATCACCGCGTATGCCGATGACGCGACCCCCGCGGACGCGGCGGAGATTCAGCGGCTGCTCGCCCGGGTCCCGCTGAAGGCCTACGTCGTCGACGACATCGCGGCCGGACCCGATGGCGCGCTGCAAGACGACGACTTCGCGGCCGTGCTGCACGATCAGCTCGGCGGCCAGCTCTACATCCTCGACCGCAACGGCACCGCCAACGACGCGACGGCGACCGCCTTCGGCACCTCGCTGCCGGTGGCTGACGCGATGCAGGCGGCCACGTTCGAGCTCGACGGAGACCCGTCGCTGGTCCAGGTCGTGCAGCGATTCGTCACGATCCTCCTGTCAGGCAAGACCGAGCAGGATCTCGCCACGGCGGATGCCCAGGTCCAGCGGGACGCCAACCCGCCGGGAACATCCGCCTGGGCGGTGGCGGGCGCGACGGCCGGCGGCGCCGCGGTCAGCGGCGCCCTCCTGCTGCTGCGGACGGCGCGCCGCCGCAGGAGGCGGCACCCGCGCCTGCGGCCGGACGCCTTCCGGCTGTCGGCGGCGGTAGGGCTCGTCGGCCTACTCGGCGGGGCGGTCGCGGCCCATCCGGCCGCCCCGGCCGCCGGCCCGCCCACCAGCGCGTCGGACGGGATCGGCGTGGTCGCCGCGTCGCTCACGCCGGCCAGCCCGCTGTACGTCGACCCCGACATGGCCTGGATATTCACCGCCGCCCAGGTCAAGCAGGTCACCACGGCGCTCAAGGCCGCGCCGTCGCGGATCTACGTGATCGCGGTGCCGTTCAACACCGATGAGGATTCCGCCGACTACGAGAGCTATTTCCTTGACCAGCTCTACGACCGCACGCACCGCGATGGCACCTACCTGATCTTCGGGCCGCCCGGCGACATCTTCGACGCCGAGTACCAGGTGCCAAGGGACATCAGCCTGCCAATGAACACCGAGTTCGGGCCGGACTCGATGACCACCCCGGCCCAGATCGCGGCGAGCACCCCGGGGCGGCTGCTGTCCCTGATCAAGCTGATCGATTCCTCCCCGGCGGACTCACAGGCCGCCGGAATGCCGATACCTGAGTACTCGGCGGGCGAGTTCCCCAGCGGGCAGCCGCTGCCCGACCTGCCCGCCGTGCTGAGCGAGCCGGCCGCCTCGTCGACCCCGATCATCACGGGCGGGATCGTCGGATTCGTGCTGCTCGGGCCGCTGCTGACGCTTTTCTGCCTTGGCGGGATCCGGGCCGGGCGGCGCGGCCGGGCCAGACGGCGGGGCTGGGGAGACACCTACGGTGACCCGGGGAAGCCGGTGGAGCGCATGCCCGCCGCGCCGCACGACGAGTGGCTGCTCCGCCGCGCACACGGCGAACTGGCCGAACTCGGCCGGATGATCGCCGCGAGCCATGACGGTGCCGCCGGCTGGGCGCGCGGCTGTGACGACTACGACGCGGGCATGCTCGCGGCGGCCGGCGAGGAAGCGGGCGCCGGCGCCGCCCCGATCGACCTGGCCGGCGCGATCGTGCTGGCCCGCGACGGCCGGATGGCGCTGAAGTGGGGCATCGACGAGCCACCGCCACCGTGCCTGGTCAACCCGCTGCACGGCACGGCCGACACCGACGTTCCGCCGGACCTCGCGCGCCGCACGCCGGTCCTGCGAGACCTGCACCGCGCGCGACGGGGCCGACCAGTCCCGGTCTGCCGACGGTGCGCCGAACTGGCGGCCGAGGCCCGGCTGAAGACCAACGGCGGAATCACCGGCGGCGGGGTGCCTGGACAGCGGTTGCGGGACCGGGTGCTTCTGGTCAGCCACGACGGGAAGCGGCAGTGGTACGACGAGTTCGCCAGCGTGTGGCGGGACCAGTCATTCGGCGCGGCGGGCCCCGGCCTGCCCCAAGCGGTAAGGGAGCACCTCGGTGTCAGCTGACCGGCCCGTGTCCCGCTGGCTGGCCGCCGTTGTCATGGCCGCCGCGTTCCTGCTGGCCGCGGCGGCGCCGGCGGTCGCCAGCCCGGTGGGCACGGCTGCCTCGCCCGGGCAGCGGATCGCCGCGAGCCTGCGCACTTCCCCGCTCTACGTAGACCCCTCGCTGGCGTCCGCGTTCCCGCCCAGCGTGCGGACGAGCCTGATCGCGGCGATCCGCAAGGCGCCCGTGCCCGTCTTCGTGATCGTCGTCCCGATGATCAACGGCGGCGGCTGGAGCACGGGGAGCCAGCTCGCCACCATCGTCCATAACGCCCTGGGCACGCCGGGGGTCTACCTCACGCCCGACGCGGAGTTCGGCGGCGACATCGACGCGTTCACCTGGCCGTCTGACCCGTCCGGGACCGACGCCCCGCCTTATCACGCCGCCGACGCCGCGCAGGCGGTTAACCTGGCGCCGGACGCACAGGACACCACCCTCGCCGGCAAGTTCTCCCAGTGCATCGCGCTGATCAGCGATGGCAGGGCGGTCTCGGCGGACAACGCCGCGACCCGTGCACTTGACGCGCCGCGGCCCGCGCAGGCGACCAGCGGATCCGGCGGCAGCGGCGGCTCGCCGATCGCGCTGATCGTGATCGTCGCCGTGGCGCTGCTCGGCGGCGGCACGGCGGGCCTGCTGCTCGTCCGCCGCCGCAGGCGCGGCGGCCGGGGTCCGTCACCGTTCGTCAGCCCGCACGCCGTCTTCTCCGCCGCCAGGTCCGCGACCGAGGCAGGGCTCCGCACCCTGGCGCAGCAGCAGGTCATCGCGCTCGGGGAGCTTGTTGAGCGACCAAGCGCGGGCGTGCTGCCCGACGCGGTTCAGGAGCAGGTGGCCAGGGCGCTTGATGCCTATGAGGCGGCGGGCAAGGTACTCGACGCCGCCACCGGCGTCCCCGACCTGGCGGGCACGCTGGTCCTCACTCACCTGGGCCGTGACGCCATGGCCGCGGCGGACGCCCTGCGCTCGTCTCCCGGTGCGCCGCCGCCGGCGGCGAGCCCGCTGTGCTTCTTCAACCCGCTGCACGGCGTGGCGGACCGCGCGATCCGCTGGCGCCCGCTTGGCGAGCGCCAGGCGCTCACGGTGCGAGCCTGCGCAGAATGCGCCGCGTCAGCGGAGAATCACCGGCTTCCCGATGTGCTGACCGACCTGGTGGACGGCCGGGAGGTCCCCTACTACGAGGTCGCACCCGAGCGCAGCGTGTGGGCGGCGACGGGCTACGGGCAGCTCGCCACCGACCTCGTACAGCGGATCCTGACCGGCGGCGGCCACCCGGCGCGGTGACGATCCGCGGCCGGCCGTTCAGCGCCCCGTCCGCGCACGTCGTCCCGGGAAAGTTTGTGCGATTTTATTGCTAGTCGCATCTCGCCATCGGCACTCTCCCGGCTTTGCGCAACCAGTTTCCACTTCGTCCGCTCATCTCGATCATTGCAATAACCTGCTAGCCCATTAACATCCTCGCCAATATCACTGTCTTCCCAGGTCAAATGACATGTATTTGCGCACGGGAAGCATTGGCAAAGCGTTGCCAATGCCAAAGACGGAATGCCGACGGTGGCCGCCATGGTGCGAATGCGCCCGAAAATCGGGCGCCGGGATATTCCTTAGGCCAACGGGAATTCCTGTCGTACGATCGAAGGGTGAAGATCACGATGAGCGTGACTCTCGCCCCAGAACTGGCCGAGGCGATCAAGGAGTCGGCGGAGCGGCAGGGGCTGTCGTTCGACGACTGGATCGTCGCGGCGGCCGGGTTCAAGGCCGTCGTCATCGCCTGTTGAAGCGGCGCCGACCGGCGGCGCGGGCGGGCCGGATCCTCGCTTGTCCGCGCCGCCGGAGGCATGGAAAAATCGTTAGCTCGGGAAATGAATT
>Ga0335075_10005002_pt1 | contig 20639 bp, 21 predicted proteins | sample Lox_Sample_24_FD_206723 | JGI IMG/M metagenome (GOLD analysis project Ga0335075, IMG submission 206723) | Soil microbial communities from Loxahatchee National Wildlife Refuge, Florida, United States - Lox_Sample_2.4 | ecosystem: Environmental > Terrestrial > Soil > Wetlands | place: USA...
CGAGCTGCGCTTGACCCGGAGCTGATGGACCGGATGGATGCGCAGCACGCGCAGGTCAACGACGCCGTCGCGGCCGTTGGCGCGGAGCTGCCGGCGTGGACAGCGAGCGCGGACGCCGCCGCCGGCGAGCGGATGGCGGCCGTCATCGACGCCACGATGCCGACATTGATCGAGCACCTGGCTGAAGAGGAGCAGCAACTGCTCCCGATCGCCTCGGCCACGCTGACACAGAGGGAATGGGACGCGCTCGGCAAGCACGGCATGAACGCAATTCCGGTCACGCGGCGGCTGGTCATCCTCGGCCACATCACCGAGGAAACCAATGACGCGGAACGGCAGAGGTTCATGCAGGTCGTGCCGGCCCCAGCTCGTCTGGCCTACAAACTGATCGGCCATCGCCAGTTCACCCGCGAAACCACCGCGATCCGCAGCTGACCCATCTCGCGACCGACACCACAGCCCGAGCCTTCGCTGGGGCTGTGGTGTCGATCGCCTTCAACGCCGCAACGTCCCTGCGGCCGCCCGGTGTCTTATGAACACTGATGGCGGTTCAGGCCACTGAGACAACTTGCCGATGACTGCGGCCACGCGACTGGATCAGGCGGAGATGACGTGTTCGGCGGGCTCGCGACCGGTGTGGAGGTCCCAGTAAAGGCGTGCGATGTCGTCGGGATCCTTGAGCGGGGCGCCTTCGGGGGCGCCTGGCGTACCGGCGATCCATGTGCCGATCGCAACATGGCCGACGTAGACACCTCTGTCGGCCAGTGCACCATTGAGGGTGAGCGCCCATTTGCGCAGGGCCGCGCCTGCCATGCCGGCACTGACGAATACCGGCGCGGGTGTGACCGAGGAGGCGCCAGTGGTGTACAGCAGTGTTCCGGTGCCGGCGGCCAGCATGGTCGGCAGCACCGCGCGTGTCGCGGTGATCGCGCCGTAGCAGGTGCATTCGATCTGCGGCCGGAGGTTGTCCATGGTGACGTCCAGCGCTCCGGTGTTGCGTAGGGTCTCGGTGGTTCCCGCGCCTGGGCTGGAGTAGTGCAGCACGTCGATTCCGCCGAACCGTCCCGCGGCGTTGTCCAAGGCTGCGGACAATGCGGAGCCGTCGGTGACGTCGGCGGGAAAGCCGGCCGCCGTGACATCCTCGGCCGCGAGTTTCGCGGTGAGCTCACCGAGTCGGTCCTTTGAGCGGGCGATCAGCGCGACATCGAAGCCGTGGGCGCCGAAGACCTTTCCGAGGGACAAGCCGAGGCGGGGCCCGGCGGCCACGAGCGCGATTGCGGGCATGGTGATCTCCATAGATGAGGGTCGTGCGTCGGCCATGCTGGTGAGACGGCCTCAGCTCATCACCGCTGTACGCACTGCGTCCAAGACCGGCCGGGCTGCGACCGATAACCTGGAGGAATGGACCGGCTCGAGACTCGGGAACTGGCGTACTTCCTGGCGGTGGCCGACGAACTTCACTTCGGCCGCGCCGCTGCCCGGCTGGGCATCGCGCAGCCCGCAGTGTCCAAGACGGTCCGGCAGCTGGAACGCAGACTGGGCGTCACCCTGTTCGAGCGGACCAGCCGCGCGGTCGCGCTGACCGATGCCGGCCGGGTACTCAGCCGCGAGGCGCGCGTCGCGTTGGAGGCAGTGTCCGCCGCCGCACTGCGAACGCAGCGGGCTGGCACCCGCGACCCGCGCCTGATCCTGGCCATGAAGCCCGGCGGCGACGCGGGCCTGCTCCCGGCCATCCTCGCCGCATACGAACGCGAGCCAGGGGTGTTGCCGGTCGAGGTGGTCTTCGGGGCCGGCCCATCTCGCATGCTGCGCGTAGGGCAGGCCGATGCCGCGCTGCTGTACGCGCCGCCCGACGATCTGGGTGGGCTGGACACGGAAACACTGCTGACTGAAGCACCGGTCGCCGTGCTGCCCGCCTGCCACCCACTCGCGCAACGGGCGAGCCTCCAGATGGCCGACCTGTCGGGCGAAAACCTGCACCGAAAGCCCGCCGATCCCGGTGCGATGAAAAGCATCAGCGAACTGATGCACCTGATCGCCCTGGGACGCAAGGTCGCCGTACTACCCCGGGTACTGACCAGGCCGTTGCGCGACGACCTCATCACCGTTCCGATGGCGGACCTCCCCCCGGTCGTCCTGCTGCTCGCCTGGCCCGCCGACAGCACGTCCCTGTCGGTCGCGGCCCTAGCCCGCGCCGCTGTGGCCGCCATAGGCTCCAACGCATCGCCCGCGATCATCTGAATAGGTCCGGCGCCCAGTTGGACATCGTCGACCGCGATACCACTCGGCGTCGAGCCGTCGGCCTCACCGTCGATCCGATTCAACCAGCGCGCATGCCCTGCGCCACTAGTGCGGCAAACCCGGCGCCGAATGTTTATTGCCGACTGCGAACGCGGGAACCCGTCATCGCGATCAGGTCAGAGCGTTGTGGATCTCCCTCGAGATCGCTCGTGCCGACCGCCATCTTTGCGAACGCGACGTCGCCCAATTTCGTAGCTTAAGGCCAGCGGGTCGGCTTGAAGTCCCTCAACGCGCGGCCGGAATCCTTACTCCGCCGGGGCTCGCAACATCAGGCCCGGCCAGTTCGTCATCGGATCGTTCATGGCCTCCGACAGCACCTGCCCGATCTGCCAGGCCGGCTACCAGAGCCGCTGCGCCCACGTCGAATACGTCGGAGCCGGCGGCGCGCAGGCCGAAATGCTGCGCGTCCCGCTCGCCGACGGAACCCTCGTCGCCACCTCCGCCACGCCACCACACTCGCTGGTGCCAGACCTCCTCGCCGCCTCCGACGTCCTGGGAACAGCATGGTTCGCCGCCGCCGCCGCGGAAGCCGGCCCGGCCAAAACCGTCGTGGTCGTCGGCGACGGCGCCGTCGGACTCCTCGCCGTCCTAGCCGCCCGGCAGCTCGGCGCCGAGCAGGGGCTGCCAGGCCTGTCTGATCCATACGTGAACTTGTGCGGTTTCTCAGCCGATAAAGGTCTCGACAACCCGGATAAACTTCGCTGCGTCCTGGAACCAGAAGGCGTGGCCGGCATCGTCAAACAGAATCAGCTTCGCGCCGGGCACGCTGCTGGCTAGGAGCCGGTCGTTGGCCGTCGCGATGAAATGATCGGCGGTTCCGCCGGCGACCAGCGTGGGCACCCGGATCTCTCCCGCCAGCCGGCCCGCTGCGTCGTGCCCTGCCATCCATTGCAGAACTGCGTGCTTCTGGCTGTGAATCGTCGCGGCGGATGGCCCGTAGTAGCTCTGGTAGTGCCCGACAGCGCTGAGGAAAGCCCCGGCTGCGGCGGCTTGATTCTTCGGGAAGAGCGAAGCCGCCTGCTTCTTGGAGCTCAGGCTGAACACGCTGAAGGTGTAGGCCGGGAGCGGCACTGCCTTCCCGGTTCCTGGTGCGGTGGCCGCCAGGATCAGCCGGCTTACCTGCGCCGGATGGGTGACGGCCAGAGCTTGCGCGATCATGCCTCCCATGGACCATCCGAGCACGGCCGGGTGGCGCAGCCGGAGCGCGGAGATCAGGGCGCTGGTCTGGCGGGCCATGGCGGTGATGCTCAGCGAACCTGGCGCCGAGACCGCGGAGGTCCGGCCGATCCCGGCGTTGTCGAAGACCACAACTTTGTGGTGGGCAGCCAGGGCGTCGACGAAGCTGGGCGGCCAGTCGTCCATGGAGTCACCCCCGCCCACGATGAGCAGCAGCGGCGGCCCGCTGCCCAGCTCGCGGTAGCCGACCGTCCCGTCAGTGGTGCGGACGACTTGTATGGGCGCAGTCAGTACATCCGGGCCGCTGCTCGACCCGCATCCCGCCAGAACTACTGCCGCGCAGCACCCCGCCAGCATCCAGCTGACCCGGAACCTCATAGGCACCACCCAGGCCCGCATCATTACAACCTGCTTCCTGGACGAGCAGCCCCGGTGGGGATCCAGGAACCCTTCTCCAACCCGAGGACCGGCGGAAGCTGAATCCGACCGTCATCACGAGGCAGTGAATCCACAGCATTCCGGTAGCTCTCGGCCCAGTTAACCGCGTCCAGAGCGCGTTTGTACAGCTGGTGATAGGTGCGTGATGCCACTGCGGGATGCATCGCCGGCTTGCGTGATCGCCGCGCCGGCACGGGCGACCGCAGCGAGTCACGGATTGCCAGGATCACCGTCGCGAGCGACCATTAACCAGCCCCGTGGCGTGCTGCTCAGCGCTGCACCGGCCGAGCGTCTTGCTTAACCGGTTTCCGCCACGGCCGTCGGCGGCGGACTGGCCGGCCACCACGCGGGATCGTGCGCAGGTCGCCGGGCAGTTGGTGACCGTATTCAGCATGACCAGAACATTGCTCTCTACCAGTTTGACCGCGGGCGTTGACCTGCGCACCGTGCAAGAGCAGCTGGGGCACTCCAGCATCGTCCTGACCGCCGACACTTACACCTAGGTCGTGCCCGAGGTCGCCTGGCTGGCCGCCGAGAAGGTCGCATCGCTGATCAACCGAGCCGGCTGCCTGGTGCCTGGCACGCGCCGGCGCCGGCGGCGCCAGACCACGCGCAGGCGGCGGAAACGCGGCAGGCCGCGCCCGGCAGCCCGGTCACGGGCACACGCCGGACGGCAGATCGGACGCCCGCGCCGCCGCACCCCTGCCGGGCCGCGTTGACCTGCCTGTCATCAAGCGCCTCACAGGCCCGATGGGCACCTGCCCCAGGTCGGCAACACAGGAAGCTAACTGAACACGCGCCGCCTGGCTCGCCCGGAGCGCCAGGCCGTGTTGGACGCTGCGCGGCGAGCGAGCCCTCCCTGGTGGCGGCTCGGCGGGCGCCGGACCGGCCAGGCCGGGCCCCGCAACGGCTTCAGTCCGGCCCCGAACAAGATCAGCGCCGACGCCACCGGAGGGCATCGGCGCAGGTAAGTACGGGTCAGGGTCTTCACATTTGGCTGTGACCTGCGGGAATTGGCATTGGCCGGAAGGGTAACCCACAGGTTAAGCGGCTGGTGTCCGCGGTGTTATGGGCTGGTCTGCCTGGTTCGGCGGCGTGCTGTTGCCGGTTCGCGGTTCCAGCGGGGGTCTGCTTCGAGTGCGGTGGCGCCGAGTTGTTCGAGGCGGGCGAGCAGGTCGCGCAGCCGCCGGTCGTTGTCGATCCAGGCCTGGTAGTCCTGGCGCTGGGCGGGGCTGAGCCACCGGCACACGGTCTTGGCGGCGACCTTGCGGGTCCATTGCCAGTACGGGCCGTGCAGCTTGGGCGGGTCGGCGCGGCAGGCGCAGCCGTCGCGGCCGCAGCGGGTGCGCCGTTCTGTGATGGAGCCGGGCAGCACCATGCCGGTGGCGGCGATGGCGGCCAGCTCGTCGGCGATCTGGCGGGCCTGGGCCTGGTGGCTGGCGGCGACACGCACGGTCTCAGGGTGGCACGGGTCCGTGATCCGGGTCATGTCTTACTGTATATCTACAGTATGAGTGCGGTTGCCCGGCCTGACGGCGACGCCGGCTATGTCGCGGCGTGGCGGCCGGTCTCGGTGAGCGCCGAGGCGGCCGTGTTCGCCCGCGCCGTGGTCAGCGGGTGCGGCCCGCTGGGCCGGGACCGGGCCAAGAGCCTGCTGTGGGCGGCCGGGAAGCTCGCCGGGTACGGCATCGGGCTCGGCCTGGATCCGGTGCCGGGGGTGCTGTTGCACCCGTCGGTGATCGAAAGGTTCACCGCGCACTCCCCGGGGCTGTCCGGCCCGGCCCGCCGGACGCTGCGCACGAACCTGCGGTTTATCGCCCGGGCCGTGGTGCCGCAGCTGGACCCGGCGGATGCGCCGCTGCCCCGCGAACGCGCTAAGACTCCCTATACGGCCGCGGAGATCAGCGGGTTCCTCGCCCTCGCAGCCGCGCAGCCGGGCTGATCCGCTCCGACCTGCGCAACGTGCGCGGCACCGACATCACGCGCCGGTCCGGCGGCGTGATCGTGCAGGTGCGCGGCGGCCGCGCGCCGCGCGTCGTGCCGGTGCTGGCCCGCTATCACGACGCGCTGCTGGAAGCCGCCGGGTTCGCCGGGGAGGCTTTCCTGACCGGCGGCACCGACCCGGCGCGGCGTAACCTGGCCAACCCGCTGACGGCGTCGCTGGCCGGCGGGGCCGGGCTGCCGCTGCTGGACACTTCCCGGCTGCGGGCGACCTGGCTAGCCGACGTCGCGGCGCTGATCGGCCTGCCCGCGTTCATGCGCGCGGCCGGGATCACCTGCTGCCAGCGGCTGGGCGACATCACCGCCGCCCTCGACCCCGGCGGCGAGGAACACGCCGTCGCGCTGCTCGGCGGGCAGCGGTGAGCATCCCGCTGGCCGCGGCCGAGGACATCATCGACACCTCCGGCACCGCGCCGCGGATAGAAGCCCTGCTGCCCGGCGGCGTCCGCGCCCGGCAGCTGACCGTCCGCACCTTATTGCCGGGCATGCTGCTCGCGCTGGCCGACGGCCGGCCCGCGCACCTGACCCGCGTGCACCAGGCGCTCACCTCACGACCCCGGGCCGGCCAGGCAAGGCTCGGCGTCACCGCCGGCTGGAAAACCGGACCGCACCAGCTCACCTACCGCCAGACCGAGCACACCTTCCGGCTCATCACCGCGGCGCTGGGCAAGACCGAACCCGACGGCGCCCCGGCCGAAGTCCTGCAGGCCACCTGCGACCAGCTGCTGGAAGCCAGCATCCCGCCATTGCACAAGAACGCCTCCAGCTCGCTGGCCGCGGACTGGACCGACATCGAGTCCTGGTCCCGGCCACCCCGCCACGGCACCACCACCTGCGCTGATCCCGAAGCCGCCCGGGGACACCGCAACTCCAACCTCCCCGGACCCAAAGGCGAGATGTTCTTCGGCTGGTTCCTGTCCGCCGCCGTCATGGCACGCCAGGACAACGGCCTGCCCGTGCCCGAACTCGCCCGCCGGATGACCGTCAGCTCCTGCCGCCTCGACCCCGCCCGGGCCCTGGCCGCCGTGCTGACCGCCATGCCCGCCACCGGCATCAGCCTCGGCGACATCATCGCCGACTCCGGCTACGCCCACCGCGACGCCGGCGCGTGGGCGATCCCGCTCCGCAACGCCGGCGCCAGCCTGGTCCAGGACCTGCACCCGCACGACCGCGGACCCCGCGGCACTCACCACGGCGCCGTCATCGCCAACGGCAACCTGTACTGCCCCGCCACGCCCAGGCCATTACTGGAACTCGGCCCGCTGCCACCCGGCGCCAGCAGCGACGACACCGGCGCCCACGACGCACAGGCAGCCGAACTAGCCCGGCACGAACTCGGCCGGCACACCACCGACGACGCCGACGGCTACCACCGCCTCATCTGCCCCGCAGTGACAGGCAAGCTCCGCTGCCCGCTCCGCCCCGAATCAATGACCCTCGGCCGCGACCGGCCAGAGATCCTGTCAGCCCCCGAGCACCCGCCGGCCTGCTGCACCCAGCAGACCATCACCATCGGACCCGAGGTCGCAGCCAAGACCCGCCAGAAACACCACTACCCCTCCCCGGCCTGGCGGCACTCCTACAACAGGCGCACCGCCGCCGAACGAGCCTTCGCCACCATCAAAGACCCCGCCACCACCACCGTCGCCCGCGGCTGGTGCCGGCTCACCGGCCTGACCCCGCTCATGCTCTGGGCCTGCTGCCTGCTCGTCGTCCGCAACCAGCGCATCCTCACCGCCTGGAACAACCGCCAGGCCAGCAACGCCCGCCGCGCCGCCGCCGGACTCCCGCCCGGAAAACGCCGCAAACGCCGGCCCGCGCCCGCCGCGGCCTAGCCGTCAACACGAACTCCTGCTACGCGCGCCAACCCGCCTGACCGGCGCGCCCGATGGCAGCAACACCCCCCGGCCAGCAGCCCGCCGCGCCCCGCAACGTCACAAACTCGGCCCCGAAACAACTCCGGCCGCGCCCCCTCACGCGGACGCGGCCTCGCTATCAGACCCAAATGTGAACATGGAGCCTGGTGAAGTGTGAACACCTCTTGGTGGAGCTAAGGGGACTCGAACCCCTGACCCCCTGCTTGCAAAGTACACGCCGACAGACCAGCACCGGCTCTGACGTGCGGTTTCTTGCCAATGGAACTGCCGGCAAACCGCTATTGGCCGGGACGGTTGCACAGGAGATAGCTACAGAGGCACGGTCGGCGCTCGGACTCGGCCATCCCTCCGATCGGCGCCGCTTGATTCCTTGTCAAGACTCACGCGCAAGGGTGGCGCGTGCGCCATCGCCTGGCGACGCGCCCGGAGGGCGCGCCCTTGCACGTGATCTTGCAAGGCTTCAAGATGAGGCGCCCGGAGGGACGGCCAGCAGCATCCCGCCCTGGACATGACTGATCGGTTATAATTGCTACCGTGGCATGGGAGATAACGCTCCATCACGAGGTCGAGGCCTGGTACCTGGCGCTCTGCGAGAGCGACCCTGAGACCGCCGACCTCATCGAGGATGCTATCGACCAGCTCGCCGACGAAGGCCCGGCACTGGGTCGGCCGTTAGCTGACCGGGTGAAGGGAAGCCGCTACCACAACATGAAAGAACTGCGGCCGCCGTCGTCCGGCAGCACCGAGATACGGATGCTGTTCGCCTTCGATCCCAGGCGCGAGGCAATCTTCCTGGTAGCCGGCGATAAGGCCGGTAACTGGGATACCTGGTACCGCAAGGCCGTCCCGCTGGCTGACGATAGATTCGCCCAGCACCTGGCAGAGCTAGAGGCAGAGGAACACGACAGGCAATGAGTGACAGCTACTCCAGCTGGAGCGACGTCAAGGCCAGCGGCCGTGCGGCTGACCCCCGCACTGAGGAAGAGCAGACCGCCGGCAAGGCAGCGGCACGCGAGCGCCGCGAGGCATACGTCCGCGGGCATCAGCTGGCCGAGATGCGCGCCGCCGCCGGGCTCACCCAGGCCGAGCTGGCTGAGAACCTCGGCGTTTCCCAGGCCCGCGTTTCAAAGATCGAGCATGGCGAGATCTCCGGTATCGACGTGGTGCGCGCGTACGTGTCCGCGCTCGGCGGAAGCATTGACGTCGTGGCCCGCATCGGCGACCGGAGCTGGAAGGTCGCCTGATTGCGCGAGAGATCAGGCAACTCGCCCGCCGACGAGCTCCTCGACGGCGGCTCACCGTACGGATGCTCGCCCTGCTGACTCACCATCCGGTGCGGGGCGTATCAAATGGCAGCTGCACGCCGGCGCCGCCGTGGCGCGTCAGCGCGGCAGACGGCGCCTAGCGCCGCAGCGGGTTCCTACCTGAACGTCGGCTGCCTCGGTTCCGGCGCGCTCCGCGCGCCCTTGAAGGTGTACGTAGAGCAAGTTCTCACAGGACGGGTCGGGTCGAATTGAAGCGCCGCGTCGCGACGTCACCGAACTGCGTCTCCGCACCACGTCACTGATAGGCACCGATGCCAGAGTCCTGACAACGACCAGCGCGACCTGGGCCACATCGCTTCTCGTCCGGTCGCACTGGCCGCCCGCAACAAGTAGCCGATGACCGGACGCCGAGGATGCCGTCAGCGGAGGGTCTCGACCCACCAGGCGATCGAGCGTCGGACCGCGTCTCGCGCCTCGTCGGTGTCGTCGACTGTTTCGAATCCGTGGTGGCCGCCAGGCACTTCGATGACGTCGACAGCACGGTGCTCGGCCGCGCAACGGTCGAGCAGCTCCGTACTCGCCGCGACGATCCAGTCGAAGTCGTACTCGGGCAGGACCAGCAGGAGGGGGATGTCGCTGAACTCGGCAGGAACACTGGCTGGAGGCAGAACGAGGTCGTCGACATCGGGATGACCGACGGCTGCGTAGGTGCCCGCGACAGCAGCTACACCCCACGCGGACGGCTCTGCGAGCACCGAACCCATGAAGAGACCTCCGGCCGAGAAGAACCACATCCCGAACCGGTCCGGATCGACAGGAGGATGCGCTCGCAACGCTGCGGCCGCGTCGCATATGTCCTCCTGCGCCGTGCCAAGCGTCTTCTCGTCGACGAATCCATGCTCGAACATCCCGCCGACAATTCCCGCCTGCGCCAGCAGCGCGCCGTACCCCCGGTAAGCCGGCCAGTCAGGCGGCCGCACCTCGCGGTCGCGCGGAACTGGGCCTCCGTGCACCATCAGCACGGCCGGCGCGGGGGTTGAGGCTGGCAGGTAGAGGTCGAGCACCCCGGAGTGCTCGGGCTCTACGATCTCGTGGGCCAGGACGAATCGCTGCAAGTACGGCGGGAGTTCTGGCGTGGCGCTGCTCATCGCGCCGATCCAAGCACTTTAAACCGCTCGTCGTCGAATGCTTTCTAGGTCTGCCGCTTGCCAGCACGTGCGGCAGTCCGAAGCGTCCGCGAGCAACTAGGCAAGGGGCTGTGCCAATATGCTCGCGTGGATCCAAACCAAGCCCTCGTACCGCCTTCACCCGCCGGGCTCGTTAGCGAGTTTCACGAGCACGTTGGTGCTGCCATCCGTACACGGCCAGCCATTGCCGTGCCCGGTGCGGTCCGTAGGTGCGAGTTCATCGAGGAAGAAGCCCGCGAACTGCGAGCGGCCGTGGAAGCCGGCGACCTCGTAGGCGTAGCCGACGCGCTCGGAGATCTCCTCTATGTGGTCTACGGGGCTGCTCTGCACTTCGGCCTCGACCTCGACGCCGTCGTCCAAGAAGTGCATCGCTCCAACATGACCAAGTCACCAGCGGGCGATGGAAAGGCCGTCAAGGGTCCTGGATACCACGCACCAGCCCTTGGCTTCGTACTAGGCGACGGTGTGTTGTAAGGCGCTTGACCAAGTGCGCCGAACGGCCTAAGTCGCGCGCCTGGCTTGATGGCCGCAACGGCGAGGTATCCTCAGCACATGGCCGGTCTCGGCCATTTCCTGAAGGTTGTATCTGGCGCTGTTTTGCCGGGCCGCCGGGTTGATGCCCACGTGATGGCGGCGGCAATCTGATCTCCCTGGTGTGCGGGGACAGTGCGATCTGAAGCAAGCTGACCGGCCGCGCAGCATGCGCAGTCGCCGGTCCGGTGTCCATCGCATCTCAGACATCCTGCATCGCTGCTGCGAAGCGTCCAAGCCTCCATGCCAGAGGGGAGATCGTGCCATGTCCGCTGAAGGTGCAGAACGCGGCCGTGCCTGGCGCGCGGCGTCACGGTTGCCGGTGGTCTGGGTTCCATGACAGTCCCGGCCGCTGCTCTCAGCAGCACCGACGACGGTCCGCAACCGGTACTGGCTGGTGAGCTGCTCGCCCTAGCCTCAGGCGATGACTTCACCCGCTGGGAGCAGCAGCTCACCGCGACCGGCAACTGCGTCAACCCGGTGCGTCTGCGCGGCCGTATTGACGCGATCGACCGCGCCACCGGCAACCGAGCCAGCCTGTACAACACCGCCACCGAACCTGGCGGAGTGCTGCGGCTGGCGTGCGGCAGCCGCCGCGAGGACGTCTGCCCGCCCTGCTCGCAGGTCTACAAGGGCGATGCCCGGCAGATCATCCGGTCCGGGCTGACCGGCGGCAAGTGCATTCCCGACTCGGTAGGCACGCATCCGTTCGTGTTCGCGACGCTCACCGCGCCGGGGTTCGGCCCCGTGCACACCACCCGCACCGGCCGGCGCAGTCGCAAGACCGCCTGCCGTCCTCGCCGTGACGCCCATCAACGGCGCTGCCCGCACGGCCGCGATGTGTCCTGCCCTCGTCATCATCCGGAAGGCGATCCTCGGCTGGGTACGCCCATGTGCCCGGACTGCTACGACTACACCGCGCACGTGCTGTTCAACGCTCTCGCCCCTGAGCTATGGCGGCGGTTCGTCATCTATCTGCCCCGCCATCTCGCACGGCTGGCCGGGATCACTCAGGGCCAACTGGCTCGCGAGGTCCGGGTCCGGTTCGTCAAGGTTGCCGAATACCAGCGTCGCGGCGTCATCCACTACCACGCCGTCATCCGGCTCGACGCTTCTGGTGACAGCCACCGGCCACCGCTTGGCCGCTACACCACCCAGCTCCTGGAACAGGCGATCCGTGCGGCAGCGGCCGCAGTCCGGTACGACACCGCTGGGCTCACGGGCGATGACTCATCACTGCGCCGCATCCTGCATGTCGGCCCGCAGACTGACGTCCGCACCATTCACGATGAGGCCGGCCTGCCCGCCACCGGAACAGCGCTGCCCGCCAGGGCGGTCGCGAACTATATCGCCAAGTACGCCACCAAGGCCGCCGCCGCGCCCGGCCTACCCGCTCGGCCGGTTCGCTCCGCTACCGATATCGCTGCGCTGGCCTGCAGCCAGCACTACAAGCAGCTCATCGCCACCGCCTGGACCTTAGGCAAGCACCCCGCTGCAGCGGCATTAGCACTCAACCGCTGGACCCACACCCTCGGCTACCGCGGCCACTTCCTCACCAAGTCCCGCTGCTACTCCGTCACCTTCACCGCGCTGCGCCGCGCCCGCATCGACTATCGCCGGGCTCAGCGCCATCCCGGCGGCGAGCGCGACCCGTGGGGCCGACACCTCGATGAACGCACCGTGCTGACCGTCTGCACCTGGATGTATGCCGGAACCGGGCACGCCACCACTGCCGAACGAACCCTCGCCATCGCTTCGGCCGCCCGCGCCCGCGAACAAGAACGCATCGCACGAGAGGAGACGTGGACGAGCTAACCCCACCACGAAGGAGACATTCAGATGGACAAGGACAAGCTGCTCTACCGGCCCAAGGAAGCCGCTACCGCGCTTGGCATCAGCAAGTCCGTCCTGTACGGGCTGATCCGGGCTAACCGGATCCGCTCGATCAAGGACGGCAAGTTCCGCTTCATCACCGCCGATGCCCTGCGCGAGTACGTGCGAACAATCGAGCGCGACTATGAGGAAGCGATCTAGATGCCAGCGAACCAGCCCGGCAGGCGACGCCGCCTCAACGGCGACGGCTCGGTCTACAAGCGCCAGGACGGCTACTGGGTCGGCGCGTTCTACGCAAGGACAACCAGCGGCGCCAGCAAGCGCGTCGTCGTCTACGGCAGTAACCTCGACGAAGCTCGTGACAAGCTCGGCAAAGCCCAGTACCAGGCCCGTGCCGGGGTACCTGTGCCCGACCAGCCGTGGAGACTTGGCGAGTATCTCGACTACTGGCTCGAGAACTTCGTTAAGCGCACGCGACGTCCGGCCACTTACGCGCTCTACGAGATGAACATCCGTCTGTACCTCAAGCCGGGCCTCGGCGGACGGAAACTGACCAGCCTCTCCGTCGCCGACGTCCAGTGGTTCCTCGGCCAGCGACTGGAGAAAGGCGACTCAGTCCGGAAGGTGCAGGTCATGCGGACAGTGCTCAGCTCGGCCCTGACCCGTGCCGTCCGCGAGGAACTGATCGGTCGCAACGTCGCCAGACTTGTCGAGCTCCCCTAGTGGCGGCCCAAGCCAGCTCGCCCGTGGACCGCGGACGAAGCCACGAAGTTCCTGGCCGCATCAAAGGGCGACCCGCTGCATGCGGCCTTCGTGGTCTTAGTCCTGTACGGGTTGCGCCGAGGTGAAGTCCTCGGCCTGCGCTGGAGTGACATCGACTTCGAGACCGGGACCATTCACATCTGCCAGCAGCTACAGCGCATCCGCGGCCAACTGAACCTCGGCCCGGTCAAGACCCACGCCGGACAGCGCAACCTGCCGCTCCTGAACCTCGCCGACCAGGCACTCCAGGCACAGCTAACGCAGCAGGCCAGCTACCGCCTCGACATGGGCGCGGCCTGGCCCGACACGGACCTGGTCTTCACCACCCGCACTGGCCGGCCGATTGAGCCGCGGAACTTCGTCCGGTCCTTTCGGCGTATCTGCGACCAGAACAAGATCCGCATGATCACCGTGCACCACGTCCGGCACACGGTTGCCTCGCTCCAGTTAAGACCTCGCCGTCCCGGCCCGCGACGCGCAGGTCATCCTCGGCCACTCCCGGCTGGCGGTCACGCTGGAGATCTACACCCACGCCGACGAGCACGCCCAGCGCGAAGCCCTGACCCGGCTCCATGGTCTCTTCGACCGCGCTAGCGACTGACCCGTTGCTACAAAATGCAGCTACAGACGGGCACTCGACATGACTCCTGGCGGACAAAACGCCTGGTGGAGCTAAGGGGACTCGAACCCCTGACCCCCTGCTTGCAAAGCAGGTGCTCTTCCAGCTGAGCTATAGCCCCAGAGTTTTACCGGTCAAACGGCCTTAATGTTACTTCGCAGTTAGCTGGGCAGGCCAAGGACCCACCTGACTAGCGCGAGCCCCGTGCAGCCGAAGGCGCAACGAGGGCCTCCGTTTTGCACAGTTCCGTCCGTCACGGAGGTGACTCTATCTGAGCGGAACCTGCCGCTGAGAATCCTTCCGCCGCGGCCGGTCTCGCTCACGCCCACGTTGTCCCGTGCGGGTACGGCATGACCTCGAATCCGAAACTGAGCGTGTGAGCTAGCGCCCCGAACTACGGCGCCCGAAGGGCGCCTGTGCAGGAACGTCAACGCTCGCCGGGTTGCCCGAGTCCGGCTCAGGCGCAACGGGCCGAGCCGTCGCGGGCTGAGGCGGCTTCATCCAGCCGGAATCACCGTTCTCGCTGGCGGCCCACACGTCCGGCCGGAAGGCAGCATCGCCCGCGCCCATAACCGCCGGCAGGTCCGCGATGCTTTCGAGCACGTCAGTAGCCCCAGCCGACCGCAGCCGCCGGGCAGGGTGTGGTCCGGTCAGAACCCCGGCCACAATGCTCGCACCGGACCTGCGGCCGCCTTCCACGCCAGCCCCGGTGCCGTGGATAACCGCGACCTCGCCGACCGACCCGGTGCCCGTTCGCAGCACAGCCATCAGCACCAGATCGGGTGCGGGAAAGCCCCTCGGTACATCGTCTGGGCTCAGCGCGAGGTCGATGTGGCAGCCCAGCCCAGCGGCATCCACGACCCGGTCAAGAACCCGGCGAGGCAAGCTTGTCAGCACGCACACTGCGATCCCGGCAGCGCGGAGCTGATCGAGAACCTGAACCGCGCCGGGCACGGGATGAATCGCGACCCTGCCGACCGCATCGGCAAGCGCGCGGTCGAAGGCGAGCTGAGCTGCCTGAGCGCGAGCCTCGTTGTCGGGAAACAGCAGCCGGAGCACATCAGCGGCGGAGCGGCCACGAGCCTGATGAACCTGTGACATCCGCCGCGCGAACGCGCTTGTACCGCTGACGACCCCCTGGGTTGCAATGGCCTCAGCGAAGGAGCGCTCGACCAGGCCTTCGTCAGCGACCAGGGTGCCGATCAGGCCGCAGCAAGCGAGCGCGATGCCCGGTTTGTCTGTAGTGCCAGTCATACGCAAGACCGACGGGCAGGTCAGTCGTCAGCTGTGGTCGCCTCGGTCCACAGGTCGAGCTCAGCCCGGTCTGCCTTGACCTTCCGCCATACGGCGAATGCGCTGAGTCCGAGCAGGACTATCACGAGCAGCTTCTTCACGGTGCTTGATCCTTCCGGGTCCGGCTTCCGGGGAAGGCGGCTTCTGATGTTCACGTCCCCTGAGATTCCTGCAGCCTAGCAAGCCTGCGTTCAGCGTGGCCGGTCCACGCGTGCCTCGTCCCACACCGGCCCCGCGGACTCGTAGACCGTGCCGTCGCCGCCAAACACCAGGAACCGGTCGAAAGACTTCGCAAACCATCTGTCATGGGTAACGGCCACTACTGTGCCCGAGTAGAACTCAAGCCCGTCCTGCAATGCCTCGGCGCTGGCCAGGTCTAGGTTGTCGGTCGGCTCGTCGAGCAGCAGCAGAGTCGAGCCGGCCAGTTCAAGCAGCAGGATCTGCAATCGTGCCTGCTGACCGCCGGACAGCGTGCCAAACGGCTGACGCGCGCAGCTTGTCAGCTCATAGCGGGATAGGGCAGCCATCGCCTCGTTGATGAGCAGCGCATGTTCGGTCATCAGGATCTCCAGGGGAGACCGGTCGGCCAGATCAGGCCGCGCGTGCGTCTGGGCGAAGATCCCCGGCACCACCCGGGCCCCGAGCCTGGCGACCCCCCGATGCGCGACCGACTCATCGCCAGCAAGCATGCGGAGGAAATGCGACTTGCCTGAGCCGTTCGACCCGAGGACGGCAACCCGCTCGCCGTACCAGACTTCGAGATCGAACGGCCGCATGAGCCCCGTGAGCTCCAGCCCTTCGCAGATCACCGCCCGCTTGCCGGTACGGCCGCCGCGCAGCCGCATCCGCACGTTCTGCTCCTTCGGAGCCAGCTCAGGCGGGCCTTCTTCTTCGAACCTGCGGAGTCTGGTGACCGCCGCCTGGTACCTCGAAGCCATATCCGAGTTGTAGGACGCCTTTTGCTTGTACATCAGCATCAGCTGACGCAGCTTCTCATGTTCTTCGTCCCATCGGCGCCGCAACTCGTCAAGCCGGTCGTTGCGCTCTCGCCGCGCCTGCGCGTAGCTGGCGAACCCGCCGCCGTGCACCCAGACATGCCGGTCTTCGACCGTGATGATCCGCTCGGCGCAGGCGGACAATAGCTCCCGGTCATGGCTCACCAGCAGCACTGTCTTGGCCGTCGCGGCGAGTTGCCCTTCCAGCCAGACCTTGCCGGGCACATCCAGGTAATTGTCCGGCTCGTCGAGCAGGAGGACTTCGTCCTTGCCGCGAAGCAAGGACTCCAGCACCAGCCGCTTCTGTTCGCCGCCGGACAGCGTGGCCACTTCGCGCCATTGACAGCGGTCGTAGCCGATCCCCAGCGCCGCCAGGCAGCTAGCGTCGAAATGGACCTCGGCCTCGTAACCGCCCGCGTCGCCCCACTCCGTCAGCGCCGTCGCATAGCGCATCTGGGTCGGCTCATCGTCTCGTTCCATCATGGCCAGTTCGGCGGCGTCAAGCCGCTGTGCCGCAGCCTGTACCCGAGGTGCCGCAATGGACAGCAGCAGGTCCCGCACCGTGGTGTTGTCCCTGATGCCGCCGACGAACTGGCGCATCACGCCCAGCCCCCCGCTGGAACTCACCGTGCCCGACTGCGGCGTCAGATCACCGGAAACCAGGCGCACCAGAGTGGTCTTGCCCGCCCCGTTCGGTCCTACCAGGGCTGCCACGATGCCATCACCGACCCGGAAGGAGACGTCATCGAGCAGCACCCGGCCATCAGGCAAGGCGTGGCTCAGGTGCGCCGCCTCCACATGGCCCATTCGAGTCTCCAGTTTCCTATGCCTGCGGGTATGGCTGACAATAACTGCATGGACCCCCAGGGTTTCAACGCAAATTCCCGGCTCCGGGCCTCCGACGCTGACCGCGATACCGCTGCGGCCGTCATCAATAATGCGCTGGCCGAAGGCCGGCTTACCGCGGAGGAGCACTCCGACCGGCTGGATGCCATCTACGCCGCCAAGACGCATGCCGAGCTAGTGCCGCTGCTTGACGATCTGCCCGGTCAGCAGGTCATGACGCCGCTGTCGGCCGCGTCGGGCGATCTCGCGGTGCCCCGGCGCCACGGGCGCATCGTCACGATCTTCGGCGGCGCCACCCGCAAGGGCCCCTGGCATGCCGAGCCGGTGATCGAAATCCTGACCGTATTCGGCGGCGTCGAGCTCGACTTCCGGGATGCCGTACTTCCGGGCAAGGAGGTCATCCTGAAGGCGACCACCGTTCTGGGCGGCGTCGAGGTTGTTGTCCCGCCGGAGATGCGGGTCGTCGACAATGGCATTGCCATCCTCGGCGGCCGGGAGGTCACCGGTAACCCAGGTGAGGCAGCCAGCCCGGATGCACCTGTGCTTCGGATCGAGGGCGCGTGCATTCTGGGCGGCATGGAGGTCAAGCGCAAGTCGCGCAAGCGCAAGGGCGGCAAAGACGACGCCCGTGCAGCCGTCGGCTACGTACTTGGCCAGGTCCGCGACCGGCGCCGTGAAGTCCACGAGCAGATCCGGGACCAGCGCCGCGAGATACATGACGAGATGCGAGCCCGCCGACGGGAGATCCGCCGTGCCTGGAGCGACGGCGAGGAGTAGGCGCCGCTAGCTGGCGTTGCCAGCTGCGGCGAGCGAGGTGGCAGCATCCACAGCGCGGATCTCGGGCCGGCGGCGTACCGGATCAGCGAGCGCGGCCGCTAGCTGGTCGACCGCCTGGAGCGAATGCCCGCTTACCACCGCGTCACAATATGGCCAGGCCGCCGCCATTCCGCCAGCCAGCGGCTGGTAAGCAGCGCTTTTGGTGCGCGGGTTCATCCAGACGATCCGGAACGCCACGAGCGACAGCCGCTGCATCTCGCGCCGGAGGACTTCCGGATCCCCGGTGTCCCAGCCGTCGGAGATGATCAGGACGACAGCTCCGCGGGCCATGCCGCGCCGTCCGTAACGATCATTGAATTCCTTGAGCGCAGCACCGATCTGAGTGCCGCCGTGCCAGTCCGGCGCGGTGCGGCCCGCCCTGGCCAGCGCGACTGCCGGTGACGAGCGGGCTAGCGCCGCCGTGAGCCGCGTCAGCCGCGTGGCGAAACTAAACACCTCCGCGCCGGCCCCGCCAGCCGCGCAGTAGAGCAGCTGGATCATCGCCCTGGCATAGGGCTCCATCGAGCCGGAGATATCGCACAGCACGACGAGCCGCCGCGGCTGCTTCGCCGGGACGCCTCCGATGAGCCTGAAAGCGTGCCCGCCGGTGCGCCTGGCCTGCCGCAGGGTGGCTCTCATGTCGATCCGGCTGCCGCCGGGCCGTGGCTTGCGCCGCCTGGAGCGGCGACTCGGCATCGCCAGCGTTATCTGGCGCATGGCAGCGACGAGCTCAGCCAGCTCGGCATCGGTGAGTTCGGCGAAGTCGGTCCCCGCGAGGCGCTCAACCGGGCTGCCCAGATATGGCCGTTCTACCTCGGTCTCAGTCCCGTCCTCATCCTGATCCGCGCCGTCCGGGCTGACTGCGAGGGTGTCGGCATGCAGGCGCGCCAGCATCGCCGCTGCGGCGATGTGGGCCGGCTGCGGCTGATTGCCGATGCCGGGCACCCTGGCCAGGTCGGTCAGTCCGTCGCCACCGTCCAGTGAGCCAAATACCTCGGCGAAGACAGCCTTCAGCGTGTCGGCCTGATCCCTGGAGGAGACAAGGGTCGCCAGCGCGCAGTTGAACAGTTCCCGTCTGCTGGCAGGCCGGGCCAGCGTTACGGCGGCGGCGAACCGCTCGGTACGGCCAGGCCCGACCGGGAGCCCTGCTCGCCGCAGTGCGGCACCAAATCGCGCCGCTACCTCAGCCAGGTCGCCAGCACCAGCGCTGGCGTCTGGGCCAGCTCGCGCGTACCCGTCAGCCATCGCCCGAACCGTGGCCGACGACGGCAGCGATATCGGCTGCCCGCGCGGCCTGCAGATCTTCGGCGTACTTCAGCACGGTCCCCATGGTCTGCCGCGCCGCGTTCGCGTCGAGTTCGGCCGCACCGAGCACCTGAAGGGCATTCGCCCAGCTGATCGCCTCGGCGACACCGGGCGGCTTGGCCAGGTCGAGCCCACGCAGCCGGTGCACGCCAGCGGCGACCTGCGCTGCCAGCCGCTCGCCTGCCGCCGGAACCCGGCGCCTGATGATCGCGGCGACCCGTCCGGCGTCTGGATAGTCGATCCAGTGATACAGGCAGCGGCGCTTCAGTGCGTCATGCAGGTCCCTGGTCCTGTTGGAAGTCAGCACGACCACCGGCGGATAGGTCGCACGTCGCGTGCCTAGCTCGGGAATCGTGACCGCGGACTCGGCGAGCAGCTCGAACAGGAATGCCTCGAACTCGTCGTCGCCCCGGTCGACCTCATCGATCAGCAGGACCGCCGGGCGCGGCCCGGGATGGTCCAGGGCGGCAAGCAGCGGACGCTCAAGCAGATAGTCATCGCTAAACAGATCCGCCTCGCGGGGCGCCTCGCCCCGCGCCTCAGCCAGCCGGATGGCCAGCAGCTGACGCGGGTAGTTCCATTCGTACAGCGCCTCCGCCGAGGTCAGCCCTTCGTAGCACTGAAGTCTGATCAGCGGGGTGTCCAGGACAGCTGCCAGCGCCTTGGCGGCTTCGGTCTTGCCGACGCCCGGCTCGCCCTCGAGCAGGATCGGCTGGCCCATCCGGGCAGCGAGGAACAGTGCCGTGCCGAGCGGCTCGTCGGCCAGGTAACTTACGCCATCTAGCTCGGCGAGAAGGGTCGGCACATCCGGCAGCTGCTCGGCAAGATCGCTCATTTCACCATCATCTAGACTAAATCGTTTAACCGGTTGTGGCCTCGGCGACAGTCCCGCCATCACGCACCATGATCATTGTGAATCTAGGGGGTTACGGGCCCCCTAATTCAACAACGATCAAGGACTGCGCGCTTCTTTCAGCCGTCTGGCCGCCAGGATGATTCCCGGCTCAGCTGAGCGCCAGGTCCGGCCGCACCGGGCGGCCCTGGATCGTCCGCCACACATTAGCCGGTGTCAGCGGCATGTCAGCGTGCGTGACGCCGAACGGAGCCAGCGCGTCGACGACCGAGTTCACCACTGCAGGCGGCGATCCGACCGTCGCCGACTCGCCGATGCCCTTGGCCCCGATGGGATGGTGCGGCGACGGCGTCACTGTCGCCCCCAGTTCGGGCGACGGGCACTCCAGCGCCGTCGGCAGCAGGTAGTCCATGAAGGACCCGCCCAGGCAGTTGCCGGCCTCGTCGAAGACGATCGCCTGCATGAGAGCCATGCCGATGCCATCAGCCAGGCCGCGATGCACCTGGCCCTCGACAATCATCGGGTTGATCCGTACGCCGCA
>Ga0335075_10005003_pt1 | contig 20639 bp, 20 predicted proteins | sample Lox_Sample_24_FD_206723 | JGI IMG/M metagenome (GOLD analysis project Ga0335075, IMG submission 206723) | Soil microbial communities from Loxahatchee National Wildlife Refuge, Florida, United States - Lox_Sample_2.4 | ecosystem: Environmental > Terrestrial > Soil > Wetlands | place: USA...
CTGCGGCACCGGCACGCCGTCGACCACGTAGTCGATCACGCCGTGATCGCCGTTCATATGCACCACGCCGTTCGCGCCGCGTGCCGTCCCCGGCAACTGAATCAGCGTCTCGGGGAAGCTGTCCGCCGTCGGCGAGCGCTGGAGATCGGTCGCGTTGAGAATCACGTCGGCACCGCTTCCGCGCAGGGTTGAGCCGCGAATGACTTGCGTGCTGCCGATCTGTTTGAGCCCGCTGAGCTCGAGACCGACGGTAGCGCCGCCGCTGCCGAGGTCGACGCTGAGCGCAGCTTGGAGACCCTTCGCCGTTGCCTCGACGCGATACGTGCCGAATGGGAGTCCCGCAAACGAAAACTGACCCTTTGCATCGGTGGTGGTGCGGAGAACCTGTTCGTTCCCTGAGGCCGTGACCGTCGCGCCGGCTACCGGCGAGCCGGCGCTAGTGACCGTGCCGCGAAGAAAGGCATTGGAACCTGCGGCGAGCGCGAGGCTGCAGCCGGCAGCCCAGAGTGCGAACGTGATGACGAGGGGGAAGGCGAAATTGGGGCGCCCGCGAGTGCGAGCGCGCAGCAGAACAAGCGCCAATGTGCGCAGAGACGAGAGAAACACGTGAGAGCTCCTGCGATCTGTGAATCGGGTAAGGTGTGTTGAAGAAGAGGCGTCGATCTCGATCACAGGGTCAGGGGTGGCGGCCTTCGCGAACTCGCAAAGACGAGGGCGCGGCATCGCCGTACGCGCAGGTGCGCTGCGCGCCGTCTCGCTTGCCGCGAGGAGACCGGTGAGGCCGCAGTCCCAATGAAGCGGACGACCAGCCCGCTGATGACGGCAAGAAGGCGGGGCTGAGAGCGCCACACCAAGAGTGAGCCGATGACGCTTGCGCAAAGCGCCGCGACGACGGCGGCGCAAAGGTCGCCGGCCGGGACCGGCGCACCTTCGCCGGCTTCGGTAACGAAGAATTGGGCCGCAAAGGCAAGGCTCAAAAAGCGCAAGCCCTGGCCGCTCCCCGGAAGGGCGCGGACGATCTGGACGATCGCGGCATCGCGGTTGGGGCGCCGCGCGACGTCGGCGCCGACGGCAACGAGCGCGCCGAGCGCAGCGACGGCGAGCAAGCCGAGGGGGATGTGGTGGGCTGAGAAGATCAGCTCCGCGTCGGCGCGCCATCCCAGGCCGGCGAGTTCGGCGACGAGGTGCACGCCGATGCCGCAGAGGGAGACCATTGCGGCGAAGGCCGTTCCAGCGGCCGTTTGCGGCTTCAACCGCACGAGCGTCTTCTCGGAGACGCGAAATGCTCTTCGCGACGCAGGTCGAAGTGCGAGCCGGCCGTGACTTCGGCGCTCAGCCGCGCGTTATTCGAAAGATGGAGAACCCTTTGCGATTGTTTGCAGCTCTTCGAGCAGGTCTGCTCATCTCGGTGCTGGCTCTTGCTGCCGGAACGTCTGCTTGGGCTGCGCCGGCGCAAGGACAGCCCGTCGACGGTATCGGCTGCGACGCAATGGAGGGCACGCGCATGCACATCCATCAGCACCTTGCGCTGTACGCGTACGGCAAGCCGATCGAGGTGCCCGCATTGATCGGCATTCCCGGGATGGGCGCGTGCTACTACTGGATTCACACGCATACGCCGGATGGGTTCATTCACGTCGAGTCGCCGATCTATCGCGACTTCGATCTGGGTGAATTCTTCGATATTTGGGGAGAGCCGCTGACCCCGACCAACCTCGCCGGCGTTCACGTCCGTAAAGGCCAGATTCACGCGTACGTCGACGGCCGCCGTTACAGCGGCGATCCGCGCACGATCCCGCTGGTCTTGCATGCCGACATCGTGCTTGAGGCAGGACCGCCCTATTTCATCCCCCCGCCTGTCACCGACTGGCATGGTCTGTAGCCCCGGCAGAATCTCACGTCGCCTTTCCAAGCAAGCTTGCTCAGGCGACAATATGCAAATAATTTGCATATTCCTGCAGTGACCGAGCTGCTGGCGGGAGCCGTCTTTTCGTTTCTGCAAGTGGATTGCAGGGGTCCCGCGGATGGGGGCGTCCCGGCGGACCGCTTGCGGACTAGCCTTCTTCGAGGGCTGAGTCGGGCGACTGGTCGTCGTGGCGCAGGGCCATCGTCTTCCAGCCGACCGAACTCGCCGCGGCTTCACGACTCAGACGAGCGACGATCTTTTCGAGATTGGCGTCGGCACGGCCCGAGCCGCTTACGCGCGCGTTGATCTCGACGTCCTCGGTCCCATCGACGTCGGCACTCGAGAGTTCGTGTAACATCAGGGGCGTCGCGCGGATCGCCTCCAAGAGGAGCGCGCGCATGCGTTCCTCTCGTTCGGCCGGGGCGACGACGCGAATGCCGTACGCCGTCGATATCTCGGTGGCGTCCATCGGCTGGCGATTGATCTGCTGTACGATCGGCCGCAAGACGATGTTCGCCGTCAAGATAGCGACCGTCCCGATGTCGGCATCGATCACCAGACCGAGACCGGCGAGCGTTCCGACCGCAGCGGTCGCCCATATCGTCGCCGCGGTGTTGAGACCGCGCACGTTGAGATTTTCTTTGAAGATCACGGCGCCCGCAAGGAAGCCGACCCCGGAGACGATGTAGGCGGCGATCTGCGTCGGATTGTTGTTGTGGGGAAGGAGTTCGGTGATCGTGGCGAAGAGCGCGGCCCCGGTGGCAACCAGGGCGTTGGTGCGCAACCCCGCTAGGCGCTGGCGCCATTGGCGCTCGGCGCCGATGAACGCGCCGAGGAGCAGCGCGATGAAGATGCGCAGTGCGAAGTCGAGTGGTTGCAACATCGTCAGGGTCCTCCGCCCGGCAGCACGAGTTGGACGGTTGAGACGAGCGTGAGGAGGCCCACGATGACGACGGTTGCCCAAGCGATTCCGTTCACGAAGGGCCCGTTCACGTGCTTCCCCATGAGCCGTGGATTGTTGATCAATAACAGCATGAAGACGAGGATGACCGGCAGCAAGGCGCCGTTGATGACCTGTGAATAGAAGATGATCGCAAGCAGCGGCGCCCCGGGGACGAGGACCGCACCCGCACCGAAGACGATGAGTGCCAAGTAGAATCCGTAAAAGAACGGCGCCTCACGGAAGCGCTTGTCGACCCCCGATTCGAAGCCGAACGCCTCGCAGACATAGTAGGCGGTCGAGAGCGGGAGGATCGAGGCGGTGAAGACCGCCGCGTTGAGCAGCCCGAGTGCAAAGAGCAGCGAAGCGTATTTCCCCGCGAGCGGCGCCAGCGCCGACGCCATATCGCCCGGAGCGTTGATCACGATCTGCCCGTGCGGGCCCGCTATCTGATTGTGTGCAAAAATGGTGGCTGCGCTGGCGACGACGATGAAATACGCAATCACGTCGGTGAAGATCGCCCCGCTCACCACGTCGATCCGCGAGAGTGGATATTCGTTGATCCGGACGCCTTTCTCGACGATGGCGGATTGAATGTAGAACTGCATCCAGGGCGAGATCGTGGTGCCGATCACGCCGACTGCTGTAAGGATGTAGGCGCGGGTCGGCGTGAAGTGTGGCAGAACGGTTTGCGCGAGGATCGCACCCCAGGCCGGATGGACGACGATGCCGCTGGCGATGTAGGTTAGATAGAGGGCGCAGAAGACGAAGAAGACCTTTTCGACCACACGGTAATTGCCGCGCGTAACGACCAGAAAGACGAAGATGGCGGCAGCTATCACGAGGAGTGGGGTGCTCAACCACCAGACGTAATGCCCAAAGATGGGTGCGACTGCAGCGATACCCGCGAACTCAGAAGCCGTATTCCCCAGGTCGCCGAGTACGAAGGTCACGAGGACGACGAAGGTCACTTTGACCCCGAACTGCTCGCGGATGAGGTCGGCCAGGCCCTTCCCGGTGACGGCGCCCATGCGTGCGCACATCTCTTGAACGACGATGAGGGCGATGGTAACGGGGATGAGCAGCCACAGCATGGAGTAGCCGAATTGCGCACCGGCGATCGCATACGTCGTGATCCCGCCGACGTCGTTGTCGGCGTTGGCGGTGATGATGCCCGGCCCGATGATCGAGAGGAACATGAGCAGCGAGCGCCAGAGCGTGGGCCGCTTGGGCAACTGCGCCGGCAGGTTCGTCGTGGTCGTCGTCGGTTGCGTGGTCATGGCCGAACTACCTCATGCTCGCGTCTTTTAAAGAGAAAAACCGGCGTCCGGGTACTCGCAGACGACGGTCGAAGACGGAGCCGGGCCGTGGCCCGGGCTTGCTCCTCAACGTCGAGTTTCAGCACCACACGCTATAGAGCCGGGCCGGCTCAGCCGCGTTAGGTACCGCCTTGATTCGGCGGTGCCTGGTCACCCGTTGGGGTCTCTCGACCTTTCCGGGCAGCGGCCTGTCATCGTGTGGACGCCTCACCTAACGAGGATCCCTTCCTAGTGTACCTCCGCATGTCAACCAAGCCGAGCGAGCTTTTCCGGAGCTTCCAGGGACGGGCGACCCGCAGGTTTTTGCCACCTGCGCGCCGAGTGCGCCGTGCTCGTTTGCCTGCTGCGCGATCGTCACGCTCGCGGACGTTCATCACGCCAAATGGCACGAATATTTTCCCCGTTGCGTTCGGCGTCAACTCAATTATAATTTTCACCGCGAGGCGGAAAGCCTTATGAGATAACGTGAAGATTTCCCCCGCCTCGCCTGGGTTTGGTATCAAATATCATCCTGAGGCGGGAAGTTTTATATTAGGATTCCGTAAATACTCCGTGGTGCGACAAAGGCGCGCGTCGGGACCCCGCGAGCCGCGTATACTATATGCATAATGCAACTGGAACTTCGCATAGACCACCGGGATCGTCGGCCGCATGAAGCGCGCCGCATGACGCTCGTTGGGTGGCTTCCGAATGTAGCCGAACTCGCCGGCTTGGCGACGGTCTTCGCGCTCATGCTCGGGATGGCACTCATCAAGGTCGTACCCGTCTTGGTCCTCAACCCGCACCGCTAAGTCGCGGGCTCATCCGTTCGGATGATCCGAACGGCGGCTACCCCGCATAACCATCCCCGCGTACACTCGTGGGTGTGGTTATCGAAATAGGCGTCCTCTTACTCGCAGCGGTCACGTTTTTCGTGCTCGACGTCTACATCGGTGGATGTGAGCGTCTATGAGCTTCGAAAATCTGGTCGGCCTCGTGCTCTCCGTTCTCGCGCTCTTCTATTTGGGGTTTGCGATGCTGCAACCCGAGCGCTTCTAGGAGCTTCATATGACGCTTGTCGGGTGGCTCCAGGCCATCGTCTTCTTTGCGCTCGTCGTCGCCGTGACCAAGCCGCTGGGCTTGTATATGGCCCGCGTCTTTTCAGGCGAACGTACCTTCCTCTCGCCGGTGCTCGCGCCGCTCGAAGGCACATTTTACAAACTCGCCGGCGTCAAGCCCGAAGAAGAGATGACCTGGCAGTCGTATACGTTTGCGCTGCTCGGCTTCTCCGTCGCCGGCTTCGCTTACCTCTACGTTCTGCTACGGTTGCAGCAGTGGTTGCCGCTCAATCCCCAAGGCTTTCCGAGCCTTACGGCCGACAACGCCTGGAACGTCACGGCAAGCTTTATCACCAATACGAACTGGCAGTTCTATTCCGGCGAGAGCACTATGAGCTATCTCACGCAGATGGCCGGCCTCGCGTGGCACAATTTCGTCTCGGCCGGTTTGGGCATCGCCGTCGCGATCGCGGTGATTCGCGGCGTCACGCGTACCGACAAAAAGACGTTGGGAAACTTCTGGGTCGATCTCACGCGCACGGTGCTGTACGTGCTCCTCCCGATCTGCATCGTCGGAACGCTCGTCTTCGTGTGGCAGGGGATGCCCGAAAACTTCAAGGCGTACCAGACCGTGACGTCGCCCGAGGGCTTCCAACAGTCGATCACGGGCGGACCGATGGCCTCACAAGAGATCATCAAAGAGCTCGGCACCAACGGCGGGGGTTTCGTCAACGCGAATTCCGCCTCGCCCAACGAAAACCCGACGCCGCTCACCAACCTGCTCGAGATGGTCGCGATCTTCTCCCTCGGTGCGGGTTTGACGTACACCTACGGCCGCTTCGCGCGTGACCAGCGTCAAGGGTGGGCGATCTTCTGGGCGATGGCGGTGCTCTTCTTCGTGGGCTTCGGAGTGGCATACTGGGCAGAAGCAGCGGGAAATCCGATCATGCACAACATCGGCGTCCCCGGGGGGAACATGGAAGGGAAAGAGTGCCGCTTTGGGGTCGCGGCCTCGGCGCTCTTCGCGACCGTGACGACCGACACGTCGTGCGGAGCCGTGAATTCGATGCACGACTCGTTCACCGCCCTTGGCGGTCTCGTACCTTTGGCGAACCTGCAGACCGGCGAGGTGATCTTCGGTGGCGTCGGCACGGGCCTGTACGGCATGATCGTCTTCGTCGTGATGACCGTCTTCATCGCCGGCCTCATGGTCGGGCGCACCCCGGAATATCTGGGGAAGAAGATCGAGAAGCGCGAGGTGCAGCTCGCCATTCTCGCCGTCCTCGTGTTGCCCGTGCTCGCGCTCATCCCGGCTGCGGTCAGCATCCTCTTGCCGGCCGGCAATTCGACCATGAACAACGGCGGTCCCCATGGCTTCTCCGAGTTGCTCTACGCCTTCGCCTCCACCACCGAGAACAACGGAAGCGCATTTGCCGGCTTCGGCGGCAACTTGTATTACAATCTCTTGCTCGGCGTCGTGATGTTGCTGGGGCGTTATCTCTTCATCATCCCGATCATGGCGATGGCCGGATCGCTCGCCGGGAAGCGCAGCGTCCCCGAGACGCTGGGAACCTTCCAAACACACTCGACCATCTTCGTCTTCTTGCTCATCGGCGTCATCATTATCGTTGGATCGCTGACCTTCTTCCCGGCTGACGCCCTCGGACCAGTCGTCGAGCACTTACTCATGCTACAAGGAAAAACGTTCTGATGCTGCCCTCCCGCCGTATCGACCGCCGTCCGCAGTCGCGCTCGCTCTTCGATCGTGATATCCTCGTCCGCGCGCTGGGGGAATCGCTCGTCAAGCTCGACCCACGGTGGCAAGTGCGCAACCCGGTCATGTTCATCGTGGAAGTGAGCGCAGCCGTCACCTTGCTCTTCTTTCTGCGCGACATCTTCGGTCATGGAAAAAATGCCGGCTTCGAGTTCGCCATCTCCGCATGGCTGTGGTTTACGGTACTCTTCGCGAATCTCGCCGAAGCCGTCGCCGAGGGCCGCGGGAAGGCGCAGGCGGAATTTCTGCGGCGTACCAAGAGCGATACCAGTGCACGCCGCGTCGTCAACGGGAAAGAGACCGTCGTCAACGCCACGGCGCTGCGCAAAGGCGACGTCATACGCGTCGACGCCGGCGAACTGATCGCCGGCGACGGCGACGTCATCGAAGGGGCGGCTTCGGTCGACGAGTCGGCGATCACCGGCGAATCGGCTCCGGTCATTCGCGAGTCCGGCGGCGATCGGAGCGCCGTCACGGGCGGCACGCGCGTGCTTTCCGATCATATTCTCGTGCGCATCTCCTCGGATCCGGGCGAGTCGTTTCTCGACCGCATGATCGCCTTGGTGGAAGGTGCCAAACGGCAGAAGACGCCCAACGAGATCGCACTCTCTATCCTGCTGTCGGGGATGACGATCATCTTCGTGATCGCGGTCGCGACGCTCTCGCCGTTCTCGATCTATGCGGGGGCGACCCCGAGCGTGACGGTGCTCATCGCGTTGCTCGTCTGCCTCATTCCCACCACGATCGGGGGTCTGCTCTCGGCGATCGGCATTGCCGGCATGGATCGCGTCTTGCAGCGCAACGTGCTTGCCATGAGCGGACGCGCCGTCGAAGCTGCCGGCGACGTCGATACGCTTCTGCTCGACAAGACCGGAACGATCACGCTCGGCAATCGTCAAGCGTCGGAGATCATCACAGCCGAGGGCGTGCAACAGCGTATCGCGGCTTACGCCGCGTACGTCTCCTCGCTCGCAGACGAGACGCCCGAGGGGCGCTCCATCGTGACGCTCGCACATGGCCAAGCGGGGGTCGAGAACGACGGTGCTGCGCCTCCGGGAGCCGTCTTCGTCCCCTTCAGCGCGTACACGCGCATGAGCGGTATCGATCTCCCCGGCGGCGGCGCGATTCGCAAAGGCGCACCCGACGCCGTCCGTGCGTGGGTCGCCAGCCGCGGCGGCGATGGAGCCTCCATCCTCGCCATGGACGTCGAGCGTATCGCACGCTCCGGCGCCACACCGCTGCTCCTCGCGCAGGACAAGACCATCCTGGGCGTGATCGCCCTCAAAGATATCCTCAAACCGAACACGCGCGAGCGCTTCGATCGCTTGCGCGCGATGGGAATTCGCACCGTGATGATCACGGGCGACAACCCACTTACCGCAAGCGCGATCGCACGCGAATCCGGCGTCGACGATTTCTTAGCCGAAGCGACGCCCGAGACGAAGATGGAACTCATCAAACGCGAGCAAGGCACGGGCCGTCTGGTCGCGATGACCGGCGACGGCACCAACGACGCCCCCGCTCTCGCGCAAGCCGACGTCGGGGTGGCGATGAACTCCGGCACGCAAGCGGCCAAAGAAGCCGCCAACATGGTGGATCTCGATTCCGACCCGACCAAGCTCATCGAGATCGTCGAGATCGGCAAGCAGTTGCTCATGACCCGCGGCGCGCTCACGACCTTCTCGATCGCAAACGACGTCGCCAAATATTTTGCCATCTTGCCGGCGATGTTTGCAGCGACCTATCCGGCGATGGAAGCCCTCAATATCATGCGCTTGAGCACGCCGCAGAGCGCCATCCTCTCGGCCGTCATCTTCAATGCGCTGATCATCGTCGCGCTCATCCCGCTTGCGCTCCGCGGGGTGCCGTACCGGCCGCGCGGCGCCAACGCCGTGTTGCGCGACAACGTCCTCATCTATGGCCTCGGCGGCATCCTCATCCCGTTTCCCGGCATCAAGATCATCGACATGATCTTAGCCGCACTGCATTTGACCTAGGATCGTGAAGGACACCATGGACAACACGCTGCGCCACCTGCTCACCGGTTTCCGCTACACGATCGTCTCGGTCGTCTTCTTCGGGCTCCTGTATCCGTTCGTGATGACGGGGCTTGCGCAACTGATCTTCCCCTATCAGGCGAACGGTTCGATGATCGCCGTCAACGGAAAGACCGTTGGGTCCGAGATCATCGGACAGCTCTGGACCAAGCCGCAGTATTTCCACGGGCGCCTCTCAGCAGCGGGCGCCAAAGGTTACGATCCCACCTCTACGGGCGGCACGAACTATGGGCCGACCTCCGCGAAGCTGCTCGCCAACACCGCGGCCGCCGTCAAAGAGGTCATCAAAGAGAATCCCGATGCGACTGGACCCGTGCCGGCGGATCTGGTGAGCTCGAGTGCCAGCGGCATCGATCCCGAGATCAGTCCGGCAGCGGCATATTTCCAAGTTGCGCGTGTCGCCAAGGCCCGGCATCTCAGTCGAGATACGGTTCGCGCACTCGTCGACAAATACACGCGTGGACGTGACCTCGGATTCCTGGGTGAACCGCGCGTGAACGTTTTGGAACTCAACCTCGCTCTCGACGCGAACTCCTAGCCGCGCCGGCAGCCGGACAGCGGTGCCTCATGAGCCGGATCGGTTCCCTCGCCGTGCGAGTCATCGTTGTCTTCGGCTTGACGGCGCTCATCGGCGTTACGGCGTGCGGCATGATTCTTAGCCATGCTACCCACTATCGCATCGTGATCGGCATCGCCGCGTTCGCAACCGACGGCATCGTCTCCATCGCTTTCTGGAGCGCCATGCGTGACGTCGATCGCGATCCGCGCTGAGGGCCGATCGCTACTCGGGGCGCGTTGCCGTCGCCGGTGCAAGGATGAGCAGTTGCCGTGCACCGACGTCGAGCAGGCGCCGGGCGAAGGCGGGGACGGGGGGCCAGTGCGGCTTTCCGCGCCTTCCTTCACAGGCGATCGTCATCGCCTGTTCGGTTGCTGCCGCGCGCACCAGCGTGGCCGCCACGTCGTTCCCGCGCATCAGTTGCCACCGTGCCCGCACGCGCGCCGTCGCCGTCTCGAGCGTCGAGACGACGCGCAGATCGGGCTCCCGTTCGCGCGCGACATGAATGACGCTCAAATCGATTTCGAGGCGCTGCGCAAGACGCGCGCAGCGCTCGATCAGCTCGATATCGCGCTCGCGCCCCTTGACCCCGAGCGCGAGCCGCCCAACAGGCGCCGGGCGCGGCAGTTCTCCGCGCGCACGGATGAGTTCGCGCACGGCGAGCTCGCGCAGCGACGCCAGATTTTCGGTGCGGAAGAAGTTCGCTAGCGCCGTCTCGATGCGCTCCTTGGGATAGATCTTCCCTTGGCGCAGGCGATCGCGCAGCACCTCGGGGGTGACGTCGATGAAGATGACATCGTCGGCGAGGCGCAGGATCTCGTCGGGGAGCGTCTCGCGCACGCGGGTTCCGGTCAGCCGGAAGACCGCGTCGTTGAGCCCGTCGAGGTGCTGAATGTTGAGCGTCGTGATGACCGAGATGCCGGCCCGCAAGACCGTCAAGACGTCGTCATAGCGTTTGGCGTGCACCGACTGCGGTGCGTTGGTATGCGCCAGTTCGTCGATGAGCGCGATGGCCGGTTTGCGCGCGAGCGTCGCCTCGAGGTCGAGTTCGTGCTGCGTCATGCCGTCGGCGACGATCTCCTTGCGCGGGATCATTTCGAGCCCTTCGAGTTTCTTCTCGGTCTCCGCGCGGCGGTGCGTCTCGATGAAGGCAGCGACGACGTCGACGCCGGCTTCTTGGAGGCGGTGCGCTCGGTCGAGCATCGCGTAAGTCTTCCCGCTGCCGGCGGCGGCGCCCAAATAGATCGTAAGCCGTCCGTAGCCGATGCGCATGCGATCGCCGCCGGTTTGTGCATAGAAGCCCGACGAGAAGTTGCGTTCGAGCGAGAGTTCGGGGGCACTGAGGTTGGCGACGAAGATATCGCGATCGATCGGACCCGCCGACATGCGCTGCGCCAGCGGGCCGTTTGGAAGCGCGATGAGCGCCGCTTTGATCTCGGTAACTTGCGGCCGCGCCGGATCGAAATTCGGCAAGGTGATAACGCGCGCGCCGTTTTCGGTGGAGGCCGCTTGAATCTCTTCGGCGGCGGCCGTATTGTCGACGGCGGCGACATCGAGGATGAGATCGAGGGCGTGGGCGATGCGCGCGATGCGATGGATGAATTTGGCGGGATCGGCGTTCTTGGTGACGAGGGCCAGCGCCGTCGAGGTCTTGGCGGGGCTGAGCTCGGGAATCGTGAGGTCGTCGATCGTGTGCAGCATCATCTCGCGCAGCATGCGCAGCGTCTGCGGCCGGAAGACGCCCGCTTGCGCACGTTCGATATCGTCCGGGCGCAGGATGCGCCCGGCGAGCAAGCGCGATTCGAGTTCCTCCGCCGAGACGTCCAAGGCGATCACTTGGTCGGCACTGCGCAGAAACGACATCGGAACGATCTCGCGCACGGGGAAGCCGATGAGCCGTTCGGCAGTCGGTGCAACGGTTTCGAGATGCGCGATATTCAGCGCCCCGCTGACGCTGATCCCCGCCTCGCGCAACGCCAGCGCGTCTTGCCACCGTTTGGCATGACGGCCGCCCTCGAGATTGGTGTGCGCTAACTCATCGAGGATGAGCACTTGAGGTGCCATCGCGAGCGCCGCATCGTAGTCGAAGTCGGTGAAGGTCGAGTTGCCGATGCGCACGTTGCGCGGCGGAATACGGGGAATGTCGCGGCTGAGGTCTTCGAGGTCGGGGCGTCCTTTGGTCTCGACCCACCCGATCGCGACGCGTACGCCATCGGCGAGCAGCCGGCGCGCATCCTGCAGCAAGCGGTGCGTCTTACCGGCGCCCGGAGCGCTGGCAAGATACACCGTGAGGCGCGGGGCGCCTCCGAGATCACGGAGCAACACCTCGGCCGACGGTCGCGCGGAACGCTCGCTCACGAGGCTTTTGGTTCGCGCCCGTACGCGGCCGACCCGCCGGGTGGCGCGAACCGCACGCGCGAAGTTGGAGGGGTGCCTCGTTCGCTGATCCGGCCGCTGTGCTACGTGCTCCTGGTCGCGGCGTGGATTCTGGATTTGCTGACGCCGCAGCTCTTCGTCGCTGCGATCTTTCTCTGCGTGCCGATCGCCTTGAGCAGCCTCTTGCTCGATGCGGGCCTGACACGGATTTTGGTCGTCTTGGCGCTCGTCGCCGACGTCACCGCCGGCTACGCCAACGGTCTTCACGATCATCATTGGGTGACGATCGCGGTCGCCAACCGGGTCATCGTCGCCTTCTCGTTCTTGCTCGTCGGGGTGTTGAGTGTTGCCGCGCAACGATCCGCGCGCCGGGCCGGCGAGCTCTCCGAGCGATCGGAGCGCGCCGCGCGCGAGCGCCGCGTACGGCACGCGATCGAACGGATGCGACAGTCCATCAGCGTCGAACTGATCGAGCGCTCCCTCGTTCGCGAAGCGTGCGCTTCGCTCGATGCCGATGTGGCGTGGTTTTATCGCTCGCAAGCCGGCCTTGAACCCGTGATGGTCTACCGTTTCGAACAACGCCGCGGTGAAATCGACGTGGGCCGCGAACGGCCGCCGGGATCGATTGCCTCGCTCGTGCAGCGCGTCGCCGACCAAGGGGAACTCGTCCGGGTTGATGCCGGTGACGCCCTCGGACGTCTCGTGCTCGATACGCTCAGCGTCGGCGACGCGTTGGCGGTCCCCATATTCGAACACGAGACGCGCTTTGGCGTCTTATTGGTCGCACGGCGCATCGGGACGTTCGACGCAGACAGCGCGGAGGCGTTGCGTTACTACGCCGAACAGTCGGCCGTCGCGCTGGCGCAGGGGCAGCTCTTCGAAGAGCTGGCCAAACGCAACGAAGAGCTTGGACGTGCCAATGCTGCCCTCGTCGAGCGCAGCGACGTCATCCGCGACATCATCTATGCGCTCTCCCACGATTTGCGCACGCCCCTGGCGGCGGCCGGGATGACGATGCGCCAGGCGATCGAGGGACGGTACGGTGAATTGCCGGCCGCGTACCGCGAGATCCTCGAACGCTCGGTGCAATCCAACGACGAGTTGCAACGCTTGGCCGAGACGCTGCTCCTGGTCTCCCGGTATGAATCGGGTGAGGCGTCGCGGTATCGTGAGGTCGTCAACCTCCTCGCTGTCGCGCGCGACGTCGTGGCCGAGCTCGAGCCGCTATGGCGCGGGAAGTCGGTGAGCGTGCGTCTGGAGGGCGATCAGTTCAACGTGCTCGCCGACCGGGGCGAGCTGCGCCGTGCAATTGTGAACTTGATTGCAAACGCGGTGCACTGGACGCCCGGCGGCGGGACGATCGACGTCCGCAGCATCGTGGTCGCGGGCCGTGCACGGCTTTCGATCGCCGACACCGGCTTCGGCGTTCCGGCCGGCGTGCGCGACCAGCTCTTCGAGCGCATCGGCGGCGCGAGCCGCCACGGCGGGGGATCCGGTCTCGGCCTCTACATCGTTCGCCGAATCGCCGAAGGTCATGGAGGGAGCGTCTCCTATGAACCGCGGCCCGGAGGAGGGAGTGTCTTCGCACTCGATTTGCCGTTGGCGGATATCCAGCCGTGAGCGAACCGAACGCGCGCCGTAGCGTCGTCATCGTTGAGGATCACGAGCTCACCCGCGTTGGATTGCGTACCGCGCTCGATGGCGCCCCCGGTCTGCACGTCGTGGGTGAGGCGCCCGACGGACCGAGCGGGCTCGCGGTCATCGCCGACCGGCATCCCGACGTCGCGGTGATCGATCTCGGCCTACCCGGCATGGATGGTATCGAGCTCACGCGGCGGGTGCGGGCGCTCTCCCCCGCGACGCGCATCTTGATCCTCACCATGCACGACCTCGAATCCGAGGTGCTCGCGGCGCTGGCAGCCGGGGCGGATGCCTATGCGCTCAAGATCTCGCCGACCGAGACGATCGTCGCTGCCGTGCGCATTGCCGCGGACGGGGGAGCGTACTTCGATCCGCAGATTGCCGGCGCCGTACTGCGCCACTTCGGGACGCAGCAACTCACCGCGCCGACGGATTCGCCGCTCACGCCGCGTGAGACCGACGTGCTGCGCCTCATCGCCGATGGGCGCGCCAACACCGAGATCGCAGAGCACTTGCACATCGGCCTCGGCACGGTCAAAGGTCACGTGCGCGACATCTTGGAGAAACTTGCCGCCGGCGACCGCGCACAAGCCGCGGCTATCGCCTTACGCCGCCGCTTGATTCCGTAGTTGGACGAGCGCTAGACGATCGCGGCTGCGCTGAGGGCGCGGCAGACGTCGTCGAGCGTCTCCCGCCGCGTCATGACGATCATTTGGTCACCGGCGGTGAGGACGGTGTCGCCGTCGGGGATGACCAGCTCACCGTGGGCGCGTTCGAGGGCGACGACGATGCTCGTGCGCGGAAGGCCGGCGTCGCGAATGCGTTTGCCGTCGGCGGGCGATTTCGGTGAGATCGAGACCTTCACCAGTTCCAGGTCGCCGCCGCTGAGTTTGGTGATGATCGAGTAGTTGCGGGCGTTGACGTGCTCGTTGATGATGTCGAGGATGATCTCGGTCGAGGAGATCAGCAGCACCGGATTCTGTGCGTCGATCGATTCGAAGATGGCCTTGTTCTTGGGGTTGTTGACGCGAGCGATGCAGCGCGCCTTCGAATGCTTCTTGGCGATGATGCAGACGACGAAGTTGTCTTCGTCGTCACCGGTATCTGCCACCACGACGTCGGCGCGTGCGATGCCGGCTTGCTGCAAGACCGTCGGGTCACAGCCGTCGCCGACCATCGCGACGTCGCTCTCGAGGACGTTGGTCATCCACTCGGCTTTGCGCGATTGCTTCTCGATGACCACCACTTCGTGATTTTGGCTGACCAGCGCACGCGCGAGATACGTGCCGACCTTTCCGCCGCCGACGATGATGATGAACATCAGGCGCTCAAGGTGATCGGAAAGCTCGACGATGCAAAGCGGGCGGCGAATTCGGAGAGCGCCTCGGGGGCGACGATGGCGTTGATTTCGTCGCCGGTTTGAAACCGGTCGGTCGGCTGTGCCACGAAGACACGTTTACTGCGACGGATCGCGGCGATGCGAATGCGCCCCGGCTGCTCGATGTCGGCGACGGTGAGGCCGACTTGGGATTCCGGAATCGTGACGGCAAGCGAAGAGATCGGACCGTAATCGAACGAGGGGATCGATTCGTACGGGGCATGCATGAGTTTGTCGCGGATGATGCGCGCGCCTAAGGTCGTGGGACAGACGGTCTCGATACCGAGTTCACGGTAGAGGCTGCCGCGCGGCGGATCGTAGATCCGCGCCACGATTTTCTTGATGCCGAAGATGCGTTGCGCGATCAGCGCCGCCATCACGTTGCGGTTGTCGCCGTCGGTCACGGCGACGAACCCGTCGGCTTGTTCGAGCCCAGCTCGCTTGAGCACATCGGAATCGATACCGGTACCGACCTCAACACTGCCGGGGAAGTTGTTCCCTAAACGTTTGAATGCGGTGGGACTCTCGTCGACGACGGTCACGTCGTGGCCTTCGGCGGCGAGGAGCTTTGCAAGAGTCGACCCGACACGGCCGCATCCGACGATCACATATCTCATAGCCGGTCCAGTGCCTTCGCCTCGGGTAGGCAGAATCCCATGTGGGCGGAAGGAGCCGTGGACGCCGGTCAGAACGGACCCTCTTCGTCGCGGGATGTAGCTCAGCTTGGTAGAGCGCTGCGTTCGGGACGCAGAGGTCACAGGTTCAAATCCTGCCATCCCGACCAATCTAGCCACGGCCTCGCGGAGTCTCTTTGTTCTCTCGGTTCAGCCCGGCATCCAAACGCGTGCTACGCGCCGCGGAGCAAGAGTGCCGCAATCGCAGCCATTACTACGTCGGCGTCGAGCACATGCTGCTTGCTTTGCTCGACGAGCACGACGCCGCCATCGAGGCCCGCTTGATCGAACTGGGAGTGCGGCCCATCGAAGTGCATGCAGAGCTGCGGCGTTGTTTAGGTACCGGCGAAGAGCGCCTCTGGGACGGTATCCTCATTACCCCGCGCGTGCGTAGCGTCGTGGGTCTCGCCGAGACCGCTGCGCAGGACGCTGGAAGCGCGGAGGTCGAGCCGATTCACCTCCTCGACGCGATTGTAAGCGAAGGCCAGGGTCAGGCATCGGAGATATTACAGCGCAACGGCAACATTCCGCAGTCGCGCCGAGTAGCGGGCTAAATGCAGCATCTGACCCAGTTTTTCATCTCGCTCGTCGCCCACGCCGGCTATCCCGGCCTGTTTTTCGTCATGATTCTCGGAAACATTGGGATACCGGTCGGAACGGAGCTCGTCGTACCGATGTCGGGTGCGCTCTCGGGGCCTGGCCAGCCGTTGCCGAATCTTTGGTTGTCGGGCACCGTTGCAACGCTGGGTGAAGTCGCCGGTGCGGGTATCTTTTACGCCGTTGGCTTTGCAGGCGGGCGCCCCTTTGTCGAGCGCTACGGCAAGTACATCGGGCTCAGTCTGCACAAGCTCGATATCGCCCACTCGTTTTATGAGCGCCACGGTCGCAAGACGGTCTTTTTTTGCCGTCTCATCCCGGTGATTCGTGGGGTCTCGTCGCTGCCGGCGGGGATCTCGCGAATGCAAAAGCGCTATTTCTTTACGTACACGGCGGCGGGCTCGGGGATTTTCTGTTTTGGCCTCGTGCTCTTGGGCAGCGTATTCGGACGGCACATCGGGCGCTTGGCGCCGTACTTGCACAAACTTTCGCTGCTCATCCTTGCAACCGTGGTCGTCGTCGCGGTATACGTGGTGCTTCGGATGAGCCGCAAGCGGCGTAGGGAGGCGCTGTAGCGAAGGCTCCTCCCGTGGTAACGGGCACGTTGGAGCAGACGCTCGCGCAGCTTCCCGACAGACCCGGCGTCTATTTGATGCTGGGACAAAACGAGCGGATTCTGTACGTCGGCAAGGCGGTCTCCCTGCGGAATCGCGTCCGTTCGTATTTTCAAGAGAGTGCGGCGCATGCGTTGCGGACGCAGCACCTGGTGGAGCGCGTCGTCGACGTGCGCACGATCGTCGTGAACAACGAAGTCGAGGCGCTGATTCTCGAAGCAAACCTGATCAAGCGGCACCAGCCGCCGTTCAACGTGCGCCTGCGCGACGACAAGCGCTATCCGTACCTGAAGGTGAGCAACGAGCCGTTCCCGCGCGTGCAGTTCACGCGCGTGGTGCGCGACGACGGCGCGCGCTACTTCGGGCCGTATACCAACGCGCACGGGCTGCGCGAGCTGATCAACCTCGTGCGCGTCGTCTTCCCGCTACGCACCTGCCGCGAACCGATCGACGGGAAGCGCAAGCGGCCGTGCCTGCAGTACCACATCAAACGCTGCCTTGCGCCCTGCGTCGGCTATCAGAGCGAGGCGGAGTACGACGAACTCGTCGACGAGGTGGTGCTCTTTCTCGAAGGGCGCCAGGACCGGCTGCTCGACCGCCTGCAGCGAGAGATGCAAGAAGCGGCGGAGCGTATGAACTTCGAAGCAGCAGCACGTCTGCGCGACCGGATCATTGCGGTGCACCGGGTGACCGAGGGACAGAAGGTCGTCTGGCGCTCGCGGATCGACATGGACCTGATCGCTGCGGCCTTTGCGCAAGGACAGGCGTGCATGCAAGTCTTCGTGGTGCGCGGTGGGAAGCTGATCGGCCAAGAACACTTCATCCTCGACGGAACCACCGACCAGTCGCAGGCGGACCTCTTCGGACAGTTCCTCGAGCAGTTCTACACCGCTCGTTCGGCGATGACCGTTGGTGCCACGAACGGCTTCTCGCCGCTGGCCGTGCGCGATGCGCGTCAGAACGAAGTGCCGGTTCCGGTCAAAGCGCGCGCTCGAACGCATGCCTCGGCGAGCGCAATTCCCAAAGAGATCTTGATCGAAGCGTTGCCGGCCGACCTCGATTTGTTGGAGACGTGGCTTTCGGAGCTCAAAGGGCAGCGCGTGCGCATCCTCGAGCCGCAACGTGGGCCGCGCGCGGAATATCTGCGACTGGTGCAGCAGAACGCCGAGCAGAATCTGCGCGCCTTCCTGGCGAATCAGGAGCTTCAGGAGAGTGCCTCGGCGCGTTCGCTCACCGAGCTGGCCGCGGCGCTCGATCTCCCCGATATCCCTCGCCGAATCGAGTGTTACGACATCTCGAACATACAAGGTACCAATCCCGTCGCCTCGATGGTGGTTTTTCAGGATGGTCGCGCGCGCAAGAGCGAGTACCGCCGCTTCAAGATTCGCTACGACAAGGGCGCCAACGACTTCGCGATGATGCAGGAGACCTTGCGCCGCCGCCTGCGCTATCTGCGCGCCGACACCAACGCACCGGGCGAGAGCGACGAGGCGAGCATCGAGGAGCGTGAGCGTTCGCTCGAGGCGGAGCTTCGGCGCAAGGAAAAATTCCATCACCGTCCCGACCTGCTGCTCATCGATGGCGGCAAAGGCCAACTCAATGCGGTCGTCGAGGTGCTCGAAGAGCTCGACCTGTGGGGAATTCCGGTCGCCGGTTTGGCGAAGGAGCACGAGTGGCTCTTCGTTCCGGGTCAGTTGGAGCCGATCGTATTGCCGCCCGGTTCGCCTGGGTTGCATCTGGTGATGCGCATTCGCGACGAGGCGCACCGATTTGCGGTTGAATACCACCGCAAGCGCCGCGGAAAAGCGATGACGGGCTCCGCGCTCGATGCGCTCGGGGGCGTTGGCCCCGTACGCAAGAAGCGATTGCTCACGACCTTTGGTTCCCTCGCTGCGATCCGGCGCGCCTCGGTCGACGAGATCGCGGCGGTCAAAGGGATGACGCCCGCGCTCGCGTCGAGTGTGAAGAGTGCGCTGGAATCGCCCGAGCGCACGAGTTCGGCGGCGCCTTCCTGATGCTCTACTCTTTTGCTCGTCCGTGGCTGCATTTGCTCGATCCCGAGGCGGCTCACGCGCTGACGTTGCGCGCGCTGCAGTTGGGGCTCGTTCCCGCGCAGCCGGCGCACGACGAGCCGATCTTGGCGATCGATCTCTTTGGGACGCGCCTGCCGAATCCACTGGGGCTTGCGGCCGGATTCGATAAGAACGCCCTCGTGTACCAGCGCATGTTTGCGCAAGGCTTCTCGTTCGTGGAAGTCGGCGGCGTAACGCCGCGGCCGCAAGCTGGAAATGCGCGGCCGCGGGTCTTTCGCTTGCCCGAAGACGGTGCCGTCATCAACCGCATGGGATTTCCCAATGACGGCGCCAAGGCGATCGCCGCCCGCATGCGCAGCGCCGGACGGCTCGGCGGAATCGTCGGCGTCAATCTCGCCGCCAATGCCGACAGCGAAGACCCGGCTGATGATTTCGTCAAACTCGTGCGGCAGTTCGCACCGTTCGCACACTATCTCGTCCTCGACATCTCGTGCCCGAATACGGAGAACGGCCAGCTGTTCTTGGATCCCCAGCGTTTGGCCGAGATGCTGGAACGGGTGAACGCCGTCTTGTACGACGGGCATCGTGTCCCGCTTTGGGCAAAGCTCTCCCCCGACGTGGCCGGTGCGCAACTCGAAGCGCTCGTGGGCGTCTTGACCGCGGCTCGAGTCGACGGCTTGATCGTGAGCAACACGACTCGCGAGCGCCCGGCGCTACGGAATGCCGCGCGCGATCAGGCCGGCGGTTTGAGCGGCCGTCCGCTCTTCGCGTCGTCGACGCGTCTGTTGGCGGAGGTTCGGTCATTGACCAAGGGCACAGTCCCGCTCATCGGCGTCGGCGGCGTTGCAAGCGGAGCCGACGCATATGAGAAGATTCGCGCCGGTGCCCATGCGGTGCAGCTCTACACGGCGCTCATCTACCGCGGAACCGATCTCGTGACGGAGATCAAACGCGAGCTGGCCTCGCTCTTACGCCGCGACGGCTTCACGTCCGTCTCCCAGGCGGTCGGCACCAACGTGCACGGAGCCTCTCGCTCGACGTAGCCGTGTTCAGGTCGTGGCGACCGTCTGTTCGGGGACGCACGCGACAAAGTCGTCGTCGGTCATCTCGCCGGCTGCGACGGCGAGGATCGCGGCAACGAATGCGCTATCGGTTGCCGTGAGCGTGCACTCGTGCAATTCCAGAAATGTCTCGAGCAACACCGCTCCGACGCGCTTGTTCCCGTCGATAAACGGATGGTTCTTGATTATTCCAAGTGCGTACAGAGCTGCGAGCAGGGGAACATCCGCGTCGGAGTAGGCGGCTGCGTTTTGCGGTCGTGCCAAGGCTGATGCTAACAAACCTCGGTCGCGCACGCCGGCTGATCCGCCGTGCTCGGCGATCTGGGCCTCATGGATCGCGAGGACGACGTCTTCCGTGAGCCAGTCGAAGTCTATTTTGCCAGCTCGCGCAGCACCGCACGGCGCTTCTTCATGACCTTTTCGGCGACGCTCATCTGCCGTGCGAAATCAGGATCGTATGGCGTCATCCGCACGCCGTCCGGTGCCTCGGTCAGGTAGACCGTGTCGCCGACATCGACATGCATGCGCGCGAGGAGTTCTTTGGGGAAGACCGCTCCGACGGAATTACCGATTTTGGTCAACTTGAGGGACGTCATAACGGTACTCCCCGTTAGAACCGATGTTATTACGCAATCATACCTTCCTGGGGCCGTTCGCGCAACCATCGGGCAAACCA
>Ga0335075_10005004_pt1 | contig 20636 bp, 19 predicted proteins | sample Lox_Sample_24_FD_206723 | JGI IMG/M metagenome (GOLD analysis project Ga0335075, IMG submission 206723) | Soil microbial communities from Loxahatchee National Wildlife Refuge, Florida, United States - Lox_Sample_2.4 | ecosystem: Environmental > Terrestrial > Soil > Wetlands | place: USA...
CCAGGGACTCGGGGAGAAGCAGGAGCTGCGAACGGTCATGGCCGGTGATGTGGGGCATGGCACGATTCTAGCGCAGCCCGCTCCGCGCCGGAATCCATTGCGCTGGAGTTTTCACACGGTCTGCTTGAATTGTGCTGCAGCAAGATGGCCACCTCGACATGAGGCAGGACCATGCCGAGGGGCTGCCCTCGAGCCTGGCGAAGCCAGGTCAGGCCGCGTCCGCGGAAAGCAACACGCACGAGCGAAACCAACCAGCTACTGTCGGAATTATCGATAATTTCCAGGCAGAAGGCCCGAGCTTCGCGTATGCGAAGCTCGTTCCACGCCGGAGCGTCTGTCAGTCGAAAAGCATGCCCAGGCGCTGCTTGATCTGGTCGGCGATGTAGAGCGCAAGCGCCTGGATCGTGTGCGTGGGGTTGACGCCGGCCGAGGTGATGAAGATCGAACCGTCGACGATGAACAGATTGCGCACGTCATGGCTGCGGCCCCAGGCATTGACCACAGAGGTTTCGGGATCGTTGCCCATCCGTGCCGTGCCCATCAGATGCCAGCCGCCGTGGCCCAGCAGCCCACCCTCGACATCGTGGGCGCCCGCGGCCTTCAGGATGTCGGTGCCGCGCGCAAGGGCGAAATCCATCATGCGCCGGCTGTTCTCGCTCAGTGTGTAGTCGAGCTTAGGCGCGGGAATGCCGTTGCCGTCCTTCAGCACCGGGTCGAGGGTGACTCGGTTATGGGCCTCTGGCAGGTCTTCAAGGATGGCGCCAAGCCCGGTGGAACGCCGGTGCAGCCGGCGATAGGCATCATGGTGCGCGTCACCCCACGGAATGCGGCCTGACTCGACGCCTTCGATGGCGGTCGCGGCCGTGCCCTCGCCGCGGCTGAACTCGTAACAGAAGCCGCGGACGAAACCGCGCGACCGGTCGGTCTCGTAGAATTCATGGCTCCAATAGCTGTTGTCGGGGCCCCGCTCGCCATCCAGCTCTTCGTTGAAATACCCGGTGATCCACACATAGGGATGGAACATTAGGTTGCGGCCGACCTGGTCGCTGCGATTGGCAAGACCACGCGGGAAGCGGGCATTGGCCGAGTTCAGCAGCAGCCGCGGCGTGCCGATGCCGTTGCTGGCGAGGATGACGATATGCGCTGCCTGGAACTGCTCCCGCCCCTCGGAGTCGTAGTACACCACTCCATTGGCCATGCCGTCGGGGCCTAGTGTGATCTCCCGCACGCGAGCGCGGGTGCGCAGTTTCACGCCGGCGCGGATCGCTTCCGGCCAGTAGGTGATGTCGGTGCTTCCCTTGGCCCCCTGTGCGCAACCGAAAGTGCATTTGCCCAGATTGATGCAGGGTGGCCGGCCCTCGTATTCCTGTGAGGCAATGGCGGTATCGGAGGGCCACCAGTGCCAGCCCAGCCGGTTGAATCCACGCGCAAGCGCCATGGTGGCGCGGCCCATCGGCAGCGGCGGCATGACCTGCGGCTTCGGTGGGTAGGCAGGATCGCCGGCTAGGCCAGACGTGCCCATCATGCGGTCATTCAGGTCGTAGAACGGCGCCAGCGTCGCGTAGTCGATCGGCCAGTCATCGGCCACGCCATCCAGCGTGCGCACCCGGAAGTCGGAGGGGTGGAATCGTGGCGTGTGGGCACCATACAGCACGGTGCCGCCGCCCACCGCGTTGAAGTTTGCGACCTTGATCGGTGAGTTGTCCTCGTTGATCGGGTAGTCGGCCGAGCCCGCGCGGCGGTTGGGGTTGATGGCGAAGCTCCCACCGTTGCGCGCCTCGGCGTCGCGGCGCGTGGCGGGATATTCGGCCGGGTTCATCCAGTCGCCCTGCTCCAGACACACGATGTGCATCTTCGTTTCGGCCAAACTCCAGGCCACTGCAGCGCCAGAAGCGCCCGCCCCGATGATCAGGACGTCAACCTTGTCCAGCAACTTCGCACTCCTAGCTCTGGCGCCAGAATGGCTTGCGTGCCTTCACCGGGTCCAGCAGCGACCAGTCGCCCTGCTCCAACTCATAGCCTTTCGGGAACGGTGGCCGAGGTTCCAGCCCGAGCGACATCAGTACGCGATCATCACGGTAGTAGCAGAGCAGGACCACGCGCGTGAGGACGGCCATCGGGTTGCCGCCCTCGGTGCGCAGCCTTGCACCCAGCGCGTCGCGCGCGGCTGGGTCCAGCACAGCGACTGCTTTCCCGGCGAGGCTGGACGCGAGCGCCAGCGCCGCGCGCACGTCGGCCGTATCGCGGCCGAGACTTTTCAGGATGTCGGCAAAGACCATGTCGTCGTCAGCGCCGGGCACGTTATATCTGGCGCTGGCCGGCACGATCATCCCCGCGATGCAGCGCAGGTCGGCAATCTCGGAGTCGGTAAGGGTTGTGTTCGTGAGGGTCTGGCCGAGCATAGAGGCGTTTCCACGGATCAGAGAAGGTCAGGCCGGTCCAAGACGACGAGTATACGTCCCATCCATCGCGCTCGACCAGTTCCTGGATCGCACGCCGCCTCCACCACTAGGCGGCCCGGAAAGTGTATGATGCGCCATGATCATCACCACGCCACGCCTGCGGCTTCGCTGTTGGAAGCAGAGCGACCGGGACGCGTTTGCGGCTATGCACGCTGATCCTACGGTAATGCACGATTATGGAGGACCCATCAGTCGGGGAGAGAGCGACGCCAAGCTCGACCGCTACACAGCAACATACCGTCAACATGGCTTTTGTCGCTGGGCTGTCGAAAGCCGAGAGGGTGCTTTTCTTGGTTACGCTGGCATCATGCCGTCTCGCCCCGGTCATCCGCTGGGCTCACATATTGAGATAGGCTGGCGATTGATGCGAAATGCATGGGGCCACGGGTATGCCACGGAGGGCGCGCGAGCGGCACTGGACGATGCATTTATCCGCGTGGGCTTGTCTGAAGTCGTCGCCTATACCGCCCCGGACAATCTGAGATCACAAGCGGTGATGACACGGCTACAGATGCAGCGCGATCCGTCCCGTGATTTCATGGCGGACTACGACAGCATTAAAGCCTGGCGGGGGCTGGTCTGGGCAGCAAGCCGCGCCGCGATCAGCCAACACCGCGACAGAGATGCGCGGCTTTAGCGCTAGCCGGTCCGCCGGTCCGCCGCCCGCGCCCGCCGGGCCAGCGCAAGCACTGCGTTGCGGCAGATCACGCTGTCCGGCGCGCCGGTCCGCTTGCAGGCTCGTTCGGCCTCGGCAAGACCCGCCATCGCCCCCATCAGCGCGGACGCCGGCCAGAGCGTCAGCGCGCGGGCGAACGCACCGACCCGGCGGAAGAATATCGGCGGGCGGGATGCCTTCGCCGCTTCGGCGGCGCTGATCCCGCGGTCCATCGCCAGCCGGGCCCGGTGCAGCCGTTGCAGGTGCATCAACGCGGCCCGCAGCACCCCGACGGCAGTTGCCCCCTCGGCCAACGCCAGTTCCAGCGCGCGATCGGTGGTCGGCACATCGCCGGCCGTCGCCGCGAACAGCGCGTCGTCGAGCGATAGTCCCGCAATATCGCCTACGCAGGCCGCGGCTGCCTCCACGTCCACCCGTCCGCCGGGCTTGCCCCCGCCGGGGGCGGCATACAGGGCAAGCTTCTCGAGCTCTCGCCGGGTCGCGGCGTGATCGGCGCCAAGGTGACCTGCCAGCCACGCAAGCGCCTCGGGTTCGACAGATACGCCGGCGTCGGCCAATGTTGTGCGGATCGTCTCCTGCAGCGCGCGGCCCTCTTCGGGATAGCAGCCGATCGCCGCTCCATCCGCCGCGGATTCCAGTGCGGCGCGCAGGCGCGAGCGGGCCGGCAGCGCGGCGGCGCCCTCCAGCACCACCAGTCCCGGGGCCGGCCCAGCCAATACCGCTTGCACCGGGGCCAGCGCCGATTCACCGGCGTCGCGCACGCGCACCACACGGCGTCCGCCGGTCAGCGACAGCGATGCTGCCTCGGCCGGCAGAGTGCCTAGCTCCTCGCGGGCGAGCTCGACGACGCGGAACGGGTCATCGAGGACGCCTGCGATCGCGCGCGCCAAGGCATCCGCTCGCTCCCGGATCAGGCCGGTGTCGTCGCCGTACAACAGGACCACCCGGCAAGAACCTGGGTCGCGCAGGAAGGCCCCGACACGGCGCGCGTCGATCTTCAACCGTTCAACCGCCCGTGTCGGCCTTGTTGCGAAAGAAGATTGCCAACCGCGTGGTGATCTGATCGGCGATCGCCTGTGCCAGGTAGCTCTGCGACGCCTCGGTCTGCAGATCGGCCGAGAAATACTGCGTATCGATAACGTTGATGGCATCTTCGGCGCGTGCATAGCCCGAGGTGACGAGTGTCTGCCCCGGGTCGCGCCCGACCAGCCGCCAATTTGCGTTGCCGAACAGCCGGATGCGTGTGGTCGAAGTGTCCGGCTGGATGGCGATGCCCTCGCCGGTGATCCAGTAGCTCACGTTGAGCGTATAGGTCGGCTTGGGATCGGCGCCAGTCCCTTCCAGCCGCTGCTGCAGCGCCTGACGCAGCTCCTGGCCGGGGCGGTCGGGAATGATGGCGACGTAGATCGATGCAAACTCGCGCTGTGCCACGCCCGGCTCGCCGCCGGCGCTCGGCATGTACACCGGGTGGAACCCGCACCCCGCCAGCGGCAGCGAAGCGCCGGCGCGGAGCAAGGCGCGCCGCGACAGCGTCATCCGGCCAGCACGAAATTGATGATGCGGTTCGGCACATAGATCTCCTTTTCGATCCGCTTGCCGGCCAGCGCCCGCGCTACATTTGTCTCGGCCTTGGCGGCGGCGATGTTGGCCTCGCGCGGCGAGTCGGGCGCGACCGAAATGGTGCCGCGCAGACGGCCCATCACCTGCACCGCGATCGTTACGGTTTCGGCAGCAACCAGAGCCGCATCCGCCTCCGGCCATGGCAGTTCGGCCACCATCGGCGCACCGGGGCAGAGTCGTGCGTGCATTTCCTCGGCAAGATGCGGCATCATCGGACCGATCAGGCGGGTGAGGATCTCCATTGCCTCGTGCCGTGCCCAGGCGAGACCCGGTTCGTCGGGCGTACGTTCCGCCTCACCGATCGCATTAGTGAGCTCATAGAGCCGCGCCACCGCGACGTTGAACGCAAACGACTCCACCGCGTCGGTGACCGCGGCGATGCAGCGATGGGTGGCGCGCCGCAGCGTCAGGGCGGCATCGGCGAACTGCTCGGGCACAGGGCCGGCCAGCACTTCGTCAAGCGCCGTTGCCAGCCGGAACACCCGCTGGGTGAAGCGGAATGCGCCGGCCACACCTGCCTCGGTCCATTCCATATCCCGGTCGGGCGGATTGTCCGACAGGATGAACCAGCGCGCAGTATCGGCGCCATAGCGGGCTATGATCGCCTCGGGATCGACCGTGTTGCGCCGCGATTTGCTCATCGCCTCCACGCGGCCGACGATCACCGGCTCGCCGGTACTGCGGTGCACGACAGTGCCATCCGGCTGCCTGCTCACCTCATCGGGGTAGAGCCAGCCGCCATTCGGCCCCTCGGCGGTGCGATAACTTTCATGCGTCACCATCCCCTGCGTGAACAGGCCGGCGAACGGCTCATCGATCGAAAGATGCCCGGTGTCACGCATCGCACGGGTGAAGAAACGCGAATAGAGCAGATGCAGGATCGCATGCTCGATGCCGCCGATATACTGATCGACCGGCATCCAGTGATCGACCGCCGGGCGCATTACCGGCTCCCTGGCGTGCGGGCTGCAGTAGCGGGCGAAATACCAGGAGCTGTCCACGAACGTGTCGAAGGTGTCGGTCTCCCGCTGCGCCGGTCGGCCGCACACCGGGCAGGCCACGTGCTTCCAGGTCGGATGGAGGTCAAGCGGGTTGCCCGGCCGGTCGAACCTTACGTCATCGGGCAGTTGCACCGGCAACTGCTCCTCCCGCACCGGCACGACGCCGCAGGTCTCGCAGTGGATCACCGGGATCGGGCAGCCCCAGTAGCGTTGCCGCGAGACGCCCCAGTCGCGCAGCCGCCAGTTGACCTCGCCCTGCCCGAGGCCGCGCTTCTCCAGTTCTTCGATCACCCGACGCTTCGCCGCTTCCACGTCGAGTCCGTCCAGAAAGTCCGAATTGAAGATCGTTCCCGGGCCAACATACGCCGTGTCACCGACCGTGAAGCTGGCCGGATCGGCACCTGGCGGCAGGACTACGGGCACAACGCTCAGGCCAAATTTGCGCGCGAACTCGATGTCGCGCTGGTCATGCGCGGGACAACCGAAGATTGCGCCGGTGCCGTATTCCATCAGTACGAAATTTGCAATCCAGACCGGGAAGGACGTATCGAGGAACGGATGTCTGACGGTCAGGCCGGTGTCATAGCCTCGCTTCTCGGCTGTTTCGATGGCCGCCTCGCTGGTGCCCAACCGTCGGCATTCCGCGATGAAGGCAGCCGCTTTCAAATCGCGTTCGGCCACCGCCGCAGCGAGCGGGTGCTCCGGCGCCAATGCCAGGAACGACATGCCGAACAGCGTGTCGGGGCGGGTGGTGAACACCTCTCCCTCAGTGATGTCGCCGCAAGGCCGGTTCAGTGCGAACCGCACCCGTGCCCCCTCGCTGCGGCCGATCCATTTCGCCTGCATGAGCCGCACACGTTCGGGCCAGCGATCCAGGCGGTCGAGCGCATCCAACAGATCCGGCGCGTAGTGCGTGATGCGTAGGAACCACTGAGCGAGCTTCTTCTTCTCCACCAGGGCGCCGGACCGCCAGCCGCGTCCGTCGATCACCTGCTCGTTCGCCAGCACGGTGCCATCGACCGGATCCCAGTTGACCCAGCTTTCTTTCCGCTCCGCCAGGCCGGCACGCAGGAAGTCGAGGAACAGCTTCTGCTGCGGCCCGTAATAGGCCGGGTCGCAGGTCGCGAACTCGCGCTCCCACTCGAGCGACAGCCCCATCCGCTTCAGCTCGGTCCGCATGGCGGCGATGTTGTCCGCGGTCCAGACCGCCGGATGGATGCCGCGTTCACGCGCCGCATTCTCTGCCGGCAGGCCGAACGCGTCCCACCCCATCGGGTGCAGCACCGAGAAGCCGCGAGCCCGCTTGTATCGCGCCAGCGCATCGCCGAGCGTATAGTTGCGCACGTGCCCCATATGGATCTTCCCGGACGGGTACGGAAACATCTCGAGCACGTAGTATTTCGGTTTGCTGTCGGCCGGGACATCGGCGACACGAAAGCAGCCGTGCTGCGCCCAAGCCGCCTGCCAGCGCGGTTCTGCCGCCCGGAAATCGTAACGCGGGCCGGTTTCGATGACAGTCTCGTCCATTCGGTGCACCTTCGGCGGCCTTATCCGCCGCCAAGCCGCGTTGTGCAAGGGTGGTGCCGCCCCGCTCGGGGATTACGATGCGGTCGCCGGCGATGTCCGTCCGGCCGAAATCGCTGCCGTTGGCATCAGGGAACAGGATCGCGACGAGAGCTGTCCTGTCGATGACCATCAGTCGAGCAGGGCGCAGTCCATCCGGCCGCCACTGCTCTTATGCCGCCACGGCGAGCTGGTTTCCGAAGACGTAGGCGTCCGGATGCATCGAGAAGCCCAGGACCTTCTTGTCCATGAAGGTATAGGATTCGGCGAAGACCGGCTGCACGATCGGCCCATCGTTCTGCAAAATCTCCTCGAGCTTCTGCATCACTGCCTGGCGCTTGGTTGCTTCAAGGATGCCGCCGGCCTGGTTCAGAAGCTGGTCGAATTGCGGGTTCGCATAGCCGGTCTCGTTCCACGGCACGCCGGCTCGATAGGCAAGGTTGAGCAACATCACGCCGACCGGCCGGTGCTGCCAGTTAGTGCAGCCAAACGGCACTTTGGTCCAGACGTTCCAGTATTCGGCGCCAGGCATGATGTTGAGCTTTACCCGTACCCCGATCTCTTTCCATTGCTCGGCCGCCGCCTCGCATTGGCCGATTTGCCAATCGATATCCGACGGCACCGCGATCTCGGTGTCGAAACCATTAGGGTAACCCGCTTCCGTCAGCAACTGCTTTGCCTTGGCGATGTTGTGCTCGATATCGGGTACCTTGCCGTAGTCCGGCTGCACCGGTGCCACATGGCAGTCCTGGCCCACCGTGCCGAGCCCACGCAGCGCGAGCTCAACGAAGCTCGCATTGTTAAGGCCAAGCCGCATCGCCATGCGAACACGCGGATCGTTCCATGGTTTTAGATCGACGTGAAAGCGCATGACCGCGCATTGCGCGCTGGCGACTGTGTAGAGCTTCAGGAACGGCATGGCCTTGAAGGCCGGCACCTGGTTCGGATACGTCACCACGAGCCCATCCACCTGGTGCGATGCCATGGCGGAGATTGCGGTTGCCGGATTGTCGCCGAGGTCGATGAACTGGATTTCGTCGAGGTACGGCCCCTCCCCCCAATAACCCTTGGCTGCCTTGACGGTCACGATCTTGCCGATCGCGTACTCGGTCATGGTGAACGCACCGGTCCCTTGCGATCCGATGCCGAACACACCCTTGTCCCCCGGGTAGAGCATCAGCGCGGGATAGTGGAAGAGGTACTCCGGGATAGCCACCTGAGGCGACTTCCCATTCAGGCGGACGGTGAAGGAATCGACCTTCTCGATCGCATTCGCATCCCACCAGGCCAGCTTCGTCTTGGGCTTGCCGGACTTGTCTGTGCCATCCGGTACTTCCTTTAGCATGAAATCCTGGATCAGGCCAATGAACGAAGAGCCGACCGCCGGATCGGTCAGACGCTTGAGGTTCCACACTACATCATCAGCAGTGAAGTCCTCACCATTGTGCCATTTGACGTTCTTGCGGACAGAAAGTGTCCAGGTCTTCAGATCGGGACTGGCCTCCCATTTCTCGAGTAGATAGGGATGTGTGATGTTATTAGCGTCGGTGAGCGTGAGGTACTCGCAGACTTGCCGCGTCATCAGGGCGTCATAGCCGCTCCAGGAGTAGGTCGCCGGGTCGCTCAGCGATTTCACGCGCGTGCCGAGGCGGAGCGTGCCGCCCTTCGGCATCGCCGCTTTAGCAGGGCTGGCCAGCGGTTCGCCCACGAACGCATAGGCGGCAGGCACCGACATTCCGAGCAAGGTGGCGAAGCGGAGGAACTCGCGACGGTTGATCTGCCCGTTCGCCAGCTCCCCCTTGAGCAACCGGATATTCTGGTCTTTGTCCCGGGATGACATGAAAGCCTTCTCCTTTGCTGCTCGGCCAAACGGGCAGGTCTGCGCCAGCCGCGTTCCTTGTTTTGCGGCAGGCTTGGGCACCTGCGGGGGCAAGACAGGTCCTGCCGCCCTTGCGGCGCCATCTCGGAAGCTTTCCACGCCCTGATGGTGGCCGACAAGCGGTCCATAGGTGAAATGTCGCTTAGTTCACCTTCCCCAATGCAGCACCATCGGGTCGAGCCGGCGGGCAATCTCGACCAGACCGGCGCGCACTGTCGGATGCATCGACGCCAGCGGGTGACGCGGCGCATCGCAGGCGATGAAGCCGCCTTCCCGCATCAGCGCCTTGCAGGCCAGCAAGCCGCACTGTCGATTCTCGTAATTGATCAGAGGCAACCACCGTTCGTACCGCGCCACCGCCTGGTCGCGCCGTCCGGCGAGATAGTCGTCCAGGATCAGCCGGAACACGTCGGGATAACCACCCCCCGTCATGCTGCCGGTCGCGCCAGCATCCAGGTCCGCGATCAGCGTGATGCCCTCCTCGCCGTCCCAGGGGCCTTCGACGGCAGGGCCGCCCAGGCTGATCAGCTCGCGCAGCTTGGTGGCGGCACCTGCCGATTCGATCTTGAAATAGGCGACATTGGGGATCTCGCCCGCCAGCCGTGCCAACAACGCCGCGGACAGCGGGGTGCCACTGACCGGCGCATCCTGGATCATGATCGGAATGTCGATCGCCGCCGCCAGCACGCGGAAGAAATCGAAGATCCCAACCTCGCCGAGGCGGATCGTCGCGCCGTGATAGGGCGGCATCACCATCACCATAGCGGCGCCGGCCTGCTGCGCCCGACGGCTACGCTCGGCGCAAACCAGTGAGCTGAAATGCGTGGTCGTCACGATCACCGGCACGCGCCCGGCGACATGGTCCAGGATGGCGCGGGTCAGGATCTCCCGCTCGTCGTCGGCAAGGGTGAACTGTTCCGAGAAATTGGCCAGGATCGCCAGGCCATTCGAGCCGGCATCGATCATGAAATCGACCGCCCGGCGCTGACCGGCGAGGTCGAGGCCGCCTTGCTCGTCGAACACCGTCGGCACGACGGGGAACACCCCGGTGTATCGCGCGGCAGGGCTGCTCATGGGTTCCTCCTGGATCATTACATGTCTCCCACTCGGCGGAAGAGGTGAATCCGTAGGGGTGACACGATGCGGGCGGTCGTTATAGGAGCAATGCCCGAGCCGCCAGTCCAATTCGGGAGCATCGCCAAGTCTTGAGCAGAGCACAGGAACTCGCGGGCCGACCGCGCACAATCGAGGCGCGGCGGACGCAAGCGGTGTCGTCTTGCCTGATCCCGGGCGGGCGGCGCGCAGACACGATGCCAATTGCCGGCCTGCCGCTGATCATCCTCGGCCTGCTCGGGTTTCTGGCTGTCTGGACCCTCTATGGCGGCATCAGCGGTGCGGGTCTGTCGCTGCCTGGAGACATGGCCGAGGCTTTTGTCTGGGGTCAGCAGTTCTGTTTCGGTTACAACCAGCATCCGCCGTTCTGGGCGTGGATCGCCGGGCTGTGGTTCCTGGTGCTGCCGCACCGGAACTGGTGCTTCGACCTGCTGGCCGTGCTCAACTCGGCGATCGGGCTGATTGGCTGCTGGTGGCTGATCGGATTGTTCGCCGTGGGATGGGAGCGGCGTGCAGCGTTTACGCTGCTTCTGTTGACCCCCTTCTATACGTTTCTCTGCTACAAGTACAACGCCAACACCATCTTTCTGTCGATCTGGCCGTGGACCCTGTACTGCTTCCTGGCGTCGATGGAGACCTCACGGCCCCGGCAGGCGCTGTGGTTCGGCGTGATGATGGCGATTGCATTGATGTCGAAATATTATGCGATCACCCTCGCACTCACCTGCTTCGCCGCTTCGCTCGTGCATCGGGGACGCCGGGATTGGTACCGCTCGGCTTCACCCTGGATCGCCGCCGCGGTCTGTGCGGTGCTGTGCCTGCCGCATGCCGTCTGGCTGGTCCGGTCGGACGCCCCGCCGGTGAGCTATACCTACGACCTTACCGGGATCGGCCTGTGGCCGACAATCAGCTTTGATGCGCAGTTCGTGGTCTCGGTCGTTCTGTTCCATATCGTTGTGGTGGGGCTGGTTGTCGCCGCAGCCCTGGCGAGCGGGCGTCTGCGATGGACTCCGCACCTCTCCGCCACGGATCGGGTGCTGGCGATCCTCGTGCTCACCCCTGTGCTGCTGACGGTGTTCTTCGGATCGGTGCTCGAGCTGAAGATTTCCTCCAACATGACGATCGGTGCATTTCCCCTGGCCCCGCTGCTGGTCATGCGCGTCCTGCCGGGGGCGGATCCGCGCCGATTGTTCCGGTGGGCGCGGGCACTCGTTGCTGGGGTGTGCGCTGCTGCGTTGCTGGCGGCTCCCCTGGTCGCTCGCGTCCTGTTTTTCAACCAAGACGACCCCGACGCGATCCAGCCGCGGCGGGAGCTGTCCGAGTTCGTCACCTCGTTGTGGCACAAGGAGATCGGTACCAAACTTCGTATCGCTTCGGGATCGGACCCGTACGAGGACGCCATCGGATTCTACAGTGCCGATCACCCTGCCGTGTTCATCGCCATGAGCACGGTGCGCGCACCCTGGGTCACCAAAACAGCGCTGGAACGCGACGGGTTGCTCTATGCGTGCGCGCACGATGATGTCGGGTGCGCGATCAGGGTGAGGAATGTTTATAAGCCGCCCTCAACACGGATCTTCCACGTCACGCTCAGTCACGGATTTTGGGGGTACACGAACCCTCCGGTTGCGTTCGACATTTATCTTGTGCCACCGGTCCCGGGTGCCACCAGCGTTCCCGTCCGACCCGGACAGGGCTAATCTGCCGGTCATGACGTATCCCATCCATCTGCTGCCGACCACAGTGGTTGGCAGCACCCCTCAGCCCGAGTGGCTGGTGGACCGCGCCGCGCTGCGCAAGCACGGCGTGCCCCGGACCCACGCCCCCGATATCTGGCGCGTTCCGCAGCCGTTGCGTGCGTCGGCACAGGACGATGCGACCGTTCTGGCGATCCGCGACATGGAGCGCGCCGGGATCGACATCGTTACCGATGGCGAAATCCGGCGCGAGAGCTATTCCAACCACTTCGCGCTGGCGCTCGACGGCATCGATGCCGAGCATGTCGGCACGCTGGATCGCGAGCAGCGCACCGTGCCCGTGCCTCGTGTGGTCGGGCGCATCCGCCGGCACGGGCCGGTGGAGCTGCGTGACGCCCGGTTCCTGCTGCACAACACCGACCGTGCCACGAAGGTGACGCTGCCAGGTCCGTTCACGATGTCCCAGCAGGCGTCGAACGAATTCTACGCCGACGAGGCGGAGATGGCGATGGACTTCGCCGCGGCAGTCAACAAAGAGCTGTGCGAGCTCAAGGCGGCCGGGATCGACGTGGTGCAGCTCGACGAACCGTGGGTGCGCACGGCGCCCGAGAAGGCGACACGTTGGGGTATCGCCGCGATCAATCGCGCCTTGCAGGGGATCGAGGGTCCCACCGTCGTGCATCTTTGCTTCGGCTACGCAGCGGTCGTCGCGGACAAGCCGAGCGGTTACACCTTCCTGCCCCAGCTCGCCGATTGCGTCGCACAGCAAATCTCGGTCGAGGCGGCGCAGCCGAGGCTGGATCTCGGAGTGCTGGCCGAGTTGGCCGGCAAGTCCATCCTGCTCGGCGTGCTCGATCTTGGCGATCCGGCGGTGGAGACGGCGGAGGCCGTGGCAGCGCGCCTGCGCGCCGGGCTTCGGTACGTCGCACCGGGCAGGCTGATCGCAGCGCCGGACTGTGGCATGAAATACCTTCCGCGCGAGACCGCGTTCGGGAAACTCAAGGCGCTGGCGGAGGGAGCGGCGATCGTGCGCCGGGAGCTCGCCGGCTGAGAAAGAAGGAGGTTCGTGCAAATGTCGGCAACGGATACCGCTTCACGTCCGAAAAAGCTCCTGGGCCGTCTGCCGGAGCGGCTGCATCACCACGCCTACGTGGTGCGGGACCATGAAGCAAATCGTCGGTTTATCGAAGACGTTCTGGGCATCCCGCTGGTCGCGACATGGTGCGAGATGACGAACCATCCGGCATTCGGCCGCCCGGTGGCGATGTGCCACACCTTCTTTGGGCTGGCGGATGGCGGCGCGCTAGCCTTCTTCCAGTTCGCCGATCCGGAGATTTACAAATTGTGCGTCGCCGAGCGGCCGGCGGCGATCGGCAGTTTCGACCACGTTGCGTTCAAGGTCGATCAGGGGACCTACGACGAGATCGTCGCCCGGCTTCGCCGCGCCGGCGAAGCGTTCCGCGAGAGCGATCATGGATACTGCAAGTCGGTTTATGCCACCTCACCGGACGGGCTGATCGTGGAGTTCACGGTCGATCCGCCGGACGCCGCCGAGATCGAGGCAATGCGACGCGCCGACGCGCACGCCGAGCTCGCCCGCTGGCTGGCAGGCGATCATCGGGTGAACAACGATTTGCGGCCGCACGCGTGATTCTCTGCGTCGCTGCGACAGTATAATACCAGCGGCCGAGAGAGCGACCCTCGACCGTCATGCCAGCGAAGGCGGGTATAACACCAGTAGCCTCATCCGATAACTGCTTTGGGTGGAGAGAGGACTGTCCGGTTTCGGATCGGAAGTGTTAAGGCCGGGCGGAGTCGTTACCGACCCGGCGACGGTTGGGTAACATTATGGTGCGAACAAACCGGCCTCGCGATAGCTCTCGATTGTCTCGTCATATACCTTAAGATCAGCGCGGCTTCTCGCGAGGAGTTGAGCACCTGTCACAGCGGCGTAGATTGCGCGCGCTCGCCGCCTGATCGCGACAATATCGACGTCGGGTTTCGCGGCTAGCAGAACCTTCGCCAGCCAGTTCACATGGTCGTCAGCAAAGCCCTTCACCTCGACTTTTACCGCGTGCGGCAGGTCATCGTATTCGGCGGCCATCTGCCCGCACATGCACATTCTGTTGCCGTCTTCGAGAGCTTTGCGGAACACGGCGGGATAACGTTTCAGGCGAGCAGACGCGTCTGGGCTTTTCCCCCAGATCTTTTCCAGGCCGGTGGCGGAATCCTCGCGATAGCGCCTGGCCACCGCCACGCCGAGATCGGCTTTTGTCGGAAAATGATAGTGCAGGCTGGCGCTCTTGATGCCCACGTCCTCCGCTAAGTCGCGAAAGTTCAGGCCCGTATAGCCGTGTGCCTGCGCCCGCAGTCGGGCCGCCGACAATATTGTCTCGCGCGTCTCTGACATCCCCGCACCACCCAACCAACCGATAGATAGGCGTTGACATGCGTCAGGGGAAGGGCTACATGTTGATTTGTCTATCGACTGATAGGTAGAGGAATTCATGAAAGTTTATGACCGCGCTGGCGGCCCCAACACGGCCCGCATCCGCATCGTGCTCGCAGTCAAGGATTTGAAGGACAAGATCGAGTTCGCCAGCATCGATTTCATCGCGGCGCCGACCTGATCGGCTTCCCTGTCCCGGCGGACCTGACGGCGCTGCCGCGTGGCGCGCACGGATGGAAGAGCTGCCGGCCGTGAAGAACCGAAGTGGCAAGGAGATTTTGCCCACGGATCTCGCGCGATTCAGCATCTGATGATATTCGGAGTTCGGCCATGCCCTTTGAGGATGCGACACAACTGGCTGCCCTGGTAGCGTCCAAAGCGCGTTCCCCGGTCGAGATCATGCGGGCGCATCTCGATCGAATCGAAGCTGTGAATCCTCGGTTGAACGCAGTCGTCACACTCGCCGCCGAGCGCGCGCTTGCGGAGGCTAAACGGGCGGAACAGGCGGTCATGCGCGGCGACGAGCTCGGACGGCTTCACGGCGTTCCGTTTACGGTCAAGGACTCGCTCGACACGGCCGACGTGCCGACGCAGCGCGGATCTCCAATTTTCGAGGGGCGCATCCCCGCAACGGACGCAACATGCGTAGCCCGGCTGAAGAGGGCCGGGGCAATCCTGCTCGCCAAGACCAACCTACCGGAATTCTCCTATGCGGCGGAGACCGACAACCTGCTTACCGGACGGACGAACAACCCTTGGGACCTGAACCGCACGCCCGGCGGGTCAAGCGGTGGAGAGGCGGCGGCGATCGCGGCCGGAATGTCCCCTCTGGGGCTCGGCAGCGATGTCGCGATTTCGGTCAGAGGGCCGGCCGCCCATACGGGCATCGTCGCCATCAAGGCGACGCACGGCCGCATACCCACAACAGGCCATTGGCCCGAGGTGCCGCGCCGGTTCTGGCATGTCGGCCCGATGGCAAGAAGCGTGCGCGACATCAGCTTCGCCTACTCGCTTCTTGCCGGGCCGGATGGGATCGACGGCTATGCCGTCAGCCCATCCGAGCTCGATGCGGGTGTCGGTTCTAAACCGTATCGGTCGCTTCTCATCGGCTGGTTGGCCGAGCCAGGTTTTGGACCTATCGAACCGGATGTGGCAGCAACGGTCGCTGGTGCGGCAAAGGCTTTTGCGAGTCTTGGTTGCCAGGTCGAGCCCGTTCGTATCCCGGCTTTGGAAGAGAACAACGGACTCGAACTCTATTCCAAGCTCCATGTGCTTGAGACAAAGCCTGTCATCGCGGAGGCGGTCGCCGGTCACGAGGGGAAGGTTTTCAAATACGCCTCGCGAATACTCGCGATGCCAGACTCCAGCCCGGGGGACTACATCGTCGCCAGTCAGGCCGTCGAGCGTCTGAAGAGTGGGTTTTCCGCATACTTCCAGCACTATGATGCGCTGCTGTGCCCGGTCACGCCGCTCCCGGCGCCTCCGCATGATTGCTCGCATTATGTCATCAATGGCGAGATGGTGACGGCGCGGCACATCCTCCGCGCCACGGTCCCGTTCAATCTGACCGGGCTACCCGCCCTGTCTATGCGCTACGGCACCTCTGCTGAAGGATTGCCGATTGGGGTGCAGATCGTCTCACGATGGTTCGCCGAGTCGACGCTGCTGCATCTTGCATCTTCACTCGAATCGGTAAGCGACGTTCGCAATCTTCATCCACCGCTATAGGCACCAGGATCTCCACGTTTGCTCGACCACGTGCGAGTTCGAGGCCTTGCCATGGACGCCAGCTTTCGCTGGCAATGACGGTTGAGAGTCGCTCTCTCGGGCCGCCGGTATAACCGCAGAGACGCAGAGTGCGCCGACGCGGCCTAGGGCAGATCAGGTCGGCAGCTTGAGCGCTGTTTGCTCCAGGTACGGGCGGAGCAGTGCATCGGCACCGGACTGCGCATGTGCGGCTGCTGCGTCGGCGCTGATATCGCCGTTCATGATGGCCTGCACCTGGTCCTCCATCGCCTTGCGCACGGGCACCGTCTTATAGGTGGCGAACCAGCCGCGGCCATAGCGGTTAAGCTGCTCCAGTGCCACCCCGGCATTCGGGTTCGCAGCCATGTACTGCTTCATCTCCGGCAGACCATAGGCAGCACGGTTTGGTGCAAAATAACCAGTGAAACGACTCCATTGGCCGGCAATATCAGGGCTGGTCAGCCATTTGATCAGCGTCCATGCTGCTATCTGGCGCTCCGGCGAATTGCCAGAAGGAATGATCAGGCTGCCACCGCCGACAGGCGCGGCGTTCACCACGTTTTTCGGCACGAAGGCGGTGCGGAACGGCTGCTTCATGTTGTCACGAATGAACCCCAGCGAGCCGGTGGAGATCAGGATCATGCCGACGCGGCCCGAGAAGAACGCCGCTGTCGTCCCGTTCGGATCCAGCACTCCCGGTGGCATAACCTTGTACGTGTGCACAAGATCATGGATGAACCGCAGAGCCGCGACCGTCGCCGGCTCGGTGTAATAGACCTGCCCACCATAGGCGGTGTCGTAGTATTGCCCGCCATTCGCCATCGCCAGCGTGGAGGTCAACCAGCCGCAGTAATCATAGCTGTTCGGCCAGGCGATGCCCCACTTGTCGGCGCCCGGCTTGCTGAGCTTGCGCGCGGCATCGACCCAGTCCTGCCACGTCACCGGCGGCTTGTCGGGATCCAGCCCGGCATCCTTGAAGGCCTGCACGTTGTAGAACAGCAGCGGTGTGGAGTTCTGGAACGGCACGCCATAGACCCGTCCCTGGTCGGTCGCGTTCAGCGCCAGCGCCGGCCAGAACTGCGCCATGAAGCCCTGCGGCGTGCCACCGTCGTTGACGATCAGCTCGTCCAGTGCGATCGCCGCCGAATCGATCACGTATTCACGGATGAAATTGGCCGACATGATCGCCGCCGCAGGCGGGCGGCCGGCCTGGATCGCCGCCCGAGTCTTGAAGTTGGTGTCGTCATAGCTGCCGGTATAGACCGGTGTGACCTTGATATCCGGGTGCTGGGTGTTGAACACGCCGATCAGGCGCTGCATCTCAGTCGCCAGCTTTCCCTGCACTGGGACTGGAAAGAACATCTCGATTTCCGTGGCTGCCCGTGCGCGCAGGGCAAGGCCGGCGGCCGAGGCGACGATCGCCGCCCCCAGCGCGACACGTCGGGTCATGTGAAATTCTGTGGTCGGCATGAAAGCTCCCCTCATCCCTTCAGTCCGGTGAACACGAAAGAACTGACGAAGCGGCGCTGGAACACCAGGAACGCCAGCAGCAGCGGTCCGGCGACCAGCACGGTGCCGGCCGCGAGCACGCCCCACTCCCCGCCCGCCTCCGAACCCGAGGCGAAAGACGCCAGCCCGACCGTCAGCACCTGCCGCGACGGCGACGACACCGCCATCAGCGGCCACAGGAACTCGTTCCAGTGGAAAGTGACGGAGACGATGGCGAAGGCGACCAGACTCGGCCGCGCCAGAGGCACCAGCACGTGACGGATCAGCGCAAACATGCCGGCGCCATCCAGCATCGCGGCTTCCTCGAAATCGCGTGGGATGGCGCGGAACGCCTGGCGCATCAGGAACACGCCGAAGGCGGAGGCGAAATATGGCGCCATGATCCCCGGCAGCCGGTCATACAGCCCCAGTGCCACGATCGTCGTCAGGTTGGGCGCAATCAGCAGCGTGGGAACCAGCAGAAGTTGCAGCAGGAACAGTACGAACACGCTGTCACGTCCGGGGAAGCGAAGCCGCGCGAAGGCATAGCCCGCCATGGTGACGGTGACGAGCTGCACCGCCAGGATGCCTCCGCAGACCAACACGGTGTTGAGATACCAGGTCGGGAAATCCCCGCTCTGCCACGCATCAAGATAATTGCCGAGACCGAGCGGCGGCGCCGGCCACAATGCCGCGACATCGGCCGGCACGCCCGGCCGCAACGAGGCCACCGCCATCCAGGCGAACGGCACCGCCCAGACCAACGCCGCCGCGGCCGCTACTATCATGCCAAGCAGCGGCAGCGCCCTACGATTCATAATGGATCCCGCGCTCCATGGTGCGCAGCGAGGCCATCGTGAGGGTCAACAACGCTGCCACGCTGACGACCGTTGCCGCCGCGGCCAATCCGGCATCGTGATTTTGCTCGGCCTGCTGATAAATATAATAGAGCAGCAGGTTGGTGGAATCGGACGGCCCGCCCTGGGTGACCGTGACCACCTGATCGACCTGCACCAGCGCGTTGACCAGGGCGATCGGCAGCACGAAGCCGAAGGTCGGACCCAGCATGGGCAAGGTCACGTGGCGGAAGCGGGCCACCGCCCGCGCGCCGTCGATCCGCGCCGCGTCCAACAGCTCCTGCGACACGCTGGCAAGGCCCGCCAGGAAGAACAGCATGTAATAGCCGGTGTTCTTCCACACGGTGATCGCGCTGACCGCGCCCAGCGCCAGCGACGGAGATCCGAGCCAGTTCACCGCACGCAGCCCGAGTGGCCCCAGGTACCAGTCGAGCAGCCCCTCGCCGGGCAGGAAGACGAAGGTGAACAACGCCGCCGCCACCACCAGCGGGATCAAAAGCGGCAGCACCACGAGCGTGCGCGCGGCCATGCTAAACAGCGTCGTTTCGCGCAGCGCCAAGGCGAAGCCGAGCGCCAGGATCACCGACGGCGCGATCGTGCTGACGGCATACAACAGGTTGTTCCACGCGGCGCGCCCGAAGTGGAGATCGGCGAACAGGCGTGCGTAATTCCCGATGCCCCAGCTTGCCGCGCTGCCGAATGCCTGGTCGCGGAAGGATCCTTCCAGTACCTGGAGCAGGGGCCAATAGGTGAAGGCGAGCAGGAAAACGAGCGATGGCGCCAGCAGCAGCCAGGGCTGCGCGCGGATGCGCAGTGTCCCGGCACGCTGTCGCGGCAGTATCATCCGGATCGGCAGTGTTGCCGCGTCCACTCGCCCTCGCCCCCTCGCCCACGCTTCGCGCGGCGACCCTCCTGCGGCACGCCCCCACCCCGTCACGGCCGGGCTATCCCAGCCATCCACGTGCTTCTTTGGGAGGTGACGCTAAGCGCCCTCGAAGAGTCAACCAACTGGCGGGCCGGTATTAGGGGCACAGCATGACGGGCGGAAGTCAGTTCGGCGACGGTGCGGTTACCACGCCTCGCCCAGCGGAGCGTCTTCCGGCACGATGGCGTTCCGGATCGGCCAGAGCGCAAGGCTGGCAAGCTTCAAATGCGCCCAGGCGAAGGGCGGGCCGATGATCGTGACAGCCAGCAAGATCGCAGCCGCCAAGTGTCCCGGTGCCAGCCACCAGCCGGCGAGCACCGCCAGATCCCGTTGCCTGGCAGCGCATGGATCGGCTGGCAACCCTCACGGATGGGCTCAGCGGATGGGCGCAAATGCTTGCTATCGCCAACGGCTAAGCCCAGGCGTGCGTCGCTGCCGGGGAACCGGTCGCTACCGCTATCTGTCGCGCCAACGGCTAAGTTGCGGGCGAAGGGGGCCGCTTCACAGATTGCGCCAGACGGCCTCCTGCGTCGTCGGCCAGTAAGAAAGCCGGTCGCAATGACAGGGAAAGGTCTTGGCAAACAACGCTCTGCGTGGCTATATCCTGCTCCAATTCGCTAAGGTTTTTTGACGAAGTGAGCAATGGAGGAGAGCTTGAGTTCTTCCCTCTTTGACCTAATCAGTCTCGCTGGGAGTGCATCCCTGGATGAACTGCGAGCACGCAGCTCAGTTGATGATGTGACTCTGGCGAATACAGTGGCAAGCATGGTGGCTTCGGGAACAGTTGCACTATCTATCAAACCAGAACTCAAGGCAGATCCTGCATTTCAGGGAGTGGTGGTTCATTTGTTTGGGAAGCCAACTGGAGGCGAGCTTAAGGAGGCCGGAGCAATGAACAGGGACGCTCTGAAGGCGGCAATCCAAACTGCCCTTCAGAACGAGGATACCGCAGCGTTCATCACAGCGACCCCAACATCCAAAGGCTTTAAACGCAGCCTCTGAGCGGATCACTCGAGAGTGCCACAGAAACCGATGTGGACCTGCCCCGGTTTGGTGGACAGGTGAGTATTTGGGTTTATGATACCTGACGGGACGGCATTTTGTCCTCCTGCTTTCAATCATTCTTTAGTTCGGCCCCAGGTAGTGAGCACCTGGGTGGA
>Ga0335075_10005005_pt1 | contig 20636 bp, 11 predicted proteins | sample Lox_Sample_24_FD_206723 | JGI IMG/M metagenome (GOLD analysis project Ga0335075, IMG submission 206723) | Soil microbial communities from Loxahatchee National Wildlife Refuge, Florida, United States - Lox_Sample_2.4 | ecosystem: Environmental > Terrestrial > Soil > Wetlands | place: USA...
TCCCCCCAACACCCCCCGGGGGGGGGGGGGGCCCCCCCCCCCCCCCCCCCGCGCGCCCCCCGGCCCCCCCCCCCCCCACCCCGCTCGCCATGTTGTTACGAGGTTTACGCCTCGCCGTTGGCTCCCGTCACCCGGATACGATGCGACTTGACGGACTCTGCCTTGGGCAGAACCAGACGCAACACACCGTATTCAAGGCGGGCCTGCACCTTGTCGGCGTTGACGGGGGCGGCCAGCGTCACCACGCGATGGAATCGGCCCTCGCCCCGCTCCCGATGATGCCAGGTGCCGGTTCCGCTGTCAGCCGAGAGCCGCTCCCCTTGGAGAGTCAGCTCCGTGCCGTGCCGGATCAGTACCTCGATCTGCTCTTGCGTCACGCCCGGCATCTCGGCGTCCACGTAGAAGGCGTCGGCCTCTTCGCGGACATTGACAATCGGAAAAGGAAAGGACTGCATCCACCAGTCGCGTGGTTTGGAGGCCAGGTTCTCCATCAGCTCTTCCAGATTGCCGGGCAGGCGGCCAAGGCGGCTCAACAAGGCCGGCAACGAAACGCTCGGATTCATGACAACCCCCTTGCGTGAGGGAACGATAATCTACTTTCTTATCATATACGTTCGCGGTGCGTCGATCTTGTTGCGAGTAGCGATGCTTCTCCAAAGCGTCGTCAATTCGCTTTCGGCTTCACGTTAAACACCGCGTCGGCGGAGCCGGTGTTGCCCGCCGCGTCGCGCACGCGCAGCACCACCACGTATGTCCCCGGTTTCAGTCCCTCGGTTTTGAAGCGAAATGTCTCCGTCTTGCTGTCGAACAGGCCGTCCGAGGGAAAGACGTTGATCCACTTCTTGCCGTTGACGGCGAAAGACGCCGAGATTAGTCGCACCAGTGGCGAACGCGCCGTCGCTTGCAGTATCACCTGATCGCCGTCAATGCCCGCTGTCTTCACCGTCACCGCCGGCGCCTCATGACAAACCACGAACGGCAGGCTGGCACGCTCGCCGGTCAGCGCGTCGAGCTGCGGATTGTCCTTGCGATCGCTGGCGATCACCTTTACTCGGTAGATCCCGGATGGCGTGGTCGTCGTGTCCCACTCGAAGTCCGACTTGTCGAGATCGTCGTCCAGCTCGACCCAGCTGTTCCAGCCGTTCTTGCGGACAAGAAGACGATATGTGAGATCGTCTTCGTTGGCATCGACGGCGGACCACTTGATTTTCAGCTTCTTGGGGTTGTCGAGGTTGACGGCGTTGAGGTCCGGCACCTCGACCTTGTTGATTTCCGGCGCCTGGTTGGCCGTCGTGTAGCGGAGCGTGACGGCGCGGACGGACGGGCTGCGCGCCGGATTGGTCGTCTCCAGGGTGACGCGATATTGCAGGAAGCGCGCGGCCGGCGCGGCGATGGCTGCCTGCTCGGCGTCGCTCTGCTCGGCCGACCATTCGCTCCAGGTATCGTCCGGCTCGGACACGTTGCCGCTGCGCGTCGCCACGGTTACGTTCGTCCCTTCCGGCGTCTCGGCCTCCCAGCGCAGCGCGCCCCACTTGCTGATGATTTTGGCATCCAGCACTTCCGAGAGCACGGTGCCCCGCGCCGCGTAGCGATCTTGCAGGACATACAGCTTGCCGGGATCGCCGGTACCCAGCACGATGGAGTCATCGCGGCGGCGACACAGACACAAGATCTGGCCGTGATCCAGACGGGCAATCTCGCTGCGCTCGCGCGTCGTCTCGTTGAATTCGAACAGCTGCCCGTCCATGCCGGTGCCGGCGTAGAAACGATCGCCCTGGCGCAGCAAGCTCAGGATCATCGCCTTTTCGCGGAATACCTCGCGGACGGTGCCGTCGCGAGCGATGTGATAGATGGAGTTTTCACCGCTGGAAGGCGTCGAGGGGGCCGACGCGGGGTTCGATTTGCTCTCCTCGCTTTCCTCTCTGGAGGATTTTTTGCTTCTTGCAATCTCCTTTTTATCGTTTTTGGCAAACCTCGCGGCGATCAGTGCGTCTGTTCCGTTAGCTATCGCCGTCGTCTCCTCGCCCCTTTCACGGCTTGACGCTTTCCCACCGCCGATTTTCCGTCGCTGCGTCGGCGAGCTAGTGCCGGCATAGACAGCATCGGGTGTCACTTTCAGCGTCCGGATTTCGCCCTGTTTCGCCTGATAAAGCACGAAACCCTTGCCGCGCGGATCGATGCGATAAACGAGTCCGCCCTTGTCGGTTCCGGCGTAGAGCATGCCGTCGCCGCCGGCAGCCAGGCAGAGAATGTGGTCCTGGCGCGTCGAGTAAAACACCGTCGCCTTGCCGTCGCCGTCGATGCGATAGATACGGCCATGCGGTCCCGTACCGGCGTAGAGCGCCTGCCCCCTGGGATCGACGGCCAGCGACCAGACATAGCTCTCGCCCGTCTCGCTGAACACTTTCGTCTTTCCACGCGGATCGATGCGGAGGATTTGCCCGTTCGGACCTGTGCCGGCGTAGATACTGCCGTCCGAGGCGAGGGCCAGGCACAGCACCTGGCTCTGCTCGCCGGTATGCACGACGACCGGCTTGCCCTGCGCCGGAAGCTTGTAGATCTTGCCCTCGTCTCCCGTGGCGGCGTAGAGATTGCCGTCTCGGTCCTCGACTAGGTCCCAGACGTGGGCGGCGTCAAGTCCGGCCAGCGGCCGCACCTGCCGCGACAGCCGCAGCACGCCCTCGTTGCTGAGGACCGTCTGTTTGAGCTGCGCCTTGTCGTAGTGCGACGGCGTGTGCTGATACCACACCTTGACCTTGGCCGCCGGCAGCACGGATGGACTTAGCAACATCACGGCCACAACATAGGGCCAGCGCGATCGCAACATGAGAGCTCCCTTCCATTGCCGCATTCGCAATTAATCATCCGTGGTTTTCTTGTGTTGGACGACCTGGAAGCGCACCGTCTCCGACCCCTGGATCACCCACTCGGTCGGCCGGCGCGACACCAGGGCGCGATTCACCGTCTGAGCGCCGGTGCGCCGACCGTTGCCGAGAATTTGCACCATGCTTCCCGGTAAATCTGGGAGCAGCTTGCCATTCAGGGCCACGCCGAGCTGCGGCACCGGCACACGCAGTACCAGATTGGTGCGCTGCACCCTTGTTTGCAGACGCACCGTCTCGAGCACCTGTTCGAGCGTGCTGGGGCTGCTCAGCGTCGGGTTCTCACGCAGCGTCAAACGCGCGTTGAGCAGATCGTCGCCAATGGTGGCGACGTAACGCCCTTCGGGCAAATCGGTCGACAGCTTGAGCGACACCGGCACGCGCTGGCACGCTCCTTTATAGGGACGCAGAAACACCGTCGCCTTGACGGTCTCGCCCGGCTCGTAGGTGTCCGAGGCCAGCTCGACGGATTCGATCTCGGCAGTGCGCCGGCCGGGCCGAATTTGCGTACTGCACTCAATGCGCTGGATGCGCACCGGCTTAAAGGAATTGTGCGACAGAATGTTGACCACCGCGCCGACCTGGCTGTACAGGGCCATCGGCGCGCGATTGCCGCTGAAGCCGGAGAAGGTGTCCTTGATGACGATCGGCTCGCTTCCGGCGATCTCGATACGCGCTTGCAGATCGGCGGTCATCTCCTCGGGCAGCTCGCCCTCCATATCGACGGAGTTCGACAGCGCGGTGAAAACGAGCGTGGGCAACAGGGTCATTTGCCGGGCGATCTCGACGTTGAACGTGCGCGGCGGGGTGTCGGGATCGAGCGCTACCTTCATGCGCACCGGGAGCATGTCGGCCTTGCGTCCCAGCCAGCCGGCGATGCAGGTGCTGACATCGGCATTGATGACGCCCAGCGAATTCAGCGGTGCGCCCATCTTGAAGCTCACCGTTTGCCGCGGATACACCGTGATGATGTAGCCGGACATCAAGGGGAACTCGCAGGAGCCAAGGCCCATGAACGGATGGCCCCAGCCGTAAACGCGATTGCCCTCGACGTGCGTGACGGTGCCGATGCCGGATAGATCGAAGTCGCCGCGAATCAGCGAAATGGCCAGCGGGCTGCCCGGTTCCAGCAGCGCGCCCTTCTCCTGGGCGGCAACGCGGGCTGGTACTGCCCCGCCCTGCATCGGGGTCATGCCGAACGAGCCGCAGTGCTCATGCAGCAGCTTTAAGCTGTTTCGCGTGAAGCCGGTCGCCGCCAGCGGCGTGCGCAGCGGGGTCATCCACAAGCCGTCGGCCGCCGTAGGTTTCGCGTCCTCGAATCCCTGGGAGACGGTCACATTGTCAAATTCCTTGCCGTCGATGACAAGCGGTTGTCGCAGGCCGACGCGCGTCGGTTTGTTGGCGCGGATCACATCGCGGCGCTCGAACGCCTCGACGAAGCCGTTCATCTGGCTAAACGGCGTGATGCCGGCGATCGGCTCCTTACCATAAGGCCAGGCATAGGCGACGGCGCCGACCAGCTTGTTCTCGATGTACACGGGGCTGCCGCTCATGCCGGCGATGACGCCGGTTTTCTCCAGGTTCAGCCCCGACAGCCGGCAGATCACCAGGTCGCGGCCGGGACTGGTGTTCTTGAGCACTCCCAGCACTTCTGCCTGGAATGTCTCGACCTTGGTCCCCTTCATGACGGTCCGGCCGATGCCCTTCATGCCGGGCCGAATGTCCTCAATACGCCAGTATCTGTCCCCCTTGGGAGCAGCGAGAGCGGCGTTTCCATCCATCCAGCAGGCGAGGCTCGACAATACAAGGAGAAGAGAAGGAACAAGGCAGTGACGAATAGCGGCAATCATCATCGCATCTCCAACATCGGCGCGGAGAAAGAACCTTCTGGGAGAGAGTGGCGATCGCGTCCGTGAGCAAGGCGCTGGGGAAGGACTCGTGCGGGTGCATGCCACGGGACAGGAGAGTAACTTCACCAACATTTCCACTTTACCGCATCACCGCCCGAAAACACAAGCCGACTCGTAGTCGGAGCCGCGACCGTGAGGGAGCGGGAACTCGTAGTCGGAGCCGCGACCGTGAGGGAGCGGGCACCTAACCGCTCCCTCACGGTTGCGGCTCGGAAGTACCCGGCTTGCAATCGACATCGCCGGGGACTTTGCGGATAATGACAGCCAGGACAACGAGAAGACGACCGGCGAGACGCCGGTCCCACCATCGGACAACAATGATTGAGTATGTCATGAGCGAGGCTGGGCTGCATCCCCTGGAGATGATCTTGCGATTGTGCGCGTCAGTGGCGCCCGAGCCGTGGTATCCACGACTGTTCGCCAAGCAGGAAGGCGTGGACCGGCAGGCGCTGGGCCAATGTCTCGAAGAGCTGTGGCTGAACGGCTTGATTGAAAGAGCAGCGGGCACCGAGGAAAGCGGACCGGCCATCACGCTGACGCGGGAAGGGCAGCGTATCCTTCTCGACCCGGAGGCGCTGGAGCGCCTGCGGGCCGGAGAACCGATGTCTTCCACCGACCGCGGCGCGATCATCCGCGGCGCGCTGCGCGGCCAGATGCGGCCGATTGTCACCATCGTACTCGTCCTCATTAACGTTGTGGTGTTCGCCTGGGGCTATCTCGATGCCCGCACGAAGAATGTGGACAACGATTTTCTCCGCGGCAGCGTTGGGATAAAAGGGCCGCCGACAGCGGAGGAGCTGCGAAAACAGAATGAGGTATTTCACATCCAGGAGAAGAGCGGCAGCGTCTCGGCGTACAACCTGGTTGATGGCCAATGGTGGCGGCTGCTAACGGCCGGGTTCGTGCATATCGGCTTTTTGCACTTGCTGATGAACATGGCCGTTCTGTACTCTGCCGGCCGATTCATCGAGCAGATGTGGGGACACGTTCGTTACCTGGTGATTTATCTCTCGGCCGTGCTGGGCGGATCGTGTTTGGCAGCGGCCCATACCGTTGGTCCCATGGCGGGGGCGTCGGGAGGCGTGTGCGGCCTGCTCGCCGCGGAAGCGGTGTGGTTTTTCTTCAACCGCAGATACCTCCCGCGAACTCTGTTTCGCCGAGCGCGGACGATTTTCCTCGTCAATCTCGTACTGCTGATTTTCATCAGCTCGTTCAGGAACGTCAGCGGTTGGGGCCATTTCGGCGGCGCTGCCGCGGGGGCGCTGACCGCGATTTTGCTCCAGCTGCACCGCTTCGGCCCGCCGGCCTGGCGCTGGTTGGCGCTAATCGGCTTCGTGCCGATGGCGTGGTATGGCCATTATGCCATCGCGCACGCTCGTGCCACCGATCCGAGGTGGTTTGCCGTCGAAGACAAGCAGTTTATGGACCGTCACGCTACTCCCGTCCTGCAAGCCATGAAGAAAGCGTGGGAAGTCTACTTCGAGAAGGTCAAGCCTGTACTTGAAACCCACCCCACGCGTCGTGATGCGGCCAAGGTGGATGCCGTTTTCCCGATCATCGAGGAGCAGAAACGCGCGCTGACTTCCCGCGCCGACGAGCTGGCCCGTGCTGGTCCTTATCACAGCGCGGAGGCAGAGGAAGCGCGCGAGGTCGGCCGGGAATTCGTCCTCGCTACCGTTGAGCTGTTCAATCTCGCGGAGCACCTTTTGCATCTGGGTGAAGATCGGACGGACAAGGATCGAAGAGCTTTGCGAGAACAGGAGAAGCAGGTCGAGGAAAAGCGCAGAGAGTGGAGAAATCTGTTCGAGCAGACCATTTGGCGAGCGGGAATGCTGACAAAAGGATAATGGAAAGGGAGGGATACCCATGACCGCAAGTCGCACGTTACGCCGGCTCGCCGCGCGGGCCGCAGGGAAGCTGCGCCGGCTGACCGGCCGCGAGACCGACCACGATTTTCGCCGCCTGTACTCCATCTGGGACTTGCAGCGCGATTACTGGACCATCGTCGGACCGGCCACGAAGGAAGAGTACGAGCGGCTCAGTCTGCTCAAGCTGCGGCTACTGATCGATCTCGGTCTAACGCCGGAGGCCAAGATCCTCGATGTCGGCTGCGGCACCGGCTTGTTGGCGGCGTCGCTGCACGATTTTCTCAGCGATTGCGGCCTGTACTGCGGCTCCGACATCAGCCCCGAAGCGGTCGCCTTCTGCCGCTCGCGCTTCGCGCGGTTCAATTTTTCCTTCCATCTCAGCGAAATGACCAAGCTGCCCGCGCTGTCGGAGCGCTTCGATTTCATCGTGTTTTACAGTGTCTTCACCCACACTTATCCGCAGGAGACGGCACTGCTGCTGCGCGAGGCGGCCCAGCTGCTGGCGGATGGCGGCCTCATCTTCGCCGATGTGTTCACGGCGCCGCTGATCGATGAATACACCGGCAATCGCGCCACGGTGGAGATCAATCCGGATTACCTGCTGCGTTTGCTGGAGGGCAGTGGGCTGCATGCGGAGCTGATTGACTTGCAGTCGCGGCCGATGCTGGGTCAACGCTTGTTCTACAAGTTCACGCACCAGCCGCTTGCGGCTTAGCGCGTTGGCCGTCGCGCTAAGCCGCAAGCGGCTTGCGCCTCAGACTCTCACAAATGTCCCTGCTCGGCCAACCAGCGCTCGGCATCGAGCGCGGCCATGCAGCCGGTGCCGGCCGCCGTCACGGCCTGGCGATAATAGCTATCCGCCACGTCGCCGGCTGCGAAGACGCCCTCTACGCTCGTGTTCGTCCGCTGCGGCCGGGTCCAGAGGATGTAACCCTTGTCGTCCATCTCCAGCTGGCCTTCGAGGAACTTCGTGTTCGGCGTGTGGCCGATGGCCAGAAACACACCGCTGGCATCCAGCGTTTCCGCCTGCTTGTCCACCGTGCTGTTGAGACGGACGCCGGTGACACCATCCTTGTCGTTGCCGAGTACCTCGTCGAGCACGCGGTTCCATTTCATGGTGATCTTCGGGTTCTCCAGCGCTCGCGCCTGCATGATCTTGCTGGCGCGCAGCTGATCGCGGCGATGCACCAGGTACACGGGATTGGCGAACTTGCTCAGGTAGGTGCCCTCTTCGACGGCCGAATCGCCGCCGCCGATGACGACCACGGGTCGGTTGCGGAACCGCGGCAGCGCTCCATCGCACACGGCACAAGCGGACACGCCGTTGTTCTTGTACTTCTCCTCGGAGGGCAGTCCCAGATAATTCGCTCTCGCACCCGTCGCAATGATGACGCTCAGCGTTTCGATCGTCTGTCCCTCGCGAGCAGTCAGCTTGAAGGGACGGCGCGAAAAGTCCACCTTCACGATGTCGTCGGTGATGATCCGCGTGCCGAAGTTGACCGCTTGCTGACGCATCAGCTCCATCAATTCGGGACCGTTGACGCCGGGATTCGGCTGTTCCTTGCCGGTCTGGACCCAGTAAGGCTGACGTTCCTCCGGTAAAGCGGTGCTCAGGTACTCGCTCGATTTGCCGGCGGGGAAGCCGGGATAGTTCTCCACCTCGGTCGTCAGGGCCAATTGCCCCAGCGGCAGCGTGCCTTGCAGGCGGTTTTCCTCGATGACGGCGCCTTCATAGACCAGCGGCTGCAGGTTCGCTCGCGCCGCGTAAATCGCCGCCGTCCAACCAGCGGGACCGGAACCAATGATGACGACCTTCTCCGGCATGATCTCTCCTTCTATTTCAGACATCGCTTGGTTAGCGATGCTTCGCAGAAGCGTCGGGACTCGACGCTTCTGCGAAGCGTTGCTAAACAGCGTGATTCTCTCCCCGGCGGCGACGATTGACGGTACACTGCACTGTCTCCCCATTGTAAGGTGCCGGACAAGCCGGTCAACGACGGGTCGGCAAGTGAGCGAGGGACAGGCGGATGCTGCGATTGACTGATTTGCGCGAAATCCTGCGGTACGTGCCGCGTTTCCGCGATAAGGTGTTCGTCATCGCCGTGGACGGCGCCATTGTCGAGCATGAGAACTTCCGTAATCTGCTGCTCGACATCGCGCTGTTGCGCAGCCTGCGCATCGGCGTGGTGCTGGTGCATGGGGCCGGCCATCAGATCCGCCAGCTCGCCGAGCAGACGGGACAAACGCCCTCCAATGTGGACGGCACCGGCATCACCGACGCCGCCACGTTGCAGCTCGCCCTGACGGCGGCCAATCGCGTCATGCACGAGACGCTCGAAGGCCTATCGGCCAACGACCTGCGCGGCGCCTGCGGCAACGCTGTGGTGGCGCATCCGGCCGGCATCCTGCACGGCGTCGATCATCAGCACACCGGCCGCGTCGAGCGCGTCGATACGGCCCTCTTGCACGCCCTGCTCAGTCAGGACATCGTGCCGGTCATTCCGCCGTTGGGGGTTGATGGCGAGGGCCGCTCGTATCGACTCAACTCCGATAGCGTCGCCGTCGAGGTCGCTCGTGCCCTGCAAGCGGTGAAGCTGATTTACCTGACCACCTTCGAGGGCATCCAGGCTCCCACTGAGCCGAGCGTTGTGCCGGAGCTGCTGCGTCAATTGTCGGTCGAGGAAGCGGAAGACATTCTTCACAAGCAGCGTGCCGATGTACCCACACCGCAGCTCTCGAAGCTGGAACACGCGGTTCGCGCGGCGCGCGGAGGCGTGCCGCGCGTCCACATTATCGACGGCCGCGTCGAGGAGGGACTGCTCGCCGAAGTCTTTTCCAACGAGGGCATCGGCACGCTCATCCACGCCAACGAATACCAGGCCATCCGCCGCGCCCAGCGTCGCGACGCTCGCGCCATTTACGCGCTCATCAAGGCCGGCATCGAGAGCGACGAGCTGGCACGCCGCACGCTCGCCGACATCGAGCGGTCGATCGACGATTTCTTCGTGTTTGAGGTAGATCGCAGCCTGGTGGGATGCGCCGCGCTGCATCTGTATCCCCAGCAGAAGCAAGCGGAGCTGGCGTGCGTGTGCGTTAATTCGCGTTACGAAAATCAGGGCATCGGCGCCAAGCTAATGCAATATGCCGAAACGCAGGCCCGCGCCGCAGACTTCTCGCAACTGTTTTGTCTATCCACGCAAGCGTTCAATTATTTTCAGCACAAGGGCGGCTTCATGCAGGGCACTCCCGACGACCTGCCGCCGGGCCGCCGCGAGCGTTACGATCGCAGCGGCCGGCGTTCGCTGGTGTTGTTCAAGAAACTGACCTAGCGTTTCTCCGGCGTGAGCACGCCGCGCGTCTTCAGCCAGCCCGCCAATTGTTCCGGCCAGGCCGACACCGCGCCGCGGCCGGCGCCGAGGCCAACTCCATGTGGTCCTTTCTCGTAGATGTGCAGCTCGGCCGGCACCTTCTTCTTTCGCAGCGCCTGGTAGAATAGGATGCTGTTTTCCGCCGGGACCGCCTTGTCCTCGTTAGTATGAAACAGGAACGTCGGCGGCGTCTTCTCCGTCACCTGCTTGTCATTGCACAGGCTCTCGACAAGTGCCTCATCCGGCTTGTCACCCAGCAGATTGCGACGCGAGCCACCGTGTGTGTAAGGCGGCCGCATGGTGATGACGGGATAACACAGGATCGCAAAATCGGGACGGCAGCTGACGCGCTCGATGGGATCGTCGGCGTCGGGCTTGCCGTCGTCGAAGTGTGTGGCGATCGTCGAAGCGAGATGACCGCCGGCCGAGAAGCCCCAGATGCCGATACGCTTTGGATCGAGGTTCCATTCTTTCGCGCGGCTGCGCACGATGCGCAGGGCGCGCTGGGCATCCTGCATGGGCACGGGGTGATGATAGCGCGATCCCAGGCGATAGCGCAACACGAACGCGGCGATGCCTTGACGGTTCAGCCATTCCGCGGGTTCCTTGCCCTCGTGGCCGACCGCCAGACCGCCATAGCCGCCTCCCGGACAGACGACGACAGCGGCCCCATTGGCCTTGTCCGCTAGGGGCAGATAAATCGTCAGCGACGGCTTATCGCGGTCCTCCGTACCGAGAGCGCCGGGAGCGCCCTTGGGCCAGAGCAATTCAACTTTCGGTTGATCGGCCGCGGCGCCCAGTGTTAACCCCAGGGAGAGCAAAACAAGGTTCAGCATGGCGTCTGGTCCTTTCGCATTTCATTGTTCGCTGTCGCGAGAAATCCTTCGGCGAGCATAGGAAATCGTCCCGCGACGACAATCACAAGCCAGCTCCTTTTCTCTTCACCGGAAAAAAGCGAAAAAATAGGGAAGCATGGGAGCGGATTGTGCAGTAATACAGAGAGAGCATTTCACGACGCGGAGAAGCTCCTCATGGCTGGGTGTTTTCGACCGCCTTGCATCGGTTGATCCGGCGTGGTAAAGTCTCTCTGTGCGGCCGACAACGGCCACACAAACCTCTGCAGTGTTCGTGAACCGGCGATCCTTTTGACGAACCGATGGAGTACCCGCTGGGAGCCAATAGCGTGGTCGGAGCTTGCAAGCCCACCCAGGTAGTGGGATCCAAAAACCGGCCCTGAGGCACCCCCTGGTCAATGCGGGTTCTCAAAAGCGCCGACACGGCACAGGTGGAGGTTTCTTTGCGCACCCGCGCAATGCCCATTCCTAGCAACGAGACTTTTTTCTTTTGGCGAGCTAGGATGTCTCTTTCCTCCCTAGAAATAGGGAGTCGCTCCAAGCCCCGCAACCTGCGGCACTTACGGTTGAGGCTGACCGGGAGTAACCATGAATAGCTACCTTTATTGTCGTGAAAAACGTGATTTTCGGAAGAGCCGGCAACGTCGTTGACCTTTGTGAGATAATGGCTTCCGCGCTGACAAGCTCGTGAGAAAGAGTTCTCGATTTTTTAAGATTGACATGATGGCGGAAGTCGGTAAAGTTTCCCTTCGTAGTTGCTGCTCCTCAGCTGCGTCCCTCCCACATGGGAGCGGAGAAAGTCAGGCCCAGTGAGGGGCAACGGACGCCTCCCAGCGGTTGCTGTGGAAGAAGCGTCCTTTCAGAGAGGTTTGATCGCCGATGCGGCAAAGCTGTTGCTCGTCTGACGTAAGCGTGGCCCTCCAACGGAAGGCCGGGGAAATGGGAATAGGGAGTGACGGCCCATCGCGTTGAAACAACTACCCTGTTCGTACCTTAAGTGAGCTGACACTATTTCTCGCCTAATCTAATCGCCTCTTGCCGGCTTGGATTGCGCGCCGTGCAAGGAGGAGGGACCAGACTCCAGCTATCCAGCAGCACCCGCCCGGGCCAGGGACGGCCCGCGATAAGCGACCATGAGGGTTGGGGTCGGGGGGTGGGTCACGATGTCGAGCGGCGCCCATCTTCGGGTCGGGCGTGGTTTGAAACGGCAACGCAGCCTTCCTCAGAAGCGGTGTTGCTGGAAGTTGGGGTCTTTTTCATCACCATCCCTTCTCCGCTGTCCGCTCGGAATGGAGCGGCCGGCGGAGAATGGATGCTCTGGCCTGCAAGGATGATCTAGGCCATGGCCGGCTGCTAGCAGGACGCGAGGCGGCCGGCCATTTTTCTCTCTCCCATCCCCAAAATCACTCCAGACCATTACACTATCGGCTGTGTGCCGCGTGCGTTCCGTGCAAAGTCGCAGGCGGCGGATGGCTGAGGAATAAATGATGCTGATCCCCGCCTACACCAGTACGCGTGCCGTCCTGGAAGAGCTGCTGGCGCAGCGTATCCTGGTGCTCGACGGCTCCATGGGCGCCTTCATTTACGCCCGCGGTCCGCAGGAGGTGGATTACCGCGGCGAGCGCTTCCGCAATCACTCCAGGCTGCTGAAAAACTGCACCGAGGCACTTGTCCTGACGCAGCCGCAGCTGATCGACGACATCCACCGCGCTTATCTCGACGCCGGCGCGGACATCATCGAGACCTGCACTTTCAACGCCACGCCGCTGGCACTAACGGAGTTCGGCTTGCACGAGCACGCCGCCGAGATCAATCGCACCGCCGCCGCGATCGCCCGACGCGCCGCCGACGACTTGACACACCGCAACCCGGATCGGCCGCGCTTCGTCGCCGGCAGCATTGGGCCGACCAACAAGACGCTGTACATCGAGCCGGGCCATGAGCCGCCCGACAGCCGTTCTCATTCTTTCGACGATTTCGTGGCCAGCTACACCGCCCAGATCGCGGCGCTGGATGCGGGCGGCGTCGATCTTCTCGCGGTGGAAACCGGCAACGACATCCTCATCCTCAAGGCGTGCCTGGTCGCGCTGGAGAACTATTTCGCCGAACACAACGTCCGCCTGCCGGTGATCGTCTCGGGCACCATCTACGACAACGGCCGGACCTTGCTGGCTCAGACGCCGGAGGCGTTCTACGTCTCGGTGGCGCACTTCGACGCGCTGGCGGTCGGCTTCAACTGCGGCGTCGGCGCCGACCTGCTGCGCGGCCCCATGGAAAGCCTGGCGACGGTTTCGCGCAAGCCGATCTCCGTTTATCCCAACGCCGGCCTCCCCGACGGCATGGGCGGCTTCACCGGCGACCGCGATCGCACGGCGGCGCTGCTCGGCGAATTTGCCCGCAATGGCTGGGTCAATATCGTCGGCGGCTGCTGCGGCACAACCCCGGAGTGGATTGCCGCCATCGACCGCGCTGTCGAAGGCGTCGCACCCCGGAAAGTGCCGGAGCTGCCCGCCTGGTCGTACTACTGTGGCAACGAAGTGCTGGCCGTTCGGCCCGAAACCAATTTCGTCATGATCGGCGAGCGCTGCAATATCACCGGCTCGCTCAAATTCAAGCGCCTCATCAAGGAGGGCAACTACGACGCCGCGGTGCGGGTGGCGCGGGAGCAAGTGCACAACGGTGCCAACATCCTTGATGTCAACATGGACGCTGATTTGATTGACTCCGAGGAGGCGATGACGCGCTTCTTGCGGCTCCTAGCCAACGAGCCGGACCTGGCTCGCGTCCCCCTCATGATCGACAGCTCCAAGTGGTCGGTCCTCTCAGCCGGTTTGAAGTGCGTGCAGGGCAAGCCAATCGTCAACTCCATCAGTCTCAAGGAAGGCGAGGAGAGATTTCTCGAACAGGCCAGCCTCGTCAAACGCTACGGGGCCGCCGCCGTCGTCATGGCCTTCGACGAGCAGGGACAGGCCGTGACGCGCGAGCGCAAGGTCGAGATCAGCGCCCGCGCCTATCGCCTGCTGACCGAGGAAGTCGGCTTCGATCCGTCGGACATCATCTTCGACGTGAACATCCTGACCGTCGGCACCGGCATGGAGGAGCACAACAACTACGGCGTCGAGTTCATTGAAGCGGTGCGCGAGCTGAAACGGCTGTTCCCCAAGGCCCGCACGTCCGGCGGTGTCAGCAACGTCTCGTTCTCGTTCCGTGGACCAGAGTTCGAGGTGGTCCGCGAGGCGATGAACTCGGCCTTCCTCTATCACGCCATCCACGCCGGCCTCGACATGGGCATCGTCAACGCCGGCCAATTGCAGGTCTACGAGGAAATCCCCACCGAGCTGCGCGAGCGAGTGGAGGACGTATTGCTCAATCGCCGGCCCGACGCCACTGACCGGCTCATCGATCTCGCCAAAGCACTTAAGTTTAGCCGCGACCCGAAGGGGAGCGCGCAGACCCAGGCCTGGCGCGAGGCGCCGGTGAAGGAGCGGTTGACGCACGCTCTGGTCAACGGCATCGTCGATTACATCGAGCAGGATGTGGAGGAGGCGCGGCAGCAGCTCGATCGGCCGCTGCAAGTGATCGAGGGGCCGCTGATGGACGGCATGAACGTGGTCGGCGATCTCTTCGGCGCCGGCAAAATGTTTCTGCCACAGGTGGTCAAGAGCGCCCGCGTCATGAAAAAGGCCGTCGCCTATTTACTCCCGTTCATGGAGGAAGAGCGCAAGAAGTCCGGCGTCGAGCATCGCTCGCGCGGCAAAATCCTGATGGCCACGGTCAAGGGCGATGTTCACGACATCGGCAAGAACATCGTCGGCGTCGTTCTGGGCTGCAACGATTTCGAGGTCATCGATCTTGGCGTCATGGTGCCGTGCGAGACGATCTTGCAGAAGGCACGCGAGCATGGCGTGGACATGATCGGTCTATCCGGCCTCATCACGCCGTCGCTGGACGAGATGGTCCACGTCGCCCGCGAGATGCAGCGTGAGGGTTTTCAGCTGCCGCTGCTGATCGGCGGCGCCACGACCAGCGCCAAACACACGGCGGTCAAGATCGCGCCGGCGTATCGCGAGACGGTCATACACGTCAAGGACGCTTCGCGCAGCGTCGGCGTCGTCGAGCGCCTGACGCGCCCCGAGGAGCGAAGTAAGCTCGACGCGGAGAACCGGCACAACCAGGCCAGAGAACGCGAGAGCTTCGCGCGCCGCCGCCAGCGCAAGCTGGTTTCCTACGCGGAGGCGTGTAGCCGCCGTTTTCGCATCGACTGGGAGAAAGCACCGATTGCCGTGCCGTCGTATCTTGGCGTCCGTGTGCTGCGCGATTTCCCGTTGACGGAGATCGTTGCGTACATCGACTGGTCGCCGTTCTTCATGGCCTGGGAGATGAACGGCAAATATCCGCACATCCTCTCGGACGCCAAAGTCGGCAGCGAGGCCCGCAAGCTGTTCGACGATGCCAACCGCCTTCTGAAGCGCATCCTCGCTGACAAGGTGTTGTCAGCGAACGCGGTCTACGGTTTCTGGCCGGCCAACAGCGACGGCGACGACATCATCATCTACGCGCCGCCGGTCGGTGGGAGCGGCGTCTCGCCGGTCGGTGGGAGCGGCGTCTCGCCGGTCGGTGGGAGCGGCGTCTCGCCGGTCGGTGGGAGCGGCGTCTCGCCGGTCGAAAAGTCCGAGCTGCTACGTTTGCCGATGCTGCGTCAACAATGGGAGCGCGAGGGCCAAACATCGTTCCGCAGTCTGGCCGATTACTTGGCGCCGATCGAGAGCGGGCGAGCCGATTATCTCGGCGCCTTCGCGGTGACGGCGGGGCTTGGCGCCGAGGATCTGGCGGCGCGCTTCGAGGCGGAACACGATCCCTACAACGCCATCATGACCAAGGCACTGGCCGATCGTCTCGCCGAGGCGTTCGCTGAGCTGCTGCACGAACGTGCCCGCCGCGAGTGGGGCTACGGCCGCGACGAGCATCTGACGAAAGAGCAGCTGATCGCCGAGAAGTATCTCGGCATCCGTCCGGCCGCCGGTTATCCCTCGTGTCCCGATCACACCGAGAAAGCAAAACTCTGGCAATTGCTCGACGCCGACCAAGCGGGCATGCATCTGACCGAGAGCTTCGCCATGACGCCGGCCGCGTCGGTGAGCGGCTTGTATTTTGCCCATCCCGAAGCGACGTATTTCGCCGTCGATCTCATCACGCGCGATCAGGTCGAGAGCTACGTTGGGCGCAAGGGCATGTCGCGCGCGGAGGTCGAGCGCTGGCTGGCGCCGAACCTGGGGTATGATGCGGAGTGAGCGGAGGGCATGAGGACCGCGTCTCAAGAGCCATTCCCGGGGATCGCGGTTGGAAGCGGCCGAGAGCCATGCACCACCGATAAGATCTCGACACGCTCCCCCCACACGATAGATGATGCGATAGGATTGTACTACCAATTCCCGGATTATCTCCTCTTCGTATTCGGGCACAGTAGCTCCCAGATAGGGCATCGCGGCCAGCTGCTTCGTGTGGTGGGTAATCCGATCGACCAATCCTTGAGCATACCGAACCGAGTTTTGCGCGATGTAATCGTAGACCGCGCGCAATTCGCGCTTGGCATTGCTCGTCCAGAAAACGGTCATTCAGGCAGCCCAAAGGACTTACGGACCTCTTCCACCGTTTCGACGCGGCCCACTTCGCCGTCGCGCAGGCCCGCTTCGATGGATTGACGGACGTAGAGCCGGTAGATCAGGTCTTCCCAGGAGGCGCCATCTGGAAGTTGTTCGACAATCCGGTGCGCCTCGTCTTTAATGGTTGTTTCGGGCATGTCTTCGTCTCCGACAGATTCGAGCCGCGCCGGAGTACCTTGCTCCGCGACTCTGATAGGATTCTACCCTTTCGGCGAGACAAGATGCAAGTATTCCCTTCGCGGCCTCCATCGTGAGCTGCACCGGCAAAGCAACAGAGGCGCCACGTACAATATCGCCATCCGTGTTTGCCGCATGAGTCCGGCTTGTCCGGGTGGATGAGCGTGTGTTAATGTGTGTCCTTCTTGATCCTGCACGTTCACGGAGGAACGATCCATGCAATTTGCCAAAGGCCCGCGTTGGTTTGCGTTGGCGGCAGCTTTCGGCTTCGCAGCTGTACCCGCCAGGGCAGAGATAATCACTCCCGATTCCATCCCCAATCCGCCCAGCGCGGTTGGGTCGGCCAACGGCACGCCCGTCTCCTCGAGTAATCTCGTGAGCACGCAGTACATGGGGCTGGGCTTAGGTTTTTCCTACGGAGGAACCGCCATCACCCAGTTGAATAACGTACCTGTATGGGCACCCGTCTGGCCTCTCAATTATGGCAGCTCTTCCTCATCGGGGTCTTCATCCTCGAGTTCAACTTGGGGGAACATCAATTATTCTGCGTCGTGGTACGGGGCAGCTCTCAACTCGCTCACGACTCGAAATCCCATAACGGTTTCCTCATTGACCGTGGAAACGATTGGCAATCCCGGTTTTCTCTCGCTAGGAGTGTTCGGACGCAACGGCCTGCCGCTGAATATCACTCCAGTTGTGGAGGGTCTCCCCGGTTCCAACGGCGAGGAGATCTGGAGGTTCACCGGATCCGGCATCTACGGGTTTACTGCTGTCGAGGCGGTGATTGATCCTCTTGGTCCGGGAGAACCGGCCGTCAACCCAGCCTGGGGCGTGGCTGCCGTTTCCTTCACAGCACCCGCAGGCCAGACACCCGAACCATCCAGCCTCGTTCTCGCGGGACTGGGTACATTGGGCCTAGCGGCGCGCTTCGGCTGGCGGCGACTTCGGCTGGCGTCCTGATCGCCGATCTGCACCGTTCACGACGCCTCGCAGGAGCTTGCCGCATACGCTCCTGTAAAGCGTCGCGGATTGCAACGGTTCATCTGACTCCCTACATCCCATTTGCCTGCTCGCCGCCCAGCTCCCATAATAAGGTCAATTCTCTCCCGCAACCTTGTCACTGGCTTGCCCTCTCCGCGAGGACCATTCCGATGCGACGCCTATTTGCTCCTGTGCTGGCTTGCTTTGTTGCCGGAGCCGTCGGCTCCGCCGTGATGGCAGGCGATTACACGCCCGATCCGAATTCCGTACAGCGTTACGGGCCGGCGTATCGCTATCCGCAGGCCGGCTGGATTGTGCTGCACATCGAAGGCGAACCTTACGAGCGCGGCGTGCAGCATGGCCGGCTCATGGCCGAGGAGATCGCCGCCCATGTTCGTTGTTTCGCTACGGTGCAGAGTCCCAAAGCGCCCGCCGACGGCTGGAAGGTCACGCGCACTTTGGTCAACGCCCTGTTCCTGCGCCGCTACGACAAGGAATATCTCGAAGAAATGAAGGGCATCGCCGACGGCGCCAATGCCGCCGGCGCGCGCTTCCGCAGCCGGCCGCTCGATCTGCTCGACATCGTCGCGATCAATTCGTGGCCGGAAGTCGAAACGCTCGATCCCGCCTTGCACGCCACGCCGGACGGACTGGAAGGCATGCGTTTTCCCCAGGATTCGCCTCAAGCGAAGCCGCTCGCCAAGCCGATGCACTGTAGCGCCTTCGCCGCCAACGGCAAGGCCACGCACGACGGCAAAATCGTCTTCGGCCACATTACCATGTTTTCCCTTTATCCCTCCGGTTTCTACAATGTTTGGCTCGACGTGAAACCGGCCAAGGGCCATCGCGTGTTCATGCAGACGTATCCGGGCGGCATCCAGAGCGGTCTGGATTACTACTACAACGATGCCGGTCTGCTCGTCTGCGAGACGACGCTGGCGCAGACACGCTTCGACGGTACGGGCAAGAGCGTCGTCTCGCGCATCCGCCGCGCCCTGCAATACGCCGACAGCATCGACAAGGCTGTCGAGATCCTCAAGGAGAGCAACAACGGCCTGTACACCAATGAATGGCTGCTGGGCGACATCAAGACCAACGAGATCGCCATGTTCGAGCTGGGCACACACACGAACAAGCTCTATCGCAGCAGCAAGAACGAGTGGTACGGCGGCACGGAAGGCTTCTACTGGGGCTGCAACAACACCAAGGACTTACAGGTTCGCCTGGAGACGATCGCCAGCGTCGAGGGGCGGCCGACCACGGCGGTGTTTCATCCCTCCATACGCGACCGAAAATGGCTGGAGCTGTACGATCGGCACAAGGGCAAGATCGATGTCGAGTTCGGCAAGCTGGCCTTCACGACGCCGCCCCTGGCCGCCTATCACTCCGTCGATGCCAAGTTCACGACGACCGAGATGGCCAGGGAATTAAAGACGTGGGCGCTCTTTGGTCCGCCGCTGGGACGGACCTGGAAGCCAACTTTCCACGAACGAGAGCAATATCCGGAAGTGCGGCCGCTGGTCAGCAATCCGTGGACGATCCTGCATGCGGGCCGGCCGAAGGGCGGACCGGGCGAGAACGTCGTCGATTTGCCGGACCCCGCGAAAAAGGGCAAGATCCCCGCGGCGGCGCTGGCGACGCCTTCTTTGCCGCCGACCGTCGCCGCCTGGCATGGCACGCTTCTGCCCAAGAGCGACGCCGACACCTGGCTGGCGACCGCCTTCGCCAATTACGAGAAAATCGCCGCTCTCGACAACGTGCTCCGCAAACGCGCCTCCGACGACAAACTGACCCGCGCGGATCAAGAGCAGCTGGCCCTCGCCCTATTCGCCTATCGCGCCGAGTATGAAAGCGGAGCCCGAGCACGGCATTGGTCGGAAAACGCCTTGGCGTCGATCCGTGCCAACCTGCGCCGGGACGATTGGCATCGCCTCTCCGCCGGCAAAGGCGTCTGGCTGCTGCACAGTCTGCGCCGGCAAATGGGAGCGAACGCTTTTGACGCCATGATGGATGCTTTCGGTCGCGCACACGCCGGCAGGCCGGTCAGCGCCGCGCTGCTTCAGGCGCATGTCGAAAAATGGGTGGCGAACAAGCGCACGGATTTCTTTGATGCGTGGCTGAAGGATCCAGGCCTGCCACGCTATCAGATCGACGTGCCGAACGTCGCATCCACGGCGAATGGATACGAAGTCACCGTCGAGGTGCGCCGAGAAGAGGACGGACCGCCAGCGACGCTCGATGTCACCGTCGAAACCGCCAACGGCGAGGTGACACGCACGGTGCGCATCGATGGATTGAAGGCACGCCTTGTTGTCGAGACGCAGGAATCGCCGTTACGAGTAGTTCTCGACAAGTACGGACAGACGGCCAAGAGCAATGGCGGACCGTTCTCCATTCTCAGCTTTTCCGCCGAGCTGGAACAAACGATGATCGTCTACGGGACGACCGATGAGCGGCCAAGCCAGCGCGAAGCGGCCGAAGAATTGCAACAGGCGCTCCGCGCCCGCGGCGCGAACATCACCGTGCCGCTGCGCGCCGACACCGAGATTACGGAGCAAGAGCTGAAGACACATCACCTGCTTCTCATCGGTCGGCCGAACACGAACGCGCTGGTCAAGAGGTTTCAGAAGGATCTGCCGATCTCTTTTGGCCGAGGCTCGTTCGCGGCGCGGCAAGAGGTGTACGCTCACCCGGACAGCGGTGTTCTCGTTGCCGCTGAGAACCCCGTGAACAAGCGCTTCTCGATGGTGGTGGCCGCGGGACTGAACGCGGGTTCGACGCTGCGCACGGCTCTCGTGCTCGCCGCGCGAAAGACACGACCGGCCGAGGTGATGATTCTGCCGCATGGAGCCGGCTCGCGCTTGCTGGTGCTGCCGGCGAAAGAGCTGGTGTGCGACGTGAAAAAAGTGGTTTCGCAGAAGGAAAAAGCCGCC
>Ga0335075_10005006_pt1 | contig 20635 bp, 21 predicted proteins | sample Lox_Sample_24_FD_206723 | JGI IMG/M metagenome (GOLD analysis project Ga0335075, IMG submission 206723) | Soil microbial communities from Loxahatchee National Wildlife Refuge, Florida, United States - Lox_Sample_2.4 | ecosystem: Environmental > Terrestrial > Soil > Wetlands | place: USA...
TTTCTCAGCCCCACCCACAACATCTAAACTTCTTCAAGTATGCTTCCTTGTGCTCAGCTCTTCTTCCCCTTGTGCTTGTGCTTGTGCTTATGCTTCTTCTCTTTCTGCTTGATTGTGCTTGTGGGGGTAGGGTGCGTAGAGGCAAACTTGTCAGAAATAGTTGGCTTGTCGGAGGTCACGGTCTTGCCATCAAGGCGGGTTCTGGGTTGTGCTATTAAGGCAGGTGGGGGTTTGTGCCGTCCAGGCGGTGTTGTGCCATTAAGGCGAGGTTCTGGTTCTTGTCGTCAAGGAGGGTGCTGGGTCGTGCCGTCAAGGCAAGTCTGGGGTCGTGCAGTCGAGTCAGGTGCCATCAAGGCTGAGTCGGAATCTGCGCATTGCCGGCGGAGTCATCATGGAGTTCATAGTTCTGGATCGTTGGCACCCTGCTGACAGGTCAGGTCAGGTCTGGGTTCGCTCCTTGCTCTGTTAGGTAGGTCAGGTTTGGGTTCGCTCCATGCTCTGGAGGCAGGTTCAGTCGGTCGATCAAGTGACAATACGATGCTAGTATCGGGTCAAGCTTGCTGCTGGTGGAGCGGCGGTAGGCAGTCAGTCGCAGGCACGGTCATTTGTCAGGTCGTTCTTCCAGGCCCTTCGGGCTCTGGAGGTCTTGAGCAGGCCAACGCCCATGGTCTCGCTTCGGGTTGAGATTCTGGTATGGTCAGGTTTCTTTTCTCGCTTTTCGTGTACACTCGTTTACTTCGATCATTAGCTACAGTGTTAACAGCTAGCCGGCGCGTCAAGCTGCCGTGCTCATGTCGGTCCACCTAACCTGCCGCCTTTGATTTCGGCCAACGCGATTCCCACCGCCTATTCTCCCGTGAAACTCAACACGAAAGAATGCGTCTTTTACGACGTAGCATTAGTGGCGAGTTTGGCCTCACTAATGACTTGGTTGGCGACGATACAATTCCTCCCTACGCGATACTTTCGCACACATGGGAACCTGACACCGAGAAGGTCACCTTCGAAGACATAACAAATGGCACTGGCAAGAATAAGCCTGGCTATGAGAAGATTCGATTCTATGGAGAAAAATGTGCTAACTAGAGTTTAATTCTTAGGGACTGTATTCCGACCTTCAGCTGATGAGACCACTCAAGACTTCGTCCAGTGCGTCAATAACCTGACAAGAACACAGTCAGCCATGTGATTTGACAACCGGAGCTAAAACCTACCTCAGCTTTGAATACCTCGATATCCAACGCCTGCTTCTGTGTTTCGGAACTGCTAATAGAGCCTTCTAGACAGGATATGACAACTTTTTGATATCTTTTGCCCATTGCGGCACTAACGCGTTGATGTTTGGCCACATCCAATATATACTTCATTACGTCGCTCCCAAGTTCTAGGGTCCTAAACTTGGACCTATGCAGATCAATCATTGGTTTCCACAAGGCAACTTCTAGTAGCACAACTCCAAGAGAGTAGATATCGTGGAGCCGGTTGAAGGTTGTTGTTGGAAGTCCCCATTGCTCTGGATGCCTGTAAACATTTTCCACAATGTCATCCTCCTCATATGGCCGTGATGAAAGCCCTGACTCTGGTCGAGAGTATTCCCATCCAAAGAGATATGGCTCGCTTAAAGAAGCTTCAGCCCCGTGCCCGTCTTTCTTTTGGAAAAACAGAACGTTCGCACTGCAAAATGATTTGTGTATCCAACCTACAGAATGAAACTGCCAGAGTGCAGTAGCCAACTCCCGCGCGAGGATAAAGCGTAATTCTAGATTAGGTTCTTTTAGGCCTTGTAGCATTGCCGAAAGGTTTTGGAACTCTGGACTAAGTTCGGACGGTATGTCAAACCATAAGGCAAACTGGGAATCCTCGATAAAAAACCCTTTACAAGTTAGAGAGTGATATCGGCCCGGCTTTTCCTCATGAAGTATATTCACGAGCTGGTTGATTCGATTTCGAGATGGCTCAGACGGCCCTGTGAAATGTTTGTCCTTGATGAAAGGTTTGTATTCAATCAAAGCGAAAGAGCCGTTCGCTTTCGCAAGCCGTCGAGACCCTTTAATGTCTTTCCAACTCACTTCGGCGTATGCCGGTATTTGATTGTCTCTTAACTGAAGATCCTGGAAGTTGTTCGAAGCAGATTCCGTATACGAAATATCGACTAATCGGAGGTCGCTCTCAAGACCTAGATTAGTTGCCTCATCTCCGACACCTGAAATTTGAAGCAGTTGAACAAAAGGCAGAGGGTTGCCACTCGACGTATTGCGTTCACTGAAGAGCCTCTCAGTTCTGTTCTCGATCATTTGTATCTTAATGATGTTCAGGAGCTTTTCGTTCCAGGAATGGAGTTCTCGGACCGTATTCTCCACCTTGGCCTTCCCGACAAATCCCCACTTCAGTCTCTTAGCGAGGGAGGCTGAATGATAAGACCCAAAAGATATTGAATCATTTATAACATCTTGGGCTGAAGGGCTCATAAGGCCTGCTCCGGTTTTGTCGGAGTCTATAATCCGATATTTAGCCTCCAGAGTATCCTTAAATAAACGTAGAATATTGACGATATCCACTTGAGTTTGCCGGTCGAATGCTGCAAAGAGACAATTCGAGGAAGGTTCGGCCATTTGGCCGAAGAGTACTCGTTTGATCGATCTAAACGTTGTAGCTTCAAGATTTGAAGCGAGACGAAACTTCTCGTAGTCCACACCGAATTGTGCTGCATTCCTGATGCCCTGGACCAAGCTTTCCGTGAGCTGCTCTGTTTTTGTCGCAACGCTCAGAGCAAATGACGCAATCTCCAGTCCTGACATGACCATGAATGGGACAAAGATTTTTCATAGACCAAAGGTGCCAAGACGATCAAATTTGCAATTGGTTTTGCACGATGGTAACAACGCAAACGGCCGCTTCCAAGATTTAAGGCGGAGTTTGGAAGCGAGAAGGGCAACAGTCAGTACAGTATATGTGTGTGTGTGTGTGTGTGTGTGTGAATTCATTATCCTGACCTCTCCCATAAATGCGGGATAACAGTCAGTACAGTAGTTTGCAAAACCGGTGTCACCCTTTGCACGCGCTTCGACTCTTTTAAACCCATGTCGTACAAGGACCCCTTGCTCTACATCTGGCCAATCATCCGCTGCTAGTACTTGGCAGTTCTGACTTGAACTATTCTGCGGATGTCGAGCGGCCTCAAATTGGCTTGGCATGACGTGCAAGAACCTTATTCGATGCCCGATGCGGGATTAACTGTTAGCACCGGTGACCAAAAGCCTAACGCCAAGGAGCGGGGAACTGCGCGATTCGACTGCGGATTGCTGTTCCCCCGAGACCGTACCGGCGCGCGTCATCCGGGAGCAAGTGCTCCCTGTTGAAACGGCGCAGAAGAGTTAAGATATTCTGGGGATGACTTGAGATGGGAGAACGACGTGTGTGTCGATGAAGACGGTCCCGTCGTCGGAGAGGCTGTGGTGCTGTCATCGAGCTAGATCAGGCGATGGTGCTAGCTGCGGACGTCCGCAGAATCGTCAAGTCATAACTACCAAGCACTGGCAGCGGATGGTTGGCCAGATGTAGAGCAAGGGGTCCTTGTGTAGAGTAGCCCAAATTGCCTACCAACAGTTGTACCTGCATATCCCGCATTTGGGAGAGGTCAGGTTAATGAATACATACATACATACAGTATGAAGTCTAACCTCACCCCATCGATAAGATATTTGCTTATTTTGCCAGCGAAGCCGCCCAGCGGTTGGGCCATTAATTGTGGCGCGAGAATGTCACTGCGAAAATCCTATTTGGCTGTGGACACAGAAACTGGGGCAGTGTCTGCAACTTCGCCAGTGTCTTCGTGCCAGCTGACATTACGATGGCTTTGTCGGCTGGTCACCGGGTTTGCTAGCCTTTGCTTCGCAAATCAGAGCCAGTATGCGATGATGCGCGCTGCCACCTCCTCTGCTAGCCCTATACGCCTCGTCCATATTTGCATCAAACAGTAGGAGCTCTCAGCTTTCCTAGGCGCCGTGTGTCTTCGGACGGCGAGCCCACTCCGAGCAGCCCCCATTTCAGCCGCGTAGAGTCTCCCACCTTCTCTTCCAGGACCGTCAATCCGCCTAGCGATTTTTCCAGCTCTCCCCCCCTACAATGGTTACACGAGTTGTAAATATGTCAGGCAATCCAAGTGGTCTACAAGACTTGCTGCTTTGAGGTGCGTATTGCATTCACGTTATGTGCATTATGTTGCGTTTGGCTGAGCGAAAAGTAGTAGCGGTGCCGGCTGACATCGCAATATGAGTCTCCTAGATGGGTCATCCTTCTCACGGTCGTTCAGTTTCCTCGCTCTTGATTTCGGGGTTCTAGAAAATGATCCTTACCGGTCACGTAACACTATCGCCAGCGCCCAGAACGCTTATAACAGGGGATTTCATAAGAATAGTCAACACGTTTGCGATGTTGGTGAAGGTGCGGTATTCAAAGTAAGCCTTCGCAAATCTAATGTCAATGGAAGGCTGTATGCTTTCAAGTCGGCCAAAAAGACAGCCTGCTACACGAAAGGGAAGAGTGGGTCGTCTGCTATTGGTGTATTTCCTGTATTACGAGAGATCCAGGTCGTCAGTCACGACGTTGCGAAGTCACATCCCAACATTGTTGATGTTATCGGCTGGGATTGGTCAGAGACACGAACACCGATAGTTTTTGTAGAGTATGCCGAGTTGGGTTCTCTCAAGGACTTCCTACAGGCTCAAGGCTCCTCTTTGAAACCATACGAGAAGAGTCAACTCTGTCTCGACATTGCCTGCGGGCTTAATGCCCTCCATTGCATTGACATTGCTCACGGCGACGTCAAGTTGGCCAACACTCTCGTCTTTACCGAAGATCATGGGGCCTATAAAGCGAAGATTTCGGATTTCAGCCATTCCATATTCGGCTTATCGTCAAGGAGAAAATCCACATACCCTGGGTCGCACCTCTATAACGCTCCTGAGATTCGAAAACGTGAATCTATGGTGTTTTCTGACCGACTACCACGATGCGAAACATTCTCATTCGGCCTACTCGTTTGGGAGGTCCTTAAAAATGGGCTTCCTTTCTTTGAAGAAGAGTGGCTCTGCCGAACATCTACGTCCGCGAGCAGTAGTTCTCTTACGACGCATGAGGCTAGTCTTGAGTCTCTTGGGAAAAATGGGGTTTTGGATAAAGCCAAGCAATTCCTAAGTTGCTCGGATGTTTCCATGAAGGATCAACCAACGTTCTATCATGTCTTCTGTATGACGTTGATGGACAATCCTGACCTCAGAGCCGATATGCAAAATGTAGCAATGAGGTTGGATGAATGGGACGAGTCAGTGCTCCACAGTAGTTTCGTGTACAATCTACTTTATGTATATTTTTAACCACTTCTTTAGGGGCACAATATTGCACTACTCACACCGCCTAGCAGGCCGCACTTTGACTGTCTGGGTGAGTTTTTTTTTTTCCTAATTTAAAAAATTAAATAAAACCGCTTACAATATTAGGAATTCGACCCTCGTACAAACATTCCATGGGCGGACAAAGCGTCTTTTGTTGATGAATTACAAGCGGAATTAGCCCAACCTGTCCAACCAAGTCACGCAGAGTATCATTTTGTGTACAGTCGGTGTTACGCTGAAGGATATGGAGTCGAGCGTGATCTCAAGTTAGCAGTATCCCATTTGTATCGCTCGGCTGCACTGGACAGCGTGGAGGCAACCTGTATTATTGAGACTTGGAAAGCCTTCTTCCGCAAGCATCAAGACCAGGATCTTCCAATGCTCGCAAATAATGAATTCTCTAATAGTATGAAGATGGTCAGGTCAAAGGCTGTGCAAGACGCTTTTCCATCAGAGCCGCACATTTTGGACATAGTCCCGCTAGCAGCCTACATCCGATCATGGAACAAAGTAAATGGGGACTTTGTGAAAAGCCGGGCCTTCTTTTGGCATGATGGCACCGAAGATCTAAGCTACGGATGGAACATGATGTCCATCAGGAAATTCTTCAATGATGTCACTCGAGATGGGCAGCTTTGCGATGCAAAAATCACTTACGCCTCTTTAGACTCGCCGTTCAACTCGGGGAGTTTCTACGAAGTATGTGCCACCTACGATCTCCCAGGCCTCTTTGAGGCATTGGAACGGAGTACAAGAAATTTGGAGGACTACACAAACTCCAGCTGGGGCGATCTAAATGAAGTCTATACCCGGTTGCTCAACGCCGCAGCGAGAGGAGGACGAAAGAGTATCATCGAAAGGTTTACCAGTGAGAGACCGTTCATGATGGAGTGGACATCACCCACGGGAGAATCTCCTCTACATTTTCTTGCCTTCCTTGAAGGTTCCTTGGAGACAATTAACAAATTAGGAGCGGGACTAGTTGCTTTTCTTGACCTCGATGTCAATATCCCAATAACAACGCGTTCTTGGATTACTCCTTACGGCATTGAGGTATACGGAACACCTTTGCAAATGGCCATACAAGCAAGATGTTTAAGATCTGTTAAAGCGTTGATTCAACTTGGCGCGGATCCCTGCGCGTCATTTGGGAATATTCCCCACCCATTACACATGGCTGCTACTTTGCATCTGCCAGAAATTGTGGAGCTGCTCATAAATACTGGGAAATATTCTACCGATCAAGTGGCCGACTCGCTACGGGCGATTGGAGAGCCGACAGGGAAGGGTTGGTTTGACCAGGCTCTGGCCAGTTCCTCCAAAGATCACTTTCGGCTGCGACCCGACTATTTCCTTCGACGAGATATCTATCAAACCGCCAGGGCCTTGATGGGGCTTAATATCCAGATAATTCGTGATCCCATTTTCTCTCCACATAGTGATGATATTGAAATATTACTCTCATTCTGGGAGCTTTCACAAAAGTGGAGAGAAGATCTGGATGGCAAGCCGTTGATCGATTCAATTCGTAGAGGCCAAAGAGACCCTAACGTTCTGCTCATCCTCATTGACCTTGGTTTGCACCCCTACACCGACAACGCGCGATACGACTTGCTCAGTGTCATAATTGACATCTGGAAATCAAACCCCGGTGACCCACATTTGCGCAAATTATTTGAACTAGTTCTGGGCAAGATTGAAGTAAAGATCGCAAACTATACGACAACTAATTGGGGCGAATGGGTCAGTGCCTGGCCGGTATTCTTTAAACGCTTCCGCAAAACAGATGAAAGTGGACTCGAAATGCCTCTCATTCATTTCTGGACCTCAGAAAGCGCCGTGCAAGCTATCATGACCTTGATAGAAGTTTCACCAAATCTAGTCAACCATTCAATTTGCATACCGGACTCTCAAGGGCGTTCTGCTGTAGATGTCGCCATAGACAAGGGATCCAAGGACTTATACATTGCTCTTAGACGATTTGGGAATTCACACATTGATGAGGACATCGAAAGAGCTCGGCGCAACCTGCCCAACCCCCTTCTTCCAACACTTTTAGCTATCCGCATCGATGAGCAGGAAATGGCATCTTTCGATCATATATACTCATTAATTAAAGCACAGTCTGGCGATCCATTCAGATGGCCACACGACGTACTGAGGCAAATTTCAGACAAATTGGAAGAGTTTGCTGATTGGGCCATAAAGATTTACCAGTGGGGTGCGGATATCAATAGAATCCTAATGCAACCAAAAGAGAAGTTCCGTCGTCACATGACAGTGATTTTTCTTCTGACAGTTGTCCGTTTACGCATGATAACTTTCCAGGTCAAGGATGTGAATGAGCTAGAAAGTTCGAAATCGACAGGTAGAAAGATACCAATGGCATTGATGACATTGTACGGGTTCAGAGGTGTTGGAACTGATACGGGACTTATATCTCAGCAAGTGCGCAAACTAACATTCACGTCCAAAGTGCAAGAAGAATTGAACCTGTTCGAGAAGAATACGATTGTATGGACCTATCTCCGCCAATACACTCGTGTTGGGCCGAGGGCTGTTATTGAATGGATTCAAAAACGCCACTATAAGACTCTCCACGACAAGGCATATGAGATAGATGAAGAAGTCGTGGACAACCCTAAGACTGTTGATGAGATGAACACAGCCCAAGAATCAAATCAAATAGTGGAAAAGCATGAAGTCAATGGTTCACAGCTACCCAAGCCCGCCACCGGAACGCCGCCAAACAGGCGTTATCTACGTCGTAGGGAACGGGCTCGGAATTCTGGTGCTCAAAGCAGGAAGTAATACGTCTCTTCGCCTTAGCTTCGGAAAAGAGGTCTTCAAGAGTTGGTAGGTCGAGGCCACTGTCATTGTCGTCACGGTCGCCGCCAGTGTCTTCGGTTACGTCGACAGTACTCTCACAAGAGCCATGGTTGGCAACGGTAGACTCTCCTATACGCCCGGTTAGACGCTGCAAAACCGGAGCCTCAAGATTATGCGCCCTCGCCTTCTGCTCCAGGCGTGCCGTCATCAGGTGAGCCATCCCGGTCGGGACCCGTAAGGTCCACAACTTCCACACTGTCACGCTCATCGATCACAGACCGTCCGGCAAGCTGCGAACTTTGCTCGCTGGGTATGAAGGTGGGGAGGGCGTGAGGAGCAGGGAGTTGGCGGGAAATGGAGGGAAGCTAATGGCCAGCGAGAGGACGAAGGGTGTTGACTCGGGGCGCTGGTGCGACCGCTTGAAGGGGTTGGTAATGGATAAACGTAGCCATTTGAAGTCTGAACAAGATAGTGATTCAAATAACGATCAAGAGTGCCTTAGAGAAGCGAGAGGTGTGAGTGCCGCAGCATAGAGAGGTACAGGCGCGCTTGAGGGGATCTTGAGCGAGAGGACACGCCCTTCTTATCCGCGACCTGCGGCCTCCTCCCCCCTCTTCTGACCCCTCCTGGCATCATCCCTTCTGAAACACACCTCTCCCCGTCTCTGCCGCCCTCCCAGCGTCTCAACACCCCCGAGGCATAACCTGATTTCGCAGCTTCTAGATCAGCATCCCTGCCGGCTTAATATCAGGCTTCCCGCACATACCGCCAGCTGCGACTGCTACAGTGACGAGAAGCGTTGCATCGCATGAATCACCAGCCGAATCATTCACCCAAGCCGCTTTTCTTGCCGCAATCCCTGCTGGACACCGCCATAGACGAGGTTGAGATGGGGATGGATTCCACGTCGGCGTGCCCGTGGGCCAGGCGATCACGGGTGCGTGATGGCTGGCTAGTATCTCCCCACTTCTTTTCACAAACTTGATTATGCAGAACGGCCTTGGCATCGCAACCCCGTGTACTTAGGCGCGGCCACTCAAAAACTTCGTCCTCATCCAGATCCCTCCTGATGATGATGATGATGATGATGATGATGATGATGGCGATGGTGATGGTGATGGTGATGCAGCAGCAGCTGCACCGCCGCCTCACGTGCCACCGAAGTCGTTGAAGGGACCGTGAAAGCCTGGTTGCCAAAGACCACGACTTTCCGAAATCGCGTAAGACAGGATGGGCAATCAAGTCCGAGAGGATCATAAGGCGCGGGCCATGCTCCTTAAGCATTCATCCTTCGATAGTCATATCCCAGGCGTGACGCTAGGCCACGAGGGGACGAGGAGGGGAATGCTAGGAGTCACACCGGTCCGGCGATGGCGCATATCCAGGAAAGACCTGGCCGCTTCCCTTTATAGCCCCAAATTGGCTAAAGATCGCCGAATAGCGGAGGGGGGACCCGTTGGCGCTAGACGGCTGGGCGAAAACGCACCAAATCTCTCGGCTCTCTCCTATGCTTTGCCGCCGAGGAAGTCGCATGAAGTGGCTGTACATCGCAGCAATCCTTCATGGCCTCTGGTTACCCAATCAAATAGCCCCGGGCCAATGGTCATATGGCAGCTGACTCCAGCAGGAATGCTTTCCGGTCTAGCCCCATCTCTTCACCGACAATCCCTGCCTTGTCCAGGGAGACTAGAAAGCCATACGAAATGAAACGGTGGGGCCGGCGCCGGTAGCGGCTTGTGAAATAGTGACATTCCCGCGGTAGCAGCTTAGGGTTGGTTGGGTTCTAGGCTCACCACTCTTATAGCTGACGCGGCAAATAAGCGGCGGTCGTGCCGCATGATACGGTATAGAGTGGTTTTGGCCAACCAGTGCGCCATGGCGATATTACGGCACCGCTGCATGATCAACCGAGAAGGAGAAGACAAGGGAGAGGTTCAGCTCGGTTGGGCGCTCGGACTCAGGAGAAAGCGAAGTCGGACGTGCGTGAAGTGGGTAGAAGGAGGATATGAGAGCCAATTAGTAATTGGGCTGCGGCCGAACCAGAACGAATGAAGCAGGCTTATATTCTGAGAGCTCCAAAATGACGGATGCCCTGTGGAGAGGGAGAAACAACTCGTTAGTATACCGACGTGCAAGAAGGGAAAAAGAGAGAGAGGAAAATTCCAAAATTTTGGACTTGCTTTTGGGGATTGTTCGGTTCGGGGGCCAAGCATGCGGCTGTTCCCTTCCACATTGGACAGTGGAAATAGTGAGGACGGCGAGGCGAGGTGATTGCGGGAAAGGAAAAAAGTAGGGCACGGCAGGTTCAGCTGTAACAGGGGCTCGGGGTGGGGCGGGAGCCAGAGAGCGTGAGAGAGATAGGGCAGGGAAGGGAGAAATTGGAAGAGAGCGAGGAGCGAAAAGCTGGGAGGAGGGCGGTGGTGCTTTTAAGTCGGGTGTCGAGGGAGATTGATTACACGGAGGTAAGGATTCCCCGAAGCGGGGGCGCCAAACCGAAGGGGGAAAATCACATCTGCAAACACAGACCTGATATCAACAATAAGGAAAGCAAGCGCCGTTTGACCAAAAGTGAATTCACGAAAAAGTCCAAAACAACCTGTGTGAGTTTGCACGGGATCATCCTTGGGATGCTTCTTAGTGAGGGTGAGATCTGAGAAGTTCTCGCTTCCGGCCCTGTCATCATCCTGCCGGTCAGGAAGCATGTACGCACGATTCTTGGACCACATCTCTTGCCTAGTCTGCGCCATCGTGAGAGATTTACCAGTATCGCGGGTTTAGTGGTGCAATCAGGCTCGGTGTCAAGCGAACTCAACTTGCGTAAAAGGCCGCCTCCAGTCCTCAGCTCGCTTCACCCGGACCCATACTTGGATAGTCACCTTGCAGTAAGGCTTCATATCTTCATTCCAAATCCGGCAGGCAGTCCGTTATCAGTCATCACGCGCACCCAAAAGTGGCGCACAATAAACTGTGTAAGGCACGATGGACTGCAGCACCAAACCGTTTGGGCGAATTCAGCTCGCCTTGCCATCCCGCGACTGGTGGCAAGGCTTGAGAATAGTTGCTGCAAATTGGCTTTGCTTTCTTTCTAGAGCCGCAGATTCATTTGCAATCCAAAAGTTTAACTCCTGTCCATCGTTGGCGCTGATGCACAGATCCTGTCACTCAACTCATTTCTCTTAATTTCACACTGTATTTTTCGACATTCAATTCCGTATTTGCTTCATCTGCAAATTCCATAAATATCAAATGTCTTCTTACAATCCCGCTTACATAAGTAAACTCATAAGTGATCTAGATCTGAGCCCTCGCGTGAAGATCATCGTAGGTTTGGACTTTGGAACGACATATTCAGGTACGGTTTTTTCGTTTTCGTGAAAATAATTCGCATTTACTGGGATAGGTCTCAGTTGGGTGTTCTCGAACCGCACTGAGATTGACGATATCGAGGTCTTCAATCAATGGCCCGGAGGTCCCGGTATCGAGTACAAGACCCCTACGGTGATAGCCTACGCCTCGGAAAATCGGAACTATGATATTTCTGATGATCAATGGGGTTATATGGTGCGTGGCGGAATGACTTCGTATCTTTGGACGAAACTCCTTCTGGACAGAAATGCATCGGTGCAGCAAAATGATGATCCGGCGTTGAGAGATTACTTCGGTTCAGGTCTGATGACGCTTCCGCGGTCGAAAACCGCCAACGACGTGTGTAGAGATTACCTCAAACATCTCTATAAGCATTTGATCAATCGGCTTGAGAAAAAGACTACCACACTTCAAATCACTCCAATCGAGGTGTGGGTAACTGTCCCGGCTATCTGGTCCCCAGCCGCCAAAAATGCTACCTTGGAAGCTGCGAAGTCGGCCGGTTTTGGCTCACGGGCACATTTGGGGGACAGCATCAATGTCATCGCAGAGCCTGAGGCGGCGGCCCTCACGATCCTCAAGCCAAGGATGGGAGTTTCAGACCTAGATACGAACCAAAAGGTGTAGCTCACAATCGAATCCCAGTTAATCATAGTCTGCTGACTCGCCATCAGCCTAAAAACATCTTGATCTGTGATTGCGGTGGAGGTACTGTTGTAAGCCTTCAAGGAATCGGCTGGAGCGCAATGTTTGTTAAAGTAGAATCAGGATATCACCTGCTATAAGGTCATCACCGTTAAGAGTAGGCCTCAGTTCAAAGAACTTTGCGAGGGCACAGGTGCGGAAATCAAGTTTAGCTGCTTTTCAAACCACCGGTCTAACAAGCAAGATAGGCGCCAAATGCGGGTCCACGATGATTGACAGACGATTTGACCAACTCATGCAGTCTCGGTTTGGTCGGGCCTACACCTCCGTGTCTAAGGAGTACAAAGGCCCTGGGAGCAAATTCATGCGGTCTTTCGAAGGTGCTAAGCGGAACTTTGAAGGTCCAGGCGATCCGAGGCCGATCGAAGTCTGGCCCATCCGATTAGATGGTGTTCCGCTATCGCAGCAATACGATCCTCAATTACTCACTGTTAAGCTTACAAGGTAATTTATCTGATGGCAGTTCTTATGATTCAGATTCTGACAGTTCGATAGCGATGATATGCAATCATTGTTCGATCCAGTCATCAACGAAATCATACAGCTTATCAGCAAACAAGAACAGATGGCCTGGAATGACAAGCGTGAAAAGATTGAGGTATGTGTTCCCACAGATGCTATTGGAGCTCAGACTCATTGAAGCTAGCACATATACCTTGTCGGAGGCTTTGGAGATTCCCAATATCTGAACAAAAGACTCAAAGATTGGTGTTCACAGCGAAACATCAGGTTGTCGTGCCCTCCACACTGGTCAGAGTACCCTTCATACGCTGCAAGTCTGGCCGAATGCTCACGACTACTACAGTCAAGCCGCTATTGTCACGGGCGCTGCGTTGCGTGGACTTCTTGGATTGAAGCCTGAGTCGAAAGTATGCCGTTCCCACTACGGATACGTAATTGGTATGAAATTCAGAGAGGGTATAGATCCTGAAGAGAAAGCCTTTTACAAAGAGATGGATGGGTCCAAATGGTGTAACGATAGGATGCAATGGGTTGCCAAGAGGGTGAGCAGTGTTCGCAATATTCTGTCTGTCCAAACACTAGGCTTACCATTACCAGAAACAAGAGGTTGACGAAAATACAACATGCGAGTATAGGATCTGGACCGAACGTTATATTCAAGAAGGAGTGGCGCAAATCAGTAAACTCAGCTTCTACAGTTGTACTGATCGAGAAGAGGCCCCAGAATATACAAGTAATTGGGCGGTCCGCAAAATTGGCACAGTCATCACAGAGCTCTATCCTGAGGATTTCAAACACGCGGAAAAGAAATGGATCAGCGCAAAGGGCAAATACTGTTACAAGCTTGATTATAAGGTTGTTGTTGATCTCAACGCTGACAAGGGTATACTGCAGTTTAAGACAGTAGCATACGGTCGGGAATGTGGTCACACTACCTTTAAATTTGAGGAGGAACAGGATGCCATAGATTGACAAACGTGGAACTACTGTGGAACTGGTTAGAGGCGCTGAAATCGGATAAGTTCCTCTGTGCTTCAACTTAGAAATGCCAATTTTTTTTTTTTCCTTCTCCAGTCTGCCAATATTTCAAGGCTGATATCCGGCAGACAGCAGAATGTGGTCAATAAGTCGTCGTAAACATACGTGGTCTCCTACCACTGACCTCCATCAAGCCAACCACTTCTGGTGCTGGAACCTATTCCTGACCATTCCACCATTTTGGGTACCCTCCCGAATTCAATCTCCAATACAAGTTCGGCTATTGCGTCGTTTCGCTCTGCTGAGCTTGCGTGTTAGATGGTTCTTCCTGAGTTGGGTATAGAGGTCGCTTCTCGGGCCCTTTGCTGCGCCATTATCCTAACCTAACGACCTCCCAGCTCGCGAAGGGAACTCTTCCCAAGTGCCATAATCATGAGCGTGGATCGACAATAGTCTAGTCCCTTCCGCTGTGGGAAAGCCGACGGTGATAACGTTCTGATCGTCTGACGAGTCTTGGAAGATTTATGAGGTTTCGTGCCTCTGCGAAGACGAACTTTTAAGAATAGTTTACGGAACGACACAACTTTGTGGAACGTACTGTCTATCTTCTTAACTTGAGGATACTATTGGGAAGAACATGTTAGCCTACGGGGTTCAGTAAGATGGCCTGTACGGACATCATACCTTTTGTTGGATCGACTGAATGCCTGCGCAAACCGTAGCTGCGTAGGCTTTTCCAGCATGTTACTCCAAACTTTCGAAGCTGCTGCCTATGCGCTTCAACTAACTCACCAGCATCGTCATCAATTACATAGGAGCATCCCTACACACATCTCCCTGCCCATGGACTGAACTTCATTTTGAATGTTTGCCCAGAGGCTCATCCGTTGTGGCTTTAAGAGGTCAGCCATTTTTTCCACCCCCTCCACCACCACGATGGCGTCTATCCCACCGTCTTCTCCGCCATCTCCGCCCATCAAGTTTCCCAACTCGGGCTTCGTGGTGTTGGACCCGAAGGATAAGATTGAAGAAAAAACTCCTTTCTATAAACCCGAAAGGTATCCGGTCCATATTGGCGAGGTTTTCAAGTCCACATACAGCATACAGGTGCCGGTGGACCAGGCTTCAAGTCAGACTTCATTTTTCGAAGGGTTGGGCCATGCGAAAAGAGCCATTACCAGACTTCGAATTTCGTCATGACGGGCAACCAACATTCCGGAGGCATGACTGATATGACGGAGCGGGCGCTGGCGCAATTGTCAACAGCATGCCGTAGGGTCTTCCAGCGCTGCCACTGTACGCTTCTTCTGTCTCTGCCCTTCTCAACTCCGGCATGCCGAAAGGTCTTCAAGCCCTACCGCTACCCTTCTCCACTCTGGCTTGCGATCGGGATCTTCCAGAGCTACCGCTGCCCTTCTCCATTCCGAGTGCGACCATGGCCTTCAAGTGCTGCCACCGCATGCTTCTTCTGCTGCCGACTTCTTCCGCTATGCCATGCCATCAAGGCTTTCAAACGCTGCCACCGCATGCTTCTTCTGCTGCCACCTTTCTCAACTCCAGCACGCCATCATTGCCTCCAGTCTTCCGGCCCTGCCGCTCCCTTTCTCAACTCCGGCATCCGTCAGGGTCTTCCATCGCTGCCGCTGCACGCTTCTTCCATCGCTGCCGCTGCACGCTTCTTCCATCGCTGCCGCTGCACGCTTCTTCCATCGCTGCCGCTGCACGCTTCTTCCGCCGCTGCCCTTCCCCACTCCGGCATGCCATCGGAGTCTTCGAGCGCTACATTTCCTTCTGTTGCCGTGTCGTGTTGCATCGCTTTGAACTGGCTGTATGATTAAGAGCTCGGTGTTGGAAGCCGACTGTGCAAGAAGATCCCAGGATATCGCTCAGGCTCAATCCAACTTGACCGCGATAACTGCTCTGTCGAGGAGCGAATCTCCTGTGCAGATTGAGAATCTGGAAACTATAGACCATGCTAACAAAGCTTCCCATTATCTCAGATCATTTGAAGCCTTAACTTACAAATACAGTGAGAATACCGATCATGACCTTAGTCCTGCTCAGATCATAGAAGTTATTAAAGCTGGTGATTCATTTCTCCGAGATCATTGTGGCTGGGCTATAGCAAAACTTCACAAAATACGAAACGCGGAGTTGAGTGGTGCTATTAGGAAAGAGTATGAATCGGAACGGGAAGTTGCTGATAAGATCCTAAAGGGTAATTTTGTCAAGGAGCTTGGACTTCGCGAGCAGTTGGAGTAGAGCCAAGTTCCTCATGAATGTATCGACTTCATTGAACACATGCTCACTGTGGACCCGAATGAGCGGCCATCCGTAACTGAGGCGCTTGCCCACTCATATCTGCAGGGTTGAAGCCATTAGGACTAGTTTACAAATTGAAAAATTTCCAACCCAAGTGAGCGTGGTCACTTTCTTTCATGTACACAATCTGAGCATCTAGACTGCTCTGTTATACAGATGCGTTGAGGAGCCGATGTGGCGGTCTCGGTATAACTTATTAGACTTCGGCCTCTACCTCATGGGCGCGAATCCAGTCCTTGGTGTCTTTACCACACCACTCACCACAAGCCCTTATAACCTCACATACCCGTTCTACCGCATGAAAACCGACTCCTAACCTCCTTAGGCCTCTTACATGCCACAAACTCGGTGCTCTTACCCCCTGAGCCATGATAGCGGACACGACGACCAGCTCCGTCTCGATTGTGTTCAGAATCGAGTGGTCGGCGAGAAACAAGCCATAGATGACGCGCTTCTCCAGCCACTCGAAGTCGTACTGGTGCAAGCCCCATGTTGACATTATCGGATCCAGATTGTGACGATACAGGACTTTCATGTAGCCGTAGCCTCGCTCCTCGATGTCTTGGGAAAGATCCAGTTGAGCGTAATGTGATGCGGATCCTTGGGCGCCCATGTCAGGTTTTGGAATATTGAGTGCCTCTTCGGCGGATGCGAGGACGGATATTGCGGATAACACTGGCAGAATCCCGACCAAGATCCATGATTTCATTAATAGGTCTTCCAATCGGGCTGAGAGGCGTTGTCGCGATTCTGCAGTTGTGTGCGATGTATTGGCAACGTGAGTGTAGATTGCGGATGTGATATCGGGGCGGTGGCAGGATATGAGAGTCGCTGTCTTGGGCATGTTAACGAACGTCAAGGGTAACGCAACAGTTTGGTCATGAATTTGGTGGGAAGGTGATTATATGTAAAATAATCCATGTAGGCTATCAGTCGACGGACATGATATGACATGAAATGAAACACCGTTACAAATGCAGAGAAAGCGAAATGTGAGCCATATTGTTTCAGCTTATTGTGAAGAGCTTCTAGAAGTCTGCATATAGCAGGTCAAGAATTACAAATGGTCGAAGCAGAGATACTACTTACAACCACTAGATACCAGCTATCATGACCAAGCTCTTGAGGCCAGAGCTTTTTCACGTTCTCAAATAATTTGAGCTCGGGGCCGTTGGGAGCAGCCATGTTTCGAAATGATCCAAGTAGAGATGAGGCTATCTACGCCATGAAAGTCGAGAGCTCAAGCTCTTAACCTCGCTGCACTCGCCGATGTCGCTTGGGTTATAATTTATGGATAATCTGTCAGGCTGACATAAGACCGGCCGCGATCCCAAAAAGAGTGATAAAATCCGAATCGACAAACTCTTAACGATGCGGTACGATCGGACACAGCAGATCGATGACAATGTAGCATCGGATTCTTCCACGACTGACGGTGTCTGGGACCACCAGCTCGGGGCACTACAGCTTGAGGAACATGTTTATGAAATGACAGCAAAAGGGATACAAGAGAGATTAAAATAGATCACGACCGGTTCTCGTTACCTGCTTATGTTCCGCGCATGTAAGAGTAGATACTATATTTTTGTTGTTGAAGGGCCGCTAAACCCAAGATGAGAGCACCAGGGATACCGCTGGGCCAGAATATCAAAGGAACGGACGTTATGTACAATAAGAGGAACGACACTCCCTCTAGCAAATAAACAGCCCTTCTTAGGAGGTGAACTCAATGACAAATATCCAAACAATTGGATCCATTGCCATTCTCAAAACCCGCAATCTGCGCTGAGCGCCAAAGACACTTGAACGCTCAAGAAATAAAGACCTCTCCAACCACTTTCCAAACCTGCTGCCTTCTCCCATCCAACGTTCCAAACCTATCCCTCCTCCTCCCACTCCCGGATCTTCTCATAGAAACTCCTCGCATATCTCCCCACTTCCTCATCCGTCGGCCCCTCGCGGGACTTATCCCTGAACCGCCTCGCGACGTTCCAAATAATCTGCCCCAACAACTCCTCACTAATCCTCAAATCCCTTCCTTCCATGCCCTCAGGATGCAGCCACTCATCCCCCTCAGCCAAAAGTTCCTTCACCGTCGGCCTCTTGCTCGGATCCCTGTTCAAGCATCGGCGCAGCGTGTTGCGGAGTTCCGCAGGAATCCGAGAGCCGCCAATACCAGTGAGTGGGTAGGATATGGAGATGCTGGGGTTTATGATTGCCATAACGCGATGCAGTGGGTTTGGGATGTGGGCGAAGGGAGGACGGCCGTACACCATTTGGTAGAGGATGCAGCCCAGGCTCCAGACATCGGAGGGTTTGCCGAGTTTCATGAGCTTGCCCATTGATACTTGGACTCCCTCGTCGGAGGGGTTGGAAGAGGTGGAGCTGTCTTGGAGGGATTCGGGTGACATGTAATTTGGGGTCCCGACGTGTGAGTCGCGATGCACGTTCACCGTGTTTTCGATGTCGATCGCGTTGGCGATGCCAAAGTCTATGAGCTTCAGTTGGCCCTGAACTAGGAGAAAATTTGCGGGTTTCAAGTCGGAGTGGACGATGTCGTGGTCGTGGACTGTGTCTACGCACTGAAGCATTTCTTGCCAGTAATAGCGAGTGAAGGGTATGTCGAGTTTGGCTGCATCAGTGCTATTGGAGGTGTCGGTTCCGATGGTAGAGTCGAGGGGAGGCCCGTCATGCTTGAGGCGAATTATGCGGGCTAGGTCACAGTCGCCAAGGTCCATTACCTGCGGAAGGATCCTTGTTAGTAGGAGGAGCGTTTGGATGGGATGGGAGAAGTCGGTTTAGAGAAGGAAAGGGGGACATACCACGTAGAGGCACTGCTTCTCCTCATCAATCTGATAGTCAATCAACCGGACTACGCGATCAACATTCTCAAGCTTCTTAAGCAGCTCAATCTCGCCCTTATATCCTGCAATCGCAGCCTCGTCTGCGCCTTCAAGCTTCACCCGCTTCAGAGCAAACATCTTTGAGTTTTCGGCCATGACTTGATACACATCCGAACTCCCTCCTTTTCCAATCCTCTTCATTTGTGAGTAAACCTTGCCATTGACAACAAAGTGCGCTCTCCGCTTCTTTTGCTTGATCGTCGATGCACCTGCCGCAGACGTTGCCGCCTCGAGCACCGACATCTTCGGCGGCGGAGGTGGAGGCGCTGGCCGGTGCGGCGTGTTCGCAGAGACAGGAGCAAGAGGCACTGGCTTCTCATCTCCACGTTCTCGGTGCACGACAATGCGGTCGCGGGGTCCCTCGGGCTTCAAGATCGATCCAGGATTTGGCTTCACAAATCCGCACTCCGCCGAAGCGGTGGCAGCGATGACAGCTTTCTCAATTGATCCTGGCAAATTTTCCTGATCCTGCGACGCAGGGAGCTCGTACTGTGGCGGCGCCTCATCTTCATCTTGCGGTGTTCTCCTCGCTCGTCGTACGGGCGCACCTCCCAATCCGACTCTCTTGACACGCAGTGAGGGCGCTGGCGTGATGCTGTCGTGCGCTGTTTTGCCCGGCGTATTTGTTCGTGAAATACGCAGTTTCGCGCCTGTCCGGACTTGTCCTCGCTTCGGCGACGAAGGGTGATGTTGTTCAAGCACGGATCGACCGAGCGCACTCAGGACGGGCGGAGGTTGGAGGTCATCCTCGTCCGAGTCGTCGCCAACGCCCATACTTTGCAGTGGCGCCGCGCCGGAAGAGATGCCCTGCGAATGAGCGAGGGCGGATAATGGTGAGTCCCGCCGTACGATCGGACGCTGCGAGGGATGTCGTGTTGTTCTGCCATTGCCGTAGGCGGGGAGGGGAGTTGGCGACGCCGCGTCCATGGAATTGATGCTGCAGTAAGGGTGGTCCAGCGAGGATTGAGCGCGTTGTCACCTGTCCATAAAGAATACTGTCATTGAGAGCAATTGCAGCAATGGTGGTCGGCGAGCAAGTGATTTGTCGAGGGATCATGAACGCGTGGGAGACGAACCTGGACATGCTCAAGGCCGATCGTGTTTTGGGTGCGCTTTGTTGCCATAACAACGGCACATGACAACTTTCTCGCCAAAAATGAAGACGTAGGAATCTTTAACTTCCTTTCATTATTTCGCAAAAATAAGTGAAAGGATAGATTGTTAGATATTGCCGTGAGCCAATTATTTCAAATCACCACTTTGCATTGATGTCGACGAACCCAGACTGGTGATAAACTCCCAGCACTTGGTTCTCCAGGAACACAGCGGAATTGGTAAGAGCAGAGGGACAATATTTATACACTGAGAGCTCTAATTTCACAAACGAAAGGCCAATTTACAGCGCATTTTTGACGGTATCCAGTCTCATTAACCTTTATCTGGATCACGCTTGCATAGCAAGCTCTACCCATGTTGCCCGTCTTGAAATACTCCTTGCGCCAAAGCAATGTGGCCCCCCGGGTATATTCAAATACCATTCATGGCACCAGCGACGGTAGCGCTTGTTGTAACCGTAGGAGCACTGAAACCACCGGTGCTGCCGAACCCTCCAGCACCGCGAACGGTCGCATCGAGCACGGCGACCACCTTGACCTCTGGGGTGTAGATCCTCTCAAG
>Ga0335075_10005007_pt1 | contig 20632 bp, 14 predicted proteins | sample Lox_Sample_24_FD_206723 | JGI IMG/M metagenome (GOLD analysis project Ga0335075, IMG submission 206723) | Soil microbial communities from Loxahatchee National Wildlife Refuge, Florida, United States - Lox_Sample_2.4 | ecosystem: Environmental > Terrestrial > Soil > Wetlands | place: USA...
CTGGCCGCGGTACACCGGGCCGCCGAGCTGCGACGTGACCGCGATGCTGGTCACGCCGACCGTGCGTCGCGCCGGCCGGGACGCGGAGACGCTGCATGAGCTCGCTGTTCGGAGCCAGGGTGCAGCGAGTCGAGGATGACCGGCTGCTCCGTGGTCAGGGCGCCTATCTCGATGACCTCGGAGAGGACGCGCTCGTCGCCGCGTTCGTGCGCAGCCCGCACGCGCATGCCCGGATCACTGGCGTCGATGTCAGCGCCGCGCTTGACGTGGACGGCGTGGTCGCGATCTATACCCACCAGGATTTGCCCGGGCGGCTGGCCGATCCGCTTCCGCTGCTGATCCCGCACCCCAGCCTCACGCACGGCAGGACGCCCTATCCGCTGGCTAACGGTGAGGTGAACCACGTTGGCGAGGCGGTCGCGATGATCGTCGCCAGAGACCGGTACGTGGCCGAGGACGCCGAAGAGCTCATCGACGTCAGTTACGAACCGCTGCCCGCCGTCGTCGGCATCGAGAACGCTCGACGGGCCGAGCACCTGGTGCACGCGGACGTGCCGGGCAACCTGGCCGCGCGCGCGGCGCAGGAGCACGGCAACGTCGCGGCCGCAATCGCGGCCGCGACGCACGTGCTCGAACTTGACCTGCACATCGAGCGGTCGGCGTCGACACCGCTCGAGGGCCGCGGCGTGCTCGCGTCCTGGGACCCGCAGGCGGGCCGGCTGCAGATGTGGACCTCCACCCAGACCTCGACCGGCGTGCGGGCGGCGGTCGCGGCCAAGCTCGGCCTCGACCTGGCGAACGTCGACGTCATCACGCCGGACGTCGGCGGCGGGTTCGGAGTCAAGATCGTGCACCCTTGGCCGGAGGAGGTGCTCGTGCCGTGGGCGGCCCGGCAGCTGCTCCGGCCGGTCAAGTTCACGGAGGACCGCCGCGAGCATTTCATCGCCAGCGCGCACGAGCGGGCGCAGGAACACCACGTCACGGTCGGTTACGACGACGATGGCCGGATCCTCGGCCTGGACGTGCGGTTCTGGCACGACAACGGCGCCTACGTGCCGTACGGCCTCATCGTTCCGATCGTCACCTCGACCCAGTTGCTCGGCCCGTACAAGCCGGGCGCGTACAGGGTTGAGTTCGACTCGCTCTACACCAACACGGTCCTGGTCACGCCCTACCGCGGGGCCGGCCGGCCGCACGGCTGCTTCGTCATGGAGCGCACGATCGACGCGATCGCGGCCGAACGGCGGCTTGACCGCACGATCGTACGCGAGCGGAACTTCATCCAGCCCGAGGAAATGCCCTACGACCAGGGCCTGACCTTCCAGGACGGCCGGCCGCTCATCTACGATTCCGGCGACTACCCGGCCCTGCTCCGCAAGCTCAAGGACCTGGTCGGCTGGGAGGAGTTCGCCGCCGTCAGGCAGGCCGCGGCCGAGGAGGGCAGGACGCTCGGCATTGGGCTGGCCTGCTATGTGGAGGGCACCGGCGTCGGCCCGTACGAGGGCGGCCATGTCGTGGTCGAGACCTCAGGGAAGGTCAAGGTCGCTACCGGGCTGACGAGCCAGGGGCAAGGCCACCAGACTGTGCTCGCGCAGCTGGTCGCCGATGAGCTGGGCGTGCCCGTCACCGACGTCGAGGTCCTCACCGGCGACACGCGCAGGTTCGGGTACGCGGTCGGCACGTTCGCGTCGAGAGCGGCGGTCATGAGCGGATCCGCGGTGACGCTGGCTGCGCGCAAGGCCAGGGAGAAGGCGCTGCGGGTCGCGGCCAACGCGCTCGAAGTGTCGGCCGACGATCTGGTGATCACCGACGGGGTCGTGCACGTGAAAGGTGACCCGGACAGCGGCATCAAGCTCGGCACGGTCGCGGTGCTGTCCAACCCGCTGCGCTACGCGTTCGACGTGGCGGCGCAGGCAGCCACGCAGTTCGCTGCCAGCGGCGACATGAGCCAGCCGCCGGTGGCCGAGGGCGAGGAGCCCGGCCTTGAGGGCCGGGCGTTCTTTTCCCCCGTCCGCTCGACGTTCGCGGCGGGCATGCACGCCGTGATCGTGGAGACCGACCCGGACACCGCCGAGGTGAGGATCGTGCGTTACTGCGTGGTGCACGACTGCGGCCGCCTCATCAACCCGCAGATTGTCGAGGGCCAGATCCACGGCGGTGTGGCTCAGGGCGTTGGCGGTGCCCTTTACGAGCGGATGGCCTACGACGAGACCGGTCAGCTACTGAACGCCTCGTTCATGGACTTCCTCATGCCGTATGTCAGCGAGGTGCCGCGCCAGATCGAGATCGACCACCTGGAGACGCCCTCGCCGCTCAACCCGCTCGGGATCAAGGGCGCCGGCGAGGCCGGGGTGATCCCCGGTGCCGCCGTGCTGGCCGCGGCGATCGAGGACGCCGAGGGCATCCCGATTCGCTCGATGCCCATGTCGCCGTCGGATCTGTTCGAGCTTCGGCGCCGCAGTCAGGGAAAGCGCATGAAGAGCCGCATCTCATGAGGAGCCGTGTCCCATGAAAATCAGTGGGGCCGCGACCATGCACGCGCCGGCCAGCGAGGTCTGGGCGGCGCTGCGAGATCCGGACGTGCTCGCGTCGGCCATTCCGGGCTGCGAGCGGCTCGAGCCGACCGGCCCCGGCACCTACCGGTTCGCGCTCACCGCGGGCCTGGCCTGGATCCAGGGCCGGTACTCCGGTGACATCGAGCTCAGCGACCAGATTGAACCGAGCTCGTTCATACTCACCGCCAGCGGCGCGGGCGGTCCTGGCCGGGCGTCCACCAGCGTGCACATCTGGCTGGCGCCCCGCCCGGACGGACTGACCGAGCTGACCTACGACGCCGAAGGCGAGGTCGGTGGGCTGATCGCGGGCCTCGGCCCGGGCCTGCTTGGCGCGATCGCCAGGCGACTGATCGGCGACTTCTTCGCTGCCATCGACGACGGCATGGCGGGGGCCTCTGCTCCCGACCGCCCGGCTTGGTCGGCGCGCCGTACCGCGGGCGGTGCCGCGCTCGGCGCGGCCGCCGCGCTGACCGGGGTGGCGGTTGGCCGGATTCTCGGGCGGAGGGGGCGCTGATGCGCCTGCGCATCGGAGTCGACACCGGCGGGACGTTCACCGACGTCGTGGCCGTCGACGAGGTCAGCGGCGAGCTCACCGTCACCAAGACGCCGTCGACGCCGGCGGATCCCGCTGTCGGTTTCATGGCCGGGCTCGCCAAGGTGCTCGGGCTCCTCGGGGCCGACCCGGCGGCGATCGCGAGCATCAGCCACGGCACCACGATCGCCACGAACCAGCTGCTGGAGTCCGACGTCGGCGAGCTGGGGTTCATCACGACCGAGGGCTTCGAGTTCATGCTCGAGATCGCGCGCCAGTCGGTGCCTGACGGCTACGGGAACTCCTACTTCTGGGTCAAGCCGGACCGGATCGTCCCGCCCGACCGGGTGCGCGGCGTCGGCGGGCGGCTTGACCACACCGGCGCCGAGCTGCGGCCGTTCGACGAGGAACAGGCAGTCACGGCGGCGCGCTGGTTCCGCGACCGCGGCATCGACACGATCGGGGTGTGCTTCCTGCACTCCTACGCCAACGCCGCCCATGAAGAACGGATGGCCGCGGTGCTGGCGCGCGAGCACCCGGGCGCCGTCGTGTCGCTGTCGTGCCGCGTGCTTCCCGAATACCGCGAATACGAGCGGGCGATGACAACGCTGGTCGACGCCGCGGTCAAGCCGCGGGTTTCGCGCTACCTGTCCTCTATCGCGGCGCAGTTCGACGAACTGCGACCGGGCGGCGGAGTGCCGCTGCACGTGATGACCTCGGGCGGCGGGGTGGCCACGGCCGCCGAGGTGGCCGGCCGCCCGATCGGCACCGTGCTGAGCGGACCAGCCGCAGGCGCGGTCGGAGCGGCGGTGATTGCGCAAGCGGCGGGCATCTCCCAGGTGCTCACGTGCGACGGCGGCGGCACATCGACCGACGTCGCGGTCGTCGTGGCGGGCGAGCCCGCGCTGACCACTGAGGGCAGCGTCGGTGCCTACCCGGCGAAGATCCCGATGGTCGACGTCGTCACCGTCGGAGCGGGCGGCGGATCGGTGGCCTGGGTGTCACCCGAGGGAGCGCTCAAGGTCGGCCCGCGCTCGGCGGGCGCAGACCCTGGGCCGTTGTGCTACGCGACCGGCGGCAGCGAGGTCACCGTGACCGACGCGCACCTGATGCTCGGGCGGATCCCGCCCCACCTGCTCGGCGGTGAGATTCCGCTGGACCGCGCGGCCGCGCAGGCCGGGCTTGAGAGGCTGGCCGGACGGCTGAGCATGACCGTCGAGGACTGCGCGGCGGGAGTCCTGGAAATTTCCGCCTGGAACCAGGCCAACGCAGTACGCCAGATAACGGTCAAGCGTGGCCTGGACGTGCGGGACTTCACCCTGGTCACCTTCGGCGGGTCCGGGTCGCTGCTGCTCTGCCCGCTGGTAGAGATCCTCGGCGTGCGTGGGGTGCTGGTGCCGCCGAACCCGGGCAACGTCTCCGCGTTCGGGTTGCTGACCGTCGACGTCAGGACCGACTACGTGCGGACCTGCGTGGCCCGGCACGACCAGATCGACCACGGCGCGATGGACGAGATCTTCACGACGCTGACGGACCGGGCGCGGGCGGCGCTGACCGCGCAGGGCTTCGCCGCGTCGCAGCACCGTTTCACCAGAACCGCGGACCTGCGCTACTACGGCCAGGCGTTCGAGGTCCGCGTGCCGGTCGGCACCGGGGAGTTCGGCGCGGCGCTCGCCGACTCGGCCGCGGAGGCGTTCCACCGCCAGCATCACGCGCTGTATGGCTACGACTTCCGCGCCGATCCGCGCCAGCGGGTCGAGTGGGTGAACCTGCGAGTGACCGGCACCGGGCCGATCCCCAGGCCCCGGCTGCCGCAGCTGACGCCCGGTGACGGCAACCCGGCCCGGGCCGTGACCGGCCAACGGAATGTTGTCTTCGGGCGGTCGTCGGGAGGGACCGAGACTCCCGTGTACTGGCGCCCGCTCCTGCGGGCCGGGGATGTGCTCTCCGGCCCGGCGATCATCGAGGAGTACGGCGCGACCGTGCCGATCCATCCCGGTTACGCGGCCGAGGCCGATAAGTTCGGCAACCTGCTGGTGGCGATGAAGCGATGACCGCCACCCTTACCGACTCGGTGCCGGCCGACCCGGTCCTGCTCGAGATCATCGCGGGCAGCCTCGGCTCGATCGAGAAAGAGGTCGAGACGGCGATCGCCCGTACGTCTCGCTCCCCCATGATCAGGGACGCACACGACTTCAGGGCCGGGATCCACGACCGGCTGCTGCGCAAGCTGACCGGGCGCTCCTACAGCGCGCTGGTCCACCCGATCGTGCGCGACTTCCCGCTGGAGACCATGCGGCCAGGCGACGTGTTCTTCCACAACGACGTGTACCGGTCCGAGGGCGGCATCGGCCACCTGCCCGACCTGTGCGTGACCGTGCCGGTCTTCCACGCTCCGGCCGACGGCGGCCAGGACGAGGTCGTCGCGTTCGTGCAGGCATTCGGGCATCACGACGACATAGGCGGCGCCGTGCCGGGCTCCATGCCCAGCCACGCCACCAGTGTCTTCGAGGAGGGCCTGATGGTGCCGCCGATCCGGCTGTGGGACGCCGGAGTGCCGAACCGGGCCGCGCTGGCCATCATGACCCGCAACTCGCGCATGCCCGAGTCGCTGGCGGCTGACCTGGATGCGGAGTGCTCGGCCTGCCTGCTCGGCGCCCGGCGGCTCGCCGGGCTGTTCGGCCGCTACGGGCAGGCCTCGGTCGAGGCGTGCTTCGACGAGATCGTGGCCGCGACCACCCGCACCTACCGGCAGGAGATCCTGGCCAAGATCCCGCCCGGCACGTGGACCTGGGAAGACTATGCCGAGCACGACGGCGTGGACGAGCCCCGGCTGCACACCCAGCGCATCACGCTGACCAGGACCGACGACGACGATCCGCGGCTGATCCTGGACTTCACCGGGACCGGGCCGCAGGCGAAGGGCCCGATCAACCACTGCGCCAACTACGCCGACGGCAACTTCCTGGCGAAGTGGCTGGCACCGATCCTGCGCAATCTGGCCGACACCCCAGAGCGAGCCGCGGAACTGGACGTGAACGAGGGCGTTGTCGACCTGCTCGAGCTTCGCTTCCCGCCGCCGGGCACGCTGCTCACCCCCGTGTTCCCGGCCCCGACCAACGCGCGTACGTTCGTGATCCTCCGGTTGCTCGGCGTCTTCGCCGGGGTACTGGCCAAGGCGGTCGGCGGGCGCATGCCCGCCGATCAGGAGACGATCCGTTACACCGGGGTCTACGGGCAGACCGCCGAGGGTGAGCCTTACCTCATGCGCGAGGTGCTGGGCGGCGGCTCGGGCGGGCGGTACTACGCCGACGGCGAGGACACGATCCACGTGGTGCCCGACTCGCGCAACCTGCCCGCCGAGTTCACCGAGGCCCGGTTCCCGCTGGTGGTCGAGCGCCTCGGCCTTGCCGTTGACTCGGGCGGTCCCGGCGAGTTCCGCGGCGGGCTCGGTTATGAGAAGGTCCTGCGGATGCGCGAGGACGGCTACTTCATGTCGATCGCCGACCGCTCGATCCTCGCCTGCTGGGGAGTCAACGGAGGCTGGGCGGGCCGCCCATTCCAGATCACAATCGACCCCGGCGGACCAGACGAGCGGGATGTCGACGCGCTCGCGGACGGAGACTTCGTTCCCGCAGGAACGCTGATCAGAATCCGGACGACCGGCGGGGGCGGATGGGGCGACCCGCTCGCCCGTGACCCAGGGCTGGTGGCCCGCGACGTGCGCTGGGGCAAGGTGTCGCGGGCCTGCGCCGCGACAGACTACGGGGTCGTGATCACCGGACCGATGGACAACCCGGTGCCGGACGAGGCCGCGACGAGAGAGCTGAGGACACGCCTGCGCGCGGCCACGCCGGCGGAACGCCCGTTCTTCGATCGCGGTCCCGGCTATGCCGTGCTGGCCGACGGCGCGACCTCGGCCGCGGTCGACTGGCTGTGATCGCGGTAGACAGGCCGTGACGGAGCCGGCAAGCTAGGCACGTGCCGAACCCGATCGAAGTCCGCAAGCTGCCCCTGCACCACGTCTCCGACGCGAGCGAGCTCACCCGGCTCATCGACGCGGGCGCGCTGGACGCCGACCGCGTCATCGCGATCATCGGCAAGACCGAGGGGAACGGCGGCGTCAACGACTACACGCGGATCCTGGCCGACCGCGCGTTCCGCGAGGCCCTGATCGCGGCGGGGACGCGCAGCTCTGCGGAGGTCGGCGCGATCCCCATCGTGTGGTCGGGCGGAACCGACGGGGTGATTAGCCCGCACGCGACGGTGTTCGCCACCGTGCCGCCGCCGCGGGCGGAGGTGACGCCGGAGCCGCGGCTGTCGGTCGGGTTCGCGATGAGCGAAACCCTGCTGCCCGAGGACATCGGGCGGACCGCGATGGTCACCAAGGTCGCGGCCGCAGTCAGGGCGGCGATTGCCGAGGCCGGGATCACCGACCCGTCCGACGTGCACTACGTGCAGACGAAGACGCCGCTGCTGACGATCCACACGATCTCCGACGCCAAGAGCCGCGGGCAGACTGTGTTTACCGAGAACACGGGCGAGTCGATGGACGTCTCCAACGGCACCGCGGCCCTCGGCATCGCGGTCGCACTGGGCGAGATCGAGATGCCATCCGATGCCGACGTCATGCGCGACCGCACGCTCTGCTCGTCGGTCGCCTCATGCTCATCGGGGGTCGAGCTTGATCGCGCGCAGGTCGTGGTGGCGGGCAACGTGCGCGGCCTCGGCGGGCGGTACCGGATCGGGCACTCGGTGATGCGGGACGCCCTGGACGCCGACGGTATCTGGGCGGCGATCAGGAATGCGGGCCTTGAGTTGCCCGAGCGGCCGCGGACGGCTGACCTCGACGGCCGGCTCGTCAACGTGTTCCTCAAGTGCGAGACCAGCCAGGATGGAATGGTCAGGGGCTGGCGCAACGCGATGCTCGACGACTCCGACGTGCACTGGCACCGTCAGATCAAGGCCTGCGTCGGCGGCGTCGCCGCGGCCGTCACCGGTGACCCGGCCGTGTTCGTGTCGGTGTCGGCGGCGCATCAGGGTCCCGACGGCGGCGGTCCGGTGGCCGCGATCGTCGACCTCGGCCCGCGGCCCTGACGTTCCAGCTGTGGCCCTGCGGGCTCAGGCCCGGCGGGCTCATGAATAAATGGCTCGGCTGGCTGACTGGTGGCGTGTGAAGCTGGCGCCATGCAACTCACTCTCGCCGCGATCGTGGTCGACGACTACGACGAGGCCATCGCATTCTTCGTCGGGACTCTTGGTTTCGAGCTGGTTGAGGACTCGCCCGCGCTGACGTCGGCCGGCGGCCGGCCGAAGCGATGGGTCGTCGTCAGGCCGCCGGGCGCCGAGACCGGCGTGCTGCTGGCCCGCGCCGACGGCAGCGAGCAGGCCGCTGCCGTCGGGCGCCAGTTCGCAGGCCGGGTCGGGTTCTTCCTCGAGGTCGAGGATTTCGACGCGGCCTACCAGCGGATGTCGGAGGCGGGCGTCAAGTTCGAAGGGGCCGCCGCGCAGCGAGTCCTACGGCCGCGTCGTCGTTTTCCTCGACGTCGCCGGCAACCGCTGGGACCTGCTCGGCCCGGCGTAGCCTCGGTGGTCGGCCTCATGTGCGTGTGAAGTTGGTATGGCTGCAGAGCAAATTTGGCCCATACCTAATCCGCACTCATGCGCGCGACAGAGGCCCCGGCTGTAAGTGTTGAACTGCATAAGGCCATTACCGCAGGATGGCGAGCATGTCCCTCGGCGGCGGCGAGCACTCCGCGCGGCTTTCTTCGCGGGCGCTGGCGGGCGGCCTGGTGGCGGTGGCCCTGTGGGGACTAGCTCCGGTGGCCACGCGCGCGGTCGTCGCCCACATCGCACCGCTGCCGCTGCTCGCGCTACGGATGGGCCTGGCCAGCCTGGTCCTGCTGCCGTGGGCGCTGCCGGTGTTCCGGCGTCTCAACGTTCGCTCGGCTGGCCGGCTAGTCACGGCCGGGGCACTCGGTATCGTGGGCTACACCCTGCCCGTGACCGCGGGGCTGCAGTGGCTGCACGCCTCGACCGCCGGCCTGCTGCTGGCCAGCGAGCCAGTCTGGGTCATGCTGATCGGCCGCGTGTTCTTGTCCGAGCGCCGGCCAGCGCGCGCCTGGGCCGGGAGTGGCGTTGCCCTCGCCGGGGTGGTGCTGCTGGCCGGCCCGGACGCATTGAGCGGTGGTGGCCACCGGCCCCTGGCGGGCGCGATGCTCGTCGTGGCCGGGACACTGGCCTTCGGCGCGTACACGATCGTGTTGCGCCCGCTCAGCACGGTGCATGGCGCCGGGCCCGCGACGGCGGCCTCCACCGTGGTCGGCGCCATCCCGTTCCTGGCCTTCGCCGGGACCGTCTCGGGTACAAGACTCGCGCAGCTTCCGCCCGCGGACTGGGCCGGACTTGTGTTCCTCGGCCTCGGCAGCTCGGTGGCCGGGATGGTGCTGTGGAACCGCGCCGTCGCGATCGCCGGGAGCCCGCGAGTCAGCCTGTTGCTCTACTTCGAGCCGGTCGTCAGCGTGACCGGAGCGGTGGCGCTGCTGGGCGAGCGCGTGACGGTCGAGATGCTCGGCGCCGGGCTTTTGATCCTCGCCGGCGTCGCGCTCGCGTCGGCCGGGATCCCCGCCGAGGCGGCGGACGAGGCCGGCCGCCCGGCATCGACCGACGTAAGCCGGCGTCCGGATAAGCGGCACGTAGGGTGGGAGCCCTGATGACGAGCACAGTCACCCGTGAGAACGCGCACTCGGCAGACCACGTCACGCCGCTGCGACTGGCGGTCGTCGCCTTCGACGGAGTCTCGCTGGGTGAGCTGTCCTTCGCCTGCGGCGTGTTCTCCCTGGCCATCGAGCACGGTGCGGCGCCAGGCATGGAACTCCAGATCGTGTCGGGCGAACCGACGTCGGCCATGCGCAGTGGTGGCATCGCATGCGACCTGCGTTACGACCTTGGCGTGATTCGGGCCGCCGACCTCGTCCTTATTGCCTACTGGCGCGACCCCGAGCAGAGCCCGCCGTCCGCGCTGCTCGAGGCCATCCGGGCCGCGCACGCGCGCGGGGCGCGCATCGCCGGGCTGTGCTCGGGGGCATTCGTGGTCGCGGCGGCCGGCCTGCTTGACGACCGCCCGGCGACAACGCACTGGGCCATGGCGGAGCAGCTCGGCCAGATGTACCCGAAGATCCACCTGGACCAGAAGGCGCTCTACATCGACGACGGCGACGTGCTGACCTCTGGCGGCGGCGCGGCCGCCATGGACCTCGGCCTGCACCTGCTCCGGGACCTGTACGGGGCCACGGTCGCGAGCAGCCTCGCCCGGTACATGGTCGTGCCGCCGCATCGGCGCGGCGGCCAGGCGCAGTACATTCAGGCACCGCTGCCCGAGCCCGATGTCGCCGATCCAGTCGGCGAGGCCATGAACTGGGCCCTGCAGCACCTCGACCAGGCGCTGCAGGTCGGCGCGCTCGCCCGCCGGGCCCAGATGAGCAGGCGGAACTTCGACCGCCGGTTCGCCGCGATTACCGGCACCGCACCCGCCGCCTGGCTCACCCACCAGCGAGTGCTGCGCGCGCAGCAGCTCCTTGAGACCACCGACATGACCGTCGAAGAGGTAGCGCGGCGCAGCGGGTTCCCGAGCGCCGCGGCGCTGCGCACGCACTTCGGCCGCACTGTCGGGGTCGCCCCAGCCGAATACCGGCGCACGTTCGCGGCACCCGAGTCGGCCTAAAACCGCTGCTGTCTGGCCAGCACGTGGCTGGTCCGCCGCGCCGGTCGCGGCAACGATTGAAGTTACCCGCCGCTGGCGCATTACGCGGTGACCTGGCTTTTTGTGGCTCGCCGGGCCTGCGCTGGCGCCCTCCGCGCGCAACGAAGGGAACCCGCTCATGACTTCCACCACGCCGACTGGATGGGACCTGCTCGACACTGCCCGCGCCGCGCTGCGGGCCGTCGCCGCCGGGCTGGCCGACGACGACGCCCGGCCGACGCCGTGCGCGGACTGGACCGTCACTCAGGTCTTGCAGCACGCGGCCGGCGACCAGCTGGCCTGGGCATCGTCGATTTCCGGCAGCGCGCCGCCGGCGGAAAACCCGTTCGCTCCGTCCGGTCATCTCGGTGCCAGCCCGGTCACGGTCGCGGACGAGGCCCTGGAGGCCTCGGCCCCGGCCTGGGCGAACACGTCGGCCGACGCGGAGCAGCTGCCAACGCCGCTGCCCCAGGGCCCGATGGCGCCCAGCCTGGCCGCAGCCGCGTGCGCGCTTGATGCGGCCGTGCACGCCTGGGATATCGCGGCCGCCACCGGGCAGGAGTCGCCGCTGAGCAAGGAGACGGCGCGGCAGCTGGAGCCCGCGGCCAGGCAGATCGTGGAGCCGCTGCGCGGCTTCGCCTATGCCAATGCGCTCGACCCGGTTCCTGGCGACGATGCGGCCGCGGCACTGCTTCGCTACCTCGGCCGCGATCCGAACTGGGTGGCATCGTGAGCATCAGCCCTTACCGAGTCGACGTCCCGCAGGACGACCTCGACGACCTGGCCGAGCGGCTGCGCCGGACCAGGTGGCCGGACGACCGGCCAGGTCCCGGCGCCACCTACGGGCAGCCGGCCGCCCGGATCCTGGCGCTGACCACTTACTGGCGCGAGGAGTTCGACTGGCGCGCGGTCGAGGCCAGGCTGAATGCCTATCCGCAGTTCCGCGCCGACCTTGACGGGGAGCAGATCCACTTCCTGCACGTCCGGTCACCGCGATCGGGCGCGATCCCGCTGATCCTTACCCACGGCTGGCCCGGCTCGGTCCTTGAGTACCTGGACGTCATCGGCCCGCTGACCGAGCCGACTTCGGCCGGCGAGCCGACGTTCGACCTGGTTATCCCCTCGCTTCCCGGCTTCGGGTTCTCCGGGCCAACCAGGAGCCCGGGCTGGAACCGCTACCGCACGGCGCGCGCCTGGGCCGCGCTGATGAGTCAGCTCGGATACGACCGGTACGGCGCGGTCGGCAACGACGCCGGGTCGATGATCTCGCCCGAGATCGGCCGGGTCGACGGCGAGCACGTGATCGGCGTGCACGTGACCCAGCTGTTCTCGTTCCCGTCGGGCGATCCGGCCGAGTTCGAGGGCCTGAGCGAGTCCGATCAGGCCGCGCTCGCGCACCTGCAGTGGTTCTACGACACGAAGTTCTCGTTCAACGTGGTGCAGAGCCAGCAGCCGCAGACCCTGGCCTACGCGCTGGCCGATTCGCCGGCCGGGCTGCTGGCCTGGCTCGCGCAGCTGTTCGGCGAGAGCCTGGACCCGGAGTTCATCGTCGCCAACGCCGCCATTCACTGGCTGACCGGGACGGCCGGATCGGCAATGAGGTTCTATTACGAGGACGCGCATGCCGGCCCGCCGCCTGCAGGCCCGACGACCGTGCCGACCGGCCTGGCGATGTTCGCCGGAGACTTCCGGTCGATCCGCCGGTTCGCCGACCGGGACCACGGCCGCATCGTGAGCTGGAACTCCTACGGCGCGCCTCCGGCCGCTGGCACGCAGACCGACGCCGCCGGACACTACGCGGCCCACGAGCAGACCGCGGTGCTCGTCGCGGACATCAGGGAGTTCTTCGGCTCGCTGCGCTGACCATGACCGCCAGCGACCAGCCCCGGAGCCTTCGGCGCTGCGGACACGGCGGCCAGGGACCCGGCTTCGTTCCGATCGAAGCCGATCCGATCATTGGCGCCGCGCGATTGCCCGGACCGTGCCCGTCGCCCTTCGGAAGGCAAAACGCGCGCCGGCCGGCCCGCGCGTTCGTCAACTACAGAAACGGTCAAACCGGAATGTCATCGGACCTCTCGCGGGGCCCGGCTCTGGGCCTGGCTGCCCGTGAACGGTGTGTGTGCGGCAGGCCGGGAAGGGGCCTCTTACCTGGTCTCCTGTTCGCGGAGTCATAAACCATGGCATCTCTTGACAGCGATATCTGGACGGGGCTGTAATGGGGCACGGTCGGTTGTCGACATTCGACCTTAAGGGCTGGCTCGCCGCTTCTGGCCTGTCCGGATTCGGGGCTGAGCCCTTGGCGAGAGGACGTTGCGATGGCGAATCCGAATGGCTCACTCCCGCGCCGGACGCGCCGATCCCGGCCTCGCTTCGTCCGCAGCGGCATCGCGGCCCTCGGGGTGAGCGCCGCGCTCGTGCTGGCCGCATGCTCGGGCAGCACGAGCCCGTCCACCTCGGGGTCGGCCCCGGCTGGCGGCGGGATCGTGACGTTCGCCGAGTCCCCCGACTACTTCCCGACCTGGATCCTGCCGTTCTACTCCGGTGCGTTCTTCACCATCCAGGAGCAGGGCTGGTTCGAGAGCCTGATGTGGCCGCCGCTGTTCAACCAGGGCAACGGCCAGAACCCGAGCGTCAACTACAGCACCAGCCTCGGCAACCCGCCGGTGTACTCAGACAACGACACCGTCGTCACGCTGACCATCAAGCACTGGAAGTGGTCGGACGGCCAGCCGGTCACGACCAGGGACATCATGTTCTGGCTGAACATCCTCAAGGCGAATAAGACGCAGTGGGCCGACTACACGCCCAAGCAGTTCCCCGACAACGTGACGTCGATCAAGGTCGTCAGCCCGTACGAGCTGGTCATGAAGCTGAACCGGTCCTACTCCCCCGCCTTCTTCACTGGCAACGAGCTGTCTCAGATCACGCCGATCCCCCAGCACACCTGGGACAAGACCAGCGCCTCCAGCCCGGTCGGCAACTACGACGAGACGACGTCGGGCGCGCAGAAGGTACTGGCGTACCTGCAGAGCCAGGCCAAGGACCTGAAGACCTACGCCACGAACCCGCTGTGGCAGACGGTGGACGGCCCGTGGAAGCTGTCCGGGTACACGCTGACCGGCAAGGTGACGTTCGTCCCGAACAAGAACTACAGCGGGCCGGCCAAGCCGAAGCTGTCGGAGTTCATCGAGGTCCCGTTCACCAGCCAGGACGCCGAGTACGACGCGCTGCGGGCCGGGGACCTCACGGTCGGCTACATCCCGGCGAACGACTACGACACGATTCCCGAGATCGAGGACCTGGGGTACAACGTCGCGCCCTGGGAGGTGTACGGCTTCAACTCGATCTTCATCAACTTCAACAACCCGACCCTGGGCCCGGTCTTCGGGCAGCTCTACTTCCGGCAGGTGCTGCAGTACCTGCTTGACCAGCAGCTGCAGATCTCGAAGGTGTTCTCTGGCTACGCGCAGCCGGACTACGGCATGGTCGTCAACGGACCGGCGTCAGAGGAGGGCGCCGAGCCTGACGCCTACCCGTACAACCCGGCCGCCGCCAAGGCGTTGCTCACCGCGCACGGCTGGGCCGTCCATCCCGGCGGCATCACGACCTGCGCGCATCCGGGCTCGGGTCCGACCGAATGCGGGGCAGGAATCAAGGCGGGCTTCCAGCTGTCCATCAACCTGCTGATCTACAGCGGTCAGCTGCAGCAGGAGATCGCCATGACCTCCTACAAGACGGTCGCGGCTACCGTCGGCATCGACATCAAGCTCGTCAACAACGTGAACGTGTTCGCCGCGGCGCCCGCGTGCACGGCCAGCCAGTCTGACTGCAGCTGGCAGCTTGCCGACTGGGGCGGCGGCGTCTACACCCCGCCGAACGGCTACCCGATCGAGGCGGGCTACACCGACTGCGGCGGCAACAACAACCACGAGAACTACTGCGACCCGGCGCAGGACAAGCTCGACAACGCGGCGGCCTCAGGTGGCGCGACCATAGCCAGCTACAACGCCTGGGAGAAGTTCATCTCGGAGCAGCTGCCCATGATCTGGCAGCCCAACGCCGACTTCGAGGTGCTCGCGGTCAAGAAGGGCCTGAACGGCCCCATCCCGGCCAACACGACGCTGTCAGTCTTTCCTGAGAGCTGGTACTTCACGAAGTGACGGCCGAACCGGGCGCCGGCGAGGTCCCGGACATACCTTTGCTTGGGTACCCGAGCAAGTGGAGCGTTCGCGCGGGCGAGCTGATCGAGTTCATGGTCAGCGCGGACGCGCCCAGCTACCAGGTGGAGATCGTCAGGGTCACCGGGCGCGGCCCGCGGCCTGATGGCAGTCCTCCGCTGAGATACGTGCGCGTGCCGAGCGAGGCGGACGGCCCGTACATCGGCGGAGTGCACCAGACCGTTTCCGGGTCGTACGCGATCTGCGACCGCGCCGAGCCCGCCGACGCGGGAGCCGGGTCGGCCGCCGCGTGGGTGTGGCCGACCCTGCCGGCCATCGGCAGGTGGCAGAGCATCGTGACCTGGCTGGACCGCGACGGCCGGCCGGGCCTCACGCTCGGCCTGGACGGCGGCGGAGTGCTCACCCTGCGCTACGGCGAGCAGCACTGTCTCCTGCGCGGCCCCGAGCCACTGGCGGCAGGGCGCTGGTACTACGTTGCCGGCAGCGTGAATCCGCGCAGTGGCAGGCTGGTACTGGTGCAGCGCGAGCGCGGGCCGCGCGGCGACCGGCGGCCCGCGACTGTCTCCTGTGCGGGTGAGGTGCCTGCCGTTCCGCTGGGCAGCCAGTCGCTCATCGGAGCGCTGGGCACCGGGCCGTCGCAAGCGGGCACCCTGACCTCAGTGGTGGCGGGTAGCTACAACGGGAAGGTCGACCGGCCGCGGCTGCTGCCCGAGGCGCTCGATGAAACGGCGCTGCTGCGCCTGGCCGATGACGCCGGAGCCGGGTTGTGCCAGGGCATGGCCAGTTACGTCAACGCCCCTCTGCGGCAGGTGACGGGCCACAACTGGTCGGGTGCCTGCCTGGACTGGCGCGTCTGCCCGGACGAGTACCGGGCCGTGTGGTATCACGACGACGACCTGGCCGATGCCGGCTGGCCGCCGGCATTCGGCTGGCGGGTGCCAGAGGGCACGGGCAGCGGCATGTACGCCGCGCGGGTAACGGCCGGTGATCACGAGGACATCATCTCGTTCTGGGTGCGACCCGAGGCCAGCGGTCGCACAGCACCCCTGGCACTCCTCGTTCCCACCTTCACCTACACGATCTATGCCAACTTCTACCATCCGGCTCGCGCCGCCACCGCGAAAGCCGGCGGCAGCGAGGATGAGATAGCGGGCGCCTTCCTCGGTGAGCATCGCGAGCTTGGCCTGTCGCTCTACTGCAAGCACCGGGACGGATCCGGGGTGGCGCTCGTGTCGTCTCGCCGCCCGATGGTCGATCAGCGCCCGTGGCACCGGATCGTGACCAGGGGCAATGCCGGGCGCGAGCTCAGCGGCGACCTTTACCTGCTCGACTGGCTCGAGCACGAGGGCATCGAGTACGACACGATCACCGACGACGATCTGCACGCGGAGGGACCCGCGCTGCTGCGCCCGTATGCCGGCGTCGTGACCGGCGGCCACCCCGAGTACGTCAGCGAAGAGATCCTCGACGCCCTCGGTGCCTACATCGACTCCGGGGGCAACCTTGCCTACCTGGGCGGCAACGGCTTCTACTGGGTGACAACGGTCGCGTCTGACGCACCGTACTTGCTCGAGGTCCGCCGCGGTCGCAGCGGATCAAGAACCTGGACCGGCGGTCCGGGAGAGGGTTACCACACGACCGGCGAGCCCGGCGGTCACTGGGTGGACCGCGGTCGCGCCCCGCAGGTGCTGGCCGGAGTCGGATTCGCGGCTCAGGGCGGCGGCCCAGGAGCCGGATACCAGCGAAGCCCCGACAGCGACGATCCCCGCGCGGCATTCATCTTCGCCGGGATCGGGCCAGAAGAGGTGATCGGCGACTTCGGCCTGAAACTCGGCGGTGCCGCCGCGGACGAGCTTGACCGGGCCGATGCCGAGCTCGGCACGCCTCCAGAAACGCTCGTCCTAGCCACCAGCCGCGGCGCGCACGACGACAGTTATCAGCGCGCGGTGGAGGAGGTACAGGAAATGACCTCGCGCGAGGGCGGCTCCCAGTCGCCTTACGTCAGGGCAGACATGACCTATCTCGAGACGGCCGGCGGCGGGTCTGTATTCAGCGTGGGCTCCATCGCCTGGACCGCCAGCCTGTCCCACGCGGACTACGCGAACAACGTGGCGACGGTGACCGGAAACGTGCTGCGCGAGTTCGCACGGCGCGGCACGAGGCGCGCGTCATGACCCGCTTCCTCATCTACCGGCTGCTTCACTCGCTCGTCGTCGTCATCGGCGTCACGATCATCGTGTTCGTGCTGCTGCACCACCTGCCGGGCGGCCCGGCCCGTGCCATCCTCGGCGCGAAGGCTACGCCGGTCACGATTGCCGCGTTCAACAAGCAGTACGGGCTCGACGCCTCGCTGCCCGTGCAGTACCTCAACTACGTCGACCAGCTGCTGCACGGGAACCTGGGCTATTCCTACAAGCTCAACATCAGCGTCGACTCGCTGCTTGCCCTCGACCTGCCCAAGACGCTCTTCCTGGTCGGCATCTCGTTCCTCATCTCTGCCGTCATCGCGATCCCGATCGGGATCACCCAGGCCGTACGGCGGAACAAGCTCGTCGACCACAGCCTGACCGGCGTCTCGTTCGTGCTGTACTCGATGCCGACGTTCTGGCTCGGGCTGCTGCTCATCGACCTGCTCTCGGCCCGGTTTCGGGTCTTCCCGCCCGAGGCGCCGCAGGGCACGACGCTCGGCCAGGTCCTCACCGATCCGCTCGCGCTCGTGCTGCCCGTGCTCACGCTCGTCCTGATCAACTTCGCGCTGTTCAGCCGGTACATGCGGGCCTCGGCGATCGAGAGCCTCACCCAGGACTACATCAAGGTCGCGCGGTCCAAGGGCCTGCCCGAGCACAAGATCCTCTGGAGCCATGTGCTCAGGAACTCGATGCTGCCGATCGTGACGCTGCTCGGCCTGTCGTTGCCGTGGCTGTTCACCGCGGGCCTGGTGATCGAGCAGATCTTCAACTACCCGGGGACCGGACTGCTGTTCTTCACCTCGGCCCAGAGCCAGGACTACCCGGTGGAACTTGGCATCACGATCGTGATCGCCGTGACGACCGTGCTCGGCAACCTGCTGGCCGACATCTCCTACGCCGTTCTCGACCCGCGCATCAGGTACAGCTAGGGAGGCAGCAGATGACGATGTTCTCCCGGGCGCGGGGCGCCGCGGAGGTGACCGGCTCGCCCGGTGCCGCGCGGGCCGTCGCCGAGGCGGGACCCGTCGGCGGCGACGTCCGGTCACGAACCCGCGTGCATGTAAGCCCGCTCGGCATCACCGGCCTGACGATCATCATCCTGGCCTGCCTGTTCTGCTTCGTCGGGCCGCTGCTGTATCACACCAACCAGGTAGCGTCTAACCTCGCGGCGGCTAACCTGCCACCAGGCAAGGGACATCCCCTCGGCACCGACGACAACGGATTCGACATTCTCGGGCGGCTGATGGTCGGCGGCCAGAGCTCGCTGGAGATTGGCGCGGCCGTCGCCGTGATCGCCACCAGCACCGGGGTAATCTGGGGCGCGATTGCGGGATTCAGCGGCGGCTTCGTCGACGCGGCCATGATGCGGATCGTCGACGTGATCCTCGCGATCCCTGCGCTGTTCCTGCTGCTAATCCTCGCGACTAGCTCATCGCCGACCACCCTGGAACTCATCCTGGTGCTGTCGTTCCTGGCCTGGCAGGTCCCGTCCCGGCTGGTAAGGGGCGAGAGCCTTTCGCTGCGGACCCGCGAGTTCGTGCAGGCCGTGCAGGTGATGGGCGGCGGGTCCGCGCGCTCGGTGATCAGGCACATCATCCCGAACACCGTGTCGACCATCGTCGTCAACGCGACATTCCAGGTCGCGGACGCGATCCTGATCCTGGCCGTGCTCAGCTACCTGGGTTTCGGGCTGCCGCCGCCGGCCGCCACCTGGGGCGGGATGCTGTCGAACGGCTCCAGCTACATCTTCGCCGGGTACTGGTGGCAGATCTACCCGGTCGGCGTGCTCATCGTGGTCGTCGTCGTCGCGTTCAACTTCCTCGGTGACGCGCTGCGCGACCTTCTCGACGTCCGGCTCCGGTAGGCGGTCACGATGAATGGCGGGGTGCAGTGAGCGTGCTCGATGTCAGTGGGCTCAGCGCCGAGATCCGGCTGCGCGACGCTACCGTGCACGCCGTCGACGGGGTCAGCCTCACCGTCAACGAGGGCGAGACCCTTGGGCTGGTCGGCGAGTCCGGCTGCGGCAAGACCATGCTGGGGAACTCGATCATCAGGCTGCTGCCGCCCGGCGGGCGCATCGTCGGGGGCGAGGTGCTGCTGGCCGGCCGCGACCTGGTGACGCTGTCCGCTTCTGACATGCGCAAGGTGCGCGGCGGCGAGATCGGGATGGTCTTCCAGGATCCGATGACCTCCCTCGACCCGACGATGCCGATCGGCCGGCAGATCGCCGAGAGCGTGCAGCAGCACCGGGGCGTGAGCCGCAAGGCCGGGCTGGAGCGGGCCGCCGAGGTGCTGGCGCTCGTCGGAATGCCGCGCCCGAGCGAGCGGCTCGACGACTACCCGCATCAGCTGTCGGGCGGCCTGCGCCAGCGCGTGATGATCGCGATGGCGCTGGCGAACGAGCCGAAACTGCTGATCGCCGACGAGCCGACCACCGCCCTGGACGTCACCATCCAGGCCCAGATCCTTGACCTCATCGACAGCCTCAAGAGCCGGCTGCAGATGGCGGTGATCCTCATCACCCATGACCTGGGCGTGATCGCCGAACGGGCAGACCGCACCTACGTCATGTACGCCGGCCGCATCGTGGAGCACGCGACGACTGCGCAGCTGTTCGACCAGATGCGCCACCCGTACACCGAGGCCCTGCTGGCATCGATCCCGAAGCTAGACCAGGACTCGCGGCACCGGCTGTACTCGATCCCCGGCCTGCCGCCCGAGCTGACCCGCCCGTTCACGAGCTGCCGGTTCGCGCCGCGGTGCCGGTACGCGCAGCCCACCTGCCGTGAGCAGGATCCGCAGCTCGGCGGGCCTGATCCGGCCCACGAGTTCGCCTGCTTCTTCCCGACCCTGACCAATGCGGGCGACCTCGAAGCCATCAGCGCGCTCGGCAGCGCGCAGGCCACGGCCGCGGCCGTCGTGACCGAGCGGGCCCCGGACGAGGCTGCGGCAGACGCCACGGTCGCGGCAGACCGCGCGGTCGCGGCAGACCGCGCGGTCGCGGCAGACCGCGCGGTCGCGGCGGCCGGAGCGCTTGCCGACGGTCCGGCGGACGGTGCGGCTGCGGACGGCGCACGCCCGGTCCCGCTGCTCCAGCTGAACGATGTCAGCAAGGAGTTCCCGGTCACGGCCGGAGTGCTGCAGCGTAAGACCGGCTCGGTCAAGGCGGTGACCGAGGTCAGCGTCGAGATCCGGGTCGGCGAGACGTTCGGCCTGGTCGGCGAGTCCGGGTGCGGCAAGACGACAATCGGCCGGATGATGGTCGCACTCGAGCAGCCGACGGCCGGCCATGTCGTTTTCGATGGCAACGACCTCGGTGCCCTGCCGTCCAAGCAGCTACGCAAGCTCCGCAGCGACCTGCAGCTGGTATTCCAGGACCCGTACGCTTCGCTCGATCCCCGGATGCATGTCGGCGCGATCTTGCGCGAGCCGCTGGC
>Ga0335075_10005008_pt1 | contig 20628 bp, 13 predicted proteins | sample Lox_Sample_24_FD_206723 | JGI IMG/M metagenome (GOLD analysis project Ga0335075, IMG submission 206723) | Soil microbial communities from Loxahatchee National Wildlife Refuge, Florida, United States - Lox_Sample_2.4 | ecosystem: Environmental > Terrestrial > Soil > Wetlands | place: USA...
GCTACCTAAAGCCCTCTAGCCGGCTCAGACCCCATCCCGCTGCCGGTCGAGGGCGTCGAAAACGGCCGCGTCGACGGCGGGATCGAACTTGCGGGCCCAGTTAGCGCCGCTGGCCAGCATGGCCGGCAAGTCGGCCAGGCCAAGCGTCTTCGGATGGTTGTTGCGGCTTCGGGAAAAGTCCACGTAGTGCTTTCCGTCCGGCACCAAGCGGAACTTGCCTGAATTGACAAGCACCGATTGCAGGAACACTTCGTCCGGGGCCGGCATCGTGCGGAAATACTCGACGATCTCGGGGTGCTCGCGGGCGAAATCCTGCGCGTAACGCACGCAGCCGACGCCCAGGACGCAGAAGAACGATCCGCCGTAACAGATGAAATCATCACCGAAGATCGTGCTCTTCCGGCGGACACCGACCGTGGAGAAGCCGAGGCTCACCCGGATCCAGGGCTGCAGGAAATTGAGGATCATGATCGGTCGCAGCCACCGCTGTTTGGCCGGCGTTGGCCGCCCGATCCACTTGTGCGCGTAGTCGAAGCGCATCTGGGTGTCGAAGGGGCTGCACAGCCGGAATTCGGGGCCCGCGCCCCAGTCGGCGCCGGGCGGGGTGCGCTCCGGGTGGACCGGCGCGTACTGGATGAACCCGTCGACGCCGCTGTCGGCCAGCGCCCGTTCGATGTCGGCGATCGGCCGTAGCGGATAATCCTGCCCAGTCATGTTCTGCAGCCAGTCGAACTCCACCCCGTGCTCCTCCAGCCAGCCGACCGCGGCGAAATACCGGTCCAGGTGCGAGAAATCGCCGTAACCACCGGGACCGTTGAGTATGTACACACCGGGCATCTCCGCGAACAGGGACACGTCGAGGGGCACGCGGGAAGCGTCATGGCTGATCAGCACGACGCTGCCGGGGCTCCCCCGCTTGATCAGCCTCACCAGCCGGAGGATCTGGGCCGGCCTGGCGTGCGTCTGCAGGTGGTAGCAGACGCGGACGGGGCGGTTCGCGTGGCTAATCACCGTTGCCTACCTCCCGGAACGGCCGGCTCATGTCGGGCAGCCGGTAGAGATCGGCGTCGATCAGGTACTTGCTGGTGAACGAGATCGTGCGCCGCCAGGTCTGGCCGTTGGCCAAGCTGAGGTTCCAGGTTGCGCTGACCCGGCCCTTTCGCCGCAGCACCAGCCGGTAGCGGGTTGCGCCGCCCTGCTCGTTGGTGACTCCGAGGATGGCGGCGTTCTGGTCGGTCCGCACCGGCGTCATCCAAAGCTCGGTGTAGCCCGGGTACTTCTGCGCCTCGGCGCTGGCGACGGCAAGGCCCACGGCCGCGGCGGCGATCATCACGGCCGCCCCGAAGGCCACCGCGGTCCGGGGCGACCAGCGCGGCCTTGCGGCCCGGGAGCGTGGATCATCCGGCTCGCGCGCCCGACGCCTGGTGATCACGACAACGGCGGCTCCCAGCAGGGTGACCACGGAGAGCAGGCCGATCCAGGCGGTCCGGTGCAAAGGGATACCGGCCGCGTAAAGCCCCAGGCCGCCGAACACCGGCACAAGCAAGGCCACGCCTGTGGCCACCGCCACCAGCTCGAGGCCACGGACGCGCGGGCCAAGGAAGACCTCCGACCAGACGTAACCTGGCGCGGCGAACAAGCCGAGGCCGAGTACGACCATGACCGGATTCGGCAGTTGGACGAAGAACGCCACGCAGCCGAGGAGCGCGATGACCTCGGCCACGGCGATGTCGTAATGGTTACGGCGCAACTTGGGCGCCTTGCAGGTCGTAGATGACGATGTCGCCGTTGTCGTAGACCCGGGACACGCCGGGCACGTGGTTGAACTTGGTCAGGTCGGGGAGCGGTATCGGGCCATTGCCGGTCATGGTGTCGCCGGAGACGGGCGTGGTGTACCCGGGGAAGTAGCTGCCTGAGGCCGGCAACGACTGGCTAAGCCGCTGGTCGACCAGGACGTATTGCACCGCCTGAGCCCGGGCGGCGCGCGCGATCGCCGGGGTGTACGTCGGCCCGAGGTAAAGAAAGCCGATGTTCTGGAGCGGGTTCTGGTCGCCGTACCCGATGAGCGCCGGGTAGATGCCAATGTCGGCGGCGAAGCGCTGGCCGGCCCCGAGTGCGGTCAGGGTCCACTGAGCGGTCGCGATCTCCTCAGGCCCGATCGACCGCTCGAACCCGGCCACCTGGTGCGGCCCTGGGAGCCGTTCCCAGTAGGGCGGCCAGCCGTTGGCCAGCCCGTCGAACAGGAGCGTGAGCGTTCCTGTCACTGCGATGGCGACCGCCACGGACTCCCAGCGCCGGGCCAGCGCGACGTTGACCAGCCGTATCGCGGCCAGCCCGACGATCAGGCTGACGGGGATGTAGACAAAGGTGGCCAGGCGCCCGGCCAGTTCCTGGCCGTCGGGGGTGCCGACGCGGATGGCCAGCGCGACGAACCAGCCGAGCGACCCCAGCGCCGTGGCCAGGACCCACGGATGGTGACAGTGCCGCCGCCGGACCTGCCACCAGCCGAGCGGCAGCAGGATAGTGATGGCCACGATCACGATGCCTTCAAGTAGCTGGTTGCCTGGTGGCGACGCCGTCGTGGACGGGGCGTGCGAGGAGCCCCCGCTCTGCAGCGCGTAAATGCCCTCGGCCAGCCCTTCGACCGTGGGCCTGAAGTAGGCGAGGGTGGCTGGCGCGACGAAGATTAGCCAGCAGGCCACCGAGGCGGCAGAAATGACGGCGAGCGCGCCGACCGTGAGCGCGGTACGCCGGGCCCGGGTGAGCAGGCTGGCCAGCGCGACCAGGAACAGCGAGCCGACCAGCATGTAGCTGGTGACGTGGTGGGTCATCACGGTGGCGAAGATCGCGAGCACGGCCAGGACGAACGAGCGGACCCGCTCGCCGCGTGAGCGGCCCGTAGCCGCCCGCCAGGCGGCGAGCAGGCTGAGCCCGAGGAAGGCAAGCGCGAGCGTCTGGTAGACGAACATCGAGTCGAAGGAGTTCAGCGTGGGCGTGCTTGAGTAGACAAGGACCGCGATGCCGCCGACCCGGTGCGACCGGCTGACGAACTGGAACGTGAGGTAGAGCAGGCAGATGAACAGGAGGTGGGCGACCCCGGCGACGATCAGTCCGGCGGCGAAGATCGGCAGCCTGGTGACTGAGACCAGCGCGGACGTCACCTCTTCAAGCCCCGGATACCTTGGGCTTACCGGCAGCCCGTAGTTGACCGTGAAAAGCTTCCCGGTCTGTATCAGGTTGACCGTGCTGCGCCAGTGCAGCAGCTCGTCGGTGAAGGTGAAGCTCAGCGGGCTGTAACAGACTTTAAGCAGGTATTCGGCCACCGTGAGCACGATCACGAGGGTGGCGCTGCCGGCGGGCGACAGGCGGCGCCGGCTGAGCAGCCGTGCGGCCACCGGGACCACGATCAGCGCCTGCCCAAGCCAGTAGGCGCGATTGGCCCACGGCGATCCGGCGTAGCCGAAACGTCCGGCGGCGTAGGCGGCGCTGGCCACGAGCACGCCCACCGCGGCGATCAGCGTGACAACGCTGATAGGCAGGCGAGACTCGGCGGCGGCGGCCGGCCGGCGGTGCCGCCGTCGCGGCGCCGGCTGGTCACGGTCTGCCGACCGCCATTCAGGAGACCTGTAGACCACCGTCGTACTGTGGCCGACCTCTGTCGGCGGAGTGAGGAAAACCGCAGGTCCGAGGCGGTCAGTGCGAAGACCCTGCATTACCGCGGCTTCCGGCGGACCGGCTCAGGCCGGGCTGCCCGCCGCTGCATCCGCACGCTGCGGACGTAGGCCAGCGGCCCGGCCAGCAGGCCCTGGAAGTGTCGGCGGTTCAGTTCGGCGAGCAGGTCCAGAGGGGCATTGGGCGCGCCAGTGCTCCTCAGGTAGCGGTTGGCCGCGGGCAGCAGCCTCAGCAGCCCCGGCACGACACCCGGGTTGTGCCGCAGCAGGGCCGCGTAGAAGGCGGTCAGCCCGATGCTGTACCCGTGCAACTGGAGCCGCAGGCCATCCACGTCTGGCCGGTGGTGGTGCCACATCAGCGCGGACGGCTCATAGGCGATCTCATAGCCGGCCAGCAGGGTGAGGCTGAAGGCCAGGGTGTCTTCGCATGCGCGGGTCAGCGTGCCAGCCCCGAGCGCCACGTCGAAACCGCCGATGCGGGCAAGCACCTGCTTCCTGAAGGCCATGTTGGCGCCCGTACCAAACGGCGGGAGCGGGAACAGCGGGCTCTGCGGACCCGACCTGGTAAAAATCTCCGGGATGAAGCCGCGCCCCATCCGGTGCCCGCCCAGCCGCTCGAACAGGTCCTCGGCGGCCGTGTCCAGGGTGGCCGGCAGGATCATCCCGGCCACGCAGCCGACGTCGCTGCCGCGGGTGAAACCAAGCGCGATACGGCCCAGCCAGTGCTGATCGGGTTCGTCGTCGTCGTCGAGGAAGGCAACGATGTCGCCGGTTGCGGCGGTGATGCCCGCGTTGCGGGCCCAGGACAAGCCAGGCCGCGGCTCAGCGTGGTAGCGGAACCGCACCGGGCCGCCGGCCAGGCTGTCGACCAGGGTTCGCACGGCGTCGGTGCTGGCGGCGTTGTCCACCACCACGACCTCGAACCGGGGATACTGCTGCTGACCCAGGCGTCGCAGGCAGGTCTGCAGCAGCGCCGGGCGATCGCGGGTGCAAACGACGACGCTGACCGATGGCGCGGCGGCCAGGACGGCCGAGCAGCTTCGCCAGAACGGCCACGTGTCCGGGTCGACCTTCAGTCCCTCAGCCCTCAGCTCCCCGGGCGCTCGCTGCCCGGCCGACGTGAACCGTTCGGTGATCGGCTCGCGAAGCGCATCCCACACCAGCCGTCCGAGCTGGCCCGGAGCGATCCCGTCGGCGCCCAGAGCCGCTTCGCACACGCCCACGGGCTCGGTAAGCAGGCGCGCCAGCACCAGCACCCGACGGTACGGCTTGTCCGGCCCGCCTGCCCGTACCGCCGGCAACTCCTCGGTTAGCTCGACCGAGACCACCCTGGTCGGGGAGAAACCGCCGCCGGCCACGTCAGCATGTGGCAGCAGATCGAGCGCAGGTGCCGTCATGCGAACCCCATGCCGGTCGTGGCCGAGGAGCGGTCGCCTGGTTGCGGCCGGAGCGGGCCAGCGGGACCGGGACGGCGGTGCCTGCGTCCCCGCAGTCGCATCCGGAGCAGGATCCAGAGGCATTTGATCGCGTCGCGCCAGTTGATCTTCTTCCCCTGGGCGTGCGAGCGGCTGTAGTAACTGACCGGAACCTCGAACGGGCGGATTCCGCACAACAGCAGGAGCGCGGTCACCTCGGTGTCGAGCCCGAAACCTATTTCGTTCAGGCTGAATTCCTTCACCAGGGCTGCGGGCATCAGCTTGAGGCAGGTGTGAAGGTCGCTGAGGTTGGCGTTGAACAGAATGTTGGCCAGCGCGGTGAGCAGCCGGTTGCCGAGTGCGTAACGGTATGACTGATAGACGGTGTTGCAGCCGAAAAGGCGGCTCCCGTAGACGACGTCGCAGCGCCCGCGCAGCACGGGCTCGAGCAGCCGCGGGATGTCTTCGGCCGTGTATTCCAGATCGGCGTCGAAGGGGAGCAGGTGAGTACCCGTGGCCAGCGCCGCGGCCGATCGCAGGGCTGCGCCTTTGCCGTGGTTAACGGGGTGGCGGTGCACTATGAGGCGGTTGTCGCGAAACAGGGACAGCAGTAGCGCCGTGCCGTCAGTGCTGCCGTCGTCGACCACGATCAGCTCGATGTCGCATGGGTAGTCGGTACCGAGTATCTCGGCGACCGCCCTGGTGACCGTGGTTTCCTCGTTATAGGCGGGCATCAAGATCGAGAGTTTGACGTCGGAAGGATCAGCAGAATTTATCTCGGTGAATTCGCTTTGCTTGTCTCCGGACGTGTCTTTGGGCGTATCTTTGGGCAGCAAATTGAGCAAGATTCAGTCCCCCAACAGTAGATGTGCTGACCAGCCGTCCAGCCGAATTCAGCTGGCGAGATCGACCTCTCCCCGGGCTGGATAACGAGCAGCAACTGCGTTCATCCGGACGTGGCACGCTGGCACAAATCGAAGGATCACACCGTCGGGGCCAGCGGCGTCCGGTCGAGAACCGAGAAGCTGGATAAAGATGATCTACATAGTGGACGTGGTTACACAGTGGACGTGGGCTTACAAGTTGGCGTGATTTACACACTGGACGCGGCGGAAGGCCGGAGAAGGCAGAACCGTGACTGTGTTACCAAAACGTTATAACCCGAATCTAGGGCATGCCCATTAGTTACGTATTTGGATTACTTTGACACGAGAAACGGTGAAACACCCGGCTCAGCCGAGGCCAGGCCGGACCCTGGGCGGTCATATCGGATAAATGCCGCGTACCGGCTAATCACGGTTCGCGGCTGCGGCATTCGGCTGCGGCGCCATCGTCCGCCGCGGTAGAGTTACCGCCCGGCGACAGACAGTGATCAAATCGGTACTCTTAGCAACAAGACAGACCAGGCACGCGCAGCGGGGCCATCTATCCGTGCCGTTGGCCAGTTCCCCACTCTCGACTGCCGGCACCCGGGACCGGCTGATAAAGGGGCGTGTTGAGCGTCACAGGAATGCGAGCCGGCTCTGGTCGCGTTGGGCTCGGCCCGCCCGTTGGAGTGGGCCCGCCGCCCGCGGGCGCCAGTGCCGCACGGTGGCCGCTGACCGCGGCCGTGCTCCGCCCGTTGCGCCAGCACGGCGACGTGTTGAAGAACGCCAGCAGCCTCCTGGCCACCACCGGCGTCACCTCGGCCATGGGCTTCGCGTACTGGACTATCGCGGCCCGGATGTTCAGCCAGCGCGCAGTCGGCTACGGCTCGGCCACGATCTCCGCGGTGACTCTGCTCGCCACCGTCGGGATGTTCGGCCTCGGCACCCTGCTGATAGGCGAGCTACCCAGGCGGACCCGCCGCGGCGGCCTGGTGGCGGCGGCGCTGATCACCTCCGGCCTGGGCTCGCTCGTCGTCGGCCTCGGATTCGCCGTGCTCGCCCCGATGCTCAGCTCCCGTTTCGCCGCCATCACGGGCACGCCCATGCGGACTGTCCTGGTCACGGTCAGCGTCGTCTTGATGGCGGTCGGCCTGGTCTTCGACCAGGCCACCATCGGCGTCCTGCGCGGCGGCGTCCAGTTGTTCCGCAACTTGGTGTTCTCGCTGATCAAGCTGATGCTGCTGCCGGTTACCGCCTTCATCATGCACGATCAGCTCGGCGCGGGGATCGTCGCTTCCTGGGCCGTGGGCATGCTCGTATCGCTGGCCGCGTGCGCGTTTCAGCTGTGGCGTACCGGTGCCGCGGTGCTGTGCCGTCCCGACTGGCGAGTGCTGCGGGCGCTGGGCCGGACGACGTTTGCGCACAACTGGCTGAACCTGGCCATCGCGGTCCCCTACTCGCTCATCCCCGTGCTGGTCACCGTCGTCGTGTCGCCGACGGCCAACGCCGCCTTCTACGCCGCATGGATGCTGGCCAGCTTCATTTACATCATTCCGCAGCATCTGTCGACGGTCCTGTTCGCCGTGGCGTCGGCCGATCCGCAGGTGATCGCGCGCAAGCTCCGCTTCACCATCAAGGTGGCGCTCCTGGTGGGCTTGCCCGCCTCGGCCGTGCTTGGCTTGGGCGCGCGCCTTGCCCTCGGCCTGTTCGGCGCGGATTATGCCCGGCTTGCCACCTTCCCGCTGATGCTGCTGGCCCTCGGTTACCTGCCGAGTATCCCCAAGGTCTACTACATCGCCGTCTGCCGGGCCATCGGCAAAATCAATCGGGCCGCCCTGGTGCTGACATCGTTCGCCGCGGTCGAGGTGGCCATAGCCGCAGTCGCCGGCTACCTCGGCGGCCTGGTCGGCCTATCGGTGGCCTTGCTCACGGTCGCGGTGGTGGAGGGTATCGCCACGACGCCGACGGTGGTGAAGGCGGCAATGGGCCGGGGCCGCCACCGGCGGGCCCAAGCAAACGGCCCAGCAAACGGCCCAGCAAACGGCTGGGCAAACGGCTCGGCATTCGGCTCGGAAAACGGCCAAGTCGCCGAGGGCGCGTACCGAAGCAGCCGGGCCCAGCAGGAAGCGGGCCTGGCGGTACTGCTTTCGCTCGCGACCACGATCGGGCCCGATCACCTGATCCCGGGCCTACCGAACACGGCGCCGCAGGCCATACTGCGCGAGCCGATGCACTACCGGGTCAACCGGTAACGCGGGAGCAAGAGGCGGTGGACGCATGAACGACAAGAACGGCCAGGTAGCGCCGCGAGTAACCGTCATCACCCCGGCCTACAACGTGGCCAGGTACATCGGCGAGGCGGCGGATTCTGTCCGGCGCCAGACGTTCACGGATTTCGAGTACCTGGTGGTGGACGACGGCTCGGCCGACGACACCGCTCAGGTGGTCCTGTCCCGCCAGCACGGCGACCATCGGATGCGGCTGATCCGGATCCCCCACGGCGGGCTGTCGGCGGCGCGGAACGCCGGCATCAGCCAGGCCAGGGGCCGGTATATCGCGCTGCTCGACGGCGACGACCGCTGGCACCGCACGTTCCTGGCCCGGCAGGTGGCCGTGATCGAGTCGCTGCCGCCCGACGTTGGGCTGGTGTTCTGCCGGACCCGTTTGATCTCGGAAAACGGGATACCGATCAAGATCGGATGGCAGCGGGCCGGACGTTACGACTTCGACGAGTTCCTGGTCAGGAACAACCCCGCCGGCCACGGCAGCTCCCTGCTCATCCGTGCGTCGTGCTTCGCCGACGTCGGCGGGTTCGACGAGAGCCTCCCGTACGCCGAGGACCTGGACATGTGGCTGCGCATCGCCGAACGGTCGAAGACGCCGGTCCTATGGGGCAGCAAGCACTTCCTGGTGGACCGCAGGCTGCGGGCCGGGGCGATGACCAGGGACACCACCACGGGCGAGGCCGTCCTCGACCAGATGCTCGCGACCCAGGCGGCCAAACTGCGCAGGTACCAGGTGGCGGATGCGTACCTGCGGCCCGCGCTGCTGGCGCTGAGGTATGGCAGTGACCCCAAGCGGGCCCGGGCCTGGTCGGCCACGGCGCGGTCGGCGGGGTTGCGCCGACTGGTCCAAAGCAGGGCGGGCCGGCAACTGTTGCTGTGGTGCGCGATGCCTGAATCCGGGCGGACGGCGGCGCGCCGGGCCCAGGAACGGACCAGGGAACTGGCCAAACGGGCGATCGCGCACTTGAGCGTTCCGGGACCAGGTCAGAAGCCGGCCTTGTAGGCGGCCGAGGCGGCGGGGACGGACGTGCGCGGGCCGTAACTGGCGCCAGTGGTGGACTGACTGCCCTGGAAGTTGCACTCGAAGGCGATTTCTGCGGCGTGCGCGGCGAAGAACGCCCTCATGTCGGTCACGTACCTGGCATCGTCCCCGCCGGCCCCGCTGCCTATCGCGACGTTGCCCCATTCAGGGACGGACAGCAGCTTGCCGTGCGCCTTGGCGAACTTGAGCCAGTAGTCGAGCCCCTGCGGGCCGTTGAGCTGCTTCTGCCAGCCCGCGGCGGTCGTGGCCGCAGGCCAGGAGTCGTAGCTGTCGACGCCGATCATGCTCACGTAGGCGTTGCCTGGATAGGCGAGCACGGGGTTGGCTAGCCCGGCGGAGACACCGCGGTTGACGTCCCAGTCCCAGCGCAGCTTCGGGGCGGTGGTCCGCGCCGACGTGACGATCTGCTGCCAGCAGCGCGCCCAGACGGCGGGGTCGGTCGCATCCCAGACGTACCAGTTGCCGTTGAACTCCCAGCCCAGCCGGATGATCGACGTGCCAAGGCCGGAGGAGGAGATCACGGTCCCGAACTCGCGCCAGTACGCGTCGTAGGCCCCTTCGGCGCAGGCCGAAAGGGAGACCCCGGGGACATCCTCGGGCAGCATGGGAACGCCGAAGGCCATCGTGTACGGCTGCCCGAGCCAGCGCTTGTACAGCCAGCCAGGGTCGATGATCTGGGCCCAGGTGGCCCGCGCCGACCAGGCGTCGACCACGTCGAGCGGGCGGCCCCGCCAGGCCGCGAAGGCGGCCGCGCCCGCCGGCGTGCCGTCCTGCGGGTAAACGCCGCTGACCCAGGGCAGGCCGGAGCGGTTGGCGGCCTGTCTGGTCTGGGTCACGACGACCACGCCCAAAACCACGACCACCACGAGCCCGGCCACCAGCCAGGTCAGACGGGGAACCGGCCTCGGCCGGCCCGGCCCGGCTCGCCTGCGCGCCACGTGGCGGCCAGGGCCAGCCGGCGGGTACGGCGTCGGCGGGTACCGCGCCTGCGAGTACGGTGCCCGCGAGTACGGTGCCCGCGAGTACGGTCCCGGCGAGTACGGTGCCGGCGGCCTGCTCACGTCGGCCAGTGTGCCCGCCGGGGCGGGCCAGGAGCGAGAACGGTCCGACGATCTGATTCTGTCAGCCATCCGATCCTCTCGGTCAATTCGACCTCAGCCGCGCAGGATTTTAGCCCGCCGGCGAGCCGCTGACACCCGGATGAAGTGAAATAAAGCAGGCTGGCCGAAAAGTGCGAAGGCCGAGGCATGCACGATTTAAGTAAAATGAGTTAATTGTCCGGATTCCGGCTCGGCCAGGGCTGACGCATCAGACAAACAGCTCAGTTTCGGCGAAGCGGTCAACGGGCTCAATGGCCTCAATAAGCTCAAGGGGCGCATAATTTACTTACCCCTATAATTCGCAGCCAGCCCACGGCGTCTTATATCCATCACTAAGCTATGGCATCGTCGCCAATGCCGAATAGCACGCGCCAAACACGCACACTGGCCTGGAGGCAGCGATGGATGTAGCGGCAACGACGTGGGAGCGGGCACTGCTGCCCGCGGAGCTTCTCTACGGTCCGGCCGAGGCGGGGCGGCCCGAGAGCATCGCCAACCGGGCGCACGCACCCAAGCTTTCGATCCTCATGCCGGTTTACAACGCCGAAGCGACCGTCATCCGGGCGATCAACGAATTGCTGAGGGTTGATTATCCGTGCCCGGTCGAGCTGATCGTTGTTGACGACGGCAGCACCGACGGTACCCACAAAGAGCTTTTCCGGGTCGACGACGACCGGGTGATCGTTTGCCGGCATGAGTGCAAACGGGGGAAGGGAGCAGCCCTTCTGGTTGCCGCTTCGCTGGCGACTGGATCTCATATTCTGCCCTTTGACGCGGATCTCGAATACTCGGCTGACGATATCCCGCGCCTGCTGAAGCCGGTGCTGGCGGGCCGGTGCGCAGTGGTCTACGGGACGCGGCTGTCCGGCTATAACACCGTGTACCGGTCGCGTCGGTATGCCCGGGGTAACCGGGTGCTGACCCTGCTGGCGAACGTCCTGTTCGACGCGTGCCTCACTGACCTGCACACCTGCCTCAAGCTGGTTCCGATGTCGTTGTTCGAGGAGCTGCCCCTGCGAGAAGCGGGTTCCGGCCTCGACGCCGAGATGACCGCCCTGCTGCTGCGCCGCGGCGTCCGGCCGTTCGAGATTCCGGTCAGCTACTACAGCCGCTCGCACGCCCGGGACAGGAAGATCTCGTGGCGGGACGCGGTCGCGTGCGCCGGGATCCTGTTCCGGGCGCGGCTTCGGCGCCGGGCCGCCGGCTCCGTGGGCCGCGGCCCGGAGGCCGGGGTCTGCCTGGTCGGGCCCGGCTGGACGTTCACCTCAGGGATCAGTTACTACACCTGCCGCCTGGCCAACGCGGTGGCAGAAAGCCAGCAAACCAGCGTCATCCAGCTCCGGCGGCTGCTGCCACGGCGTCTGTACCCGGGCTGGAGGCGCGTGGGTCAGCCGAAGGCCAGCATGACCTACCGCGAAGGCATCCAGATTTGCAACGGCGTCGACTGGTGGTGGGGACGATCGCTGATCCGGGCCGTTAGGTTCCTGCGCGCGCGGCAGGCAAAGACCTTGGTTTTGGAGTGGTGGACCGCCGCCGCGCTGCACACCTATCTGGTCCTGGCGGCGACGGCCCGCCTGCTCGGCATGCGCGTCGTCATCGAGGTGCACGAGTTGCAGGACCCAGGGGAAGCCGGCGTGCTCGGGGCGAGGCATTACGCCCGCTGGGGCCTGCACGCCCTGCTCCGGCTGGCCCACGGGTGCGTCGTGCACTCCAAGTCAGACCGGCGGCTGCTCAAGTCGGGCTTCGGTTCGCTGAACCTGGACGTCGCCGTGGCCTCACACGGCCCGTACGACCAGTACCTGGCCGGCAGCCACGACGTTACCCCGGCCACGCAGGCCCTGCTCTCCGCGGTGCGGACGGCCCCGCGGCCCGAGGTGGTGAACCTGTTGTTCTTCGGCCTGATCCGGCCGTACAAGGGCCTGGAGGACCTGCTGCGGGTGTTCAACGGGCTGTCTGACGAGGAAGCGGCCGACCTGTGGCTCACCGTGGTCGGCGAGACCTGGGAGGGGTGCACCGAGCCGGAGCGCCTGATCAGGACGAGCCCGCACGCCGACCGGATCACGTTCGTCAACGAGTACGTCCCCGACGACGTGGTATCGGCGACCTTTGCGCACGCGGACGTGGTGGTGCTGCCGTATCGGCGCTCGTCCAGCAGCGGCATCCTGCACATCGCGATGAGCCACGGGCTTCCCGTGGTGGTCAGCCGCGTCGGCGGCCTGCCCGAGGCGGCGGACGGGTACGACGGGGCCGTCTTCATCGAACCCGGCGATCCTGACATGCTGAAGTCGGGAATCATGACCGCGTTCCGGATGGCGGGCCGACGTTTCACCGATCCCAGGGACTGGGGGGAGACGGTCAAGGCGATCGACATCGCCGCCGGCATCGTCCGCGAACCGGCGATCTGATGCCGCGGTCGTCCCGTCTGGTCACGGCGGCTGGGTTCGCCGCCGCCGTGGCGGGCCTCGGGATCGCGGGCTGCGCGGGCCCGGTGCGGGTGCCGCCGTCGGCCGGTACCGCGAAGGCGCCGGCATCCGCCACCTCGGTCCAGGACGCTGTCAGCCGGTACCTCCACGTTCCCGCAACGGTCCGGCCAAGCCACGCCGCCCGCCATCCCGACTCGCCGACGCCCACCCCGTCAGTGACGGCCACCCCGTCAGTGACGGCCACCCCGCCGGTTACGGCCACCCCGCCGGTTACGGCCACCCAGCCGGTCACGGCCAAGCCCACGGTGCACCCTAGCGTCACGCCGACCGCGGCCCGGTCGAGCCCGCGACCCACGGCCAGCCCGGTGCTGGTGCCGACGCCGACGGCGGAGGATCAGACGCCCACCGGCCGCAACGAACTGGCCTGGTCGCAGGCCATCCTCAGGGGCTTCGGCGATCCGCTGACCAGCGCGAACATCGTGTCGATGGGCTACTGGATGCAGAACGAGGCCGGGCACCCCCCGTACGGGATCGTCGGGGCCAACAACCCGATCAACGTGAGCGAACCGGGCTACGGCGGGACCCCGATTCAGAACGAGGGTGGCGGCTACTTCCTGTACTCCTACCCGACCGTCAAGGACGGTATCGAGGCCATCGTGGCCTACCTGAACCGGCCGAACTACACCGGCATCCTGGCCGCGCTGAAAGCCGGCGTGGGCCTGTCTTCCCCGTCGCTGGCCCAGGAGTTCAGCGTCTACAGCGGTGGCGGTTACACCAGCGTGCCGGATTCGTGGGGTGCCTCCCAGGGAGTCCCTGAGACCTAGCGCCGGGTTGGGCTCGACCGCTCCCAGGCGCGGACCAGGTCGCGGTAGCGGCGGGCGGCGGCGCGCAGCTCGGCCTCTGGGTCAAGCCCCAGCTTCCTGGCCTTCGCCACCAGGGCGAACAGCTCCTGGCCGATGTCCGGACCATCGGCGCCCGGCGGCGTGTCCACCGGCGGATCCAGCCGGGCCAGTTCCTCAGGCACCCTGGCCCGCGCCGCCCGCCGCTGCAGCTGCGCGGCCAGCGCGAGCGCAGGCTGGCCGAACGGGACGCCGTCAAGCGCCGACACGCTCGCATCGCCGGCCGCGGGTACCCCGGACCGTTCGGCCTGATCTTCTTTTTCTTTTCTCTTTATCTCGTCCCAGTTGGCATAGACCTCATCCGCCCCCGCGACCGTCACGTCGCCGAACACGTGCGGATGGCGCCGCACCAGCTTGGCCACGATCCCGTCCGCGACGTCGTCGATCGTGTACCCGGTGCCGTCCTCCCGTTCGGCCGCGACCCGCGCGTGGAACACCGGCTGCATCAGCACGTCGCCGAGTTCCTCGCGGACGGCCTGCGCGTCGCCGGACTCCAGTTCCTCCAGCGCCTCGTAGCACTCCTCGAGCAGGTGCGGCGCCAGCGACTGGTGGGTCTGCCTGGCATCCCACGGGCACTCGACCCGCAGCCGGTCCATGGTCGCGACCAGGTCGATGAAGTGCGCGCCAGGCAGGTCCGCCGATCCGCGCAGGAGCCGGGCGCCCGGCGGGACCGGCGGGTCGCCGCCCGGCTCGGGCAGCCACACGACGAGCCCGTCCGAGCCAGAGGGCGCAGCGGGCCCGGGAACCACGCGGTACGCGATCCCCGCCTCATCAAGCGCGGGCAACACCGGATGGCCCGGCGCCGCGAGCACGGCGGACGCGGACCGCAGCGCCGCCCAGGCCGGCCAGCTCAGCAATCCGGGCGCCACCCGCGGGCTGGTGGCCAAAACGATCAGCACGGGACGGTCAGCAAGCGGGCGTCGTCGCGATCGGGGAGGCCGCAGCCGTCGGGCCCGCCGCCCTGGTCACCGAGCTTGGCGCCGTGACGACCGCGAGCTCGGTGTAATCGAGCACCCCGTACTGCGGGTTGACCTGGATGTTCAGCGACTTGGCGGCCTGGCACTCCGCCTTGGTCAGCTTGTTTTCCGCGGCCGTCTGGGCCGAACTCCCCGAGGCCGGCACCTTGCCCCCGTTGACCATGGCCAGGTACATGTTCGAGATCGCCTCGTACCGGCCAAGCTCGGTGGACGTGCTCGGCGGGACCCCGCTTGCGGTCAGGATGAGCTCCTGGGAGGGGTTGGTCAGGCCCTGCGACTCGGCCGAGGCTTCCGCCGACTTGACGGCGCTCTGCAGCGCCGCATTCGCCTCGGCGGGCGACACGTAGATCCCGGCCTGGCTGGCGACCTCCTCCTGGACCTGGTAACGGATCAGCCAGGTCAGCGTGGCCTGCGTCACCTCGGTCTGGCTCAGCGTGACGACGCCCGGGTACTTCGCGGCCGCCTGGCTGAGGTCGTGGGCCTGGTTGCCGAGGGTCGCGACCGAGATCCGCTGGCTGCCCACGATCGCCGCGGCGCCCATCTTGAGCGGCTGGACGGCACAGCCGGCCAGCGCCACGCCAGTGGCGGCCACGATGGCGGATGCCTTGATCAGCCTCCAGAGCACCGCAGTATCCCTTCTCACAAGTCGGCCAGCACCGACCGGATGACTTCGCCGCACCAGGTCAGCAGTTCAGTATCCCGCAACGGCTGCCCGCCTATGGCAGTGCCTCCTTGCGGCTGGCCGCCGCGGGGGATTTTAGGCACCGGTACGAGCATGGTACGCACCGCGGACTTCAGCACCGTTTTCGGGTACAGTCGCTGCACCCGGACCTGGCGCGAATCCGGCAGCTCGACCGGCGCGAACCTGATGTGGTTGCCCGCCGCGGTGATGTCGGTGAGCCCGGCCCGCCGCGCGGCGGCCCGCAGCCGCGCCACCTCGAGCAGGTTACCGACCGGCTCGGGCGGCTCGCCGTACCGGTCGGCCAGCTCGTCGCGGACCGCGGCCACGTCCTCCTCGGAGTCGATCGCGGCGATCCTGGTGTAGGCCTCAAGCCGCAGCCGCTCGCCCGGCACGTAGTCGTGCGGGATGTGCGCGTTGACCGGCAGCTCGACCCGGACCTCAGGCTTCTCGGCCGGGCCGTCGCCCTTCAGCTCGCTGACCGCCTCGCCGATCATCCGCACGTAAAGGTCGAAGCCGACGCCGGCGATGTGCCCGGACTGCTCGCCGCCGAGCAGGTTCCCGGCGCCGCGGATCTCCAGGTCCTTCAGGGCCACGTACATGCCCGCGCCCGCCTCGGTGTGCTGGGCCACGGTGGCCAGCCGCTCGTGGGCGGTCTCGGTCAGCGCCCGCTCGGGCGGGTAGAGGAAATAGGCGTAGGCGCGCTCGGTGCCGCGGCCGACCCGGCCCCGCAGCTGGTGCAGCTGCGACAGCCCGTACACGTCGGCCCGGTCGATGATCAGCGTGTTGGCGTTGGGGATGTCCAGCCCCGATTCCACGATCGTGGTGGAGACGAGCACGTCGTACTTCCGGTCCCAGAAGTCGACCATGATCTGTTCAAGCTCGTGCTCGTTCATCTGCCCGTGGGCCACGGCGATCCGCGCCTCGGGCACCAGGCCGGCCACGGCCGCGGCGACCTTGCGGATCGAAGTGACCCGGTTGTGCACGTAGAACACCTGGCCGTCGCGCAGCAGCTCGCGCCGGATGGCGGCGGCGACCTGCTTGTCGTCGTAGGCCCCGACGAAGGTGAGCACGGGGTGCCGTTCCTCAGGCGGGGTGAGGATGGTCGACATCTCCCTGATCCCCGCGACGCCCATCTCCAGCGTCCTCGGGATCGGCGTGGCCGACATGCCGAGCACGTCCACTTCGGTCCGCAGCCGCTTGAGGTATTCCTTGTGCTCGACGCCGAACCGCTGTTCCTCGTCGATGATCACCAGGCCGAGCCGGTTGATCCTGATCTCAGGCGACAGCAGCTTGTGCGTGCCGATGACCACGTCGACCGTGCCGTCGGCCAGGCCGTGCTGGATCTCGGCCGTCTCCGCGGCGCCCTGGAAGCGCGACAGCGGCCGCACCGTCACCGGGAACGGCGCGTACCGTTCGGAGAACGTCGAGAGGTGCTGCTGGGCCAGCAGCGTGGTCGGCACGAGCACGGCCACCTGCTTGCCGTCCTGCACCGCCTTGAACGCGGCCCGCACCGCGATCTCGGTCTTGCCGTAGCCAACGTCGCCGCAGATCAGCCGGTCCATCGGGACCGGCCGTTCCATGTCGCGCTTGACCTCGTCGATGGCGGCGAGCTGGTCGGGGGTCTCGATGTAGGGGAACGCGTCCTCCAGTTCGCGCTGCCACGGGGTGTCCGGCCCGAACGCGAAGCCGGGCGAGGCCATCCGGGCCGAGTACAGCCGGATCAGCTCGGACGCGATCTGCCTGACCGCCTTGCGCGCCCGGCCCTTGGTCTTGGCCCAGTCCGCGCCGCCCAGCCGGTGCAGCGCAGGCGCCTCGCCGCCCGAGTACTTGGTGACCTCGTCGAGCTGGTCGGTGGGCACGTAGAGGCGGTCGGGCGGCTGGCCACGCCGCGCGGGCGCGTACTCGATGACCAGGTATTCCCTGGTCGCCCCGGCCGCCGTCCTTGACGTCATCTCCAGGTACCGGCCCACGCCGTGTTGCTCGTGCACGACGTAGTCCCCGGCCTTCAGCTGCAGCGGGTCGACGCCGCCGCGCCGCCTGCTCGGCATCCGCCGCATGTCCCTGGTGCTCGACAGCCCGGCCGGATGTCCGACCAGGTCACTCTCGGTGAGCAGGACCAGCCTGACCGCGGGCCAGACGAAGCCGTTCCCGATGCGGGCCGTGGTGACGTAGGGGACGCCGGGCTCCGGCGCCCCGGCCAGGTCCTCAAGTCGCGCGCCGATGCCCTCGCCCCGGAGCATCTCGGCCAGCCGCTGAGCCGGGCCGTGACCCTCGGTGACCAGCACCACCCGCCAGCTGTCGGCCAGCCAGTCCCGCACGTCGTCGAGCATGCGGGCCGCATCGCCCCGGTAGGCCGGCGACAGGGAGGCATTTATACGGAACGGAACGTGGTTCCCCGATCCGGCCTCCTGCGTCGCCAGCCCGGGGTAACGGTCCGCCCCCCGCTCACCCGCCCCGTCACCGGCCGGGCCGGCATCGGTCACGCCGAACGGCGCGATCGTCCACCAGGGCAGGCCAAGCGCGGCCGCCGCGGCGCGGATCCTGGCGATCGGCTGGAAGGCAGAGGCCCCGAGGTCGATGGGCGCCGCCCCGCCGGCCGCGGCGTTGACCCAGGACGCCTCGAGGAACTCCTGGCTCGTCCTGACCAGTTCCTCGGCTCTGGCCCTGATCCGTTCGGGATCGCAGGCCAGCACGATGCCGCCCGGCGGCACGTAGTCAAGCAGCAGGTCCATCCGTTCGGCCAGCACCGGCGCGAACGCCTCCATGCCCTCGACGGCAATGCCCTCGGCCAGCTTGCCGAGGATGTCGCCAAGCGCGGGATGGGTATCGGCGAGTTCATTGGCCCGCTCCTTGACCGCGGGGGTTAGCAGCAGTTCCCGGCACGGCGGAGCCCACAGCCCGCCCTCGGCCCGGCCGATGCTGCGCTGGTCCGCGACCTTGAAATAGCGGATCTCCTCGACCTCCTCGCCGAAGAACTCGACCCGCAGCGGGTGCTCCTCGGTGGGCGGGAAGACGTCGACGATGCCGCCCCGGACGGCGATCTCGCCCCGCGCGCTCACCAGGTCGGCCCGCGAGTAACCGATCTCGACCAGCCGGGCCAGCATGTCGTCGAGCTCGCAGGTCTGGCCCTCTTGCAGGCTGACCGGCTCAAGGTCGCCGAGGCCCCCCGCGATGGGCTGCAGCAGGCTCCGCACCGGTGCCACGACCACCGCGAGCGGCCCGTCCGGCCGGCCCGCCCCGGCCGGCTGGCCCGTCCTGTCCGGCTGGCCCGCCCCGGCCGGCTGGCCCGCCCCGTCCGGGTGGGCTGCCGGGTGGGCGAGCCGTCGCAGCACCGCGATCCGGCGCCCGACCGTCTCGGACTGTGGCGACAGCCGCTCATGCGGGAGCGTCTCCCATCCAGGGAAGCAGGCCACGCTGCCCTCGGGCAGGAACGACCCGAGCGCAGCGGTCAGGTCGTCCGCCTCACGCGCAGTGGCGGTGACCGCGAGCACGAAGCCGGCCGTGCGGGTCAGCGCGGCGGCCAGCAGCGGCCGGAGCGTGGGCGGCGCGACGATGTCGCGCTCAACCAGGACCCCCGTCTCCCGCGGTTCCTGTTTTGCCCGGGGGGCCTCAGTTTCCCCGCCCCCGCGCAGCTCGCTGGGTAGTTGCGGATCATCGTCGAGTGAATTGAGCAGTCCGGCGAGGCTCATGGTGTCCTTGTGATAGCTGTTCGTCCCTTGCCCGGGATGCGTAACCTTGATCCGGGCAGCACGAAACAGCCGGGCTTCGGCGCGCCCGGCTCTTTCTGAACCCTTCCATTCTACGCGCCGGGACGCGGCCTGATGACTGGAGCACGCTGCGATCTGGGCTTTCGCGTGATAAGAAAGCCAGGAGAACATTTGGGGAGGACCAGCTGACTGCTCAATCACCACCCGGCTTGCCCGCCGACCTATCGGACTGGCCGACCTGCACGCTCGACGAGGCGCAGCTGGGTGATCTCGAACTGCTGACCTCAGGCGTGTTCGCGCCGCTGCACGGGTACCTGGACCAGGTCGACCTGGCCTGCGTGGCCGAACGCGGCATGCTGGCCGACGGCAGGCCCTGGCCAGTGCCGGTGACACTGGACGTGCCTGCCGACGCGATCCCGCCGGACGCGACCCATGTGGTGTTGCAAGATCCGGAGGGCTCGCCGCTGGCGGTGCTCGCGGTGGCGGAACGGGTCACAGTGCCCGAAGCGCGCCACGCGGCACAACCGGCCCTGGTCCGCCTGGCCGGCCCCGTCACGCCCCTGCGCGAGCCCGAGCACGGGCCCTTCCGCCAGCTGCGGCGGCGTCCAGAAGAGGTCCGCCGCGACCTCGGCGACGGCAACGTGCTCGCCTACGCCACCAGGCGCCCGCTGAACAAGCGTCACCTCGGCCAGCTGCGCCATTACGCCGACCAGCTGAACGCCCGCCTGCTTGTCCTGCCGCTTGTGGCCGGCCGGGCCGAGGTGGTAACCCGCCCGGAGGCGCTGGTCCGCGCCGTGCTCGCGGCCAGGCAGCATCTTCCGGCCGGAACGCTCGTGATACCGGTGCCGCTGGCCAGGCGCGCCGCGGGGCCTGCGGCGGACCTGCGGGCCCGGGCCGCGGTCGCCGCCGCATACGGCGCCACGCACCTGCTGGCCGACGCCGCCGACGTGCCGGCCCCTGCGGCCATGCCCACCGGGACGTCGGCCGCGTCGCCGGCCGCGTCGCCGGGCGGGGCGCCGGCCGGGACGAAGAACGGCGCGCTGACCCTGCCCGGCGTGCGCATACCGGTGATCAATGCCGGCGAGTGGGCGTACGATCCGCGGTCGGAGGTGTGGCGTCCCCTCGCGCTGATCGAGCCGGGCGCCGAACAGGGGGAGCTGACCGACTCTGAGCTCGGCGCGCTGCTCGATTCAGGGGCCGGGGTTCCCGGCTGGTTCGCCCCCGAGAGCGTGGCCCGCGAGCTGCGGCGAGCCCGGCCGCCCCGGTCCGAGCGCGGGCTGGCGGTCTTCTTCACGGGCCTGTCAGGTTCAGGTAAGTCCACCATCGCCCGCGGGCTGGCGGAGGCGCTTACCGAGCGGGGTGACCGGACCGTCTCGCTGCTTGACGGCGACCACGTCCGGCGGCTCCTGTCGGCCGGACTGACCTTCTCCCGAGCCGATCGTGACCTCAACATCGCGCGCATCGGATACGTCGCCGCCGAGGTCGCGCGGCACGGCGGCATAGCCATCTGCGCGCCGATAGCCCCGTACGCGCAGGCGCGCGCGGTGGCCAGGAAGCTCGT